>Ga0307500_10000415_pt1 | contig 14383 bp, 12 predicted proteins | sample 14_S_MG_FD_201362 | JGI IMG/M metagenome (GOLD analysis project Ga0307500, IMG submission 201362) | Soil microbial communities from Populus trichocarpa stands in riparian zone in the Pacific Northwest, United States - 14_S | ecosystem: Environmental > Terrestrial > Soil > Riparian zone > Trees... | reverse complement strand
GAGGGTCACAGACGGGCGCGCCGGTAGAAGTTCGGTAGTTTGTCATGGCCAAAATGGCTGCACGTAATTCCTGACGACTGGGAGTAGCGGTGGTGGTGTGTGAACGATTTCATCAGCATTCCTTTGTTGCCGAGTCAGCGCCGGTATGGATCATTCCGCGTCGTCGGTGGAGGCTTCGGCCGACCATCCCCGCCCCGCTGTTAGCTCGTCGTTTCTACGGCAGCCTCGATGTGATCAGCGATAGCGCACGGCATGGGCTGCGGCCGATCGGCGCCTCTGCTCTCGAGGTAGCCGCGCGGACCGACACGCTGCTTACCGAGCTTGTTGCGCTGCCGAGCGTGCGCATCTTCCAGGGCGTGCATCCGGCCAACTCCCATGGGCCGCGCATTCCGCACGCGGTGAACTCAGGTCGCCAGCTGATCCTCATCGAGTCGGTGGCATGGCCGCCGGGCAGGTACAGCTCAGCGGAGTCTGGCCACATCCTTTGCGACGGTGCGGATATCGGGCAGTCGGTAACCCAGTTGAGGGCCGCCGTCCAGCACTGGAAGCGGGTGGTGCCGCGGACCCATCGGGTTACCGGCCTGGTCGTCGTCCATCCGACCTGCGGCGGTCCGGTGTCGCTGCCAGCGCCGACCACGGAGCTTGCCTGGACGCGCGCCGCGGACGCGGTGCGGAACGTCCACGACAAGCTGCCGCGAGGCCGGCAGAAGGTCAGCCGCTGCGCCGTCGCGGCATTGGCCGCGGCCACGATGCAGGTCGGTTGAGGCGGGTGCAACCGCTGCGTCTCCTTGTGCGGGCTGGCCGCCGGCAGCGCGACCAGGGCCGTCCGCGTGGCGGTGCCCGGTGAGCTGGTCCCTTCCCGCCGCAGCGCGCGCCGCCGCGCAGGTACGGGCGGCAGAGCTCGGCCCGCAGGCCGTGGCGACGATCCGTCCGCGCGCTGTCGTCGGGCTGATCCGGTGCCGCGCGCCGTTGCCGCTGCTGCTGTACGTCGCGGCGCGGGACGGGCTGGTGGTCGCGCAGGACGGCGGTGGGTTCGCCGTCCTGCAGCCGCCGCTGGTCGAAGGCCCGGGCCGCTCCGGCGGTTACGGCCTGCGGTTCCTGCGCTGGCTCGACCGCCGCTGGGACTTCGTCGTGTTCGCTGCGCCACCGGTGCTGGGCATCCTCGTAAGCGCCGCCACGTTCCCGTTCCCGGCGGCGCACCCGGTAGGCCTGGCCATCCTGCTGCTCGTCATGCTGTGGGTGGCGGTGCTGATGACATCCCTGCCCGTCTACCAGCTCGGCTGGGTGTCCCGGATGGGCACGCCCTCGACCCGCACTCGCGGGCGTGCGGCTGAGTCGCTGCCGGGTTACCACTGGTCCGCTCCGCTGGTCCATCAGCCGGACCCGGAACGCGTCGACGAGCTGATGCAGCTGATGACCGATAGGCTGCGCCACCTCATCGTCGAGACCGCCCAGCGACGCGTTAGAGGGAAGGCCCGCATCGAGGGCCAAGTGACCGAGACACTGGTCGTGCTCACCACGGGCGTCTCCACCGAACGGACGCGCGCCGCCATGGCCCGTTCGCTGCGCGCGATTCGCGACTACTCGGACGTCGGCGATGTGATCGTGCTCGCTGCCCCCTTCCGGCTGGAGAGCGTGCCCCGGCGCCGGAGCGGCGGCGGCAGCTTCCTCCTCCTCTACATGCTCGGCCTCGCGGTCGTCATCGCCGTCTGCGCGCTGTTCGTCGCAGACGCCGAATCGAATGCGTGCGCCGCGACGTCCTGCGTCGGGCGGCCCGCGACCTACAGCTCGGCAGTACGGTGGCTGCTCCAGCGGCTGCTGTTCTCAGACCCGCCGGGGCTGTCCCCGCTGACCACCCGGGTCGCCGTCCTCGGCTGGGTGGTCAGCGTGGCCACGGTGATGCTCGTCCTCGTCGCGTACGTGGCCGGGCGGCAGGAGATCGCGCGCAACCGGGAGTCCGAGCGCAACCACGACGAGAGGTTGACCGACGTCGTACAGCGGACTAGGGCGTTGATCCTCGTCGTCACCGAGGGCGAGCGGAAGGCCGTGGCAGAAGCGGTACAGCGGCGCAGCGGGGAACCGGCCGTCACCGACCAGACCGGCTCCCGCACCGCATACCTGCTCGGGACGCTGGGCAACACCGAGCTCCTGCTGGCGCAGGCCGGCGAGCAGGGCACCGGAACGGCGGCCGGGATGCTCGTCAGCGCGTTCCGGCTGATCCCGCACTTCCGGCCCGACTACGTGATCCTCACTGGGATTTGTTACGGCCTCCGGCCTGACGAGGGCCAACGGACTGGCGACATTGTCATCGGCCGGCGGGTGCAGGGAGTCGACCATCGGAAGGTCACCGACGAGGGGGTCATCCGGCGCAGCGTGAACGTCGGCTGCTCGCCCTTCCTGCTCGACCGCTTCCAGGCCGGCCAGGCCACCTGGACCGGGAACGCCCGCGTCCACATCGGCACCGTGCTCACCTCCAACACCGTGGTGAACTCGCGAGAGCTCGTCCACCAGCTCCGCACGCAGTTCCCCGACGCGATAGCCGGCGAGATGGAGGGCACCGGCGTCTACGAGGCAACGACCGAGGACATCAAGCCGGACTGGATCCTGGTGAAAGCGATCTCGGACTGGGGTTACGACAAGGACGACAACGGGCAGCCCTTCGCCGCCCACAACGCCGCCGAGTTCGTGGTTCACGTGATCGCCAGCGGCGCGCTCCGTCGACGAGGAAACGGGCCGGCGCGCTGACAGATTGGCAGCAAGCCAGCGAGGGGGCCGCACGATCATCCGCCTTGGATTGGCACTACGCCGGGCCGGACGACGTCAGGCGGTGGCGACTGAACGCCGTGGGAACAGTCGACGATCTGCGATCTAGAGGCGCCGATCCGGCTGCTGCGTGGGGTGGTCGACGTGGATGTGGATCCGACCTCGGCCGGCCGCGAACCGTCGGCAGCCGAACTCAACATGGTGGCCTCCGTCCTCGCGGGGCGTTGCGCCGTCAACGGCGACCGTGCGGACCGGGAAGAGGCGTTGCGGCTCAGCCGCCAGGCCCGTGAGTCCGCCCATGGGGACAGCGATTCCGAGTTGGAGGCGACGGTGGCGTCGGTGCTGCACGACCGCGCCAACACATACCGCGTACAGGTTCGCCGAGGCGTCGCCCGCCAGCACCTCCCACTGCACCTCGGGAGATCCCTGAAACCATCCCGAAGCGGAACCAGCAGGTCCGCCAACGTCGCGAACGGCAACACCGCCTCCGACTGGACCCCGCCCGCCCGCAGGACCCGCCCGGTCGCTGCCCCGGCGGCATAGTCCAGCGGCACGGTCTTCCCGACACCCGGCTCACCGGACAGGATCAGCGCCGCACCGCGTTCGGCGGTAGCCACGAGCAACGCGTCGAGCAGGCGGCGCTCCTGGAGGCGGCCCACCAGCCCGCGACCTTTCCACCGTCATCCTGCGACCCTGCCGCCGGTCCCGGCTCGCCAGGCCCTGGCTGGAGTTCCAGCGCCGGGGCGAGAGCGAACTGCGCCTGGAAGCCCACTGGACCGGCGAGCGCAAGGAACTCGTCGCGTCCATGTCCTGCGACCGCGACCCGGGACTGATCGACGCCGCCGTCGACGGGACAAGTCCCCTGCAGAACCTGTTCTCCGCCATCCAGCAGACCTTCTGGCTTGGCCGCGTCGACATCGCCGTCGACCCCCCGCCCTGAGCCTGCTCGGACCTGTCCAGATCCGGCGCTGGAAGGCCGCCGACTGACAGGGCCTCGAGATCGTTGCCGAGCGGTGGACGCTCGGCGCTGCCGATGACGGTGCGGTCCTCGACCTCATGGGACTGTCCGTGCGGGTCGACCCGCACGGGGCGGAGATCAGCCAGGTGAGCCTTGAAAGCCTCGTCCGCCGAAGCGAACTCGACTCCGACCAGGGACACCAGACGAAGACCCGCCGCGTACTCGACCAGTTCCTCGCTGCGGCGAGCCGGTAAGCTCCAGGAACGAGGGTCTTGTCGCACCGATGCCAAGCCCTGGTTGCTAGCCGAGCGACGGGAAGCTCCGCTCCGCGGCAGGCAAGTGGGGAGGAACGCTGGTCGCATCTCAGCAGCCAGCAATGTGGCGGCTCTATCCGGTCGACGTTCTGGTCATCGGTGGGGTGGGGCCGGCAGATGCGGCGCGAAGGCGGTTCTTGAGCGCCCGAGCCGAGGCCGCACCAATGCGCAATCGGATGCGCAGCGTCTTGGCCGATGCGGGTCGGTCGTGCTCGGCTCGGTGCTCGGCGTCGATGTTCCGTGCCCGCGTGAGCAGGTCGGCATCATCCAGTCGCGAACGCTCCGTCGACCGCCCACCGGCCGTACCGGCCTCAACTGAGTGTCGGCGCGCAGAGCCGAGGTCCCGGCTGTCTCCGTTGCAGGGCGAGCCGACGCACTGTCCCCACCTGATTGGCCGGTGTCCGCTCCGGGAAAGGCAGGAATTGCTGCCCGGGGCCGCCGCCGTGGCGGCGTGGCGGATCTGACGCATGAGAAGTTCGTAGGCGCCGATGAGCGCGAAGGACGGCCATGCCGCGATCACCCGCCCGTACGTCGTGGGCTCGGCGACGGCCATGTTGGCCGCGAGACTGGCCGCGCTCCCGGCGGCCAGCAGCGCCCACGGAAGCCCGCCGCCGGCGCCGGCGGCCCGGGAGTCGGCCAGCAGAGTCATGGACGAGGCGATGATCATGCCGTCCACGGAAAGTGGAATCAGCGCGGCAGTCCAGGCCGACTCGCCGTGGGCGGGGGTCAGGGTGCATGTGGCGGTAGAACACGACCGCGGCGATGCCGGCCAGCAGCAGGACGCTGGCGGTCGTCGTCGAGCGGATCCACCGATCCGCGAGGCTGGAGCGAAGATCTCTACCGGCCTGGGAGTTGACAGCGTTCATGATCGGGTTCCGAGCCTCTCGCGGGTAGAGGTCAGGCGACCCCGGGACGCCGCTCTTCGGCGTCTCGGGAAACGGAAGTCGCCACGCGCGCACCCGTCTTGCCTGAACCGCGAGAACCCCGTCGCTGCCCGTCCGGGAGCCTGACCGTCGACCGGACGACCAAACCCCCGTACGCAGCGGCAATCGACGTTTCCGACGTCTGGGATGGCCCGTTGGGGGCACGCTGTGCATCGGAGAAGTCCGTGGCCTGCTGGTGCGGCCGGTGGGTCGGCGTCTCCTGTAGTGATTTTTCTGATGTGTTCTGCCGTTTGTGCGTTGATCGTCACCCGGAGTGTTGCTGTGGCTGTCGGGTGGTGGTAGCGGATCGTGAGGTGGAATGCGTCGAATAGTTGGCGCTGAAGGTCGTGGGGGAGTTCGCCGAGCCGGGCGTCGAGGACGAGGAATTCGTCGAGGAGATGTTCGGCGTGTTGGCCGGGCTCGACCGGTTTGGGTGTGAGCAGGTCGAGTTGGGCTTGGGCGGTCTTGCGTTGTTTGGCGAGGTGGGCGAACCGCTCGCGCAGCCCGGTGGTCCATTCCTGGTCGACGGCGGGGTCGCCGGTGGGCTGGTAGGTCTGCAGTTCGGTGAGGATGTTGGCCTGTTGCCGCTATAGGTCGCGGATGGTGGTCTCGGTGGCGGTTCGGCGTGGCGCGGCCCGGTCGGGGGACGGCGACGACCACTTCACCGGCTACGACAGCAACCCGAACGACTTCGCCAGCGGCGGCACCGGCTGGGACCTTGCTGGCGTTCACCACAACGGCCGAATGCGAGTCACTGCAGGAGCCGCCGCGCTGATCTGGCCATACCTTCAGGCGCCGCTGTCGGGCGTCGCCTCGATCTCCACCACAGGCCCCGCCGGACGCTGCTGCTGTTCCCCGCCCGATGGGTGAATCACCACCGGTCACGGACAGCGACCAAGAAGGTGACAAGGTAAATCCCTTTGTCGCGCCGGAGGGTCGAGAGGTCCAGCGAACTGCCAGCTGCGCCAGCGTAAGGGAACGACGTGACCGGTGGAATGCGCGAGCGCGCAACCACACCACCCGGCCCGGGCACCCGGATACCGCTCGCCCCTCTCAAGGAGATGCAAATGACCGCGACCGCAACAATCCTCGAAATCTGGTGCCTTCGGCAGTCCACCGGGACGGACCTGGGGGTGAACCAGGCGCTGACCGGTCTCGCGGCGGAGTTGGTGCCCGACCAACTGGGCGGCGCGGCTCTCCCGGATTTCGTGCGGCAGTTTCCCGGGGTGGTCGAGGCGATCGACAGCGCCCGTTCCGACCCCGATGACCTCTACATGACGGCGGGCACCGAGCCCGGGGTGGAGAACGCTATCTGGCCTGGCGGCGGCGCGACGATCCCCATGGCCGCCGATCAGTCGAAGTCGCCGCAGGTAACCGTCGAGTTCGACTTCTCTCAGAACATCTCCCTCTGGGACAAGGATGTCTTCAGTGACGACCACATGGGCTCCATCAAGATCAAGGAGTCCGAGCGGGGGCAGGGCGAGCAGATCAAGCTCGCGAAGTCCGACGTCGAGAGCTCCTACTACTTCATCACCTATCAGGTCGACTGACCGCCGGCGCAGCGTCTCAACACTCGTACGCCAACCGGCCAAACGTTCACCACTTCGACAGGAGAATGCGGGATGCCCACAATCGGCGAACTCGGCAAGACGCTGGTCGACAACATAGGGGCCGTTCTGCGCGGCGGCCCAGACCAGCCACTTCCTGACCACGCGTTCCTCACCTGGTGTCGCCCGGGCATCCCGTTCACCCCGCATGATCTGGACTTCGCCGAGAACGGCGTGTTCAGCGCGGCCACCGCGGAAGGGCAGAAGGCGCTCTCCAACCACGCATTCGCGTTCAGCACGCTCATGGACCACATCCCCGAGGTCGGCGTCGCGTACGACCATGCCAAGCAGGAGGCGGCTTTCGCGCTGCAGGGCGGCATCCGGCTGTCCGAGATGTACGAGCAGATCCTGAAATTCTCCAAGGTCGTGCACCACGACCTGACTGACGACGAGAAGGCGCGCATCGAACGCTGCCGGGCGCTCCTGCAATCGACGGTCAAGACGCAGGACCTGATGAGCGGCCAGACGGTGGACAAGGCGGTGCCGTCGCCGCAGGCACAGGCATACGACGCGCGGTTTGCTGAGTGGATCATGGCGAAGACGCTGCGCGGCACCAAGCTCGCCGCCGCGCGGGCGGCTACCGGGGCGGCCGGTCTGCCAGCAGTGAGCGACTGGGAGACCAACCACGAGACTTACGACATGCAGGTCAGCCTCGCTCAGCAGCGGTGGGCGGCAGAGGGCTTCCGTAACGAGGTCGAGCAGGCACGGGCGATCATCGACCAAACCACGCTGCGCGATCTGGTGCTGTGGAAGGCGGCCCTGCTGGACCGGTTCGGCAAGGGTCGGCTGGCGCACGTCGACTCCGGCACTGATTTTCCGTATACGACGCTGGTGCCGGGAAACATCGCGACCGCGCCGGGCTGGACGATCTACGAGCAGACACACGAATACCACAGCATCGCCAGCCACGAGGAGTCCACGTCCTGGAACGTCGGCGGGAACGCCAGCTATGGGTTGTGGAGCATTGGCGCGGACGTCAACTCCCAGTCCAGTGAGCGGAGCGCCGACCAGCACTGTGAGTCGTTCACCCTGTCCGTCGAGTTGGCGCAGGCGGTCGTGGTGCGGCCATGGTTCTACCCGGAGTTCTTCGTCAGCCATGGCTGGCTGCTGCGCAAGGGCGAAGGTTGGACGTTCGACGAGGTGCTGTCCGACGGCGCGACGCCGCCGAAGGGCCTGTTCATCGGCTTCCCGACGCAGGTCGTGCTGGCCCGCAATTTGCGGATCACGTCCAACGAGTTCGCCTCGGCCTACCGGGAGACAGCTTCCAGCGTCGGCGTCAGTGGCAGCGTCGGCTGGGGCCCTTTCCGGGTTCACGGCGGCTACCAGCACGATCAGCACGACACCAAACAGACCGGCACCGTCGACGGTGCGACGATCAGCAGCGAGGGAATGCAGATCATCGGCTTCATCAACCATGCGCTCGGCAAGGCTCCCGACCCGCTGCCGGACATCCCGGCCGCCGACTTCGTCTGATGGCCGACGACCACGTCATCACCGGGATCGACACCCGCCTTGTCCTCGCCCTGTACGCGCTGGGTACGCAGAGCTTCGGCAGCGGTCGGGTCGCGGCGCTGCCGCGGCCCGCGGTCGGGTTCACCCTCAACGGACTACGGTTCTTCCCGCCGGTGGTGGCCGAGGATCTTGAGAAGGCGCACCAGTTCGCGCTGCAGGTGAACAGCCGGATGCTGCCGCCGGTCGGCACTCCGGAGCCGCGCTTTCTTTGGGACGAGTACGAGGAGGTGCTCGACCCGACGGTGGTGCTGCTCGCCGAGCGGCAACCCAGTCCAGCGGAGGTCGACCGGCACACCGCCGCCCGCGCGTTCCTGACCCCGGACGTGCTCGCCACGTACAACGCGGGCAAGCAGGTCGTCGGCATTGCCAGGTTGGAGCTCGGGACGATCAAAGCCAACCAGCCGGCGCGGGACAGTCCGAACTTCCTGATCTGGCAGGCGCTCCTGCAAGCCGCGACGGACCGGCTGCAGGCGGCCGAGGTCGACCTACTGGTCCGCTGTGAGGCGGCCCAGGTGGAAGCCGCCATCGCGACGGTGCAGAGCTGGTCGGCAGCGGCGACCGCGGTCTCCTGGAGCCAGCACGCCGATGCCTTCGAGCTTGCCAAGTCGGGCAGCCTCGACGGTGGCGAATTTCTGCTCACCACGTTCTCGCCCAGTGACGTCGTGGACGGGCGCGGATGGTCGGCGTTCGAGCTCCGGCCGGACCGCATCGACGATCTGGTGTCCAGCCTGGGAGACCTGGCTACCGGTGTCGGCGGTGCCGACGACCGGGTGCTGCGGGTGACCGTCGAGCTGACCCACGTGATGATCAACCGATCCTGGTTCGACCCGGGAGTACTCCGCTCGAACACCTGGCGGTTCGCCGACCCACACCGGGCGCCGGTCTCTGACGGGGCGGAGCAGGCTGGCGGTGGAGCCGTCGCTCAGGGCTCCTTTCCCTACCTGGTGACCGGCTTGGTGCTCGCGCGGTCGCTGCGCGTGGAACTGGCTCCAGCGTCCGAGGGGCCGCTACCGTTGATAGAGCTGGACTACCTCGACCAGATCGACTTTACCGATCCCGCCCTGTCGATCATCGCGACGGACCCTCCAGAGGTCGCGATCAATCCGGAGCTGCCAATCGATCCGCGGCGCCAGCCGAATTTGGACCGGCAGGTACGCTTCCGGGTCGCGCCGCTGGGAAACCCGGCGGCCGACGTCGCACTGATCGGAGCCACTGACCGGGCCCGGGCAGCGACCTTCCAGCCGGTCGCCGTGACGCCAGCGATTCGGCTGGGCCCGCAGGCGACGATCCTGATCTCCCCGGCCCTGCTGGAAGCCGTGCAGGAGGCCGACTTCCTGAGCCCAACCGCGCCCCGGACCAGCCCACCGCCGTCCCCAACCAGCAGGACGCTGGTCGGAGACGGAGAAGTCATCGTGGTCGCCTACCTGGTTGAGCCGACCGGCGCGGCGCCGCGTCCGGACTCGACGCTGAGGTGGCCGACCGGCTAACCCGCGGCGACCAGCGCTGGGCAAGCATGCCGGCGTGCGCCGGGTGCGTTGCCCGGGTCCCGACCGCGACCTGTCGCACCAGACCGAAGGGACGTTCCGCGATGAACCACCAACACGACCACGGCGACACGATGGGCAGTCACGGCATGCTGCTCTTCGGCGAGGCGCCGCTGTACCTGTCGCATCTGCCGTTGTTCGGTCGCCCCGGGCCCGGTCATGTGCACCACTTCCAGGCGTTCCTCGAGGTGGCACTCGACCAAGCGGCGGCTGCCGCCCTGCGCGCCGACCGGGCCGGCGGCGCCGGCCTGCACACGTTCCTACCCGACGACTTCGCCCTCGCCGAGTTCGACCCGCAGCTCGACGGCCAGCGGACCTCGATGGACGGCGTCATCTTCAGCGGGCACTTCGAGCGCGGCGGCGCCCCCATCACCGGCAAGGTCACCGCCGAGGTTCGCCGGGTGGTGCGGTTCACCGAACTCGACAGCGCAGCGAAACCGGTGCCGGACCGGGAACTGACCTATCTGTGCTTCGGCCGCGCCGGAAAACTCCACCTCGCGCACGAGATCACAGCCCGGCCGAGCTTCGACCAGGTGCTCACCGCGCAGCTGGTGCCGGGCACGGTGACCAACATGCTCGGCACGGTGCTGGCGGACGACGCCGCCGCCATCGGGTTCGACCTGGCCGAGCCGGTCCGCTTCACCCGCCACGACCGCGCCGAGGAGCGGCTGACTCCCGGCGAGGTCATCCTGGGCACGTTCAGTCAGACGGCGCCACCCAGCGGCGCCCACGGTTTCACCGTTCGGGTGGCCGTCCAGCGGGAGTTGTACCTGGAGATCACCGAGCTGGCCTGACCGTGGTCGGTCCGGCCGGCGGAGGTGGGTCGGGGTTGGACGTGCCGACAGCACCGGTCGGATAATGGTCGCAGCCTTGCCTATTCATTGTTCGGCTGTCCGTGGCCGGCGGCCCCGGGTGGTGGTGTGGTGGAGATTCGGTTGCTGGGGCCGGTGGAGGTCTGGGCCGGCGGTGTGCGGCTGGCTGGGCTGGGTACGGCGCAGCAGCGGGCGGTGCTGGCCGGGTTGGCGGTTGATGCCGGTCGGCCGGTGATGCTGGCGACGCTGGTGGACCGGGTCTGGGACGAGGCACCACCGGCCGGGACCCGGTCAGCGCTGTACGCCCACATCACCCGGATCCGCCAAGCTCTGCACGAGGCCGGCACGCAGCGGCCGGTGGGCCCGGTTCGCCGGGCTGGTGGGTACGTGCTTCAGGTCGAGCCGGACCAGGTGGATGTGCTCCGGTTCCGCCTCCTGCTCGCCGCCGCCCGCGACGCCGGCCGGTCGGAGGCTGGGCGCGCCGGACTCCTGCGTGAGGCCCTCGGCCTGTGGCAGGGGCCGCCGCTGGCCGACCTGACCAGCCGGTGGGCGGCCCGGATGCGCGACGCCTGGAGCCAGCAGCGGCTGGACGCGGTGCTGACCTGGGCACGGACCGAGCTACGCCTGGGCCACCACGACCATGTGATCGGGCCGGTACGGGATCTGCTCGCCGACTACCCGATGGCCGAACCACTGATCGGGGTGCTGATGCGGGCGCTGGTCGCCGCCGGCCGCGACGCCGAAGCCCTCGATCGCTACGCCACCACCCGCACCCGGCTCGTCGATGAGCTGGGCGCCGAACCCGGACCGGAACTCCGCGCCGTTCACCAGGCGGTTCTGCGCGGCGAACTAGACCACACCAGCCCCGCCGAGCCGACCCCTGCCGGTGGCGGGCGCCGGCCGGTGCCGGCGCAACTGCCGGTGCCCGTGCGCAGCTTCACCGGACGCGACAGCGAACTGCGCCAGCTCGACGACCTGCTCACCGCGACCGGCAACCAGCCCTCGACTGTGCTGATCTCCGCCGTGTCTGGCACGGCCGGCATCGGCAAGACCGCATTGGCGGTGCACTGGGCGCACCACGTCGCCGATCAGTTCCCCGACGGGCAACTGCACGTGAACCTGCGCGGGTACGATCCCGGCGGGCGGATCACCGAGCCGGCCACGGCGGTCCGCGGGTTCCTCGACGCCCTCGGCGTACCGCCCGAGCGAGTGCCGGATGAATTCGACGCGCAGGTCGGGCTCTACCGCAGCCTGCTGGCTAACAAGCGGGTACTGGTAGTGATCGACAACGCCCGCGACGCCGACCACGCCCGCCCGCTGTTACCCGGCACCTCCACCGCGCTGGCCGTGGTCACCAGCCGCAGCCTGCTCATCGATCTGGTGGCCGCCGACGGCGCGCACCCGCTGGTCCTGGACCTGCTGACCGCAGCGGAGTCGTGCAACTTGCTGGAACGCCGGCTGGGCTCAAGTCGGGTCGCGGCCGAGCCGGACGCCGTTGAGCGGATCATCGCGGTGTGTGCGCGGTTGCCGTTGGCGCTGGCGCTGGTTGCCGCCCGGGCCGCCACCCATCCCGGCTTCCGGCTGGCCGCGGTGGCCGCCGAACTGACCCACGCCGCCGGCCAGGCATCCCTCCCGGATGACGTCGACGACGTGATAGGCCGGGTGCGGGCGGTGTTCTCCTGGTCCTACACCACCCTCACCCCGCCCGCGGCCCGGCTGTTCCGGCTGCTCGGCCTGCACCCCGGCCCGGACACCACCGCCCCGGCCGCCGGCAGCCTCGCCGGCCTGCCACCAGCGCAGGTGCGGCGGCTTCTGGCCGAACTGACCCGCGCCGGGCTGCTGGCCGAGACGGCGCCGAGCCGATACGGCTTCCACGACCTGCTGCGGGCGTACGCCACCCATCTCACCCAGACCGTCGACACCGACCAGGAGCGGGCGGTGGCGACAGTGCGGCTACTGGACCACTACACCCACGCCGCCCACACCGCCGACCGGCACCTGGACCCGACCCGCGACCCCATCCCGGTCCCCCTCACCGCACACGCTTCCGGCACCATCCCCGAACAGCCCATCGACCAGCAGGCGGCAATGCGGTGGCTCGACGTCGAGCGGCCGGTGCTGCTGGCCGCCCAGCAGCTGGCCGCCGCTTCCGGGCGGGACAGTTACACCTGGCAACTGGCCTGGTCCCTACACACCATGCTGGACCGGCGGGGGCACTGGCACGAGCTGGTCGGCGCCTGGCGGACCGCTCTACTCGCCGCCGACCGGCTGCCCGACCCCGCCACCGCGACCGCCCACCGCCTCCTCGGCCGGGCAATGACCCGGCTGGTTGACCCGGAACAGGCCGACACCCACCTCCACCACGCCCTGTCCTTGTACACCGAGGCCGCCGACCTGGTCGGCCAGGCCCACACCCACCACATCCTCGACCGCCTGTGGGAGCGGCGGGGCCGGCCCGACCGGGCGCTCGACCATGCCCAGCGGGCACTCGCCCTGTTCCAGACGACCGGCCACCGCCACGGCCAGGCGACCGCACTCAACGCGGTGGGCTGGTGCCAGGCCCTGCTCGGCGACCACACCGAGGCCCTCAGCTACTGCCGGCGGGCCCTCACCCTCCACCAGCAGCTCGGCGACCCCTACGGGGAGGCCAACACGTGGGACAGCCTCGGCTACGCCCACCACCATCTCAACGAGCACAGCCAGGCCGCGGACTGCTACCAGCACGCGCTCACCCTGTTCCACGACCTCGGCGCCCGCTACTACGAAGCCAGCACCCTCATCCGTCTCGGCCACACCCACCACGCGGCCGGCCAGCCCGACCAGGCCCGTACCACCTGGACCAGCACACTGGACATCCTCACCGACCTCGATCACCCGGACGCAGCAGCCGTCCGCGCCAAACTCGCCACCCTCGACCCGACCACCACCGAGCCCGACACCAACCCACCTCCGGCCTGACCTCGTTCACGTCCGGCCCGCCGCGGTTGACGATGGGCACGTCCCGCCAGCGCCGCCGGGGTCGCTGACCCGCCCGCCCGCGGACCAACGGCCGCGGAGGCGGCGTTCCTGGCGATCGGGGACGGCGCGGCACTGCGGCTCACCGACGCCGACGCCGCGGAGCGCGTCGCGGGTTCGGGCCACGATTGCCGAGGCGGTCACGCTGGCCCGGGCGCGTTGCGGGTCTGCGGGTGCGTGCGGCCGGTAGAGCTCGATCTGGGGTAAATGGTCGAGCAGGTCGACCCGTCCGCCGACACGTCACTGGCTCCTCCGCGGCTGGGGCCGCCACTATCTCGGCCACCGCAGCGCCCCGTCAGTCGGTGGCGAGGCGGGCGAACCTATGAGGGCAGCACGGCGAGGAGGAGAGCGACGACGGCGATGACGATGGCAACGGTCTGCAGCAGGTTGTTGAAGGAGGCTCGGGCCAGCGATACCCGCGCCGAGGTCACCGAGGATTTCAGGTCGATCGCCGCGCTCATGTCCGCGACTCGGTTGCGTATCGCCTCCAGCGCTTCGGTAATACCCATCTCGGCTCGTAGTTCCTCGGCGATGCGGCGGGTGAAGCCGTGCCGGGCGAGCCGGGAGAAGTCCAGGGACTCGTTGAGAAGAGTGAGATTGGCCCGGCAGGCCAGTACCAGCGGTAACGCACGGAACGGCTCCTTGACCTCCAGCGAACGCAGTTCTTCGTGTTCGCGGTGGAAACTCAACTGCTGCGTGAGCAGCGCCAGCCTAGCCACATGGTGCTCGACCGTACGCAGCAGATCCAGGCGGTAGAGCCGAATTGTGTCGGCCGGATTCCAGTACTGACTGGATACAACCACTGTCGTGCGCTGGTCGGTGATGTAGATGTCGTCGGCGCGGCGCCCGAGTTGCTTGTTCTTGATCGTGGCGCAGTAGTCTCGTGCGTAGGAGCGGTACCAGGGCGCTTGATTGAGTATGCCGACGAGCTCGAC
>Ga0307500_10000414_pt1 | contig 14411 bp, 10 predicted proteins | sample 14_S_MG_FD_201362 | JGI IMG/M metagenome (GOLD analysis project Ga0307500, IMG submission 201362) | Soil microbial communities from Populus trichocarpa stands in riparian zone in the Pacific Northwest, United States - 14_S | ecosystem: Environmental > Terrestrial > Soil > Riparian zone > Trees... | reverse complement strand
GTGCACGTTGCCGCCGGGCAGCCCGTCCAGCCGGCAGGGCGCGCCGGGGCCGGCGAGCCAGTGCAAGAAGTACACCCTGAGCAACGGCAGTACGGTCTGGGTCTGGCGGGTGCCGTCCGGTGACGTCGGGATCACGCTGTCCACAAAGGACTGGCAGGTGACCAACCTGCGGTCGGACGGCACCTGGGTCGTGGTGAACGTGGACAAGCAGAAGCCGACCGGCCGGCCCGGGGCGGCCACCGGCAACGACACGTCGTCGAACTGGACCATCTCGGAGTCGGCCCTGGTCGAGATCGCCGGCTCGCCGGTCGTCCACCCGTAGCGACCACCGGCACCCGGCGGCCACCCGCCGGGTGCCGCGCCACTCGACAGCGGCCACAGCTAACGGTTAGCCTTCCTGGCTAGCCGTTAGCTGTCTGTGGAGGTGGCGGTGGACGAGCCGATCGCGGCGCAGAACGTGGGAACCGCCGGCGTGCCGCCGCCGGCCGCCCGGCGCGGAGCTCCGGTGCCGGCGGTGCGCCCCCGGCCGGCGGCCCGGCCGCGGCCGCGGCTGGCCGGGCCGGCTCGGCTGGCCGGGCCAGCTCGGTGGGCCGGGCCGGCTCGGCTGGCGCTGCGGCTGGCGGCGCGGGACCTGCGCTACCGGCCGGGCACCCTGGCCCTGGCGATGCTCGCGCTGCTCGCGGCGACCACCACGCTGACCCTCGCGGTTGCGGTCCGCGGCTCGGCCGAGGTGCCGTGGGACCGGACGTTCGCCGCCACCGCCGGCCCGGACGCCGTCGTCACCAGCTACCGGGACACCCCCGCCAGCAGGGCGGAGCTGGCCCGGATCGCCGCCGCACCGGAGGTGGCCGGTACCGCCGGGCCGTACCCGCTGCTCGCCATGCCGGCCGGCGCGCTGGTCGCCGCCGGCCATCGCATCGACGTGGAGGTGGTGGCCCGGGACGCGGCACCGGCGGCGGTCGACCGGCCGTACCTGACCGGTGGCGGGTGGATCCGGCCGGGCGCGGTGGTGGTCGAGCAGAGCTTCGCCGACGCGCTGGGGGTGGCGCCCGGCGACCAGCTGAGCATCGCCGGCCAACCGCTGCGGGTGGCCGGCGTCGCGGTGACCACCTCCCGCCAGCCGACCCCGTTCAGCGACCCGGGGCTGGTCTGGGCCACCCGAGCCGACGCCGCCCGGCTGGCCCCGGCCGCCGAAACGCGCGGCCTGCTGCTGATGTTGCGGCTGTCCGATCCGGCCGCGGCGCCGGCCTTCGCCGCCGCGCACACGCCGCCGGTCGACGACCCCACGGTGATCGTCGAGGACTGGCAGTCGACCCGGCTGGACGCCCTGACCGACGTGCTGTTCGCGCAGTTCGGGCTGATAGTCGGCGCGGTCTCGCTGGCCCTGCTGGCGGCGGCCTCGGTCGCGGTCGGCGTCGCCGGCCGGATGGCCGCGCAGGCCAGACGGGCCGGCGTGCTGAAGGCGGTCGGGGCCACCGGCCGGTTCGTCGCCGCGGTGCTGCTGGTGGAGTACCTGGGGCTGGCGCTGCTGACCGGTGCCGCCGGCCTGCTGGCCGGCGCGCTGCTGGCGCCGTGGCTGGCCCAGCCGGTCAGCGGGGTGCTCGGTAGCGCGGCACCGGCCCGGCCCAGCTGGGCCACCGCGGGGCTGGTACTGGGCACCGCCGGCCTGCTGGTCGGTGGTTCGGCGCTGCTGCCGGCGCTGCGGCGGTCCCGGGCCAGCACGGTGCGGGCGCTGGCCGGGCCGGCCCGGGCGCCACGGCGGTCCCGCCGGCTGATCGGCCTGTCCGCCCGGCTGCCGGTGCCGCTGCTGCTCGGCGTCCGGCTGGCCGCCCGCCGGCCGGCGCGGGCGGCGCTGTCCGCGGCCGGGCTCTCGGTCACCGTCGCCGCGGTCGTGGTGGCGCTGTGGATGCAGGCCGGCATCGACGGCGACACCACGCAGGTCGCCGCCGCGCTCGGCCGGCATGCGGTGACGTACGACAAGCTCCGGCTGGTCACCTACGCGTTCATCGGTGCGCTGGTCGTGCTGGCGGCGGTGAACGCGGTGCTGGTCGCCTGGGCCACCGCGCTGGACAACGCCCGCACCGCCGCGCTGGCCCGGGCGCTCGGCGCGACGCCCGGGCAGGTCACGCTCGGGCTGACGCTGGCCGGCGTGCTCCCGGCGGCCGGCGCCGTGCTGGTGGGCGTCCCGGCCGGCTTCCTGGTTTTCACCGTCGCCGCGGCGACCGCCGGCACCGGGAGCGGTAGCCCGACCCCGGCCGCCACCGGCCTGCTCGCGTTGCTGCCGGCCACCCTGCTGCTGGTCGCCGGGCTCACCGCGGTGCCCAGCCGGCTGGCCGGCCGGCGGCCGGCGCTGGCCGCGCTGCGCGCCGACTGACCGTCCACTGTAGACATGAGGAGGCGTCCGATGTGGACCCGCAGTGTCGCCGTGTGCATCCTGCTGGCCGCCGCACCCGGCTACCGGCCGGCAGCCGGCAGCGCCGACCCGGTCGACCGCTACCGGACCCAGCGACTGTCCTGGACGGGCTGCGATCCGGCCGAGCCGCGGCTGGAGTGCGCCACGTTCCAGGCTCCGCGAGACTGGCGGCGGCCCGGCGCCGGGCCGGACGTCACGCTCGCCGTCTCCCGGTTGGCCACCGCCGGCCCGCACCGGCGCGGAATCCTCATCCTGGACGGCGGCGGCCCGTCGTCCAACTTGGACCTGCCGCTGGACTACGCCGGCACCCCGCTGGCCGGCGGGTACGACCTGATCGGCTACGACCCGCGGGGGATCGGGCGGAGCAGCCGGATCCACTGCCTGACCGCGGCGGAGCTCACCGACTACCTGCGGGTGGACGCCCGCGACCGGTCGGCGGCGAACGTCGCCCGGATCCAGCGCAACGCCCGGGCCACCGCGCAGGCCTGCACGAGCCGCTCCGGCGATCTGCTCCGGTACGTCGGCACCGAGCAGATCGCCGGAGACCTGGACCTGATCCGGGCCCTGCTCGGCGAGCCGCGGACCAACTTCCTCGGTTTCTCCGCGGGCAGCTGGTTCGGCGCCTACTACGCCACCCTGTTCCCCGACCGGGTCGGCCGGTTCGTGCTGGACAGCAACACCGAGTTCACCGCGACGATGCAGACCGTGGTGGACAACCAGCCGGCGGCGTTCCAGCGCCGGTTCGACCGGGATTTCCTGCCCTGGCTGGCCCGGCACGACGCGACCTACCACTACGGCGGCACGCCGGCGCGGGTCCGGGACCGGTGGGAGGCCCGCCGGGCCGCCCTGCGGCGCGAGCCGCTCCGGCTGCCCGGAACGACCACGCTCGGCCCGGCCGACCTGGACAACGTCACCGCCGCGCTGCTCTACCACCAGGACGACTTCCCGCTGCTGGCCCAGGTGCTGTCCATTGTGGACAGGTTCGGCACCGCGACCGGGGCCGAGCGGGCCCTGCTCGCCGACCTGTTCAATGGCCCGCCGGGCGACCCGGACGTGCTGGCCATGTACCTCGCGATCACCTGCAACGACACGCCATGGACCCGGGACCCGGCCTACTGGGTCCGGCATTCCGGCGCGGTCGGCCGGCGCTACCCGCTGCAGGGCTACCAACTGCTGTTCCAGCCGTGCGCGTACTGGCCGTTCCGGCCGCAGCGGCCGCCGCACATCACCGGCGCCGGTGTGCCGCCCGTCCTGATGGTGAACTCGGTGCACGACCCGGCCACGCCGTACGAGGGGGCGGTGCGGGCCCACCGGGGCTTCGCCGGCTCCCGGCTGCTCACCGTGCGGGGCAGCGGGGACCACGTGAACTACGGCCGCGGCAACGCCTGCGTCGATGGCGTGGTCGAACGGTTCCTGCTCACCGGAACGCTCCCCCGGGCCGACGCCAGTTGCCCCGGCCAACCCCTGCCCTGATCCCGTCCGGCCCGGCCGGGCCGACCGGCGGGTCCGGCGGCCGGTCCGGCCGGCGGGCCGGTCGGGCCGGGCGGGGCCGGGCGGGGCCGGGCGGCCGGCGGGCGGGCCGCACCCGGCTAATGGCGGATGGACAGGCAGGGCGATACGTCGGGAGGATGCCTGGATGGTGTCCAATGACGAGTACGCCGCGACCGGCCACGAGCCCGTTGCCGACTCCGACCCCCGTACCGCGCCCAGCCGGCGCGTGTTCCTGTCCGCCTCGGTTGCCGGCGCGGCGGCCGTCGCGGCCGTCCCGCTGACGGCCGGGCCGGCCTCGGCGCACCAGGCCGGGGTGGCCGCGCCCGGGCCGGGCGCCGCCGCCCGGGCACAGCGGCCCAGCGCGGAGCTGCGCCGGATGCTGGCCGAGGTCGACCCGCGCCGGATCGAGGCGATCATCCGCCGGCTCGTCGCGTTCGGCACCAGGCACACACTGTCCAGTCAGGACGATCCGGTGCGTGGCATCGGTGCCGCCCGGGACTGGCTGTTCGACCAGATGCAGCGGTTGGCGGCCACGTCCGGCGGCCGGATGACGGTGGCGAAACAGTCGTTCGTGCAGCCGGCCGGCCCGCGCATCCCGACCCCGACGGTGATCACCAACGTGGTCGCCACCATCACCGGCTCGGTCACCCCGTCCCGGCTGTACGTGGTGACCGGCCACTACGACTCCCGGGTCACCGATGTGCTGAACGGCACCGCGGACGCCCCCGGCGCCGACGACGACGCGTCCGGCGTCGCGGTGGTGCTGGAACTGGCCCGGATCCTGGCCACCCGGCGGCCGGACGCGACGATCGTGCTGGCCGCGGTGGCCGGCGAGGAGCAGGGCCTGTTCGGCTCGGCGTTCATGGCGGCGCAGTACAAGGCGGCCGGCGCCGACATCCAGGGCATGTTCAGCAACGACATCGTGGGCAGTTCCACCGACGAGAAGGGCAACCGGAACCCGCGCACGGTGCGGCTGTTCAACGAGGGTGTGCCGACCACCGAGACCGCGGCACAGACCGGCATCCGGCAGTCGATCGGCGGCGAGAACGACGGGAGCTCCCGGCAGCTGAGCCGGTTCGTGCTGGCTGTCGCGCAGAACGAGGCGACCGACATGTCGGTGCGTACGGTGTGGCGGCGGGACCGCTACCTGCGCGGCAGCGATCACCTCTCATTCCTGCAGCAGGGCTACCCGGCGCTGCGGTTCACCGAGCCGGCCGAGATCTTCGCGCACGAGCACCAGGACGTCCGGGTGGAGAACGGCATCCAGTTCGGCGACCTGATCGAGTTCTGCGACTTCCCCTACATCGCCCGGGTGGCCCGGGTGAACCTGGCCACGATCTGGTCGCTGTCGCAGGCGCCCGGTACGCCGAAGAACGTCCGGATCGACACCACCCAGCTGACCAACCAGAGCACGCTGAGCTGGCTGCGCGGCCCGGACCCGGGCCTGGCCGGCTACGAGGTGCTCTGGCGCGAGACCAGCGCACCGGACTGGACGAACGTCATCGCGGTCGGCGACGTCAGCACGGTCACCATCGACCTGTCCAAGGACAACGTGATGTTCGGCGTCCGCGCGGTGAACGCCGCCGGGCTGCGCAGCCCGGCCGCCTTCCCGCTGCCGGGCTAGGTGAGCGGAGCGGGGCGGGGCGGGGCGGCGTCGCGCGGCCGGGCGCCGACCGCCGTTTCCCGGTGTCTGAACCGGCCGGATGTGGCACGGTTAACACCGGGCCGGAACGTACCGGAGGGCGGCGGCGATGGCGGATGTGGCGGTGTTCGACGAGCGGGTCTGCCAGCTCGGCGAGGGTCCCTACTACGACGAACGGGCCGGTCGGGCCGGCTGGGTCGACATCTTCGGCCGGGCCGTCCGCTGGCGCGACCTCGTGTCCGCGGTGACCGGTGAGGTGCCGGTCGCCGAGGACGTCGGCGCCGCCGTGCCGCGCCAGGGCGGCGGGCTGGCGCTCTGCCTACCTGCCGGCCCGGCGCTATTGGACGACGACGGCTGGATCCAGCCGCAGGGCAGCTACGCGGAGGCGGACCAGGCGGCCGGCGTGCCGGCGGGCGGCCCGCGGCTGCGCTCCAACGACGCCAAGGCCGACCCTGCCGGCCGGCTCTGGCTCGGCACGATGGCCTACGACGGGACGCCCGGCGCCGGCGCGCTGTACCGGCTGGAGCCGGACGCCACCGGGCCGACCCGGGTGCTCGGCGACGTGACGGTCAGCAACGGGCTCGGCTGGTCGCTGGACGCCGGCACCATGTACTACATCGACACGCCGACCCACCGGGTGGACGCCTTCGACTACGACCTGGCCACCGGCGAGATCACCAACCGGCGGATGTTCGCCGAGATCGACCCGGCCGACGGCTCCCCCGACGGGCTCTGTGTGGACGCCGCGGGCGGCGTCTGGGTGGCGCTCTGGGACGGCGCCGCGGTCCGCCGGTACACCCCGGACGGCACGGTGGACCGCATCGTCGCGCTGCCCACCCCGCGGGTCACCTCGTGTGCGTTCGGTGGCACCGGCTACGGCCAACTGATGATCACCACCGCCGCCTACGGCCGACCGGCCGATGACACCGCCGCCGGGCTCACCTACGTGTACGAGCCCGGCGACGTCGTCGGCCGCCCGGTCGACCGCTACGCCGGCTGACCGGCGCGGTCGGTCAGACCTGGACGAACTCGATCCCGGTCAGGTCGCAGAAGACCCGCCAGCTCTCCGCGTGCCGGCCGAGGTTCATCACCTCGTGGTGTGCTCCCCCGTTGCGCAGCCAGCCGTTCAGGCACTCGCGCACGCCACTGTCCGGCCGGAACTGGCCGTACGGCATCTCCAGCGCCGGCAGTTCGGGGCTGTCCAGAACCTCGCCCTCGGCCAGCACCAGCCGGAACCGCTCCCCTTCCAGCGAAACCAGGGTGGCCACCGTGGCCGGGCCCGGCTGGTACTGGAACAGGAACGTGGGCGGGTCGCCGAGCTTGCCGATGCCCAGTTCGCGCTTGATCAGCCGGACCGGCCGGTCGCGCCGGGCCACCTTCCAGTTGCCCTCGCCCATGTGGCTCATCAACACCGAGTCGGACGGGAAGTCCATCGCGTACATCTCGGTGAAGTGCGCGTCGCCGATCAGCGCGTGCCCGGCCGAGACCAGCGCGGCGGTCAGCACGTCGCCCTCGGCACCGTAGCCGTACCCCTTCGCCATCAGCGTGGACGCGGCCGCCAGCGGCAGCCGGCTGAACCGGCCGTCCTCGCCGATCGCGTCGAAGTGGGTGGAGTAGGCGCCGTAGCCGCGGTCGGTCAGGATCCGCTCGATCGCGACCTGCATCCGGGCGTGATCCTCGCGCTCCTCTGTGGACAGTCGGGGGTCGATCTCGAACCTGGCGTCCTCGAAGGCGATCACGTCGGCCACCTCGTCCGCGGTCGCCGCGGCCACGCCACGCACCAGGTCACCCGGCGCCACCGCGCTGATCTCCGGGCCGAGTGCCCGCAGCAGCGCGTTCTCGTCCACCCGGATGTCGCCCATGCCGTTCATCGCGTAGCCGACGATGGCCACCTTCAGCGACCGCCAGGCGGTCACCGCGGCGGCCGCCTGGGCCCACCGCCCGACGTTCTGCTTGAAGCTGTCCGCGCGCCAGTCGTCGGTCAGCACGTGGAACGGAACGCCGGCGCGGACCATCGCGTTCGCGGTGTCCTGCGCGCCGTGCACGCCCTGGTTGTAGGTCATGTCGGCCATGTCCCAGGCCGCGGTCACGTTCGGCTCCGGCTGGATGTTGGCCAGGCAGATCGGCAGCCGGGCGTCGGCGAGCAGCCGGGCCACCCGCATCGCCGGCCCGTACGTCAGCATCACCACCAGCACGCCGTCCAGGTCGGCGCCCTCGAACTCGCGCATCACGCTCTCCGCGTCCGCCCGGCTCTTGATCGGCCGGCCGGGCCGGAAGTCGGCCACATCGGACAGGTGCCTGCCGATCTCGGCCGCGTACCCGGCCTGCCGCTCGGTGATGCCGGGGATCATGTGGTCGTACAGGTCCTGCATGATCCCGAGGATGCCGATCCGGGGTTTGCGTTCCGCCATGTTGTCCCCTAGGAGGTCGCTGGCCGCTGGCCGTACACGTGCTGGTACCGGTGGTAGAGCGAGTCGATGTCGGCCGGGTCGATCGGCACCAGCGGGCCGAGCGACCGGGCCAGGTGGACCGACCGGGCCACGTCCTCGCAGAGCACGGCCGCCTTCACCGCGGCCCGCGCGTCCGTTCCGATGGTGAAGACGCCATGGTTGCGCATCAGCACCGCCTTCGAGCGGTGCCCGGTCAGCGTAGCCACGATGCCGCGGCCGATGTCGTCGCTCCCGATCAGGGCGAACGGGCCGATCGGGATCTCACCGCCGAACTCGTCCGCCATCCCGGTCAGCACGCACGGGATCGGTTCGGCCCGGGCCGCCCAGGCGCAGGCGTACGTGCTGTGCGTGTGCACCACCCCGCCGACCTCCGGCATGTTCCGGTAGACGTAGGCGTGCGCGTCGGTGTCGCTGGACGGGGTGAGGTCACCGGCCACCCGGTTGCCGTCCAGGTCGAGCACGACCATGTTCGCCGGCGTCAGGTCGTCGTAGCCCACCCCGCTCGGCTTGATCACCATCAGCTCGGTGCCGGCCACCCGGGCCGACACGTTGCCGCTGGTCCAGGCGACCAGCCCGTACCGGACCAGCTCGGCGTGCAGCGCGCACACCTCGGCCCGCACGTCCTCGACTGTCGCGTGTGGACTCACCGGACCCGCGCCTCCCGCCCGACCATCGCGTGTGGACTCATCCGGCCCGGGCCGCCCGCCGGATCGCCCGCAGCCGGTGCATCACGTCGTTCCCGCCGCGGCCGAAGTAGTCGTGCAGCTCGGCGTACTCCCGGTACAGCGGGTCGTAGTCGGCCGACCGGGCCGGGTCCGGCCGGAACGCGGCGCGCTGCCGGCGGCCCATCGCGGCGGCCGCGGCGGCCACGTCCGGGTAGGCGCCGGCCGCCACCGCGGCGTGGATCGCCGAACCCAGCGCCGGGCCCTGCGCCGAGCCGACCACGGCCAGGTCGCGCCGGGTCACGTCCGCGTAGAGCTGCATCAGCGGGGCGTTCTGCACCAGCCCGCCGGCGACGGTCAGCTCGTGCACGGCGACGCCGGCGGTCTCGAACGCCTCGATGATCCGGCGGGTACCGAACGCCGTCGCCTCCAGCAGCGCCCGGTAGATCTCCTCCGGCCGGGTGGCCAGGGTCAGGCCGACGATCAGCCCGGACAGCTCGTGGTCGACCAGCACCGACCGGTTGCCGTTGTGCCAGTCCAGCGCGATCAGGCCGTGCTCGCCGACCTGCTGCGCCATCGAGAGCTCGGTCAGGTAGGTGTGCAGGTCCTGGCCGGCGGCCTGCGCCGCGGCCGCGTACCCGGCCGGGACCCCGGTGCGGACGAACCAGGCGAAGATGTCACCGACCCCGCTCTGCCCGGCCTCGTAGCCCCAGCGCCCGGGCACGATCCCGTCGCGCACCACGCCGCACATGCCGGGGACCTCGGCCAGCGTCTCGGCGTTCATCACGTGGCAGGTCGAGGTGCCCATCACCATCAGCATGTGCCCCGACTCGATCGACTGCGCGGCCGGCGCGGTCACGTGCGCGTCCACGTTGCCGACGGCCACCGGGGTGCCGGGCAGCAGGCCGGTCCAGCGGGCCGCCTGCTCGGTCAGCCCGCCGGCGACGCTGCCCAGCGCGCCGAGCGGCTGCGCCACCTTGGCGCTGAAGAAGTCGGTGAACCGCTGGTCCAGCGCGGCCAGGAACTCCACCGACGGGTACTGCCCGTCCTGGTAGACCTCCTTGTAGCCGGCGGTGCAGGCGTTCTTCACGTAGCGGCCGCAGAGCTGCCAGACGATCCAGTCGGCCGCCTCCACCCAGTGCGCGGTCGCGGCGTAGACCTCCGGGTCCTCCTCGAGCAGCTGCAGCCCCTTGGCCAGCGCCCATTCCGAGGAGAGCCGGCCGCCGTACCGGTTGATCCAGGGCTCGCCACGCTGGTGCGCCAGCTCGTTGATCCGGTCCGCCTGGCGCTGCGCCGCGTGGTGCTTCCACAGCTTCACGTAGGCGTGCGGCCGGTTCCGGTATCCGTCTACTTCGGACAGCGGGGTGCCGTCCGGGAGGGTGGGCAGGATCGTGCAGGCGGTGAAGTCGGTGCCGACGCCGATGATGTCGGCGGCCGGGATGCCGCTGGCCGCGACCGCCTTGGGCACCGCGTCGCGCAGCACGTCCAGATAGTCCGACGGCACCTGCAGCGCCCAGTCCCGCCCCAGCTCGGTGCCGGTGGGCAGGGCGGTCTCCAGCACGCCGTGCCGGTACTCGTGCACGGCGCTGGCCAGTTCGGCCCCGTCGCTGACCCGGATCACCACCGCCCGCCCGGACAAGGTGCCGTAGTCAACTCCGACGACAGCCTGGGTCACGACGAAGCCTCCTGACCTGCGGTGCTCTGGCGGACGATCAGGCGCGGGGCGATGACCGCGCGGTGGTCACCGCCGGCCCCACCGGCGATCTGCATCAGCAGCAGCTCGATGCTGCGCCGGCCGACAGCGGTGAAGTCCTGCCGCACGGTGGTCAGCGGCGGGGTGAAGTAGGCCGCCTCCGGCACGTCGTCGAAGCCGGCCACCAGCACGTCGCCCGGCACCCGGATGCCGCACTCGTGGAACGCCCGCAGCAGGCCCAGCGCCATCTGGTCGTTGGCGACGAACACCGCGCGCAACCCGGCCTGGTCGGCGATCTGGTACCCGGCCGCGTAGCCGGAGCTCGGGCTCCAGTCGCCGCGCAGCGGTTCCGGCACCGGCACGCCGGCCACGGTCAGCGCATCCTGCCAGCCGTGCACCCGGCCCTCGGCCTCCAGCCAGTCGACCGGGCCGGCGATGTGCCAGACGGTCGGCGCGCCCAGTTCGAGCAGGTGCCGGGTGACCAGCCGGGCGCCCTCGGCCTGGTCGACGGTGACCACCGGGAAGCCCGGCCCGCTGCCGCCCTCGACGGTCACCACCGGCAGCCGCCGCGGCAGTTCGGCCACCGCCTCGGCCGCGTCCCGCTGCGGCGCGATCACGATCAGGCCCTCCACCGCCTGCTCGGCCAACCGGTCCAGGGCCTCGTGCACGGTCCGGCGGTTGATCGTCTTCAGGCTGGCCACGGTGACGAAGTAGCCGGCCTGCCGGGCCGCCTGCTCCACCCCGTACAGCGTGCTGGCCGGGCCGTACAGGGTGGTGTCGAAGCTGACCACGCCGATCGTGTGCGAGCGCCGGGTGACCAGCGCGCGGGCCGCCGAGTTGCGCCGGTAGTCGACCGCCTGGATCGCCGCCAGCACCCGCTCCCGGGTCGCCGGCCGTACCGACGGGTGCTCGTTCAGCACCCGGGAGACGGTCTGGTGCGAGACGCCGGCCAGCCGGGCCACGTCCGCCATCACCGCCGGCCGCCGGATCGGGTCGGCCGCCCGGTCGCCGCCCCGGTGCGGCGCCCGATCCACGGCCGTCCGGTCCGCGGCCGTTCCGGAGCCAGTCGGGTTCGCCACCTCCCGCTCCTCTCGCTGATCCAGACGCGCTGAACGCGGGCGTTACGGCGGATCGCGAGCCGGAGGTCCGCTCTGAACCCGCACATTGTTAACGCTCACATCATCTCGGTCAAGCCGGCGCGGCGCACCCCGGGGGACATCCGGGATACAGCACACTCAACCGGGGCAGCCAGAACGGGCCGCACTAGACACAGTGGACACTGCGCGCGTTGTGTTGCGTCCAGGTGACGGGTCGGACGACCACCCCAGGTCGCCCGACGGCACCCCGGATTGCTGGGTAGCCTGCGCACGGCCGTCCGATGTCGACGGCGCACGCCCACTCCCGGGGGGATCGTCGCATGCGGGCCTACCTGGTCACCGCGCCACACCGGGGCAGCCTGACCGAGCTGGCCACGCCGGAGCCCGGGCCGGGCGAGGTGCTCGTCGCGCCCGCCGCCGTCGGCATCTGCGGCTCCGACATCGAACTGCGCGACGGCCGGCGGCCGGCCGGCTACGTGCGCTACCCGGTGGTGCCGGGGCACGAGTGGGCCGGGCACGTGGTCGCGGTCGGCGCCGGGGTGAGCCGGCTGGCCGGGCTGGCCGGGCTGGAGCCGGGCGTGCCGGTGGTGGCCGAGGGGGTGCGCACCTGCGGCACCTGCGCCCGCTGTGCCGAGGGCCGGAACAACCTGTGCACCGGGCCGTACGCGGAGACCGGCTTCACCCATCCCGGCGCGCTGGCCGAGCGGCTGGTCGTCCCGGCGACGCTGCTGCACCCGCTGCCGGCGGACCGGCCGATCGCCGCCGCCGCGCTGATCGAGCCGGCCGCCTGCGTGGCCACCGGGCTGCTCGAGGTCGGCTACCCGGCGCCGGGCAGCCGGGTCGCGGTCGTCGGGGACGGCCCGCTCGGGCTGCTCGCGGTCGCCCTGCTGCGGCTGGCCTCGACCCGCGAGCTGGTCCTGTTCGGCTCCCGGCCGGAACGCTCGGCGTACGCCCGCCAGCTCGGCGCCACCGACGTGGTGCTGCGCGCCGAGCCGCACCCCGGCCGGCCGGGCGGCACCGGCCCGCCCCGGCTCGGCGGCACCGGACCACCCGGCGGGCCCGGCGGCGGGTTCGATCTGGTGCTGGAGGCGACGAACTCGGCGGCCGGAGCCGCGACCGCGCTCGGGCTGGCGCGCCGGGCCGGCACCGTGGTGCTGCTCGGCATCTCCGGCGCGGCCGGGCCGACCCTGTACCCGGACGTGATCACGCTGAACCACCTGCGGGTGCAGGGCGTGTTCGCGGCGTCCCGGGTGGCCTGGCGCTGGCTCGTCTCGCTCTACACCGCGGGGCTGTTCGACGCGGCCGACATGATCACGCATCGGTTCGGGCTGCACCAGGTGGACGAGGCGTTCGCGGTGCTGGCCGACCGCAGCGCCGGGGCGCTGAAGGTGGTCGTCGAACCCGCCGCCTGAACCCACCGGGCCGCCCTGGTCAGGCCGCCGGCCCGCCGGCGGCACGGCTGGCGGCCCGGCCGGCCCGGTACTCGGCCACCATCAGCTCGGTCAGCTCCTCCACCGACGTGTCGGCGCGACGCTTGTCGAAGGTGATCCGGCCGTGCTGCAGCACGTTGACCCGGTCGCAGACGTCCAGCGCCTGGGCGTAGTTGTGGGCGATGATGATGACCGAGACCTTGCCGCCGGCCTTCAGGTCGCGGATCAGGTCCAGGATCTGGGTGCCCTCTTTCGCGCCCATCGCGGCCAGCGGCTCGTCCAGCAGCAGGATCCGCGCGTCCGAGTAGACCGACCGGGCCACCGCGATCGCCTGCCGCTGGCCGCCGGAGAGCTTGGCGACCTCGGCGTTCACGTCCGGGATGTTCAGGCCCATGCTGTCCAGGTGCTGCCGGGCCAGCTTGCGCATGGCCCGGTTGTTCAGCAGCGGCCAGCGCACCTTCTCCCGGTTCAGGAACATGTTGTGGAAGACGCTGAGCTCGTTGATCAGCGCCAGATCCTGGTAGACGCAGTCGATGCCGATCGAGCGGGCGTGGTCGACGCTGCGCAGCACGACCTCCTCGCCCTCGACGAACAGACGCCCGCTGTCCGGCTGGTGGAAGCCGCAGATGGTCTTGATCAGGGTGGACTTGCCGGCACCGTTGTCGCCGATCAGGCCGAGCACCTCGCCCCGGCCGAGCCGCAGGTTCACGTCCCGCAGCGCGGTCACGCCGCCGAACGCCTTCGCGACGTGCTCCACCCGCAGGGCGTCCGAAGTGGACACTTCCGGCTCGGGCTGGCCCGGGCCGGCCGCCGTGGCTTCGCTCATCACGTCCTCCCGGCCCGGCGCAGCCGGGAAAGATACTGGTTCGCGATCATCGACACCAGGATCGCGATGCCGGTGATCAGGTAGATCGCGTTGGCGTTGAAGCCGATCAGGTTGAACCCGTTCTGCAGCTCGGCCAGCACGAACATGCCCAGCAGCGCGCCGATCATCGTGCCGGACCCGCCGGCCAGCGCGGTACCGCCGATCACCGCGGCGGAGATCGCGGTGAACGGGATCTGGGTGCCGCCGCCGAGGTTCGGGTCGATGGTGTGCACCCGGAACGCCTCCATGATCCCGGCGAACGCGCCCAGGGTACTTGTGATCATGAAGTTGCCGATCTTGATCCGACTCACCTTGATGCCGGCCTCGGTCGCGCCGAGCAGGTTGCCGCCGACGGCGACGGTGTGCAGCCCCCACCGGGTGCGGGTGAGCACGATGTGGAACACCGCGACGATCACCAGGCACCAGCTCAGCTCGGCCCAGTTGCCGGCGCCCAGCCAGGTGCGGATCTTGCCCTCGGCGGCCGCCGGGATCTGCGCCGGGTAGGCGTGCGAGGTGAGCAGGACGATGCCTTGCAGCGCGGTGAACGTGCCGAGTGTGGTGACGAACGACGGCACCCGCAGTTTGACCACGATGAAACCGTTGATGAAGCCGATGCCGGCCGAGATCAGCAGCGACAGCAGGATCGCCGGGATCACCGGGACGCTGTA
>Ga0307500_10000413_pt1 | contig 14435 bp, 9 predicted proteins | sample 14_S_MG_FD_201362 | JGI IMG/M metagenome (GOLD analysis project Ga0307500, IMG submission 201362) | Soil microbial communities from Populus trichocarpa stands in riparian zone in the Pacific Northwest, United States - 14_S | ecosystem: Environmental > Terrestrial > Soil > Riparian zone > Trees... | reverse complement strand
CTGGTCTTGGGTGGCGCCGTCGCTGGAAACATCGACGTTCAAACATTGGGCGACGTATCCGTCGTCCTCGCGGTAGATCACGACCTGCAGGCTGCGCGCGGCCATCACTCTGCCCTCCTGCTCCTAGCCTACCCGCCACGCATCGCCTGCAGGCGAGCGAAGCATTGCGCGGTGTCGCAGGACCCTCGACCAGGACGAAGTGGTTCGTATTGTGGCAGGTTAGGTCCACGGACTTGGGTGTCCCCTGCTCGCGGAGAACGCTCGCCTCCGCGTCCGTCATGCTGACCGCGGGGGCCGAGCCCCCGCGAACCCCACGGTGTGGCCGGCGGCGGTTCGCACGGTGCAACGCCCGGCTCCACCACTCTACGTAGCAACGTTTTGACCTGGGCAAACGCTGTCGATCACGTCGATGTCCGCTCATGTCAGTCGGTTGACACGGTCAGAGCCCTGTCGCAGCGGTTTGCGCAGAAACTAGGTCCTTCGGCCACCAGTCACGCACCGTGCTGAGCCGCTGCGGCGAGGCATCCCGAACTGGTTCTTCGAGAGCAGACCGGTCGGCAGTGGGCTGTCGTGGTGGCCGGCGCACTCATCGGGTCGGGCCTCGTGTAGGCGGTGGCGGTCAGTCGCCGGAGACCCACGGTACGGTCGGTTGTGGGGCGGTGTGGCGGGCCCGAATGGGTGTATCACCATGCTATTGGTGTTACACTTTGCGGTATGCCCACTACGCGGCCGCGGCATTTGGTGACTGAGACCGACGATGTGGCGCATGCGCTGGATGATGCTGCCAAGCGATGGCCCGAGGATCGGGAGAGTCGGGGGAAGCTGCTGTTGCACCTCGTGGAGGAGGGGCACCATGCGCTGCTCGAAGAGACGGCGCGACGGCGTGCAGCGCGGGCGAAGGCGATCCAGCGGACCGGTGGTGTCCTGACCGGGGTGTACGAGCCGGGCTACCTCGATCAGCTGCGCGAGGACTGGCCGGCGTGATCGTGCTGGACGCGAGCGTCCTGATCGCCCACCTTGATTCCACCGACGCCCATCATGGTCGCGCCACACAGCTGCTCATAGATGCCGCCGACGAGCCGTTCGGCGCAAGTCCGCTGACGCTCGCCGAGGTCCTCGTCGGCCCGGCCCGCGCCGGCAAAGTGGACATCGCCCAGACGGCCTTCCGCCACCTCGACGTCGTCACGGTCCCGCTCGTCGACACCGCACCCGTACGGCTCGCGACGATGCGAGCCAACACCGGCCTCCGCCTACCCGACTGCTGCGTCCTCGTTGCCGCCGAAACCGCCGGAGCGGCTCTGGCCACCTTCGACGAACGCTTGGCTAAGGCCGCCACCGCCCTCGGCTTCGAGGTCCACAGCTGACCTGTCCGACCCACTTCCCGTCGAGACGCCGTCCGCATCAGAGCACACGTACGCCGACCGTGCCACCTCACGGCCACCACGTCGACCGCGCCCGTCGCGGTCAGGCCCGTCAACTGGACGCCGGCCACGAGCTGCTCAAGCCGCGTGCGCAACGCCGCATCCATCGGCGGATCGGTCGTATCGCCGTGTTCGGGCGCGTGGGCTACACCGCCCCCGGGCTGAACCTCGTCGCCGACTGCGACTGCTGGTGGCGACACGGCCGTGGCGCCCAGAGCCGGAGGAATCCATGCCAGACCGCTCCCCTCCGGCACGCACCGTCCCCGCCGCATACCAGGACCACCTCCGCAGGCCGCTCTGTGGCGATCGACGTTCTCGACCGGCAGCGACACGGGCAAGCAAGCGATACGTCAGATGTCTCGCGAGATCGAGCGCGAGTTCGCGAAGCACCCGTGCGGGTTCCGCTGGAGGCCGATCACCCGACGGTCTCGCTGCCGCCGGTGACGACGGTGACGACTACCACGGCCCGGTGGTCACCGTGAACGGTGACCGCGTACGCGAGCCGGCGCGACGTCGCTGGGTCAGGTGATCGCGTCGATCGTCTGAGTTCCGACGACGGCCAGCAGGCGCAGCGCCAGGTCCGACGGCGATCCGGGGTCGGCGGTGTAGATGATGACCCGCTGATCGCGGTCGGTCATGTCGAGGGCGTCGCAGTGGACCGTGATTGGGCCGACCAGCCTGTGCTGGAAGGTCTTGCGCAGGGTGCGCCCGGCCGGGATGTCGCCGGTGCCCCACAGCGTGGCGAACTCGTCGGACCCGGCGAGCAGGTCGGCGATGAGCTTGGTGAGCACGGGGTCGTCGGGATAGCGGGCGGTGGCGCGGCGCAGGCCGGTGACGGCGGAGCGGGCGAAGTCGTCCGAGTCGGACACCCGATACGGCGGCTGATCCTGGCCCGGCGCGTCGAGGAATGCTCTGCGGGCGAGGTTGCGACCGTGTGGGGGCAGCGCGGAGAAGTCCTCCATGAGCGCGGCCGCGAGGTGGTTCCAGGCGAGCACCTCGAAGTCGGCTGACGTCACAAACGCCGCGGACTGGGGTAGGCGGTCCAGTAGAAGCTGGATGCTTGGGCGCACGTCGCGGGGCACGCCGGGGCGGGCGGGCTGGGGGACGCCGGCGAGGTCGTGAAGGTGGTCGCGTTCGGCGTCGGTCAAGCGCAGCGCGCGCGTGATACCGCCGAGCACCTCACGGGACGGGTGCGGTCCGCGCGCCTGTTCGAGGCGTGTGTAGTACTCGGCGGAGATGAACGCGAGCTGCGCGACTTCCTCGCGGCGCAGGCCGGGGGTGCGACGGCGCGGCCCCGCCGGCAGACCGACGTCGGTGGGCCGGATGCGTTCGCGCCTGCTCCGCAGGAAGACGGCCAGCTCGTGTCTGTCCACGATACAAGTGTGCGCCGGCCAGCCACCCGATCCAGGTACTGCTCGTGCCTGGATCGCGCGATTGGCCGGACGCACGCTCGACGGCATGAACACCAATGACATCGAGACCACACGAGAGAACACCCCTGCTCTAACCTCGGCCGGCCTGCTGGCCGACAAGATCGCCTTCGTCACCGGGGCGGGACGCGGGATCGGCGCCGCCGCGGCACGGCTTTTCGCCCGTGAGGGCGCGTCCGTCGTGCTCGCGGCGCGCACCCAGGCGCAGCTGAAGGAAGTGACCGCGCAAATCAGGAATGACGGCGGCGTCGCCGACTCCGTCGTGTGCGATCTCGCTGACGGCGCAGACATCCGTGGCGCCGTCGACCGCGTGTTGCACCTCCATGGCCGCCTCGACGTTGCGTTCAACAACGGCGCCACGGTCCAGTCCCCCGGTCCTATGGACGCCCTCCCCGAGGCCGAGCTCGACCACGTCTACTCGGTCAACTTCCGCGGGCAGTGGCTTGCCATGGCCGCGGAGGTGGCCGCGATCCGGGCCACCGCCGGTACCGGTGCGATCGTCAACACGTCCAGCGTCGGCAGCCTGCGCGCCAACGCCATGCTGCCCGCGTACGGCGCGATGAAGCGGGCCCTCAACAGCCTCACGGAATCCGCGGCCGCCACGTACGGACCGGAAGGCATCCGGGTCAACGCGATCGCGCCCGGTACCACGTTCACCGAGATGATCCGTGCCTGGCAAGAGCACACTCCCGGCGTCGTGGAGCAGCTGAACGCCATGACGCCACTCGGTCGCGGCGCCGAACCCGACGAGATCGCCGAGGCTGCGGCATGGCTCCTGAGTGACCGCGCGTCCTACCTCACCGGCACGGTGATTCCCGTCGACGGCGGTATGACGGCGTGACAACCTCACCTCCCGGGGAACCGCTGGACAGACTGCAGATCGGCACTGCGTGGCCACGGCGAAGTCGTGGCTCGCGGTGCATCGAAGTAGCGGCGGCCGGCCCTCCTACGGAGCGATCACAAGGTTGTCGGTGGGCAGCGTCTGGCAGGCCAGCCGCCAGCCTGCGGCCAGCTCGTCGGCGGAGAACATTCCCCGGGTGTCGGTCTCGTAGGTGCCGGAGAGGACCAGCACCCGGCAGGTGCCGCAGGCGCCCTCGCCGCACGACTGCGGCAGGTCGACGCCGGCGGCGTTGGCAGCGACCAGGACCGATTGCCCGGGACTGCAGGGAAACGCCGGCTCGCCGTCGGGCCTGCCGATCGTGAACTCCGTGACGCCGTTCGCCGCGGCGGCGAGGGCGATGGCGTGCGCCTTCTCCCGCCGGGTCTGGATGCTCCGCCCGGACACGAACGCTTCGGTGTGGATGGCCTTCCGGGACACTCCCAGGTCCGTCAGGTGGCCGATCAGGTCCTGCATCATGGCGGCCGGCCCGCAGAGATGGACCCGGACGGCACCGGCCGCATACGGTCGGAGCACTTCGGCGCTGATTCGTCTGCTGTGTTCGGTCACGAAGATCGACACTTCGAGCCCGGGCAGCCGGGCCTGGAGCGCCGCGATGTCGGGGCGAAACGCGATCTCGGCCTCGGTGCGGTAGCTGGCCAGCAGTACGACCCGGCCGGTATAGCCGGCGTCAGCCGCCGCGGCCAGCACGCTCATCAGCGGCGTGATCCCGACGCCACCGGCGATCAGCAGCAACGTGCCTTCGGCGGGTCCCGGCTCCCAGGTGAACTCCCCGTGCGGCCCGCTCACCCGCAGCGCCTGCCCGACCGCGAGTTCCTCGTGCAGGTAGCCCGAGCCCAGCCCGTCCGGCTCATGCTTCACCGCGATCTCGACTGAACCGCTGAGTCCGGGGCCACTGCAGATCGAGTACGAGCGTTCGATCGGCTCGACGGCGACCGGCAGGTCGACCTTCAGGTACTGCCCGGCGGTGAACGAGAACGGCAGCGCGGCCCCGTCCAGGGCGTGCAGACGGATCCGCCGGATCGTCGGGGTCAGCGCCTCGACCGCGGCCACCCGCAGATAGCCCTGCCAGGGCGTCGCCGGATCGCGGCGAACCCCGCCGGCGCGGACCGCCCGCCACATGGTCCCGAGCCGGCGCGGCGGCAGCACCGCGTTCGCGGCCATCAGCCCGCCGGCCAGCGCCCCGACCACCCCGGGACCCCAGGCGTCCTGCCCGGCTACGAAGAGTCCCTTGACCGGCGTACGGCATCCCGCCCGCGCCGACCGCAGCCGGGCAGGAGTCGCCGCGAGACCATAGAAAGAGCCGAGAACGCTGTGCTGGAAGGTCTCGAACGACAGCGGTGTGGCGAGCTCAGCGAACGCGATCGCGCCCCGGAAGCCGGGCCACCGCCGCTCGAGGCGGGCGAGCAGCCGCTCGGTCAGGTCCTCCTTGAGCCGCCGGTAGCTCTCCGGCCGTTCCTTCTCGTCGGTCCCGCGCCACCGGTCGACCACTTTCGGATCGACGAGCTCCAGCACCTCGACGGTGTGAAACCGGGCGGCCGGGTTGTTCAGCGACGCGAACGAGACGTACAGCGTGCCGTCCCCGGGCGGGCGATGGAAGCCCTCGTGGTCGTCGAGGTCGGGCATGAACCAGTGGTTCTCGCCGCGCAGCCCGAACTCGGCCGGTGACCGGTCCAGCCCCAGGAAGAGCATGACCGCGGACGGTTCCTCCGGCAGGTCGGCCAGCTCACCGCTTTTCCCGATCAACGCGTACGTGTTTCGCACGCCGGCCGCCGAGACGGCGGTATTCGTCCGCACGTGATAGCGCCGCCCGGTGGTGGTGTCCTCGACGTCGACGCCGGTCACCCGTCCCCGTTCCACGACGACGTCGTTGACCCGTTGCCGGGGCCGCAGTTCGACGCCGTACCGCTGAAGGATCTCCAGAATGATCCGGCTGAGCTCCTTCGGCCCGCCCACGGGGTGCGCGGTGCCCGCCATGAAGAACGTCAGCGGGACCGCGGCGTGATAGCCGAACGCGCTCGACGCCGGCGGGGTGCCGTAGAGCCCCCACCGCGCCGCCAGAACGGCCCGCAGCCGCGGATCGCGGAAGCTACCGGCCACCTGGTCCCGCAGCGACCGGTACATCGTGGGAAAGAGCCGCTCGACGATCGGAAAACCCATCCTGCGCACGCCCGCGGGGAACGACGCGAGAACGTTGCGCGCCGCGAGCCCGGTCATGGCTCGTCGGGTGGCTCGGAAGAAGTCATCGATGGCATCGGCCTCGTCCGGGAACTGTTCCACCAGGCGCGCCAGGAATCGCTCCTTCGTGGCCGGGACCGCGAAGTCGAACCCGGGAAAGTGCAAGGCGTCGTAGTCGTCCGGCAGCGGCGAGAGCTGCACCCGCCCGTCGGTCATGAACTCGAGGAACGGGCCGGCGTCGGCGCTGATGTAGTGCAGTCCGGTGCCGAACTGGAAGCGCCCGGCGCGGGAGAACTCGTGCGTCATCCCGCCGAGCGTGTAGTGCTGTTCGAGGACGAGAACCTTCTTCCCGCCGAACTGCGCGATCGTTCGGGCCGCGGCGAGGCCGCCCATCCCCGACCCGATCACCACCACGTCGACCTGCTCGTCCGCAACCATGCCGCGAGGCTGGCGGATCCGACTTGACGCCGACGGAACGATCCGTGAATCACCCGCGGAACCCGTACGAGATCGCATTCCCGCTCCGTTCAGGGCGCGGCCATAGCGTCCGGCGGAACGAGAGAGGGAGGTTGGCAAATGGAGCGCAACAATCCGACGATCGTGCTCGTGCACGGCGCCTTCGCCGACAGCGGCGGCTTTACCGCCGTCGCCAGGCGGTTGGTCGCCGACGGCTATCCGGTGGCCGCCGCGCCGAACCCGCTGCGCGGGCTCGGCTCGGACGCAGCGCAGGTGAGGGCGCTACTGGACAGCATCGGGGGGGCGATCGTGCTGGTCGGCCACTCGTACGGGGGTGCCGTCATCTCCACCGCCGCCACCGGGAGCGCGAACGTGAAGGCGCTGGTCTACCTGGCGGCGTTCGTCCCGGAGACCGGAGAGAGCGCGCAGGCGCTGGTGGAGAGGTTCCCCGGCAGCACCGTGGGCGAGTCCCTGAAGCCGGTGCCGCTGCCCGGCGGACAGGTCGACCTCTACATCGACCCGAAGGTGTTTCATCCCCACTTCGCGGCGGACCTGTCCGCCGAGGAGGCCGCGCTCTTCGCGATCACCCAGCGGCCGGCCAGCGGCGCCGCCCTCGGCGAGCCCGCCGCCGGCCCGCAGGCCTGGCACACGATCCCCAGCTACAACCTGATCAGCGGGGCCGACCGGATCATCCCGCCGGCGGCGCAGGAGTTCATGGCGCAGCGTTCGGGCGCCGAGGTCCAGGTGGTCGAGGGCGCCTCACACATGGTGTTCGTCTCCTACCCGGGCACAACCGCGGCCTTCATCGAAAAGGCGGCGCAGGAAAATGCAAAATAAGAGCGTAAGCGCACTGAAGTGGGGCATGTGGATCCACATCTTCTGGTACGTCGTCGCCAATGTGGCCCAGGTCATCGTGTGGGCGCTGGCCACTCCGGACCAGTTCTTCTGGCCCCTGTGGTCGATCGTCGGCTGGGGTATCGGGCTGGTGGCCCACATCTGGGCGGCCCAGTCGGCGATCCGGGCGCACGCCACGTCCTGAGCGGCGTCTCAGTCGCGGAGCAGTTCCTCCGCGCGGCGGGCGAACAGGTGCGCACCGCGTTCGGTGGAGAGCGTCCGAGCCCGCTCGGCCATGGCCCGGACGTCGACGGCGGGCTCGCCCCGGGCCCGCATCAGCCGCGCCCGCAGGAGAATCAACAGACCCTCGGCATACCGCTGGCCGTATTCGGCAACGAACGAGTCCGCCCGGTCCAGGGCCGCGGCGGCCTCGTCCAGCCGGCCGGCCGCCAGCCACATCTCGCCGAGCAGCCCGTACCAGGTGGCCAGGCCCGAGCGCGGCGGGTCGAGCAGGGCCACGGCGATGATCTCCGCCGCCCCGGCCGCGGCGGCGGGATCGCCGGCCGTCACGGCGCGCGCCCAGCATCGAGCCAGCCGCTGGTAGGCGCCGAGGAAGACGAACGAGAACTCGGGGTCCTGGGCGATGCCCCGCTCGGCCGCGCGCAACGCCCAGGGCGGGTCCGCGGCCAGCGCCGCGACGGTGACCGAGAAGGCCGACCAGACGGTGATCGCGTACGGGTCGTCGCCCGCGGCGGCCTCCAGCGCGTCGAGCATCGCCCGGGACCCGTCGACATCCCCGTGCAGCGCGGTCATCAGCGCGAGCATCACCGGCGAGAGCAGCTGCAGGTCGTGCCGCAGCGGTGCCTGGTCGCGCCCGGCCGGGTCACTGTGGATGGCCGAGTTCGACCAGCTCAGGTACTGGTGCGCGGCCTCGATGTTGCCGATGTCCCACTGGTGGATGCCCCAGGCGTGCCGGCCGTAAGTGCGCACGATCGGGTCGGCGGAGGCCTCGCCCGCCTCGAGCAGGCGGCGCGCCAGCCGGCCGGCCCGGTCGAGCTGGATGCCCTGGGAGTACGCGGCCCACCGGGAGAAGAGGAAGTCGGCGGCCTCCCGCTCCCGGCCGAGGTCGCGGGCCAGGTGCTCGGCGCGCTCCAGCAGGTCCGGCGCCGAGCCGACGTAACCCGCCCGCATCCCGTCCACGGCGATGAACAGCGACAGGGCGGAAAGCTCCAGCTCCGCCAGGCCGGCCGCCCGCGCCACTTCCGCGGCCAGCCGCAGCTGTCGCGCCGCGGCCTCGAGCGCCGACTTGGCCCCGGCGCAACGGCCCGCGCGGACGAGCGCTGCCGCGGTGCGGGCCGGGTCGGCGAGCGGGCCGGCCGCCCACAGGTGATGGGCGAGGCGCTCGACCACCGGGTCGTCCCCGACGGTCGCGCGCTCGAGCGCCTCCGCGACGCGCAGGTGCAGCCGTGGCACGACCAGCGTCGACGTGCTCCAGGCGACCGACTCGCGCACCAGGTCGTGCGCGAAGCGGAACGAGAACGGGTCGCCGCGCAGGGGCTCGAACAGGCCGAGCGCCTCCAGCGGTTCCATCCGGTCGAGGCAGCTCTGCACCTCGAGGCCGGCGGCGTCGGCGAGCAGGGCGAGGTTGACTTCCCGGCCGATGAGCGCGGCCGTTTGCAGCAGGCCCCGGGCGTCGTCGGTGAGACCGGCCACCCGGTCGCTGACGACGTCCCGCACGGTGGACGGCACCCCGGTGCGCTCGGCAGCGTCGTCGCTGAGTTCGCCGTCGTCGGCGAGAAACCGGGACAGCTCCCGGACGAAGAACGCGTTGCCGCCGGTACGGGAGTGGATGCTGCGGGCGGCGGCGGGACTGGGCGCCTGGCCGGTCTCGCGGCGGACCAACTCGGCCACCTCGTCCGGGCCGAGCGGGAGGAGCCGGATCCGGCGGTGCCGGGGCTGCCGGCTCGCCATGGCGAGTGCGCGCGCCACCTCGGGGGAGGGAACGGGCGCGCGGTCGCGCAGCGCGCCGATGACCGTGGTGCCCTCCGGCAGCCGGGCGGCCAGGTGGCTGAACAGGTCCAGCGAGGTGCCGTCGGCCCACTGGATGTCGTCGATGACCAACACGACCGGCCGCCGCGCCGACACCTGCCCGATGACGGCGACCGCCTGCTCGAACAGGCGGAACTGGGCGCCGCTGTCCGGCAGTACCAGCGTGCCGTACCCGCCGCCCGCCCCGGCGAGGCGGCCGAGCTCGCCGGCCTGCCAGTCCTCCCGGGCCGCGGCGGGCAGGCTCGCGATGACGGCGCCGATCACCTGCACCCACGGCCACATCGACGGGGTGCCGTCGCCCTCGAGGCAGCGGCCCCACACCACAAGCGCGCCGCGCCGGCCCGCCTCGACGCCGGTCTCCTCGAGCAGGCGGGTCTTTCCGACCCCTGGTTCCCCCTCGACAACGACCAGGCCGGTCCCGCCGGCGAACGCCGCCGCCACCGCCTGCCGCAGAACCGCGAGCTCCTCGCCCCGGCCGACAAGGAGATCGGCGGGCGCGGCGGCATGAGCCGGTTTCGCCGGCGCCGACGGCCGGCCGAGCAGTCGTTGGTGCGCAGCCAGCAACGCCGCCCCGGGATCGATGCCCAGCTCCTCGGCGAGCCGGGCGCGGACCGTCCGGAACACCGACAGCGCCTTGGCCTGCTGACCGGCGGCGCCCAGCGTGGTGACGAGAGCGGCATGCACCTTCTCGTCCAGCGGCGCCATCGCGGCGGCCCGAAGCAGAGCCGGCAGCACCAGCTCGGGCCGGCCCTGGGAAACAGCCAGCTCGGCCGCCGCCACGCACGCCTCAAGGAACTCACCGTCCACCGCGGCGAAGATGGCCATCGCGGCCGCGCCGTGCGCCAGGCCGTCACCGGCGGGTCCGTGCCACAGCCCCAGCGCCCGGGTGAAACAGTCGAGTGCCGGGCCCGGGCGCTCCTCCGCGGCGTGGGCCAGGGCGGCCTTGACCAGTTCCCGGAACGTGACCACGTCCAGCATGCCGGGCTCGGGCAGGAACACGTACCCGTTGCCCCGCCGCTGCAAGTACACGCCGGTCCCGCGGGCCGGCAACGCCGGCTCGAGCAGCCGCCGCAGCGAGCCGGCGTACTTCTGCAGGATGTTGACCGCCGAGGCCGGGACGTCGTCGCCCCAGATCAGATCGATCAGCTCGTTCGTGCTGATCGGCCGGCCCGCCCGAACCAGCAGCAGGGCCAGCAGATAGGCCTGCTGCCGGGGCCCGGCGTCCAGCTCGACCCCGGCCCGCCACAGCCGCAGGTGGCCGAGGATCTGCAGGCGCACGCCCTCGCCGTCAGAAGGCAACGACGTAGCCATGGTGCTGCTCCTGCCCGCGCACCGTCGAGTCCGGCTTTGTACAGTACCGGGGCGGGAATCGAGATCGATCGGTCAGGTGGCGGCCAGCACCGCGTGCACCGAGCAGACGGAGCCGGCTGTCTGCGCCCGGCGGGGATCCGTCCGACCTTGTCGTCGCGGGCCGGCGGGGTTCCGCTGGGCCGTCGGGGCTGAGGGGGTAGGACGTGGCAGCCCTCTCCCCACCAGTGGCCCGGGTGAGCACGCTCGAGCTGTTTTTCGACCTGGTCTTCGTGTTCGCCGTTACCCAGCTGACCGCCGCGCTCGCCAACCGTCTGACCTGGGTCGGGGCCGCCGAAGTCGTTCTGATGCTCGCGATCGTCATGTGGATGTACAGCGCGTACGCCTGGCTGACCAACGCGATGATCCCGAACAGCCTCGGCCGCCGGGCCCTGATGCTGGTCGGGATGGCTGGGTTCCTGATCATGGCGCAGGCGGTCCCGGCCGCGTTCGCCTCAACCGGGTGGGCGTTCGGGGTCGGGTACTTCGTGGCCAATGCTGTCCACACGGGACTGTTCGCGTTGACCGGGGGGTCCCGGATGGTCCGGGCGTTCCGGACGCTGGCACCGCTGAACCTGGTGAGCGCGACGATCATCCTTGTCGGCGGTTTCACTCCGGGCGGGTGGCGATGGGGCCTGTGGCTCGTGGCGGTCCTGATCCAGCGGGCCTCGCCGTACATCGATCCGGTCGACAGGTTCATCATCTCGCCGTCGCACTTCGTCGAACGGCACGGGCTCATCATCATCGTCGCTCTCGGCGAGTCGTTGGTGGTCATCGGGCAGGGAGCGCACGGGGCCGAGCTGAACCTGTCGCTGGTCGTGGTCGGCGTGCTTGGCCTGTCGATCGCGTATCTGATGTGGTGGATCTACTTCGGCGGCGATGACGAGCGGGCTGAGTCGGCACTGGCGGCGGTCGAGCCGCGCCAGCGTGCCCGGGCTGCGTTCAACGCGTACGGCTGGGCCTACGTCGGGCTGCTGCTGGGCATCGTCGCGGTGGCGGCCGGCATCAAGAACGCGGTCGGCCATGCCTCCGGCCACCTCGAACTGCCGCAGGCGACGCTGCTCGCGGCCGGGCTGGCCGTGTACCTCCTCTCCGACGTCGCATTCCGGCTCGTGTTGCACATCGGACCGGTCCGGTTCCGGGCCGCGGCCGCCGTGGCGGTACTCGCCACGATCCCGGCGGGGATCGCTCTCGGGCTGGCCCAGTTGACCGCACTGGTCGCCGTACTGATCGGGATGCTCTATCTCGAGGACCGGGCCGCCGGGGGCGGTGGTCGTCCCGACGATTGCGGCCCTGAAAAAAGCTGAGCCGTTCCTTGAACAGGTCAGGAGGAGCGGTGGGTCCGGATCAGGGTTCCGTCGTCTCGCGCGGCCACCGACCTCCGACACGGCGAGGACCGCGTGGTGCGTCCGCGCGAGGCTAGTTGGGTCTTCGGTGGAGCACGGCGGGAGGATGGTTCTCTGATGTCGACTGCTGAGATCACCCGCGCGGAGACCAGCAAGCGGGCACGGCTGGTGGGCGTTCATTCGTACCAGGTCGCGCTGGACCTGACCCGGGGCGCAAAGGTCTTCGGCTCGGTCTCGGTTGTGCGTTTCGATTGTGCTGAGCCGGGCGAGGTCAGCTATGCGGACCTGGTCGCGGACGCGGTTCACGAGATCACGCTGAACGGTGTGCCGCTGGACCCCGCAGCCGTCTACTCCGACGGCCGGATCACGCTGCCCGGCCTGGCCGCGCGCAACGAGTTGCGGGTCGCCGCCGACTGCGCCTACGCCGGTTCCGGCACGGGGATGCACCGGTCGGCTGACTCCGTGGACGGCGGCATCTACATCTACGGCAAGCTCGCGCAGGCTTACGCCCGCACCGCGTATGCGTGCTTCGACCAGCCAGACCTGAAGGCCGAGTTCACCTTCCGGGTCACCGCACCCGCGCAGTGGACGGTGCTGTCCAATCAGCCGGCGGCTGGAGCACCCGAGCCGACCGGGGACGGCCGCGCGGTATGGCGTTTTCCCCCGACGCGGCGGCTGCCGACTTTTACCACCACCGTGGTGGCAGGCGACTATCACGTGGTCACCGCGTCGCATACCACGCCCAGCGGCCAGCAGATTCCGCTTGAGCTTGCCTGCCGCGCCGGCCTGGCCCGCGACCTTGACTCAGAGGTCCTGTTCGAGGTGACCCGGCAGGGCCTTGACTTCTACACCGAAGTGTTCGGCGTCGACTATCCCTACGCCAAGTATGGCCAGGTGTTCGTGCCGGAACTCAGCTGCCAGGCGAGCGAGGACGCGGGCTGTGTCCTGGTCTCCGAGCGGTTCGTCTACCAGTCGAGGGTCACCGCGGTGATGGACGAAATGCGCACCGGGACGCTGCTGCACGAGATGGCGCACATGTGGTTCGGCGACCTGGTGACCCAGCAGTGGTGGGACGACCTGTGGCTGAGCGAGTCCTTCGCCGACTTCTGCGAATACGAGGCGGCGTCCCGGCTGAGGCGTTTCCCGCATGCCTGGTCGACGTTCTCGGTCAAGGAAAAGACCTGGGGCTTCGCGCAGGACCAGTTGCCGTCCACCCATCCGGTAGCCGCCGCCGCGGCTACGCTCAGCGACGCGATCGCGAACTTCGACGGGATCAGTTACGCCAAGGGTGCCGCGGTGCTCAGGCAACTCGCCGCGTACACGGGCAAGGAGAACTTCTTCGCCGGCATCCGCGCCTACATCACCCAGCACGCCTATGCCAACGCCCGGCTGCCTGACCTCATCGCGGCGGTGGCGGCCAGCTCGGGCAAGGACCTGGTCGCATGGTCGAAAGCCTGGCTGGAGACCGCGGGGCCCAACACGCTGCGCTGCCAGTTCCGGACCGACGCCAGCGGCGCCTTCACCGAGTTCGCCATCGTGCAGGACGCCCCCGCGCAGCACCCCACCTTGCGGCCGCACCGCATCTCGGTCGGCCTCTACCAGCGTTCCGGAGGCGCGCTGACCCGCATCCGACGGGTCGAGGCCGACGTCACCGACGCCCGGACAGCAGTACCCGAGCTCACCGGGCTGGCGCAGCCTGACCTGATCCTGCTCAACGACGACGACACCGGCTACGTCATCGTCAGGTTCGACCCCAGCTCCCTGCGCACCGTGACCGAATCGATCGGCGAGCTCACCGACTCGCCGGCCCGCGCCGTCTGTTGGAACACCGCCATCGACATGGTCCGGCAGGCCGAGCTTCCGGTCTCCACCTTCGTGACCATGCTGGCCACCGGCATTCAGCGGGAACCATCGGTATCGGTACTCCAGGCCCTGCTCACGCATGCCGAGCAGATCCTGACGCAGCTAGCCGACCCGCAGCGGGCCGCAGCAGGCAAACAGCAACTGGCCGACGTCGCCGAGCAGATGCTGCGTCTCGCCCAGCCGGCAAGCGACGACCAGCTGGCCTGGGCCCAACTGCTCAGCTGGACGGCAACCTCGACCGACCAGCTCGACCTGATCGCTACGCTACTGGACGGCAGCACAGCAATTCCCGGCCTATCTGTGCGCACCGAACTGCGCTGGTCGCTACTGCAACGGCTCGCCGCCACCGGGCGAGCCGACAATGCCAGCGTCGACGCCGAACTGGCCAGGGACCGCACCGATTCAGGCCGGCGGAACGCGGCCGCCTGCCGCGCCGCCATCCCCGACGCGCAGCACAAGGAAGCGGCCTGGGAGCTGCTCACCAGCGGCCGCCTCGGCCCCGAGAGCCTGACCACGATCGCCCGCGGATTCACCCAGCCAGAACAGGCACACCTGCTCGTCCCCTACGCCAGGCGCTACCTCACCGAACTAGGGAAAATATGGGTGACACAAA
>Ga0307500_10000410_pt1 | contig 14492 bp, 7 predicted proteins | sample 14_S_MG_FD_201362 | JGI IMG/M metagenome (GOLD analysis project Ga0307500, IMG submission 201362) | Soil microbial communities from Populus trichocarpa stands in riparian zone in the Pacific Northwest, United States - 14_S | ecosystem: Environmental > Terrestrial > Soil > Riparian zone > Trees... | reverse complement strand
CCTGCTCGTCGTTGAAAAATTTTTCCGCCATTTCGCGCGGGAAGAAATCGAAATCACTCTTGCCGATGGCCTCTTCGGGAGACACGCCCATGCGATTCGCGACCAGCTTGTTGCAGGCCGTGAAGCGGCTGTTCGCATCCTTGGCGTAGATGAACGCCGGGATGAGGTCGATCATCGTGCGCAGCACGTTGCGCTCGTGCGCCAGCGCGTCCTCGAGGTTGCGGCGTTCGCCGCTGGCATTCGAGCTGGGGCAATCGGGAACGGATTCTGGCTGGATCTGGGGACGTGACATTGGTGGAACTACGGGCCCTTCGGTGAGTCCGTAACGGCGAAAACCCCTGAAACTGAAGCGTGCGCGTGATCTCCTGGCGAACTGGCGCACAGTCGCGCGGCGCCGTGCGGCGCTGTTACCGCAACCATGCCGAATACCCAAAATTGAAAACGAATTGAAGGGGATTTCAGGGCTTGTCGAGCCTCGAATCCGCCGCCTTCGGGCGCGGCGCACATCACGCCTACCTGCACCTCGACGAAGGGCGGAAAGTAGCCCTGCCGAAGCGTGGTGAATTTCACGCCGTCCTTCGAACACTGCGCTTCGATGGAGTCTTTCTTGCGCAGCACGCGCCAGTACACCGCCTCGGTCTGCGACAGGTCCTCGGTGGTCGACCAGTCGGAAAACTCGTGCGTGAAAACCACGCTGGCCCAGCGTTTGCCATCGACGAATTCCGAGCCGCACTTCATCCAGTGCTTGTCGTCGAGCCGCACCATGAGCCCGGCCTGGTCGTAGAGCGTCGAGTATTTGCCGATGACGCGCGCCTGGAACTGGAACTCGCCGAACACCTTGATGCGATAGAAATGCCCGTTGTCGGTGACATAGCCGTAGAAGGTCTTGCGCCAGAAGTCGGTGCGCGGGCGCGACTTCGCGGTGATGACGCCGCCCGGACCGTAACTCACGCTCGCGGGCGGGTTGAGCCAATCCATCTTGCTCACCAGGTCGCCGGCCTCCATCCACAGCTTCATCTCGTCGGGGGCGGGCGTGGTGGGGGCCGGCGTCTCGGGGGTCTGCGCCGCCCCCGTCTGTGTCACGAGGGCGAGCCCGACGGCCTGCTGAACGAATTGTCGTCTGCTGGAGGTCATGTGGGTTCCAGGCGCCGCGATCAGCTGATCACGTGCGGTAGATAGGCACGCAGTTCGGCACGGCAGGCTTCCGGCGTCGTGAACTGGATGGCGTGCAGACCGGACTCGCGGGCCGCGATCACGTTGCGCGTGAGATCGTCGATGAACACGCTCTCGGCCGGCACGATACCCGTGGTGTCGACCAGGTGCTTGTAGATGGCCGGCTCGGGCTTGAGCAGCAGTATCGCGCCGGAGATCACCAGCTGCGTGAAGTGCGTGAAGAAGCGATGCCGCTCGACGAGGATCTCGAAGGTGCTCACCGGCATGTTGGAGAGCAGGTAGAGATTGATGCGGGCGGCGGCCAGCTCTTCGAGCAGCCGGATGGTGCCGTCGATGGGTTGTAGCGACTCGGCGGTGGCGCGCAGCAGCTTTTCGACTTCGTCCTTGCTGCGTCCGGAGAGCTTCGAAAAATGCGCGGCCGCGTCCGCCGCGCTGATGGTGCCGCGATCGTACTCGTGCCAGTCGGGATGCTCGAAGATGAATTCGCGGATCTCGGCCTGCGCCTGCGGGTCAGGATAGAGCTGCGCGATCACGCGCGGCGGATTCCACTCGAGCAGCACGCCGCCCGCGTCGAAGATGACGTTGTTGATCATTTTTCAAACAGCGACCGAAGAGAGCCGAGAGTAACCTCTCATGCGCCCCGGCGTGAAGCTTTGCTCGCCGGCCGCGCTCAGGCCTTCATTGGCATGGGCACGGGCATGTCGCGCGTGGGCATGGGCGCGACGATGGGCGAGGTCAGCCCGCTGACCAGGTCGGCGATCTTCACCGAGTTGCCGGACACGAAACTCCTGTTGGCCGAGGCGCCGATCAGGCAGGAATACATGCCGCTGCGCTCATCCGCCGCGCGCTTGTACTTGTCTTCTTCGGCGGTGCCGAACACCTCGGTCAGCATCACGTTGTCGCCGCCGCCGTGGCCGCCGGCGCCGGTCCATGGCTGGATGACCTCCGGCTTGCCGCGCAGCGGGATGACCCGCGTGAGCACCGCATCGCTTTCCTCGCCCTGGTAGTTAGTGGCGCCAGCCGACACCGCGCCGCCCTCGATGATGCGATGCTCGAGGCGGCCCTTGGTGCCGTTGAACGCGATGGTGTAGCCCTCCCAGGCGTTGAACGCGTTGAGCGAATAGCTCAGCGTCGCGCCGGTCCGGTATTTCACGATGACGTTCATCGTGTCCTCGATGCTGATGTCGGGCCGGAACACGCAGCGGTCGCGGAAGTAGCCGTCGTAATGCTCGTTATCGAGGTACAGCTCCTTGAAGTTCTTGTCGGCCGCGAGGTCCAGGAAAAAGGTGCACTTTTCTTTTTCCGGGCAGGTGTGGCAGCGCTCGTGGTGGCTCTGCAGCCCCATGCGCTGCGCCATCTTCGGCGTGTAGAACTCACGCTTGCCGTACGCCTGCACGATCTCGGGCTCGGAGCCCAGCCACCAGTTCACGAGGTCGAAGTGATGCGTGGCCTTGTGAATCATCAGGCCGCCGGAAATGTCCTTGTTGCTGTGCCAGCGGCGGAAATAGTCGGCGCCGTGCAGGGTGTTCAGCAGCCAATGGAAATCCACCGACATGACATCGCCGATGGCGTTGCCCATGAGCAGGTCCTTGACCTGCGTGCGCGGCGGCGAATAGCGGTAGTTGAACAGCACGCGCACGTGGCGGTTGTTGCGCTTGCAGGCGTCGAGGATGCGCTGCGCCTTTTCGGGCGTGGTGGTCAGCGGCTTCTCGGTGATGCAGTCGCAGCCGGCGTCCAGCGCGCGCACGATGTACTCGTCGTGAAAGCCGTCGGGGCAGGTGACGATGACGCAGTCCGGCTTCGTCTCCTTGATCATCTTGTCGAAGTCGGCGGCGAGGTACTTTTTCGGTTTGCCGCCGTTTGGGGCCACGAACTTCGCGGCCACCTCGAGGCGCCCGGGGTTCACGTCGCAGATCGCCACCAGCTCGTTGTCCTTGGCGAAAGTCTTGGTGATGGCGGTGAGGTACATGCGTGAGCGCGAGCCCACGCCGACGTTCACGAATTTGCGCCTTCCGGCCGCGGCCTGTGCGATGGCGGAAAGCCCCACCGCGGCGGCGCCAGCCGTCTTCAGAAGCGAACGCCGGTCGATCGTCGTGTCACTCATATGGATCCCCCGTAGATGAGTGGTGTCAGGCGGGGAAAGTCGGGATAACGGAAATGGGGACGTACCTGCCGCAGGTGCGTCCCCGTTTGCTAGCAAATCAGGAATGTCCCCATTTCCGTTATCCCGACTTTCCCCGCCTGACACCGCCCGGGCAAAGATACATCAAATCCGCTCAAGACCGCGCACCGGCGAGCACGGCCGTTTCGACTTGTCGCATACTCCGGCGCCATGTTCAGGCGCGTATTGCTCGGTTGTTTTCTGGTGGTGCTGGCGGCGGCCGCGCCGGCGGCGGAGCAGGCGCGCAAGCCCATCGATCGGCGCGCGCTGGTGACGCGGCACAATCCCACGATCACCGCGGTCGACAAGTCCGCGCCGTTCATGGTGGGCAACGGCAACTTCGCCTTCACCGCCGACATCACCGGCCTGCAGACCTTCCCCGAGCAGTACTCGCCGCTGGTGCCCCTGATGACACAGTCGCAGTGGTCGTGGCACAGCTTCCCGAATCCCAAGGGCTACACGCTCGAGCAGGCGCTCAAGTCCATTCCGGTGCGCAAGAAGACGCGCAAATACCCCGCGCTTTCGAACTGGGACGAGGCGAAGCAGGAAAACATCCAATGGCTGCGCGAGAACCCGCACAAGTTCGCGCTGGGCCGGCTCGCGCTGCGGCTGGAGAACTCTCAGGGCAAGGCCGCGACCTTCGCGGAGCTTTCGGCCACGAAGCAATCGCTGAACATGTGGACGGGCCGGCTGACCAGCGGCTTCACCTTCGAGGGTGTGCCGGTGGAAGTGGAAACCTCCGTGCATCCCGACAGGGACATGGTCATCGTGCGGCTGCGTTCGCAGCTGCTGTTCGACGGGCGGCTGGGCGTGGACCTGAAGTTTCCCGGCGTGTCGCGCCAGCTCAATCCCGATCCGTCGGACTGGGACCATCCGGAGGCGCATTTCACGCACGAGGTGACGCGCGGGCCCGGCGGCCTCACGCTCACGCGGCAGATCGACGACACGCATTACTCGGTGAAACTGGTTTCCGATCGCGAGCTGGACATCGAGACGCCCGCGCCGCACGCGTATCGGCTCATCGCGCCCGGCTCGACCCAGCTCACCTTGTTAGTCGAGTTCACCGAGGGTCCGGCGGCCGCCAGCCTGCCGGACGCCGAAACCGCGCGCGCCGCCGTCGCCAACTGGTGGCAGGGCTTCTGGATGCACGGCGGCGCGGTGGATCTCACCGGCAGCAAACATCCCAAGGCCTCCGAGCTCGAGCGGCGCATCGTGATGTCGCAGTACCTCACGGCCGTGAACTCGGCCGGCGTGTTCCCGCCCCAGGAAGAAGGGCTGTTCTCCAACAGCTGGAACGGCAAGTTCCATCTCGAGATGCATGCCTGGCACGCGGCGCATTTCGCGGTGTGGGGCCGGCCCGAACTGCTCGAACGCAGCATGCCCTGGTACCTGAAGCACCTCGACGCGGCCCGGGTGCGCGCCAAGGCCAACGGCGTGCGCGGCGCGTGGTGGCCCAAGATGGTGGGGCCCGAGGGGCGCGAATCCCCGAGCACCGTGAATCCCTTCATCATGTGGCAGCAGCCGCATCCTATCTACCTGGCCGAGACCTTGTGGATCGCGGGCGGCAAGCAGCGCGCCACGCTGGAAAAGTACAGCGAGCTGGTGTTCGAAACGGCCGACCTGCTCGCGAGCTGGCCGTTCTTCGACAAGAAAGAGCTGCGCTACATCCTCGGGCCGCCGGTGATTCCCGCGCAGGAGAATTTCGACCCGCTGACCACCTGGAATCCCACCTTCGAGATCGAGTATTTCCGCTTCGGCATCGGCACCGCGCAGGAATGGCGCGTGCGGCTCGGGCTGCCGAAGAATCCGAAGTGGGATGACGTGCTGGCGCGGCTCTCGAAACTGCCCGAGAAGGACGGCATCTACCTCGCCGCCGAATCGCAGCCCGACCTGTGGGAACGCGCGCGCTCGCCGCAATGCTCGAAGGGCGCCGCGCCCGAATGTCCGAACCGGGATCACCCGTCGTTCGTCGCCGCGCTCGGCCTGCTGCCCGGCTGGGGCGCGGACCGCGAGACCATGCGACGCACGCTCAAGGCGGTAGTTAGTGACTGGGACCTGCGCCAGACCTGGGGCTGGGACTGGCCCATGCTGGCCATGACGGCCACACGTCTCGATGAGCCCGAGATGGCGGTGAACTTCCTGCTCGCCGATGCCAGGAACTTCCAGTTCGGCGTGTCCGGCATGACGCCGCGCGTGCACGTGGTGGACGACGCCGCACCGCATGCCGCGGGCTCGGTGGACGGGCCCGGATATCGGCGCGCGGCCGAGACCTACTTCCCGTCGAACGGCTCGCTGTTGCTGGCCGTGGGGCTCATGGTGGCGGGCGGGCAGAGCGTCCACGAGGTGAATCCCGGCTTCCCGCCGAACGGACAGTGGATCGTGCGCAGCGAGGGGATCCTTCCACTGCCGTAGCTTCGTGGCCCCAGGCCTCGTCTGGACGCTTTCCAGGCCCGCCGGATGGCATGTTTTCCCGACTCGTGACAGATGAGCGAGAGAGGGCAAAGGATGCCCGAAGACATAATCCACGGACGCCGGGCATCCTTTCGCGCCTGTGCAAGCGCAGCTAACATGCCCGCACCCGTGGATAACTAAATCGACAAGGACGGGAGCACGCGCGAGAGACCCCACTGGCCAGCAAAGTCTGGCCAACCGGGCGGGCGCATGGCTGGGCCGGGCCTTGTCGAAATACAACTGGGACTACCTGGGAGCTGTGCGTGATAGGGCGAAACTCAATCATTGGTTCGATTGCGTTGTTGGCATTGCTGGCTGGCTGCGGCGGCGGCGGAGGCGGCGGTGGCAGCCCGAGCCCGAGCCCGGGCCCCGCGCCGGTCGATACCGCACCGGACACATTCACCTTCACCAACCAGTCTGCGACCGCGACCGGGGCCACCGTTACTTCGAACCAGATAACGGTCACCGGCATCAACACGGCAGCCGCGGTCTCGATCACCGGCGGTGAGTACTCGATCAACGGCGGCGCCTTCACCAGTGCCGCGGGCACGATTGCCAACGGCCAGACGATCGCCGTCCGCATAACCACGACGGGCCAGTTCTCGACCCAATTCAGCGCGACCCTGACCATCGGCGGCGTGTCGGCCGTTTTCACCGCGACCACAGAGGATGCGGACCCGACTCCCCAGGCATTCCTGTTCGTGAACAACGTCAACGTCGCGCTCGGCGCGATGGTCACATCCAACAGCGCAACCATCACAGCCATCAACACTTCCGCGCCAGTTTCGATCACCGGCGGTGAGTACTCGATCAACGGCGGCGCCTTCACCAGTGCCGCGGGCACGATTTCCAACAACCAGACGATCGCCGTCCGCGTCAGTGCCTCGGGGCAGTTCTCGACTCCGGTCAGCGCGACCCTGACCGTGGGAGGCGTGTCGGTTGTCTTCACCGCCACCACCCTGGCGGCGGACACGACACCCGATGCATTCGTTCTCCCGGGACACACCGGCGTCCTGCGCAACATATTGGTCACATCCGCCAGCAGTACCGTCGCCGGCATCAATGCTCCTGCGCCGGTCTCGGTTACGGGTGGCGAGTACTCGATCGAAGGCGGCGCGTTCACTGCGGCCGCGGGCACGATTTCCAACAATCAGCGCATCCAGGTGCGAGTGCGATCCTCCGGCCAGTTCTCGACCGCGGTCAGCGCGGCTTTGACGGTGGGTGGTGTGTCGGTTTCATTCACCGCGACCACCTACGCCGAGGACACCACGCCCGATGCATTCGAATTCCAGAGAACCACCAACAACGTGCGTGGGTCGCTGGTGTTCTCCAACACCGTGCCCATCACCGGCATCAACAACACGACGCCGGTCACCATCCAGAACGGTGAATTCTCGGTCGCGGGCGGCGCATACAGAACCTCGGCCGGATCCATCGAGCCGGGTCAGACCATCACGCTGAGGGCCAGGGCGTCTTCCGTCTATTCGAAGACTGCGCGCGCGACGGTCACTGTCGGCGGCGTGTCGGCGGATTTCCTGATGAGCACGGAGCTTCCTAACTACACGCCCGACGACGTGGAATTCGACGGAACCGACGTCGTTTACCTGCTGAGCAGCGCGAACCGGCTGGTCTTCCGCTGGTCGCTCGTCGACGGGCGTTACCTCGACCCCCACGAGCTGTCACAGTCGCTGGATGCGCCGACGCAGATGGCGTACTCGGGTGCACACCAGCGCCTTTATCTCGGGTACAGCACGGGCGCGATCCGCTACCTCAACCCGAGCTCGGTAACCCTGGCGGAAACGGGATTTACCACGATGTCGGCGGGTGTGAGCAGCCTGTCGAGTGCCGGCAATTTCCTGGTGGCGCAGGTGGGCACTTACAGCTACGGCGGTGGCAACATACTCAACAGCAGCGGCGTCACCGTGGGTTATGGCGGGTACGTCTATGGGTATTCGCGCGAAACGGCATGGGACCCGGTCAATTCCCGTCTCTACTACACCCTCGACGGCCTCAGCCCGAACGACCTGGTCTATGACGTCATCAATCAAACTACCGGTCAGGTAACTACGCGGTACGAGTCGCCCTATCACGGCGATTACAGTATCTCGGGGCCGATTCGCGTGTCCGCAAATGGCCAGCGAATCCTGCTGGGCACCGGTGACTTCTACGCGCACGACGGGTTGAGCCACACGGGATGGCTGGGCGTTCCGATCGCCGATGCGCGCTGGCTCGCCGACGGCTCGTTGGTGACGCTCAGGACGGCCAACAACCAGACCGTGTTGCGGCGCCTCGGCGGCAACACCCTGAACACGCTGGAGCAATTGCCTTACACCGGTGAGGGTCTGCGCGTGCTGGGCACTGACCAGAGGATGGCCGTACTCGTGGTCAACAACGGCACGGTGCAGATCCATACCTATGTCCCCAGCGACGACAGCGATGGCGACGGCGTCGCCAACACGCAGGACGCGTTCCCGCTGGACGTGGCTGCATCGGCCGACAGCGATCACGATGGATTCCCGGATGGCTGGAACGACGGCAGGAGCCAGGCCGACAGCACATCTGGACTGAGCCTGGACGCCTTCGCGCAGGACTCGGCCTGCTGGCTGGCATCGCATGGCAGTGGCGCGGCCTGCAATTACACCGCGACCCTGCCCAACTATGACCCGGACCAGGTCATCAGCCACGGCGACATCGTCTATCTATTGAGCCGGGACAACCGGCGTGTCTATCGCTGGTCGATTTCCGCGGAGCAATATCTCAACCCCTACGTGGTGGGCAACAACCCGGGGTTCTCCACGCTCGCTCCGGTAAAGATCGCGTACTCCAGTGCTCACGAGCGCCTGTACCTGGCGTACGGGACTGGCGCGATCAGCTACATCGACGTGACCGCCTCCAACCCCGTCGAGGTGCCGCTCACCAGCGTGGGTGCGGCCATCAACCAGCTGTCGAGCGCCGGCAATTTCGTCGTCGCCCAGTACGGCACCTATTACTACGCCGGCACCAGCCACGTGATCGACAGCAGCGGCGTCATCCGGGACGAGGGCGGAACGTACACTTCCACTTCCGACACCACCTGGGATCCGGTCACCTCGCGGCTGTACTACGTCGTGGACAGCTACAACGTGTACTACGACGTCATCAACCAGGCCACGGGCGAGGTCACCTCGAGCGGCTATACGGCCAGCGCCAATGCCTACCTCCGGCCGCCGGTGCGCGTGTCGGTGAACGGACAGCGCATCCTGCTCGGCAGTGGCGATCACTTTGGGCAGAGCGGCCTGACATGGACGGGTTCACTGGGCTCGCCCATCGCTGACGCTCGCTGGTTTGCCGACGGCTCGCTGGTGACATTGTCCACGGCGAGCAACCAGTCCGTGCTGCGCCGGCTCAACGGCGCCACACTGTTGACGCAGGAGCAATTGCCGTACGCCGGCGAGGGCCTGCGCGTGGTCGGGTCCGACACCAGGATGGCGCTGGTGCTCTTCGACGGCACCACCGTGCAGTTCCAGATCTACGTGCCCGACAACGACACAGACGACGATGGCGTGCCAAACACGCTGGATGCGTTCCCGACGGATCCCGCGGCATCGGTCGACAGTGATCTCGACGGTTACCCCGACGCCTGGAACAACGGCATGGACCAGGACGACAGCACCACCGGTCTGCAGCTCGATGCCTTCCCGCAGGATTCTGCCTGCTGGGCGTCAGCGCATGGCAGCGGCGGCACCTGCAACTATGCCGCGACCGTACCGAACTACACGCCGGACAAGGTTGAGCAGCACGGCGACATCATTTACCTGTTGAGCAATACCAACCGGCGCGTGTACCGCTGGTCGATTTCCGGGCGGCACTACCTCAACCCCTACGTGGTGGGGCTCAACCAGGGGGTCAGCCCCATCCTGCCCACCAGCATGGCGTTTTCGAGCAGCCACCAGCGCCTGTATCTCGGGTACGGCAATGGATCGATCCAGTACATCGACCTCAATGCCAGCGCCGCGCTGGTTCCGTTCGCGTACGTACCAATGGGGGTGAGAAGTCTCTCGAGCGCCGGCAATTTCCTGCTGGCGCAGGCCAACGTCCAGTACGACGGCGGCTATATCATCAATAGCGCTGGTTCCGTGACCCCACGTACCGGGTTCAACTACGGTTACTCACGCGAAACCGCCTGGGATCCGAACTTCAACCGCATCTACTACTACCGCGACAACACCAGCCCGAACGATCTTCTCTATGACGAGATCGATCAGGTTACCGGCGCGGTCACCGGGCCCGGTGAATCGCCCTATCACGGCGAATATCCGTTTGGCGGTGTGGTGCGCGTCACCAGCAACGGCAATTACATCCTGACCGGCAGTGGCGACATCTTCAGCCGCGCCGCCAACCTGGCCTGGTCAGGTTCGGTGGGCGCGCCGATCAGCGATGCCCGCTGGTTCGCCAACGGCTCGATGGTTGCGCTGACGACTTCAGGCAACCAGACGCAATTGCGCAGGTTGAGCAGCAGCAACCTCACTGTGCTCGAGCAGCGCTCGTTCGCTGGCGAGGCATTGCGCGTAGTGGGCAGCGATACGGAGATGGTCGTGCTGGCGATCGACAACGGCGCCGTGCGGTTTCACTACTACTCGCCCGATGACGACAGTGACGACGACACCGTGCAGAACACGCAGGACGCCTTCCCGCAGGATGTGGCCGCTTCGATCGACACCGATCGGGATGGCTATCCGAACGCGTGGAATACCGGCCGAAGCCAGGCCGACAGCACGTCCGTTCCCGCGCTGGCGCTCGACGCGTTCCCCAACGATTCGGCCTGCTGGCTGGCATCGCATGGCAGCGGTGGCGTGTGCAACTACGGCGCGACCGTTCCGAACTACATTCCCGACCAGGTCGCGCAGAACGGCAACGTCGTCTATCTATTGAGCTCGGCCAACCGGCGCGTGTACCGCTGGTCGATCAGCGCGGGCGCGTACCTGAATCCCTACATCGTCGGTAACAACCAGGGAGTCGACAGCGCGCCGCCGGCGAAGATGGAGTATTCCGCCAGTCACCAGCGTCTGTATCTCGGTTACTCCTCGGGCGCAGTGCGCCGTCTCGACGTGACCGCCGGCAATCCCGCCGAGACGGCATTCGTTACCCTGAGCGGCAGCATCAATCGCCTGACGAGCGCGAGCAATTTCCTGGTGGCGCAGGCCGGGACTTACTACTCGTCGAACAGCAGCCACGTGATCGACAGTGCCGGCGTCACCCGGGACACGGGCGGGTCTTACTACTATTCCTCCTACGACACCACCTGGGACCCATTCACCTCGCGCCTGTACTACGTCAGTTCCGGCTACTACAACCTCTATTACGACGAGCTCAACCAGACCACGGGCGAGTTCGGCGCCAGCGGCAGCGCGCCCTACAACAGCAATGTGTACCTGCAGCCGCCGGCCCGCATTTCCCCCAATGGCCAGCGCGTGCTGCTCGGCAGCGGTGACTTCCTGGCCCAGAACCTGTCGTGGCTGGGTTCGCTCGGCTGGCAATTCACGGACGCACGCTGGTTCGCGGATGGCTCGCTGGCCACGCTGGTTCCGACGGGCGGCCTGACCACGTTGCTTCACCTGGGCAGCGCCAATTTCGTCAGCCTCGAGACCCGGCAGTACACGGGCCAGCCGCTGCGCATCCTGGGCTCCGACACGGCGATGGCCGTGCTGGTGTTGAACAACAACGCCGTTCAGATCCACGCCTACGTGCCCAGCACCGACAGCGATGGCGACGGCGTGCTGAACACGGCCGATGCGTTCCCGCTGGATGTCGCGGCATCGGTCGACACCGACGGCGACGGACATCCGAATTCCTGGAACATCGGTTATGGCCAGTCCGACAGCACCACCGGGCTGACGCTCGATTCGTTTCCGACCGACGTGGCGTGCTGGGCGCCGGGTCACGGCAGCGGCGGCGTCTGCAACCAGTCCGCCACCGTGGGGGACTACAGGCCGGACCTGATCGCGCAGAATGGCGACATCGTCTATCTATTGAGCGGCGTCAACCGGCGTGTCTATCGCTGGTCGATCGCCACGGGCACGTATCTCAGCCCTTACGTCATTGGCAGCAACGCGCCCTACAGCAGCCTGGCGCCGACGGCCATGGCGTATTCGACTGGTCACCAGCGCCTGTATCTCGGCTACGCCAACGGCGCCATTCGATATATCGACGTGAACGCCGCGACCCCCGTCGAGACGACGTTCACCACGCTTTCGCAGCGCGTGAACGTCCTGGCGAACGCCGGCAATTTCCTGCTGGCGCAGCGCGAGGGCAACTACGGCGGCCTGGTGCTCAACAGCGCTGGCGCCACCATGGACACCAGTGATTACTACTACGGCTACTCGTACCAGACCGCGTGGGATCCGGTCAGTTCGCGCGTCTACTACGTCGACTCCGGCGTGCTTCGCTACGAAGTGATCGATCAAACTACCGGGCAAATTGGCGCCACGGGCCAGTCGGCCTATAGCCCGCAAGCCTTCGCCGGACCGATCCGCGTGTCGGCGGACGGGTCGCAGATCGTGCTGGCAAATGGCAACGTCTATTCGAGGAACGGACTGACGCAGACAGGTTCGCTCGGCAAGCCGATCGCCGACGCGTACTGGAAGGACAACATCCTGGTGGATGCCGACAACACCGGTCTCGTCGAGATACGCGATGCGACCACCCTCGCGGTGTTGCAGAGCTATCAACAGGTGGGCCAGCCGCTGCGCGTGGTGTTCGGAACCTCGGAGGCTTACCTGGTGCACCTGTTGAACGACAGCACCGTGGCTTTCTGGCGCATGCCTTTCTACGACGGTGACGGCGATGCCATCCCGCGCTGGTGGGAGCAGTTGTACGCCGGCATGAGCGACGCGAGTGCGGCCGATGCGACGACCGACCTGGACGGTGATGGCGTCAACAACCGGCTGGAATACCAGAGCCACTCGAATCCGCTGGTGACCGACACGGACGCCGACGGTCTGACCGATTCACAGGAAATCGGCACCTACCACACCGACCCTTCCAGGAAGGATACGGACGGCGATGGCCTGAGCGATCAGGCCGAGGTGATCACGCATCACACCGATCCGCTGGACACGGATACCGACAACGACAACTACTCCGACCTCATCGAAGTGCTGTATGGCGGCAATCCGAACGATGGTACGGTGCTGCCGCAACCGCTCTACAACTACAGCCAGACCTTCGAGAACACCCCGAACCTCGCGTCCTGGATCACGCCACCGCAGACCACCGCGGCCTGGGCGGTCGATACGACGGCTGCGCATTCGGGAAGCGCGAGTTTCAAGGCCGGCGCCGTTGGCAATTCGCAGAGCAGTGCCGTGCGGTTCCGTGGCTTCTTCAGGCCCGGGCGCCTCACCTTCTGGGCGAGAGCCGACACCCCTTACTACAACTACGTGTACGTTTTCATCGATGGTGTTTCGACGCTATCTATATCCACCAATGGCCAGTGGTACCCCTACGAAATCCAGATTCCAGTGGGCGTCCATGAAATCGAATGGCGATTCGACAGGTATTACACTGGCGGCCAGCCCACCGAGTCAGCGTGGATCGACGACGTAACCTTCGTTGGACAATGAGCAGGACGATCATCGTTGGAGCGATTGCCGTGGTCGCGGTCTTTGCCGGCGTGCTGTATTTCGCGGGAGATTTCAGGAGTGACTCTCCCGCGAAGGCCGTGCCCGCGAAGACGGAGGTCGTGCATCCCGCGCCGGTAGATCCCGTCCCACGGCCTCCGGTTTCAAAGAGCACCGTGGCTTCGAGGCCCGTCACGTCGGATCCGCGACTCGCGGCGCTCATGACGTCGCCCGACAACGGGCTGATCGATTTCTTCGCCGATCCCGAAGGCCGGGTCATCAGGGAAATCGACCACGATCCCAACAGTCCAAGCTTCGGGCGGTCACTGCGCGAATACACTTACGCGGGCGACAAGGTGATCAGGCTGGTCGTGTATCGATACCTTGGCCAGCAGGTCCAGATCGTCCAGGCCGACGTCACCTACAAACCGGATGGCAGTGTCGACAGGTACGATGAGCGGACCGACTATGTCGACGAGAAGAAGGGCAAGGACGGGGGCTGAGCGGCCTAACCACTCACGAATGGATTGATCACCGTCAGCCGTTTGTCGATGATCTGGCCGTGTTGCAGATCTTCAGAATAGAGCGTGCGGCATTCGGCCTTCAGGGCAGCGGCGACGATCATCGAGTCGTACAGCGAATAGCCATATCGCTCGACGATGTCCAGGCCGCGCTCATGAATCTCCAATGTGAGCGGGTGCGTGACACAAAGCGTGCGAGTGCTTTCGAGGAACTCCCGAAGCTCGGACATCAGAAGCGCGTGTTTTCGCAGGGCGACGGCGGAAAATTCGTTGAGGACCTGAACGCTGATGGCGCCTCGCCGCAGGAGCAGCTTCTCAACACGATCCGCCTTCTCCGCGTCGCCCGTCAGCAGGTACAGCAGGACACTGGTGTCGAAGAAGGCGTCAGCGGCGCTCATTTGCCTCGAGCCGGTCGAACCTGAAGTCCTTGGGCAGCCGGCCCCGGAATTTTCTGAGTCGGGCAACGAGCTCTTTCGCGCCCGGCGCCTTTTCGATTTCCAGGATCCGCCGGCCGGCCGCGTGCAGGATCACGTCGTCGCCTTCGCGCAGCCCGAGTGCTTCCACCACTGCCGCTGGCAGCCGAATCGCCAG
>Ga0307500_10000408_pt1 | contig 14549 bp, 7 predicted proteins | sample 14_S_MG_FD_201362 | JGI IMG/M metagenome (GOLD analysis project Ga0307500, IMG submission 201362) | Soil microbial communities from Populus trichocarpa stands in riparian zone in the Pacific Northwest, United States - 14_S | ecosystem: Environmental > Terrestrial > Soil > Riparian zone > Trees... | reverse complement strand
GCCGGGTCGACGCCGGCGTGCCGAACGGACGCCACCGGGGGCTGGCGGTCCTGGCCACCGTGACGCCGAGCGAGCCGGCGGCGCCGCCGGCCACGTCGGTGGTCCGGCCCGGCTCCACCAGCAGCGCCAGCGTGCCGCTGAGCTCGGCGGTGCCGGCGACGGTGAGCGTCCACCCGCTGGCCGACGTCGACGACAGCGACGACGCGCCCCAGGCCAGGTTCGCCAGCAGCAGGGCGTCGGCCGGCGTGCCGCCGCCGGCGGACACCGCGGCCAGGATCACCCCGAGTTCGGCCAACGCCCCGAGCTCGCGCTGGAACCCCGACACGAACGGCACCTCGACCGCACGGGCGTCCGCCGGTTGCGGCCCGGGCAGCAGCTCGGCCAGCGCCGGCCGCAGCGGGCGGACCCGGCCGTCCAGGCCGAGGTCGGCCACCGCGTCGCTGAGCGGGCCGGTGAGCCAGTCGGGGGATAGCGCGCCGCCCCAGCCGGCCTGGCCGGCGAACGTGCCGGGCAGGTCGCCGATGGCCGGCCCGAGCGCGTCCAGGCGCAGCTCGAGCGTCCCGTCGGCGGCCCGGACGATGATCCCGGCGAGCGCGGCGAGCCCGTGCAGCACCGGGAGCCGCTGCTCGATCGCCTCGATCACGAGCCGGTCGAAGGCGGTGGCGAGCAGCGCCGCCCAGAACGCCGGGTCGCGGTGCTCGGGCCCGAGGCCGAGGTCGGCCAGGTCCCAGTCCGACACGACGGCGGCCACCGCGGCGAGCTGGCCGGCCACGGTGCCGGCGGCGTCGAGCAGCGCGCCGGCCGCCTCGGCCCGGGTGTCGGCGTCGTTCGACCCGAGGTCGCCGGCAGCGTCGGCCGCGTCCTCGACCGCGCCGGCGATGGCCGCCGCCGGGCCGGCGAGCCCGCCGACGACCGCGGCGAGGGCATCGACATCGAACCGGACGGCAGGATCGAGAGAGCGCACGAAGCCAGCGAAGCGGGCCTCATCGCCCAGCAGGGTCGGCAACGGGGCGAAGCACCGCACCAGGGCAGCGAGCAGTGGGCCTATAGCGGGATCGGCCATGCGGATCACCCCGGCTCGGCTGACGCTATTGCCGAACCTACCGACCGGACGGCTCCGTCGTACTGGAAACCGGGGCGTCCGGTCCGGACCGGACGTACGCTCCGGCGGCGGGCGGTCCGCACGCCGCGGACCGCGCCGCCCTTGGGGGCACCATGCCGGACGCCTTCCTGCTGGCCGAGATCCAGGAGCTGGGCCGCCGCGCCGCTGACGCCCCGGCCGCCGACGCCGTCGAGTGGTCGGGCATGCGGGTCGGCGACGACGACCTGCGCGCGATCCACGCCGCGCTGCACCCGTCGCTCGTGCTGGCCGCCGTCGCCGGCTACGAGCCGGAGGAGGTTCTCCTCCTGCCGCCCGGCGGCGCCGACGTCCTCGACATCGTGCTCTCGCCGCGGATCGCCGGCGTGGTCGGCGCCGACCAGTACGACGTCGCCGGCCTCCTGGACCCCGGTTCGCTGACCGCCGTCATCCGGCTGCCGACCCGCCCCGGTCTGCGCGGGACGGCCGTCCCGCCGCCGGCCGGCAACGTGGTGGAGGCGCCGGACGGCAGCTACCTCGTGCTCGACCTCGGCGCCGCGGCGGCGGGCGGCGCGCCCGTCGACGTGGTGGGCGCGCTGCTCGATGCCCAGGCCGACGTGGTCGACGGGCTGGCCGCCGCCATCGCCGCCGCGCACGCCGACGCCGGGCCGACGCTCACCGGCCTGGTGTCGGTGCTCGACCCCGCGCTCTGGGACTTCCCCGACGAACTGGTCGAGGGCAGCGGCAGCACCACCGAGGCGCTGCGCGACCTCGGCCGGCCGATCGCCGCCGCCGCGCTGGCGGACCGCGGCAGCCTCGAGGCGTTCCTGGTCGAGGAGGCGAACGGCCGGCTCACCGACGGCGACGCGCTCCCGTCGGTGCAGCGCCGGCTCACCGGCGACCTGGCCACCGCGGTGCCGGTCGACCCGCCGTTCCCCGACGACGACGCGCGGGAGCTCGAACGGGCCTGGCAGCGCGAGGCCGAGGCGCTGTTCGACGACCTGCACCCCGACGTTGCGGTACGGCCGCCGTTCCGGGTGCACGACCACCGCCGCCTCACGTACCTCGAACTCGTGCTCGACGCCATCAACCAGGGCCTGTTCGGGACGGTGGCGTTCGACCTCGACACGCGGGAACTCGCCTACGGCGGCCACGACCTGCGCTACACCCGCGTCCCGCCGGCCGGCGGCGCCGATCCGACCGACCGCGACCCCGACCCGGACGTGCGGGCCGCGCAGACCTACGTCTACGGCGGGGTGGCGGTCACCGCCACGTTCGCCTCGGCGGCGGCCACCCCCAGGTTCGTGGGCGAGCTGCGCGACGACCTGGCGGCAGTCGGCTTCGGCCCGCTGGCCGACGCCGACGTGCTCACCCTCGACGGCAAGGTCCAGAACGCCGCCCGCACCGCCGTGGCGCGCCGCCGGTTCGGCGCGTGGCTGGAGGCGGCGCTGCGCGAGTTCCAGATCTACGCCGCGATGCCCCAGGTGGCCCGCAAGCCGCTGGCCGCCGAACCCCAACCCGGCGCCGGCGGTCGCAGCCTCGGCTCGACGCTGATCCCGGTGACCAACGACCACCAGTACACCGGGCCGCGCAGCGGCGTGCTGAACGCCGAGACCCGCGAGCTGCTGAAGATGTGGGTCGAGCGGGACTGGCACTGCCCGGTGGTGGTGGAGAACCGGACGCTCTCGTCGGCCCAGCTCACCGCCCTGCGCGACGCCGGCCCGGCCACCAGCCGGACGGCCACCGTGCTCGCCGGCGCACTCATCGACCAGAACGTGTGGCGGGCTCGCCAGGTCGAGGCCGGCTCGTTCGTCGGCTGGGACCACACCGGCCGGGCCACCGTCGAGCCGTACCGCCCGGGCCAGCCGATGGTGCTGTGCCGGTACGTCTCGGCCAGCTGGGGCGGCGCCGGCGCGTTCCAAGCGCGCCAGGACGTGACCTCGGCCTACCTGTACCCGTCGGCCGAGATCACGCCGGCCACCGCCGCCGCCGAGCTGCCGGACCGGGCCGACGACCCGGCGTTCTGGTCGACGTTCCGGGTGGCGCGCGCCGTGTCCGAAGTGGAGTCGATGGGCTACTTCGACGGGCTGAACGGCTACGACACGGCCATCACCTCGGGCGGGCCGTTCCACTGGACGCTCGGGCTGATGAAGTCCGCCGGCGGCGGCAACCCGGCCACCTTCTGGGACGACGCCGTGGCCTACCCGGGCGAACTGGGCGCGTTCCTGGCCTACCTGGACGCGACCGAACCGGCCGAGTTCGGCGAGCTGTTCGGCCGGTTCGGCATCCGGCCGCACCCCCGGTGGGTGGGGGCCGCCGGGCCGCACTACGTGCCCGGCCATCGCAAGTACACCGGCTGGGTGGCCTTCGAGGACGACGACAGCGCCTGGGTCGACCTCCGCCGGCCGCAGGTGCTCGGTGCCGACCCGGTGGCGTCCCAGCAGGACTCGCTGCTGGCCGAGAGCCTGAAGACGTGGCACTGGACGCACCGGATCCTCTACGCGTCCCGCACCTCCCCGACCATGACCGCGCGGATGTGGGAGTTCAGCCGGGCCAGGCTCCGCGAGCTGCTGTCCACGCCGTGGCGGGCGGACGGCGTGGTCAAGACGATCACCGACCACCACCCCGACGGCACGCCCTTCGACCGGACCTGCACCATCGGCGACGTCTTCACCTCCGAGCAGGCCGTCGCCATGATCGAGCGCCAGCACGTGTTCGACCCGCACCAGGTCTTCGGCATCCGGGACAAGGCCGCCCAGTGGCTGGGTGCGGGGGCCGACGACATGGACCTCACCGAGCTGCAGGACCTGTACGACATCGCGGTCGCCGTCGCCGGCCACCGGGATGCCGCCGACTGGGGGGACGACGAGCAGGCGGCGATCATCGCCGCCATGCTCCTCACCAGGGTGGTGGTTGTGGACGGGAAGAACACAACGGTCAGCGTGCACATGAGTGGCGTCGGTTACGAGGAGGCGGCCAGCTGGCCGATCTGGGGCGTGCCGCCCGCCGGCAACCCCCGCCGCTACGACCGGTCGTGGCTGCCGCAGGCCACCCTGTCACCCTCGATCGGGCCGCTGCCCAACCTGCACGTCCAGCCGGGCGACGCGCCGGTCGTGGTGGCGGGCGCCCGGCGGGTGAGCGGCGCCGGCCTGCTCATCGTCGACCTGGCGATCGACGACCCGCCGCCCGGGCTCGAGATCATCTCGGTGGACGACGACGGCGGCCGCCTGCAGATCCTGCTGCCGCTGGACGCCCAGGGCCGCTGGGTCGGCGTGGTCACGGCCACCGACGGGCTGTTCACCACCACCCGCCGCTTCGACCTCGACGTCAGCGAGAACGGTGGGCCCCCGTCGCCCACCGGCTACGAGGAGGTGGTGGCGCGGACGCAGCTCGACCCCCGCCACCGGAGCTTCCAGCTGGACGCCACCCCCCTGCTGCCGTTCCCGGCCCCAGCGGACTGACCGACCCGCCGGCCAGCCCACCGTTTCATCCACTGTGGACGGCGGGTTCATCCACTGTGGACGGCCGGCGCGGCGGCTGCCGCCCGCCGGCCCCGGGCGGCGTTACGCGACCACGCTCAGCCGTGGCCGCATCGGGGCCGGCAGCCGTTCCAGGGCGGCCTGGACCGCGCCGTGCCGGGCCGCCTCCCGGCTCCCGTGGATGATGCGGACCGGGCCACCCCGGTCGACCGCGTGCTCCAGGGCGGCGGCGGAGAAGGCGTCGAAGAACGACTGCGCCCCGTGCGTGAACGGGGTGGCGGCGAGTACCACCAGGGACGGGTTCAGCAGGTTGACCAGCCAGGCGGTGGCGGCGCCGAGCGCTTCGGCCGCCCGGGCCAGCACCTGGTCGACGCGCCGGTCGGCGAGCCCGGCGAGGTCGGTGAGGTTCGCCCGGTCGAGCTCGGGCAGCCCGAGTGCGTCCACCGCCGCGGCCCGGACGGCCCACCCGGCGGCGACGGTCTCCAGGCAGCCGCGCTTCCCGCACCGGCAGATCCGGTTGGTGCCGATCGGGCAGTGCCCGAGTTCGCCGGTGACGCCGCCCGCACCACGCACCAGCCGCCCGTTCGCGATGATCGCCGCGCCGATGCCGGCCGCGAGGAAGATCAGGACGATATCCCGGTGGTCGCCGGCCGAACCGGTCGACACCTCGCCGACGATCGCGGCCTCGGCCGGGCTGAGCAGGCTCACCGGCACGCCGAGCCGCGCCTGGAGCCGGGCCCGTACCGGCACGTGGTCCCAGCCGTGCGGCGGCAGGGTCACCGTGCCGTGCACGTGATCGATGAAGCCGGGGAGCTCCACGGTCAGGGCACCGAGGGAGCCGGCGGCGCGGTCCAGCCGGCGGGCCTCCCGCACCACCAGGTCGAGGGCGCGGTCGGGATCCCAGCTGGTCTGCCGGGACCGCTCCGCGATGACGACACCGTCCGCGGTCGCCTGCCACAGCGACAGCTGCCCGGTCCTGAGCTTGGCCCCCACCACGGTCCGGACCGCGCCGTTGAACCTGAGCAGCGAGCCGGGACGACCACCCCGGTCGGTCGAGACGTCCCGGGCCGGCCGGGTGCCCGATTCGGTCACCACCCCGGTCGCCAGCAGCGAGGAGACGATGGCCATGACGGTCGGCCGGGTCAGCCCGGACGCCCGGACCAACTCGGCCCGGCTCAGCGGCCCGGACTCACGCACCAGCCGGACGAGGTGGGCCACGTTCGTCTCCCGGACCACCGAGGCGGACCGCGAAGTGCCCTCAGGTCTCCGCTCCGGCGTCTCGGCCACGCCGCGATCGTAGCCGCGACGCAGCGGTGCTACCTGCCCTTGACACCACCGATACCTGGGTGAAAAGTGCGGCGAGGTTATGGAAATGACCTTTCCCTAACCTGTGCGCCGCAGGTCGGCGTCAGCGCAGCAATCCCCGATCGAGGAGGAGCTCCGCCACGATGAGAATCACTGGCCGCAGCCGCCGGGCGGTCCGCGCGGCGACCCTGACCACAGCCGGCCTGGCCGCGGTGGCCCTCGCGGTGCCGGCCGCGACCGCGGTGTTCGCCGGGCCACCCGGCAGCGCCGGCGCCGGATCCGACCACCGCGCCGCCGGCAGCACGATCGTCCGGACCGACAACGGCGAGGTGCGCGGCGACAGCCGTACCGGCGTGGCGGAGTGGCTCGGCATCCCGTACGCGGCGGCACCGGTCGGCGACCTGCGCTGGCGGGCGCCGCAGCCGGCGGCCAGCTGGACCGGTGTCCGCGACGCCACCCAGTTCGGCAACCGCTGCGTCCAGGGCAGCGGCTGGGATCCCGGGTACGCGACGCCGAAGCTGACCGAGGACTGCCTCTATCTCAACGTCTACGCGCCGCACACGACGCAGCGGAACCTGCCGGTGCTGGTGTGGATCCACGGCGGCGGCTTCACCGGCGGGGCCGGGCAGGACACCGACCCGCGCCAGTACGTCCAGAACGGCAACGTCGTCTACGTCACGATCAACTACCGGCTCGGCGCGCTCGGGTACCTCGGCCTGCCGCAGATGGGCCTCCAGAACGCCGACGGGCCGGGAAACTTCGGCCTGCTCGACCAGCAGGCGGCGCTGCGCTGGGTGCAGCGCAACATCGGGCGGTTCGGCGGCGACCGCGGCAACGTCACGATCGCCGGGCAGTCGGCCGGTGGGTCGTCGGTGTGTGACCAGCTCAGCTCGCCCGCGGCGGCCGGGTTGTTCGCCCGCGTGATCATCATGAGCGGCGGCTGCAGCATGCAGACCGAGGCGCAGGGCCAGACGGCGTCGGCCTCGTTCGCCCAGGCCGTCGGCTGCACCGACACCGCGACGGCGCTGGCCTGTCTGCGGGGCAAGAGCGCGGCCGAGATCCTGGCCGGGCAGCAGCAGGTCTCGATCCGGCCGGCGCTCGGCGGTCGGGCGTTCCCGCTCGACCCGGCGACCGCGGTGCGGACGGGTCGGTTCACCCGGGTCCCGGTGATGTTCGGGCAGGTGCACGACGAGCGCAACCTGTTCGTGTTCCAGGGCAACGACTACCTGGGCCATCCGGTGACCGCGGCACAGTTCGAGTCGACCGTGCGCGCGACCTACGGCGCGAACGCCGACCGGGTGCTCGCCGCCTACCCGCTGTCGGCGTACTCCTCGCCCGGAGTCGCGCTCGGCCGGCTGCAGAGCGACGCCGCGAGCTACACCCGCAAGCTGCTCGACGACCAGTTCTCCCGGTACGTGCCGACGTACGCGTACGAGTTCGCCGAGGAGCAGACGCCACAGTTCGCGTCGATCTACCTGCTGCAGCAGCAGGGCGAGCCGGCGCGGTCGTTCCCGTTCGGCGCGACGCACGTCGACGACCTGCCGTACCTGTGGGAGTACCTCGGCATGCGGCTGCCGTTCACCGACGACCAGCTCGAGCTGTCCGACCAGATGATCACCTACTGGTCCGGCTTCCAGTCGGCATCGGATCCCAACGCCCGGCCGGAGACCCCGCGGTGGCCGCGGTACCACCCCTCCCAGCCCGCGTGGATGGTGCTGAACGCCTGCGAGACCGACCCGGGCAGCACCCGGCCGCCGGCGGCCTGTTCCCGGGCCACCACCGGGTACGCCGCCGACCACAAGTTCGGCCTGTGGGGCGGCATCGTCAGCTGACCGACACCGACCGAGCCCCGGCCTGCGCAGCACGCCGGGGCTCGGTCGCGCAGGTAGGCGCCGCCGGTCGCCGGCGCCCCACCCGGGACTGGGCGATCACCGGCAGGTTGTGCTGATGTGTTCACGTTCGGGCGCCCGTGGTGGGTCCCGGCTCGAGAAACGCCCGAGCGGGAAGCATGCGTCCTCGCCCGCGTTGATACGATGACGCCGGAGAATCGGACTCGTCGTCGACGACGACTATCCTTGGTCGCCAGACCAACCCGCCGGCGGTTCCGGGTTCGTTGGAGAGCCTGCCGAGGCCGGTTGTGTCGCTCCTCGGAGGTCGGGCAAGTCGCCCAAGAGTCGAAGCACCAGGTTCTCTGCTTGAACGTTCCGAGCCGTCCCCGGGACTTGTGCGGCATGCTGCCGCGGCGACCGTGCCGCGGTGTTCCAGAGGAGGAATCTGTTGGCTCGACCAGGCCAGCGCCAGACCGGTGCTCGCCGTACTGTCCCGCGGAAGCAGCTACCCGTCCACGACCGCGGTGACGTTGTCTCGGTGCTCGCCGGAACCGTCCGTGAGGTCGAGGCGGCTGTCCGGCGCGGCCGGGTGACGCCGGGCGTGCGCACCAAGTTTCACGCCGTCACCCTGGTGCTGCGGGACGAGCGTGCCCGGGTCCGGTCGGTGGCCGGAAGCGACAGCCGTCGGGCTGAACAGCTCAAGCGCCTGGACGGCATCGCGACCATCCTCGCCACGACCGCGGTCCGGGACGCCGGGCTGCTGGCGTTGCTCGCCGAGGACTCCGACGTCTCCGACGCGGCCCGGTCGCTGCAGCGGGAGATGCTGCGGGACCTCGGCATCGCGCCGGCGCCCGACCAGATCGCGCCGGTGGAGACCGCTCCCGCCGGTACGGAGCGGCGGGTCGTGCCGCAGTCGGTGATCGCTGGACGGCTGGCGAACCCCTTCCTCGCTCCTGACTTCTCCGCCGTTCCGCGGCGCACCTCCGGTCCGCGTCGGCTGGCCGGCTGGGAACTGCTCGGCCCGCTGCTGAGTTCGTTCGAACGCGCCGGTGGCGGAGCCCCGGCCTGCATGGCGCTCCCGGCGCCGACGGCGGTGCGCACCCCCGCCGGCCTGGAGTTGATGCCGCACCAGGGGCAACTGGTCGCCGCGGCCGCTGCCGGCCACCGGACGTTCCTGCTCGCCGACGAGCCGGGTCTGGGCAAGACGGCCCAGGCGTTGCTCGCCGCGGACGTGGCGAACGCCTACCCGCTGCTCGTCGTGGTGCCGAACGTCGTCAAGACCAACTGGGCCCGGGAGGCGGCCCGCTGGACGCCGCACCGCTCGGCCACCGTGGTGCAGGGCGACGGCGAGACCGTCGACGGCTTCGCCGACATCGTCGTGCTCAACTACGAGCTGCTCGACCGCCACACCGGCTGGCTCGGCGACTTCGGCTTCCGCGGCATGGTCGTGGACGAGGCCCACTTCATCAAGAACAAGACCTCGCAGCGCTCGCAGCGCGTCCTCGCGCTGTCCGACCGCATCCGGTCCCTTCGGCCGCGGCCGCTGCTGATGGCACTGACCGGCACCCCGCTGATCAACGACCTCGAGGACTTCCGGGCGATCTGGCAGTTCCTCGGCTGGATCGACGACAGCAAGCCCCTCGGTGAGCTGCTGGACGCGCTCGAGGACACCGGCCTGACGCCCGCCGACCGGGGCTTCTACGCCGCGGCCCGGCAGTGCGTGGTCGACCTCGGCATCGTGCGCCGCCGCAAGCTCGACGTGGCCGCCGACATCCCGGCCCGCCGCATCGCCGACATCCCGGTGGAGCTGGACGGACGGGTCGGCCGGTCGATCCGGGCGGCGGAGCGGAACCTCGCCGACCGGATGGTGACGCGGTACGAGACCGCGCTGGCCAACCGATCCTCGGACGCCGGCGTCGATGGCATCGACCACGACCTCGTCCGCCGGGTGGCCCGGTCGGAGCTGAAGGACGCGACGACCGCGCAGTCCGGCGAGAACGTGTTCACCATGATGCGACGCATCGGCCGGGCGAAGGCCGAGCTGGCCGCGGACTACGCGGCGCAGTTGGCCCGCAGCGCCGGCAAGGTCGTCTTCTTCGCCAAGCACATCGACGTGATGGACGCCGCCGAACAGGCCTTCGCCCGGCAGGGGATACGGTTCTCGTCCATCCGCGGCGACCAGACGCCGAGGGCGCGGCAGGCGAACATCGACGCCTTCGTCGACGACCCGGACGTCGCGGTCGCGGTGTGCTCGCTGACCGCGGCTGGCGTCGGCCTGAACCTGCAGGTCGCCTCGAACATCGTGCTGGCGGAGCTGTCCTGGACCGCCGCGGAGCAGACCCAGGCCATCGACCGCAGCCACCGCATCGGGCAGCTCGAACCGGTCACCGCCTGGCGCGTCATCGCCGCGCAGACCATCGACCCCCGGATCGCCGAGCTGATCGACAGCAAGGCCGGGCTTGCCGCCCGGGCGCTGGACGGGTCGGACGAGGAGGTCTCCGCCGCAGCCGACGTGCAGCTCGAGGCGCTGGTCGCGGTGCTGACGGATGCGCTGCAGGTGTAACCGCACCTCCTGATCCGCGGGTTCTGCTCGCGTAGAGCGCTCGCCGACCCACTCGTCATGCTGGCCGCGGGGGCCGAGCCCCCGCGGACCGCACGGTGCGGCGGGCGCCGGTTCCTATTGCGGACTCAGGCCGATGTCCCCGGTCCCGGTTTCGGGTTTCGGGTTATACGCCGTGTCTAACCTGCTACCTTGTGGTGCATGGAAGCTGGTCAGGCACGATCTCCGTTGTCGCAGCTTCGCCGGGGCGTGCTGGAGTACTGCGTGCTGTCGCTGCTGGCCGACCGGCAGGTGTATGGCTTCGACCTGGTCCGCCAGCTCGCCGAGGTGGACGGGCTGGTCATCAGCGAGGGGACGATCTACCCCCTGCTGTCCCGGCTGCGGCGGGATGGGTGGGTCAGCACCTCCTGGATGGAGTCACCGGCCGGCCCACCTCGGCGCTACTACACGCTCACCCCGGCCGGCCGTGCCGCCCTGCACGCCTTCGTACTGGAGTGGCGCCGCTTCCGCGACGCCGTGGACTACGTGTTGGCCAAGGAGACCCGATGACCGCCAGCCCGCCCAACCCATTGGTCGAGGACTACCTGACCCGCCTGGCCGCCGCCGCTTCGATCTTGCCGGCCGACCAGCGCGCCGAACTGCTGGCCGGCATCAGGGAGCACATCGACGCCGCGCGTGCCGCCGCCGGCGACACGGGCGGCGAGGCGGCCGTGCGCAGCCTGCTCGACCGGCTCGGTGATCCAGCCGAGATCGTCGCCGCGGCCATCGAGCCACCGGGCAGCCATGGCTCGCTCCGCCCGGCCGCGTCCGGCCTGGGCCCGGCCGGGGCCGGCAGGGAAACAGCGGCGGTGACGCTACTCGCCGTCGGCGCCCTGCCCGGCCTGCTGGCCGCGGCGGCGGGGCTCGACGTCGTACTCGCCATCCTGCTCGCATTGCTGGGCTGGACGAGCGGTGCCGTGCTCCTCTGGACTTCGGCATGGTGGCGCCCGAACGAGAAACTACTCGGCACCCTCGTGGTCCCTGGCGGGCTCGGCCTACTGGTGGTCATGGCCTTGCTGCCCGTACAGCAGTGCGTCATTGTCGACAACCTGGACGGCACCGCCGGCGTGGAAACCTGCACGGGTTCCACGTTGCCGCCAGCGGTATCCATACCGCTAGCCGCGGTCCTGCTCATCGCGCCGCTGGCCGTTGCCGTCGTCCTACTCATCCGAGCCCAGAACCGCCGACACCAGGCGGTAGCCGTCATCCGGTAGACGTGGTTCTCCCCGTCGCCGGCCGCGGGGATAGTGATCGGCCGGCTCTGGACGGCCGAGGATTCTGCGCCACGACCCGGGACTGGCCGGACGCCGCGGACCGCGTGCCGGAACCGCGCTGGTCTACCGGCCAGTTCAGGATCAGTGCCGCAGGCCGGCGTCCAGGCGTTGCACGATGCGATCGGCGTCCTGACCGAGCCGGCGCAGCCGGTCCGGCGGGAGCGCGTCGATCACCAGCCGGCGGACGGTGGCGACGTGGCCGGGGGCCGCGGCGACCAGCGTGTCCAGGCCGGTCTGGGTGAGCACGGCGTTGGTGAAGCGGCCGTCCGTCGGGTCGGGCTCGCGGCGTACGTACTCGCGCTGCTCGAGCCGAACCGGTGGGTTCTGGCCTGGGGCCGTTGACAGCACTGAGTTGGGCCGTATTCTACAAATATCCACAAATGTTAACGCTCACATCTTGCCTCACATGGCGCTCGTCCGGGCACCACGCGTCGTAGGCGCGTACTGCAGCGGGACGCACCGGGTGGTCGCGCGCGCTGGAGCCCGCCTGCACAGGTAGCCGGCTCAACCCGGTCGACCGGGGTCCATCAAGGAGCTGATCCACATGGTCAGACTGCCCACCCGACGTCGCGGGATGCTCGCCGGTCGCATCGCGGCGGCGCTCATGTTGATCGGCGTCACGGTCGTGACGGCCACCCCGGCGCAGGCGAAGCCGCCGGCCGCACCGCCCAGACCGCAGGGCCCGTGTGACATCTACGCCGCCGCCGGAACCCCCTGCGTCGCGGCCCACAGCACCACCCGTGCCCTCTACGCCGCCTACCGCGGCCCGCTCTACCAGGTCAGGCGCCTGTCGGATAACAGGCTGCGCAACATCGGCGTCGTTGCCCCCGCCGCCAGGCCGGCCGCGGATCCGGGCGGCTACGCCGACGCCGCGGCGCAGGATGCCTTCTGCCGCAACACGACCTGCTTCATCACTGTCCTCTTTGACCAGTCACCCCAGCACAACGACCTGACCCAGGCGCCCCGCGGCGGATTCAGCGGCCCGGCCCTGGGCGGCTTCAACAACCTTCCGATCGCGGACATGGCACCGATCACGATCAGCGGCCACAAGGCGTACGGAGTCTTCATCGAACCGGGGATGGGCCTGCGCGACGACGACCCGGTCGGCACTGCCGTCGACGACCAGCCCGAGGGGCAGTACTGGGTCATCAACGGGCATCACTTCAACGACGGCTGCTGCTACGACTACGGCAACGCCGAGATCGACAGCCGCGACGACGGCAACGGCACCATGGAGACGACCTACTACGGCAACGCCACCGCCTGGTACCACGGCAACCCGCCGGGCCCCTGGATCATGACCGACCAGGAGAACAACCTGGTGGGTTGCGTCAACCCGGGGAGCACTTCCAAACTCTGCCCGGACCTGCCGAACATCGACTGGCGGTTCGTGACCGCGGTGGCCAAGGGCGAGCCGCATCACTGGGCCTCCCTCGGCGGCGACTCTCAGCAGGGCCCGCTGTCGACGATGTTCGACGGGCCACGCGTCGACGCCAGCTACGACCCGATGCGCAAGCAGGGCGCCATCCTCCTCGGCAACGGCGGCGACAACAGCGTCTCGTCGCAGGGCACCTTCTACGAAGGCGTGATGACCACCGGCTACCCGACGGACGCCACCGACAACGCGGTCCAGGCCAATGTCGTCGCCGCCCGGTACGACCTGCCGGCGTTGAGCCTTTCCCCGGCGTCGGCACCGGCCACCCCGCCGGGCCTGCAGACGTTCACGCCGCGCTCCTCCCAGCAGGACACCGTGACGTTCACGAACACCACGGGCTCGCGCGCGGTCGGCGTGACGTTGAGCCTGACCGTGCCGCACGGGTGGTCGGCGGTCGTCGCCGGTACCCGGAGGAAGTCTGTGACCTTCGGTTCGGTCGCGCCCGGTGCCAGCGTGAGCGCCACCTTCTCGATCACCTCGGGACGGGCCGCGTTCAACGGCGACCTGCTCGCCAACGCCGCATGGATCGGCTCCGGCCTGCGGCGCTCGACGACGACCGCCGAGAAGGTACGCAACGTCAGCCCGATCAAGATCAACGAACTCCGGAGCGGCGTCACGGGCAACGCGACCAACGCCTACATCGAGCTCTACAACGCCGGCACCAAGGGCGTCGACATCTCCCGCTGGAGCCTGACCGAGCACCCGACCCAGCAGGCCGTCTTCTCGACCGTGACCGTCCCGGCCGGAACGACGCTCGCGGCCGGCGGGCACTATCTGCTCGGCCTGGCCAACTCGGGGTTGGCGGCCCCCGCCAGCGCGGGCGACACCGCCATCAACGTCAGGAACGTCACCGGCATGGCAGCCGGCGACCAGATCGACATCGACGCCGGCTCCCGGACGGAAACCCGCACGGTCCTCGCCGTCGGGACGGCCGCCACCGGCAACACGACACTCTGGCAACCCCTGCCCGACGGTCCGGTCATCACGATCCCGGCCGGCTCGACCAACGTGCCCGTCACGAACACGGCCGGCTTCACGGTCGGCCAGAAGATGGGCATCGGCTCCGGTGACAGGTACGAGACGGCAACGGTCACCGCGGTCGGCCGGCAGGGCACGCAGGCCCGCCTGTCGGCAGCGGCACCGGCGGGCGCGACCAACATCAAGGTCACGTCCACCGCGAACATCACGGTCGGCGACACGATCAGGCTGGACATCGCCAGCCCCGGCCACGGGATCGACACGGTCACGGTCGCCGCGGTCGGCACCACCGGCGCCACCGGCACCGGCCTGGACCTGACCGCCCCGCTGCGGTTCGACCACGCGGCCAACCTTCCCTTCAGCGCGCGTGGGACGGGGATCACGTTCACCCCGGCGACGACCAAGGCGCACTCGAGCAACGAGCCGGTGCAGGCACTCGGCACCGGCATCACCGTCGACCAACCCCTGGCCAGCGGCCACCCGATCAACACGCTGGTGCGCGATGCCGCGGTCACCACCGCCGGATACCAGGGACAGCCGGCGCCCAACCAGTGGTTCGGCGGCCCTGCCCT
>Ga0307500_10000404_pt1 | contig 14608 bp, 10 predicted proteins | sample 14_S_MG_FD_201362 | JGI IMG/M metagenome (GOLD analysis project Ga0307500, IMG submission 201362) | Soil microbial communities from Populus trichocarpa stands in riparian zone in the Pacific Northwest, United States - 14_S | ecosystem: Environmental > Terrestrial > Soil > Riparian zone > Trees... | reverse complement strand
GGCCGATATACGACCCGGTGCGTTGATTGGGGTTGAAACCGGACTCGATCTTGGCAACCGCTTTCATGAAATTGAAATCGAGACCGAACGCGTCGGAAGCACGTTTGATTTCCTCGACCGGCGTTCCAACCGGGATGTCCTTGAGCGAACGCAGGACGGTCTCCGCCGGCTTCTCGGCGGGCGGCACTTCGGAGCAGACGTAATAGATGAGGTATTGGAAATCCTGCGTCGCCGGCGCTGGGTTGGAGGCAACACCGGTCTCATCGCTCGTTGTCGGCGCCGGTTGGGTGGCATCATAGTGACCGAACGGCACCGATCTTGTCCCGATCAAATCGTCACCTGCTTTGGCGTGGGCCGACGATGGACCGGAAGCAGCATCAGGCATCGAGCTAAGCGTGACTTCCTGCAATGGCGGCTCGGGCTGCGGCCGCGGCAGGGCCTGCATCATCTGCTCGCGTAGCTTGTCCAGACCGTCGAGGCGGTCGGACTCCAGCGCCGGCGCTTCGTACGGTTGCTCGAGCGAGGCGACCTCGGCCGGGCGCAAGGCGCGTTGGTGAACCGCAACCAGGATTAGCGCAACTATCGCCGCACCGGTGAAGATGACCCTAAGGGCGAGCATGGCAGCGAGCTTTCCATGCGCAACGGGGCGACAACATGGCGAGATCACGACCGAGCCCGGAATGTGTCCGAATCACGTATCAGCCAAGCGTCGGAAGCGGACTTAAGCGGGCCGCTGCCCATGTCCGCCAGGGTCATTCGCGTCGCTTTGATGGTGTGCTGATTACTTCCGGTCTAGCCCGATTAACGGACATCTTCGGAGCTGGTCGGCATGTATCAAACTTGCCCCAACACCAGCGCCGATATTGCGGCCGGCGGGGCCGTCAGCGCGAGAGTTGTGGTCCTGCGGCAGGCGGCAGGCGAGATTCTATCTTGGCTTGCGGGGGTTTGGGCTGCGGGATCGAGGCGGCCTGCTGGGCTGGGGCTGGGGCCGGAGGCGCTGACGATATCTTCTGCCTGGCGTCCTCCTCGACAGCCCGCAGTGCCGCAATGTTCTGGGCCATCTGTTCTTGCCTGGCAGCGAGTTGTTCTACGCTGCGCCGCACGGCATCGAGAGTGGATGCCAAGGGCGCCAGCTGCCGCATCGGGTCAGTGGAAGTTGCAGCCACGACTGGCAATTTCGTCGTCGAAACGGACAACACCAAACCCAGCATCGGAACCTGGGCTACCAGCATCTCCTTTGCCGCATCGCCGTAGGACTGCCAGCCAAGCGTGGCGCCGACACCGATGAGAACTGCAATGGAGAAGCGCATAAGGGTACGGAACATTCGCCTGCCAATCGATGGTCGCCTGATCGCCGGTTGCCCTTCCCCGAAGCGGTAGGAATAGGGAGAATCGATCGACGGCTTTGCACGCCGTCTGCCCATGCGCTGATCGGATCGGACATCCGGATCGCGCTCAAGCCCGGCGAATGACGTGTCTTCGGCCGTCAGCGGTGGGCTTTGCGAATATAACATTGGTACCTCCACCGACGGTTCTTCCAAATTCTTGAGGCAAGAGGCGATCCTGGTTTGACGGAAGGGAGGCAGGAGCGCAGCGGCCCTAGGGCGTTTGTGAGATCGTCGCACGACAAGAGAAACGACTTGTTGGAGGTCGGTCAGCGTCAGTCGAAACCCACGTCGCTACAAGATTGAGACGCTGTCCACCGAGCGGTGACAAACGATGTTCGGCGTCGGCGTCTCGCGTATGGCAAGGTGTTCGAACCCAACATCGGCACCGACGCCGAGATCTTCGCGCTGCTCCGAGCTGCATTGCGCGCGCTCCGAACGAACCCGGCGTCGTAAGCCCCGGCGCGCCGCCTGCCCCGTTGGCAGCTCAGAGCGTGCCCGCATGTCCGTGTTGAGCCCCTCCCCCGCGACCTCGGAAACTACAGCTTCTCGCGCAAAGCAAATGACTTCGACATCGACGCTACAACACCCTAAGCATCGCCTGTTCGAGAATCGTCAAGCCTAGATCGATCTCCTCGTCGCTGATGGTAAGCGGCGGAGCGAGGCGGAAGACGCCGCCCATTCCAGGCAGTTGGACAATATTCATGCTGAGTCCAAGCGCCATACACTCACGCGTGATAGCGGCTCCTAGGTCGGGTGCAACCGCTTTTCCAGAACGGCTTTTGACAATCTCGACACCAAGCAAAAGTCCACGCCCGCGAATGTCGCCGATACATTCAAATCTTTGTTGAAGCTTCCGCAACCCACTCTCAAGTTGCTGACCGGCGTTCCGCGCGCGCTCCACCAGGCCGTCCCGCTGAACGACCTCTAGAACCTTCAGGCCGACTGCGGCGGGCAGTGGATCAGAGACATGCGTCGTATAGAAAAGAAACCCTCGGTCATGACACGTTTCTTCAACCGCTCGCGATGTCACCACCGCAGAAAGTGGCAATCCAGCCCCCAGGGTTTTCGATAGCGTGAGAATATCCGGCGTCACTTCATCTCGCTCGAAAGCGAACATCATCCCCGTGCGACCTACTCCGGTTTGCGCTTCATCCAGAATCAACAGCATGCCACGTTCGCTGCATTTTCTTTTTAGAGCTTTTAGATAGCCGACCGGCAAATCAATAAGCCCACCAGAACTCAATATCGGCTCGGCAATAAACGCAGCGAGACTTCCGGATGATTGCCTATCGACCAAGTCGAACGCGTAATCGAGTTCGTCTTGCCACATGAAAACCCCATCGCGCTCGAAGCGGGTTCTGTAGAGGTAGGGTGCAGGAATCGCAAATGAACCAACTGCCGCTGGCCCATAGCCTCTGCGACCAGCGCTGTAAGTTGCCGATGCAGCCCCACCAGTCATGCCGTGCCACGACTGCGCAAAGCCTACAACTTCAAATTTTCCCGTATAAAGCTTGGCCATCTTGATAGCCGCTTCGTTGGCCTCGCCTCCGGTGCTTAGAAGCATTGACCGATCAAGGCCGGGAGGCGTCAATTCGGCCAGCCTCGTGGCAAGATCAACGACCGGTCGCGACAACATTCCACTGAACAAGTGGTCCAGATTGCGAATGTGTTCGGTTACAGTTGCTGAGATTTCTGGATGGCCGTGTCCGAGCAGCGAGCTCATTTGACCGGAAGTGAAATCGAGTATGCCTCGTCCGTCGGCGTCATAAACAAAGCTGCCTTGCGCTCGTTCTATGATCACCGGCGCAAACGTTCCACCGTAGCGTATGAGGTGCCGCTGCACGGATTGCCAAAATTCAGGCTCGGAATTAGCCGACATAACTTCTCCTTAAGCTGAGTTCGAGTCAGCCTACGGAGACATGGCGTTCAAAAAAAGCTAAAACTCGTGAATTGGCGCGGTCAGGCCCCGGAAGGACGGTGGACAATTCTAATTCGCCGCCGCCAGCTTGCGCTGCTCGGGTCCGCCCGCGGCAGTCTGCGCGATCAGGCGCTTCAACTCCGGAATGCAGGAGCCGCAATTGGTGCCCGCTTTCAGCTTGGCGCCGATGTCCGCAGCCGAACGCGCTCCGCCCGCAATGCTATCGCAGATGGTATTGCGGCCGACGCCGAAGCAGGCGCAGACGATCGGGCCGGTGTTGGCAAGACCGTCGGCCGATTTGCCCGACAACAGCATGCGGCGCTGGTCGGTGCCGAGCGTATCGGCGGCGAACAGGTCCTTCACCACATTCCAGTCGCCGGCGTCCCGCGCGGGCCCGATGAACAGGCAGGTTTCGATGCGGTCGCCGCTAAACGACGCCGCACGATAGACGCCGCCGCCGAAATCCTTGTATTCGGCGAGGTCATGCGTCGCGATTGATGTGAGCCAGGATTGCCATCCCGCCAGATCGGCGTTGTCGGCAATCAGATAGCCGTGACCGCCATTGACGGCGACGCGGGCGCTCCAGGCGTGCTGCGGCAAAGCCAGCGGCTTGCGCGACAGCGCGAAGCCACGAAATACATATTCGTACGGCGTGATCGATACCGGCGTCGCCTTGTTCTCGGGCTGGCCGGAGAACGGGTCGGTGATGGGAGCCACCAGCGAACCGACCCGCGCGCCGGTCGCGTTGGCCTCGCTCCAGTGGATCGGCGCGAACAGCATGCCGCGCTGCTGGCGCTCGCTGACGACGACGCGAAGCGTGCACTGCCCGTAATCGGTGGTCACACGCGCAAAGTCACCGTCGGCGAGCCCGTGCCTGGCGGCATCGTCGGGATGAACTTCGACGAAAGGCTCCGGCAGATGCTGGCCGAGCCGCGGGCTCATCCCGGTTCGCGTCATGGTGTGCCACTGGTCGCGGATGCGACCGGTGTTCAGCCGCAGCGGCCGCGCCGCCGTGGTCTCGGTCCGCAGCGTCGGCACTTCCGGGGCGATGAAACGCGCCTTGAAATCGTTGGCGAAGAAACCGCCTTCGGCGAAGAAACGCGCTTGCGGCTCGCTGCCCTGCCGGACCGGCCACTGCACCGGCGCCATCGCGTCGAAATCGCTGTCCGAGAGCGACTGCAGCGCGCCGATGTCGAAGTCGCGCGCGCCCTCGTTCTCGAATGCCGAAAGAGACGCGTGTTCGCGGAAAATATCCGCCGCCGAGTCGAAGCTGAAGGCCGCACCGAAACCGAGACGCTTGGCAACCTCGCCCATGATCCACCAGTCGGGCCTGGCCTCGCCCGGTGCGGAAAGAAACGCGCGCTGCCGCGAGATGCGACGCTCCGAATTGGTGACGGTGCCGGATTTCTCGCCCCAGGCCTCTGCCGGCAGCAGCACATGGGCGCCCACGTCCACCGTGTCGTTGGAGATGACATTCTCGGAAACGACGAACAGTTCCAGCTTCTTCAGGGCGTCGCGCGCGGCATCGGCGTTCGGCAGCGACACCGCGGGATTGGTCCCCATCACCCACAGCGCCTTGATCTCGCCGCGCGCAACGGCCTCGAACATCTGCACCGCCTTCAGCCCCTCATGGGTGGCGATGCGCGGCGCTTTCCAGAACCGGCGCACGCGATCGATGTCCGGCGGCGTAAATCCCATGTGGGCGGCAAGCTGGTTGGCGAGCCCGCCGACTTCGCGGCCACCCATCGCATTGGGCTGCCCGGTCAGCGAGAACGGTGACGCGCCCGGCTTGCCGATCCGCCCCGTCGCGAGATGGCAGTTGACGATGGCGTTGACCTTGTCGGTGCCCTGCGCCGACTGGTTGACGCCTTGCGAATAGAGCGTCACCACGCGCGGCGTATTAGCAAATATCTGGAAGAACGCCGTAACATCCTGCTCGGCAAGACCGGTTGCCAGCGCGGTGGCCCCGACACTGCCCGCGATATTGCGCGCGCGGGCGATGGCGTCTTCGAAGCCGGTGGTGTGGAGCGCGATGTAGTTGCGGTCGAGCACGCCGTTATCGGCAAGATGCACCAGCAACCCGCTGAACAGCGCCGTATCGGTGCCGGGCTTCAAGCCCAGGAACAGATCGTCATCGCCGACGGTATCGGTCCGGCGCGGATCGATCACGATCATCCGCGCACCGCGGTTCTGCTTGTTGGCCAGCATGCGCTGGTACAGCACCGGATGGCACCATGCCGCGTTGGAGCCGACCAGCACCAGAAGGTCCGCCTCATCGAGATCTTCATAGCAGCCCGGCACCGTGTCGGCGCCGAAGGCGCGGCGGTGGCCGGCGACGGATGACGCCATGCAGAGCCGCGAATTGGTGTCGACATTGGCGCTGCCGATAAAACCCTTCATCAGCTTGTTGGCGACGTAATAATCTTCCGTCAGCAACTGGCCGGAGAGATAGAACGCGACCGCGCCCGGGCCGTCGCGCGCGATGATGTGCTGGAAGCGGTGCGCGACATGGTCGAGCGCGTCGCTCCAGGCCACCCGCTCCATGGTCCCCTTGCCGCAGCGGATCATCGGATAGAGCAAGCGGTCGGTCAGGCCGAGCGTCTCACCGAGCGCCGAGCCCTTCGAGCACAGCCGGCCGAAATTGGCGGGATGGTCGGGATCGCCCGATATCGCCGCCCCGCCCCGCCCGTCTGGCGTCGCCAGGATGCCGCAGCCGACGCCGCAATAGGCGCAGGTGGTGCTGATGGCACGCAGGTCGGGATCGATGGCGGTCATGGCGGCAACCGGGTCATGCAGCTTCTGAACGAATGGCTAGCGAGCGGCCGAACATCATGTCGGCGCGAATTCTCTGCGTCGGCTGCCGCGTGCGGATCAATTCGAGATACCAGAGCGCGTCGCCGACATCGCCGATCAGTACCGCACCGGTCAACCGCCCGCCTGATATCACAAGCTTCTTGTAGGTGCCGTGATTGATGTCGGAGAGCACGATGGCTTCGCTGCCGTCGCCGCCCATGAAATCGCCGGCGGAAAACACGCTGACGCCGGAAACCTTGAGGTTGGTCGCAACGACACTGCCGGCGTAGGAAGCTTCCCGCCCGGCGAGATGCCGCGCCAGCACCCGCGCCTGCTCATAGGCCGGCTCGACCAGCCCGTAGCAGATGCCGCGATGCTCGGCGCATTCGCCGATCGCGAATACGTCCGCCGCGCCGGTCTGCAGATGGTCGTCGACCACGATGCCGCGATTGACCGATATGCCGGCTTCCTTTGCCAGCGCGATATTCGGCCGGATGCCCGCCGCGAAGATCACGGCGTCGGCCGGAACGAGGCGGCCGTCGACCAGTTCGACGCCTTCGACGCGCGTTGCACCGTGGATGCGCGCGGTGTTGGCGTTTAGCAGGATTTCGATGCCCTTGCGCTCGACGAGGGATTTCAAAAGTTCGGCCGCGGGAGCATCGAGCTGGCGCTCCATCAGACGGTCCATCAGATGCACCAGCGTCACCGGCGCGCCGGCCTTGGCGAGGCCATAGGCCGCTTCGAGGCCGAGCAATCCGCCGCCGACCACCACGACGCGCTTCTTCTGCGCCGCCAGTGTCAGCAACAAATCGACGTCGCGGCTGTCGCGGAACGTATGCACGCCGGCAAGATCGGCGCCCGGCACGTTAAGCCGCAGCGCCGACGAACCTGTCGTCAGCACCAGTTTCGAAAACGGAACGCTCTCGTCATTCTCGATCTTGAGTTCGCGGCGGCCGACGTCGATCTCGGTGGCCATGCAGCCGTACTTCAGCGTGACGCCGCGGTCGCGCCACCAGGACGCGGGTCGCAGCTCGATATCCTGCGAGGTGGTCTCGCCGGCCAGTACCGACGACAGCAGGACGCGGTTATAGGCGAGCCGCGGTTCGTCGCCGATCACGGCAATGGCGTAGCGGCCCAATGCCACCTTGGCCAATTCGTCGACCAGACGGGCAGCGGCCATGCCGTTGCCGACGATTACCAGCGGCTCGCTCATTGCGTATCCTCACTCGGCGGCTTGAGCGCCACCGTAGGCTTCGGAGATCATGTAACCGGACAGCGTGCCGTAGGCCGCGGTCCAGGCTTCGGCGACGTCGGACGTCCAGGCCTCGCCGAGCCCTTTTTCCAGCGTCCACAACAAAGCACCGCCGACGACGGGATAATGCTCGGGCTTGGCGCCATAACTGACGTGACGCTTTGCCAGTGCGCTGGCAGCCGGCAACACCGATTCGAGATTGCTCAACCCGTTCACCACCACAGCCAGCGTCGCCATCAGCTTCTTGCGCTGCTCTTTCATGTCGGCGGGAAACATCGCCTTCACGGTTGGCGCGACTTCGAACAGGCGATCGTAGAACAGAACGGCAGCCTGCTCTGAAATCGGCGCAACTTTGGCGAAACTCTCCTGAACCAGATTGATTTGTGTTGGATTCACCTAAACTCTCCTCACGTGTTAAGGGCAATCCCGTTGGTCGCGCGGCGGGAACAATAGTTCACCGCCACAACTCCGTAAGAGAAGCGACTACGCCGCCTCGACGAAGCGGTGCCGCTCGTAGAGGAATTCGAGCACGCGCTGCCGGCACTTGAGGTAGCCGGGGTTGGTCGCGAGTTCGAGCCGCTTGCGCGGACGCGCCAGCGGCACTTCCAGCACCTCGCCGATCCGCGCGCTCGGACCGTTGGTCATCATCACGATGCGGTCCGACAGCAGCACGGCCTCGTCGACGTCATGGGTGATCATCAAAATGGTGTTGCCGAGCTTCTGGTGCAGCGCCATCACCGAATCCTGCAGATGCGCACGCGTCAGCGCATCGAGCGCGCCGAAGGGTTCGTCGAGCAAAAGCACCTTCGGCTCCATCGCGAGCGCCCGCGCAATGCCGACGCGCTGCTTCATGCCGCCGGAGACTTCGGACGGACGCTTGTCCTTGGCATGCGCCATCTGCACCAGATTGAGATTGTGCATCACCCAGGCGTCGCGCTCGGCGCGGGTCTTGGTCGAGGCGAACACCTTGTCGACGCCGAGCCGGACGTTCTCATAGACCGTCAGCCACGGCAGCAGGCTGTGGTTCTGGAACACCACCGCGCGGTCAGGCCCCGGCGAATTGACCTCGCGGTTCTCCAGCAGCACGCAACCGGTGGTGCAGTCGGTAAGGCCGGCGACGATATTGAGCAGCGTGGACTTGCCGCAGCCGGAATGACCGATGATCGAGACGTATTCGCCCTTCTCGATCGTCAGGTTGATGTCCTTCAGCACCTCGGTGGTGGCGTTGCCGCGGGTGAAGGTCTTGTCGATGTGGTCGAGTTTCAGATAGGCCTGCATGACATTTTTCCTTCAGCTCACGGACGTGCCGCGGGTCACGATCTTGCCCAGTCCCGCGATCACGCGGTCGAGCACGAAGCCGATGATGCCGACATAGAACAGCGCCAGGATGATCTCGCTGATGTGCGAGGAATTCCAGGCGTCCCAGATGAAGAAGCCGATGCCGACGCCGCCGATCAGCATTTCTGCGGCGACGATCGCCAGCCACGACAGGCCGATGCCGATGCGAAGACCGGTGAAGATGTAGGGCGCGGCCGCCGGGATCATGATCTTGGTGAAGAACTCCAGCGGATTGAGCTGCACCACGGCGGCGACGTTGCGATAATCCTGCGGGATGTTGCGGATGCCGACCGCGGTGTTGATGATGATCGGCCAGACCGAGGTGATGAAGATGACGAAGATCGCCGAGGGCTGGCCGTCACGGAACGCGGCGAGCGACAGCGGCAGCCAGGCCAGCGGGGGAATGGTGCGCAGCACCTGGAACAGCGGATCGAGACCGCGCATCGCCCACACCGACTGCCCGACCAGCGTGCCGAGCGCGATGCCGGCGATGGCGGCGATCGAATAGCCCAGCGCGACGCGCTGCAGCGAGGCGGAGAGATGCCAGAACAGGCCCTTGTCGACGCCGCCGCGATCGAAGAACGGATCGAAGATCAGTTCCTTGGTATCGCTGAAGACCCGCGATGGCGGCGGCAGGGTCGAACCCGCCCGACGACAGACCAATTCCCAGAACAACAACAGCAACGCGAGAACGATCAGCGGCGGCACGACCCGCACCGCGGTCTCCTTCGCCATCTTGATGTATTTTTCGGTCCGAGGCACCAGCTTTGGCTTCATCGTCACCACCGGCGCCGCCATGGACGGCGAAGTGACCGGAATTGCCGTCGCGGTGGCTTCGGTTTTCATCGCATGCATCGACATTGAAATTGTATCTCCGCGTTTCAATGAGCGGGCCGCACGCTTGCCGCGCGGCCCGGTTGGATCAGACATCAACACGCTTGATCGACAGCGACTTCAGATAAGCGGCCGGATTCTCGGGATCGAATACCTTGCCATCGAAGAAGGTCTCCTTGCCGCGCGAGGTCGAGGCCGGAATATCCGCAGCGGCAACGCCCATCGTCTTGGCGGCCTCTTTCCAGAGATCTTCGCGGTTGACCTTGGCGATCAGCGCCTTGGTGTCGAAGCCCGCGTCATACTTGCCCCAGCGGATGTCCTCGGTGAGGAACCAGAGATCGTGGCTCTGGAACGGATAGGACGCGTGATCGCGCCAGTATTTCATGATGTGCGGCGAGTTCTCGACGACCTTGCCGGGAATGCCGTAATCGAACTTGCCGGCCGAACGGTCGTAAACGTCCTCAACCGGGCAATTCATCCATTGCCGCTTGCCCATGATGGTCGCCAGCTCTTTCTTGTTCTCGGCCTTGTCGGCCCACTGCTGCGCCTCCATCACCGCCATCAGGATCGCCTGCGCGGCCTTCGGATATTTGTCGACCCAAGCCGCGCGCATGCCCAATGATTTCTCGGGATGCTTGGCCCAGATTTCACCGGTGTTGACAGCGGTGTAACCGATCTTCTGGTTGATCAACTGCAGGTTCCACGGTTCACCCACGCAGAAGCAGTCCATGGTGCCGACCTTCATGTTCGCGACCATTTGCGGCGGCGGCACCACGATGGTTTCGATATCCTTGTCGGGATCGATGCCACCGGCCGCGAGCCAATAGCGGATCCACAGATCATGGGTACCGCCCGGGAATGTCATGGCGGCCTTGACCGACTTGCCTGCGGCCTTCTTCTTTTCAAGCGCGACCTTGAACGGCGCAGTGTCGACGCCGAGCTTGAGGTCGGCATATTCGTTGGAAACGGAAATGCACTGGCTGTCGAGATTGAGCCGCGCCAGGATGTACATCGGCGTCGGCTGGTTGTTCTGCGTCACCTTGCCGGACGAGATCAGGTAGGGCATCGGCGTCAGGATGTGCGCACCGTCGATGCCGTTGCCTTCCGAGCCCAGCACAAGGTTGTCGCGGGTGGTGCCCCATGACGCCTGCTTGGCGACTTCGACGTCGGGCATGCCGTACTTGGCGAACAGCCCCTTGTCCTTGGCCACGAACAGCGGTCCGGCGTCGCTCAAGGCGATAAAGCCGAGCATCGCCTTGGTCACTTCCGGTCCCGCGCCCTGCGCGAACGCGCCGGCGGGGAAATTCAGCCGGGCGGCGGCGAGCAATGCCGCCGTACCGCCGGCCGCCTTCAGGAGCTGGCGGCGGCTGAGACCACGGCGCGAGGTCGGAGTGGTGGGTTTCGTCATGAGCATCGTTATCCTTTGGGTCAGTGCTTAAACGGGCCGTCCGATTGGGTCGCCGCGCTGGGCGCAGAAGGGCGCGTTCCAGGGAGGCCCCGGAATGGCGGCGGTCACAATTCGGATGAGTGGTCTCAAGGGACGGCTTCAATGGCGTCGGCACAAGCTATTCAAGCTTCGTGCCAAGCGTTCCGCATTGCAAAAGATTCAGTAATATCAATCTATTATATGCTAGTTGCGACGGAACATCGCGCCCCTTCCGGGACCATTATTCGCATTCTAAATTTGCGATTCGCTCAAATCTTGTGCGACGCACAAGATTTGAGCAGGCCGAAAAACCGAGGCGTCAGGCGTTCTCGGTCGCCTTCGCCATCATCGGTTTTGGCGCATTTCCATCGCCGGGTTTCATCCGGAATTCGTAGGTCATGAGGTGCCACGGCGCAGCCGCCGGCTTGCCGTCCGGCATGGTCGGATCGGTGCGCTTTTCGATCCTGGCGACCAGTTCGTCCTTGACCCCGAACACCACGTCGGAATCGAGGTATTTGTCGCCGTCCATGAAGACGTGCGTGATCAGCGGCTGGTGACCGGGCGCGGCGACCAGGAAATGCACATGGGCCGGCCGCATCGCGTGGCGTCGGGTCTGCACGATCATCTCGCCGACCGGACCATCGGTCGGGATCGGATAGCTGCACGGCAGGATGGTTCGGAAGAAGAATTTCCCATCGGCATCGGTGATGAAGCGCGCCCGCGACGACGGCCCCTCCGTCGCATAGGCCGGCTTCTGGGAATCATAGAAGCCGTCGTCATCGGCGTGCCAGACGTCGACCGGTACGTTCGCCAGCGGCTTGCCCTTGAGGTCGGTGACGCGGCTCTGCACGAACATCCGCTCGCCCGACAAATTGGCTGAGATATCGGTGCCATGCGGCGTCACCTTGTGCTCGCCGACATAGAACGGGCCAAGCACCGTGGTCTCGGTCGCGCCCTCGCGCTCCCGGTGGTTGACGGCATCGACCAGCATCGACACGCCGAGCACATCGGAGAGCAGGATGAACTCCTGCCGGATCGGCGTGCATTTCTGGCCGGTGCGGGTCAGGAAATCGATCGCAACTTCCCACTCCTCGAAGGTGAGATCGGTCTTGCGGACATAGTCGTGCAGCGATTTCACCAGTTCCTGCAGCAGGAATTTGGCGCGCGGATCGGGCGTATCATCGAAGCTGCGGATCACGGCGGCGGTCAGTTCGGTCTCGCTGAATTGGCGCATTTTGCTGTCCTGCGGAATAAACAAAGGCTGGCGCCACCCTATACCAGCGCCCCGCGCCGGGTAAGCGCGGCTGGTTGGAACGGAGCACACTTTTCGGCTATCAAGGCTGCGCAATTCAGCCGGAGATCAGCGCCGATGTTAGCCCCTGCCCCCGCCTCGCCCGAATCCGCCGGAATGTCCAAGGCGGCGCTCGATCGCCTCGAAAATCACCTCAAGCAACGCTATGTCGACGCCGGCCGCTTCCCGGGGACGCAACTCCTGATTTATCGCCGCGGCAAGGTCGTGCATTCGGCCGTGCAGGGCTTTGCCGACGTCGAGCGCAAGGCGCCGGTCAAGGACGACACCATCTTCCGCATCTATTCGATGACCAAGCCGCTCACGAGTGTCGCCTTCATGATGCTGGTCGAGGAAGGCCGCGTCGCGCTCGACGAGCCCGTGCACAAATACATTCCGGAATGGAAGAACCTCGGCGTGTTCATGGCCGGCACGTATCCGGCCTTCCTGAGCCGCCCGCCGACGCGGCCGATGCTGATCGTGGACCTGCTGCGCCACACCTCGGGCCTTACCTATGGCTTCCAGCAGCGCAGCAATGTCGATGCCGCCTATCGCGAGACCAAGGTCGGCGAAGTGATCAAGACCGGCACGCTGCAAACCATGATCGACGACCTCGCAAAAATTCCGCTGGAGTTTTCGCCGGGCGAAGCCTGGAACTACTCCGTCGCGACCGACGTGGTCGGTTACCTCGTCGGCAAGATCAGCGGCAAGCCGTTCGAGCAATTCCTCAAAGAGCGCATTTTCGATCCGCTCGGGATGAACGACACCGACTTTTTCGTGCCGAAGGAAAAGGCGCATCGTTTCGCGGCATGCTATTCGGCGGGCGTGCAGATCGGGATGACTGCCGGCGAGGCCAAATTGACGCTGCAGGACGACCCGGCCACGAGTTCGTTTCTGTCGCCGCCCTCGTTCATCTCCGGCGGCGGTGGCCTGTGCTCGACCGCGGCCGACTATCTCACCTTCTGCCGTGCGCTGCTCAATGGCGGCGAACTCGACGGCGTTCGCCTACTCGGCCCGAAGACGTTGAAGCTGATGGCGTCGAACCATTTGCCCGGCGGCGTCGACCTGCCGGCGATGTCGCGCTCGCTGTTCTCTGAAGCAGCCTATAATGGCATTGGCTTCGGTCTGGGCTTTGCCGTCACCATGAACCCTGCGCAGACGCTGATCGCCGGCAGCCCCGGCGAGTTCAACTGGGGCGGCGCGGCGACGACCTCGTTCTTCATCGACCCGGCGGAAGAACTGATCATGATCTTCATGACACAGGTGCTGCCGTCGAGCGCCTATCCGTTGCGGCGCGAGCTGCGCACCATGGTGTATGCCGCCATCACCGACAGCAATCTCTGAGAGCGGGTAGCCGCGCGGTTCCACGGCGCGAAGCCACGGAACCGGGGCTCGCGCGCGGGAGCGGGCTTGCGTCTCTCTAATATGTTTGGCGCAATTCGGCCGCTTCTCCTATGCTTGGGGCAACAGGCGCCGATCCGGGAACTTCATTGCCAAAGCCTTCACTACCAGTGCGTCTCGCCCTTCTGGTCGCGGGAACCACGCTGCCGCTGATCATTTTTGCAGCCGGCATGGTGTACAACAATTACAAGCAGGATCGGCAGAACGCGACCCAGCGGGTGCTGGAAACCGTCCGCAGCATCCGGCTCGTCCTCGATGCCGAGATGCTGCGCATGACCGGCGCGCTGCAGGTGCTATCGCTGACCAATACATTGCGCGACGGGGATTTCGCAGGTTTCCGCCGGATCGCGCAGGGCTTCCTGGACCAATACGGCGAAGGCGGCGTCATCCTGGTGGCCAACCCCGACGGCCAGCAGGTGTTTTCCTCGGTCACGACAGATACGACGAGCCTGCCGCCTCGGAACAACCGCGCCATCGTCGACAAGGTCTTCGCCGAAAAGAAGCCCGTATACTCCAACCTGTTCGTCGGCGCGGTGAAGAAGCGCCTGATCGTGACCGTTGAAGTGCCGGTCTTTCGCGATGGCGAGATGATCTACGACATCTCCTTCAGTCCGCCGATCGAAATTTTTCAGGCCATGATCGAGCAGCAGCAGCCGAGCAAGGACTGGACGATCTCGATCTTCGACGGCGAAGGCACCAATTTCGCCCGCGTGCCGAACCCGCAGGACACCGTCGGCAAGCGCGCATCGCCCTCGCTCTATGCGCAGATGTTCCAGAATCCTGAATCCACCGTGCCGACGATATCGCTCGAGGGCGTGCCGCTGATTACGAGCCTTGCCCGCTCCTCCCTCACCGGCTGGACGGTTGCTGCCGGCGTCGCCGAAAGTTCGCTGGTTGCGCCGCTGTGGCGCAACCTCGCGATAACCAGCGTGATGGGCGCCGTTCTGCTGATGGTCGGCCTCTCCTTTGC
>Ga0307500_10000403_pt1 | contig 14628 bp, 12 predicted proteins | sample 14_S_MG_FD_201362 | JGI IMG/M metagenome (GOLD analysis project Ga0307500, IMG submission 201362) | Soil microbial communities from Populus trichocarpa stands in riparian zone in the Pacific Northwest, United States - 14_S | ecosystem: Environmental > Terrestrial > Soil > Riparian zone > Trees... | reverse complement strand
CCGGTACCCAGCGCTCGGCCGCCGCCCTCGCCGCGTGGCGCACCGGCGACGGCACCTTCCGCAACGTCGGCGACCCGCCGGCCGGCGCCGAGCTGATCCCACCCACGCTGGAGGATGCGTACCTCCTGCTCATGGGCGAACCCGAGCTGGAGGTCACCCGCTCATGAGCGAGCTTGCGAGCGAATCATGGGCACAGGGCGCTTGGAGTCTCGTGCCGGGTCCGCACGCCGGCCATCGTCCGGCGGCCGCTGTACCCGGCGCGGTCATCGAGGCGGAACCGGCATGAGCGGGCTTGCGAGCGAATCAATGTCACAGCGCGCCTGGTGCCTCATGACCGGTCCGAGCGCCAGCGAGGAGCGGGCATGAGCAACGCCATCCTGATCGGTCGGGAGGCCCGCCGCCTCGTCCGGCACCCGGTGCTGTGGCTGGTACCGGTCGTCGTGGCCGTGACCGCCGCCGCCGACTCGGCCAGCGACGGCCGCAACGCCGACTACTGGTACGGCACCATCTTCACCGCCGTCGCGTTCTTCGGGCCGATCATCGTCCTCTTCGCGGCGAACCTGGTCGCCAGCGGCGCCGGCCGCAGCCGGGCCGAGGAGATGCTGCAGGTCACCCCGACCCCGGACACGCGCCGGACCTGGGCGATGAGCCTGGGCATCGCGCTGCCGCTGGCCGGCATCGGCGCCGTCGCGGCGGCGGCCATGGCCGTGATCAGCAGCCTCAACGAGATCCCGGCAAAGGATCTGATGAACGCCGGCGAGCTGGCCCAGCTTCCGCTCGTCATCGCCGGCGCCGGGCTGCTCGGCGTCCTCGCCGCCCGCTGGCTGCCCTTCGCCGGCGGCGTGCTGATCGTCTTCGTGGTCGCGACGCTGGGCGGTCTCGTCGCGTTCCGCCGCTTCGACGGCGGCGTCTGGTGGATGTGGTGGACGACCGGGATGACGTTCGAGGGCTGGACGCCGGTGCCGGGCCGGCCGTGGCTGCACGTCGCGTACCTGACCGGGCTCTGCGCGTGCGCCGCCATCGCCGCCGCGTACCGCTCCCAGGGCCGCCGGCTGGTCCTCGTCGGCGGGCCGGTGCTGGCCGCCACCCTCGTCCTCGGCGGGCTCCAGCTGCCGTGACACCGTCCGTGGCCCGGGAACTGGTCCGCACCGGCCACCTGGTACGCAGCCTGCGCCTGGCCCCGTTCGCGACGAGCGCCGTTGCCGTCGCCGGGTACCTGGCGGCCCGCCTCGGCGACACCCACGACGCCATCGGCGACCTGCGCGTCCTGGGTCTGCTGCTGGCCCTGGGCAGCGGCTACGCGCTCGACGACAGCGCCGCGATCACGCTGCAGGCCAGCCCGTACGGCCTGGCGCGCCGGCTGTGGCTGCGGATCGCCGGTGCCGCGGCGGTCGTCGTGCCGGTGTGGGCGGCGGTGCTCGCGGTCTATCTCCCCTCGGCTCCGGCGGGCGATCGGTGCAGCCTCGGCCTGGGCCTCACGACCGAGCTGGCCGCCGCGGCCACCGTGCTGTGGGCGGTGGCCGCGTGGGCCCGGCAGCAGGGATTCGACCAGCCCGGCATCATCACCACGCCGGTGCTGCTGGCGGCGCTGTTGCTGGCCGCGTCGATTCCCCAGGCCCCGATGCTGGTCGGTTCCGGCCCGGAGTGGACGCCCGCTCACCTGCGCTGGTCAGCCATCGTGGTCGCCGCGACCTGCGCGCTCGTGGCCGCGATGCGCGACCCGGCCGCGCGCTGGGCGACCCCGGGGTGACCGCAACAGTACGGCCGGGCCGCCGGCCGCGTGCTGCGGCCGCGCGCACCCAGCCTCGCCGACGACCACCGACCCGCCGCCACCCGCGCGAACCGACTCACGCTGCCCGTTGGGGACGGCGTTTGATCCCCTCTGGTCCGTTCTCGCGTGCACGTACGAACATGTCCGTTGCCCTACAGTTTGGGGTGAGTATGCCGTCGGTATCCGCTTTTGCGGGCGCTCGGACGTCAAGAGCTGGTCATCGTAGGAAGGTTGGGTTTCGGTGGCTTCGTTCGCGGACCGGCAGAGCGACTCTTGCGGTGCAGGGCGAGCTGGTCATCGCGGGCGCGGCGCAACCCGCGGCAGATCAACAGAACATACCGAGAAGATACTGCCCGGTCGTATGGAATCCCGCGGCGGGCAGATTTCGAGTAGGACACTTGTCGAATTGCAACGGGCCGCCGGGAACAATGCTACGGCTGGCGCGCTCGCGCGCGGCAAGGCCGACTCGGCGGCTGTGGTGGTCCAGCGGAATATCGGCCTCGAAATCGAGTTCACGAACGGAAACACCGCCAAGGGAATGGCGCTGGCGCCGACTGGTTCGGCAGAATGGGAGAAACGCTATCCGGTCAAGTCGTTTGATACCTGGGACCTCACGCTGGACGACACCCCAGGTGTCGGGGAATACGATGCGGAAGGTACCGAATGGGATGAGGAATTTGCCCCGAAGGAGCCGCTAGGGAAAGGACCTTTTCGGAAGTACAACCTGGAATTCATTCTGCATGGCGGCGGTGCCACGGGAAGGCATGGCTTTCTGGACGGGGACATCGAGGGGCTGCTCAAGGCGGTGGAGGCCATCAAGGAGTTCTGCACGTGGCCCCAGTATCCGAAGAATATTCAGACGATCTCCGCCGGCGCGAAGAGCACCCTGCACGTCCACTTCCCCACCCAGGTGCCCGACAGTGCCAATATCCAGTTGACGGCGGGGGCGTCGCTGGCCGGCCTGTACCGGCTATTCGAGGACCACCATAGGCTAGCCACCCAGCACGGCGCCGGATCGTTGAACATGAGAGGTAGCCTCCAGGAGGCTTCGAAGGGCGGCAGAAATCAGATCGACCCCCTCGTGTTCGGGGACGATCACCAGGTAAACCTAGCGGCGGCTCATGTCTCCGCCGAAGAGGTTGCCGCCGTATTCCGGAGTGGGGGACAGGTGACGCCCGGTTTTCGGCGCGCGCTCCACGCGGTGGCGGCGATGCTCACGCTGGTAAAGACGTTCCTGCTCAATCAGGAAAAGGCGCGGAGCAGCAAGGGCAACATCAAGGAAGCTACGCCAATGCTCTGGAAGACGCCGCTGCACCTCTTTCTGGAGTCCGCGGACATTTCAGACTACGAGGAAACTATTCGTGGTAGTTGGCCCGCGCTACTGGGTGTGACCTTTCCCGGCTGGCAGTCCGAGGAGATTGAGCATCCGCCCGGGAACAAAATTGGCGTATGGGAGTGGCTGACCCAACTGCCCGACCGGGATCTGCTGACCGAGGCGGACGCCGAGTATGACAAGTCGTTCGGCGGCCTGGGCGCCCTGGAGGGCGGAAAAGAGCCATCCGCAGGCCATCCTATTCTGGAGTTCCGTTCAGTACCCAACACACTGCACGACCTGGAAAAGAATCTCCTATCCTCCATAGAACTACTGCGGAGGATCAATATCTCCTCGTCCGGGCAATGACGCTCGGTTCGGACGGTTCGCCCATCACTCGGCGTCGGCGTCGGCGTTGGCCATCGGCGCCGCTGGCGGGGTCTTCCGCACCGGCACGCCGGCCGCGGCGAACGCCGCGTCGAATGCGAGGCTGAACATGGTGTCGCGGTCCCGGATGCGGAACCGGAACCTGGCCGTTCGGGCACCCGTCAGGGCGCGGCCGCGGAGGCGTCGAAATCCGGGGTCTGGACGGTGGCGTGCTCGGCGAGCACCGCCCGTGCCTGCGCGTAGTCCTCCGGCGCCAGGGCCGCCGCCGGGTGCTGGCGCCGGCTCTCCCGGGACAGCAGCGTGCCTTCCTGCGAGTCCGACGCGAACGTCTGGTAGGCGCCGTCGATGTCATCGACCGGCAGGCCGCAATAGCTCAGCAGCTTGATCAGGGTCGGCTTCGGCGCCGCCGTGATCTCCTCGTAGCCGGCGGCCAGGAACGGCACGCCGGCCTGGCGCAGCGCGACGTACCTGTCCATGATCGAAAGCCAGTTCAGCGTGTAGGTCTCGACCAGGGTGGGTTGGCGTTTGTGCCGCCGGATGAACGGCATCAGCAGCGGCGCCGACGCCATCAGGAACCGGGTGAACACCGGCTCCGCGCCCGGCCCCGGCAGGTTCGTGGTGAAACCGGCGTGCATCGACTCCAGCCACCGCTCGGCGTGCCGGTAGAGAAAGAGAATGTGGGCGTCCGGGAAAACCTGGTAGAACAGGTCGGCGAGCTGGATGCCGCTGGCCCGGAACTTGACCGCGAGGGTTTCGGCGCCCCGCCCGAGCAGCCGGGTACAGCTGGAGATCAGCTGCGCGTACTCCTCGTCGCGGCGCCGATTCCGGTGCCGGAGCATCGTGATCTGGGTGAAGACGTCCGGCTCGGAATAGCTGCGCACGCCCGGCACCGCGTTCAGACATTGGCTGATCAGGGTCGAACCGCAGCGCCCGACCGAACAGACCAGAATGAGATTCCCGGGATCGGGCAGCGTGCCGGCAATCTCGTGCAGCGTGTCGTACGGCACCGCGATCAGGCGCTGCGCATGCTGGTACTGCGCCAGGTAGCAGAACGGCGCCGCCGTCAGGTCGACCCCGGACGGCGTCTGCACGAACAGCGCCTCGCGGGTCTCCTCGTCCAGGCAGTAGAGGCTGACGTCCGGGTCGTCGAGCACGATCTGTGGCGACACCGGCCCGCCCGGTTCGAGCACGAAGTTCTGCGGTACGGCCGGAAAATACTCCAGCGGTGACACTTTCTCGACGATGTTCAACAGGCGTGCGCCGCTGGCGTCAGCTTTCTGAGTCACGGGAGGCCTCCGGAGAACGGCGGCGACCCCGGCCGGCCCCCGCCTGAACCGAGGGAGTCTAACTGATCGTCTGCCCCTGAGTGTCCGGCTTTGCCTGGTCTTGACCTTCGTCAGCGGTGTTGGCCCGCCGCGCCGCACGGCACCGTCCACGCGGTGACCACGGCGTTCGCCGAGGGCCACCGCCAGGGACGGGCCGCCGACCGCGCCGGCCAGCGTCACCGCCGCCTCGACGATGCCGAACGCCGCCATGATCCGGCCGAGCGCCGGCCCTGGCACGGCGCACTGGACGACCGCCCGGCGCCCGACGTATGTCACGCGGCCCGTCCCAGCTATGCCGTGGTATTTGGCATTAGCCGCGAAGGTCAGGTCAATGCAACGCTCTCGCTGCCCAATTCGCGCGACCGGCCCCGCCGGGAATTGGGAATGTCGCAGTGCCGCGACAACGGATCCTGCCGGCTGACAGAAAGAGGACCGATGCGCATTCTCCGAGGCGCTCTCATGGCGGTACTACTCGCCGCCGGGCTGGGCGTGGCAACCGCGGGCGCGGCCGATGCCGCCACCCCCAACTGCACGAGCTACTCCACCTACTACGCGCCCTACACCACCAGCTACGTGATTCATGTGCCCAGCGCCGGCTACCAGACCGGCACCGTCAACTGCATCCTCAAGCTGGGCGCGCGGAACGACGCGGTCACCGTCCTGCAGCGCGCGCTCAAATATTGCTACGGCTACAACATCTCCGTCGACGGCGAGTACGGTCCGCAGACCAAGGCAACCGTCAAGGCCCGGCAGAACCAGGCGAACGGCGATTACAACGCCGGTCTCGTCGAGGACGGCGAATACGGGCCGAAGACGCGCCAATGGATTGTGTTCCCGGACTGGACGTGGCCGGCGAATGTGCGGACCAACCGCTGCGACTGGCCGCCAGTCTGAGCTGACCGACTTGTCCGTCGGCCCGGGGCGAGCGATTCCTGCTCGCTCCGGGCCGCTCCATGCACAACCATGCCGAACTCGGGCACGGACGCTGGCATATGCAGGCAGCTACCGGCGCGGCGTGCGCGCCGAACGCGCCGATGTCGTCCGGTCAGGTGACGGCGACGCCGACCTTGGCGAACACGCCGGCGCCGTTCGTGGTCCGGTTGAAGTAGCGGATCTCGTAGTCGAACCTGGCCGTGCTCGGCACCGCGAACTCGAAGCGGCACCGCACCGCGTGGGTCGGCCCGGTCCACTTCTTCGCGTCGCAGGTCGTGGTGCGCGGGATGTCGGTGCGTTCGATCCGGATGGACTCGACGTACGCGCTGTAGCGGAAGACGCCCTGCGGCGCGGCCTCCTCCGCGTTGAAGACGTCCACGAACGCCTGCCGCACCGACTCCGACGCCACGTATCCCCAGCGGTGCTTGAGGAAGGTGTTCGGGATGTCCGCCCACGGGGTGCAGGTGACCTCGGAGTACGGCCAGCCGACCGGGACCACGGCGGGCCCGAAGCACGGCGGGAGCTCCGTGGGCGCCGCGCGGGCGGCGGAGCTGGCGGGGGCGAGCAGGGTGGCGGCGGCCAGGCAAAGGGCCAGGCGGCGGAGTCTCATCGGACGATCCCTCTCCGGGTCAGTAGTTGCTGTGGCAGCCGGAGCCATCGGTGTGGAACCAGCCGAGGAGCCAGGCGGCGTTGCCGCTGGGGTAGTACTGCGGCCCGTGCAGGCCGGTCACGTAGCCGTGCGCGGCCTGGTAGGCCTGGTCGAACGTGGTGCCGCTGGCCGTGAAGTCGGGAATGATCCACGCGTGCGGGAAGAGGGTGTCCTGGGCGCAGAAGTGCCAGGTCTGCTGGGTAGGCGGCTCTGCGCAACCGCCGGCGACCGGGTTGCCGACGGGGGTGAGCTGCCAGCCCGATGCGCCGTACGACTCGGTGGCGAACTGGTTCGCCAGGGACGTCGCGGCGGCCTGGTCGGTCGCCATGATCGGCAGGTAGCCGTCGGGGACCGCGTTGCCGGACAGGCAGAACGCGAACCAGGCCACGGGCGGCTGGATCTGCGGGTCGAACGGCGTGCCGTCCGGCGGCGGCGCGGGGATCGGCTGGCCGCCGGCGTCGACCGGCACCGGCTGCTTGTCGCTGAGCGGCACGAGCTGCATGGCCCCGTGCACCGAGAGCTTCTCCTCGCCGGGCGTGCCGGCGCCGACGCTGCTGTACCGTCCACTGTGGACATCGCGATGCGTGCCACCGACGGCGGTGACGGTGATGCCGGTTCCGCCGTCGGACATGCTGACCCCGTCGTAGGTCCACAGCTGTGTCTGGCCGGGCAGCACGGACACCGGCGTGGTGTTCCAGGCCATCGGGCCGTAGAGCTTCTGCCCGTTCTTCTCGGTGATCGTCGCGTGGGCGCCGTGCTGGTAGAGCTGGCCGTTGGTGCCCGGGTAGACGATGTGCAGGTGCAGGTCCGTGCCGGAGAGTGTGGTGATCATGCCGACCGGCGCGTGCGCGATCACGTATCCCGGGGAGGAGTGCGGCAGCGGCTTCCAGCCGGAGTCGGAGAACGGTCCCCACTCGCGGTAGTAGAGGTAGTTCAGGAAGCCGCGGGTGACGAGGACCAGGGTGTCGCCGGCCACGGTGGCGTGCACCTGCCTGTTGGTGTCCTGGCCGGTCAGGCGCTTCCAGCCGCCGACACTCACCTCGTACTGGGCGAGGTAGATGCCGTTGTCCACGCCGGGCGCGACGACGTGCAGGTTGCCGTTCCAGGTGATCAGCGTCGGCCCGGCGGCGAACCGTTGCGGTGACAGGTCGCCGATCCAGGTCAGCGTGGGCGTGAAACCCCACGCGTAGCGGCCGATCCAGTCTGTCGTGAGTCGGGTCGTCCACAGGCGACCGCCGTCGTCGACGATCCCGACGTAGAGGGCGCGGCGGAACTCCACGACCGAGGGCGCGTACGGGGTGCGCATGTTGCCGGGGATCTCGGCCCAGCCGTACCGCGGCCAGGTCGCGTCCACGTCGCCGATCTGGTTGTGCCCGAAGGTGACCACGACCCTGCCGTCGGCGGTGCGCGCCACGTACAGGTCCTTGCCCGTGCCCAGCCAGTGGGCCGTCGCGACCCTGCCGTACGCGCCGGGCTGGGTCGTCCACGGGTCGGGGTTCAGGTGCGTGTGCTCGGGCAGCCCGGCCGTCCACTCGGGGGAGTTGTACGCGGCCACCGGCAGCACGTTGATGCTGTCGGGCATCTGCTCCCACTGGGTGAAGCCGGCGGACGGCTCGAGCAGCAGCGGGTCCGCGGCGGTGTGCCGGACGCGCAGCTTGCCGATCGTGTAGTCGCGGCCGATCTGGTAGACGGCGACCTCGCCGGCGTTCGCGGTCGCGACCGGCGCGAACCTTCCGCCGGAGACCTGCCCGGGCCGGGCGCCCGGTAGATCGCGGACCTGCGGGGCCCACGCCGACGAGTCCGGCGTCAGCACGTCCCGCACCTGGTAGCGCAGCGACGAGTTCACCGACGCGCGCAGGATCACCTTGAGGTGCTCGGAGCCGCCTGGCGCCGGGGTGACGACCGCGGCTGGGGCCGCCTCCGTCTCGAACGTGCCCGGCACGTCGCGCCAGCCCGGGTCCAGCGAGCTGGTCGTGCGGTAGCGGACCTTGCTGGTGCCCTCTTCCCGGGCGACGAGATAACTGGCGTGGGTGATCGTCGAGTACGCCGCGGCGACCGGGTCCTTCGTGACGATGCCGGGCCCGAGGTAGTCCGACCAGCCCGTCCGCCAGCCCCCGACGCCGAACGAGAACGACCGGTGGAAGATCCGGCCGGTCGGGGCGACGGCGACGATCAGCCCGCGCGCCGGCCCGCTGGCGTCGCCCGGCGACTGCATCAGCAGCGTCGGGGCGACCTCCGTCGTCGGGACGACGCCGGTGCCCTCCTCCGGCACGGGCAGGTCCGACCAGGCGCTCCACGTCCAGCTGCCGCTGGTCAGCACGGACCGCTGCAGGTCGCCCTCGCGGTCGACGGCGATCACCATCCACTGCGTGGTGCCGTTCGGTCCGTTGTAGCGCCCGATCGCCGGCGCGTTGTACGTGATCAGGTCGCCGGGGACTGCCTGCCACTGGCCCGCCGCCGGGGTCTGCGCCGGGTCCTCGTGCTTCCAGTAGAGCGAGACGCCGGACCGCGCGATCACGAGGTCGCCGGGGCCGACGCCGGGGGAGGCGGCGATGTTGTGGACGGGACCGGGGAGGTGGCCCGCGTAGATCGGCTCGGCCGCCGTCGCGGGAGCGGCCGGCGCGGCGATCGCGGCGACGGGTACCAGCAACAGCGCCGTCACCGCGGCAGCGGCCGATCGCCCGGCCCGGGTCAGCGTGCGCATGACAGTCCTCCTCGGGTCGCGACCCGGCGGGCCGCGTACGGGGAGGAGAGCACGGGGAGCGGGCCGCTGATCGGGCGTTACGTAGTTCTGCGTAACGGCCCGGCACACCGGTGAGGGGGGCCGCTTCATGCCGGGCACGGGATGGCCGCGCTGAGGCTGCCGCTGCGCGGCACCGGCGAACAGCTGGGCGGTTACCGGGCTGGGTGATGGCGCATCCTGTAGGGCGTGCGCCGAACGCTCGTTGCCATCGGGACAGCCGTCGCGCTCGCGCCGGCGGCCGCCTGCGCCGGCACCACCTCGCGCTCCCGGCCCGGCGCGGCCGCGACAGTGACCGCCTCGCCGGAGACATCCGCCCAGTGCGCGGCACGCCGGCCGCCCTACGGCGACGTCATCTTCGTCTGGATGAATTCGATCGGCGGTCCGATCGCGACCAAGCTGCCCGGCGGTTGGGTCTACAACGAGACAACCGGCACCTGCCAGACCACCGTGGCGTACCGGCTGAACACCACCCCGACTGGTCCTGGAAACTGCGTCCAGGTAGCACTGGTCGCCGACAACCTCGAGTACGACGTCGACGCCGAACCGCTGCCACCGCTCAACAAGATTCGCGACTCTTACGGCTACTGCTCCGCCGCGACCCAGCCGGCGACCCGGACCCCGTGAGACCGGACGATGACCGAACAGCCGAACCTCCACGCTGGCCATCGACTGAGCTTTCCCTGACCCACAGGAATCCGGCGGAGCCGGCGCCCGGAACATCCCGGGCGCCGGCTCTGTCCGATGTGGACTGTTCACCGATCGTGACGAGCGGTCCCCGGCCGCGGTTACGCCCAGCGGGCCTGGACCGGCCGGCCGACGAAGTGCGCATACGGCTTGAGCGCGTCCTCCACCCGGGAGCGGTCCGCGGCGCCGAGGTGGACCAGGGGCCGGAGCTCGACGACGGCGCGGGCCCGGGTCAGGGTCCGCTTCCAGGTGCCGATCACCCGGCCGCCGCGGACGATCGTGGCCTGGAACACGCCGTTGCCGCCGGGGATGATCGCCCGCGTGTGCTCGGCGTCGAGCATCAGGGACCGGTCCTTGAACCCGAGCAGGTACTCGTCGAACCCGGGCAGCAGCAGCACCTCGTCGTCGCCGGCGGCTGGGCCGGTGGTCGGCGCGTCGAGCAGCGCCGGGTCCAGGTACATCTCGCGGCCGTCCACCCGGACGGTGGTCAGCCCGGCGCCGGCGGCGGCGATGCCGCGCTCGGCGTCGGTGGCCGGCAGGCCGGTCCAGCCGGCGAAGTCCTGCCGCGTCGTCGGCCCGTGGCTGCGGAAGTACCGCAGCGCGATCGTGCCGAGCGCCTCGTCCCGGTCCGGCTGGTACGGGTGCGGCGCCCATTCATCGAGCAGCACGAACGACTGCTCCTTGCCGATGTCCGGCCCGAAGCAGGTGACGCCACGCTGGCTGGCGTACCAGAGCAGGTGGTGGCGGAACTGGCCGGCGTCGCTGATGCCAGCGTCGGTCAGCGTCTGCAGGCACTGCGCCCGGGTCAGCCGGGCGCCCCCGGCCAGCGCCGCCCTGAGCACCTCGACGGCGCGGTCGGCGGTCTCGCCGCTGAGCCCCAGGTACGCCCAGCGGGTCGCGGCGCCGGCCAGCATCCGTACCCCCAGGACGTCGAGCATCCAGCGGGCGTCGCGGGCCGGGACGAGGTGCACGGTGCCGCGCATCGGCCAGGTCCGCAGCACCTCCCGGTGCTCCAACGCGGCGTGCACGTCGTCCGCGGTGCACCCGGGCAGCCGCGCGCCGAGCGACCAGGCCACGCTGGCGAGGTTCTGCGCCTGCATCGCCCCGAACCAGCCGACCACGCCGGCCACGTCCGCCGGCCCGGCGTCGCTCCAACCGGGACGGTCGGCCAGCAGCAGGCTGCGCATCCGCAGCCCCAGCGCATCGGCCGGTGCCAGCTCCACCGCGACCACCTTTCCCGTCCGCCGCCGACCCCGAGATCCGCTCCGGACGACGCGACCGTACCCGCCGGCAGTGACCGGACCCGGACACGGCCGATGACACGGCGCTCGTCGTGCCTGGCACTGGCAACAGTCCGGGCGACCTGAGCGGCCCGGGGGACAACGGCCGGCTGCTGCGGGAGAAGTTGAGCCTTGCTCGGCTGGGTTGGCCGCGACCGGCGAGGTCGGCAGTATGAGCGGATGCGCGAACTCGCCGCCGAACTGGCCGGGCTGGCGGCCGGTTCCGCGGCCGAGGCGGCTGACCTGCGCCGGCTGCGCCGGCTGGCGGCCGGCGCCGACCCGTGGTCGCGTGCCGCGCCGGTGCACGTGACCGCGTCCGCGGTCGTGGTGCACCCGCCGACAGGGCGGGTGCTGCTGCGCTGGCACGAGCGGATGGGGAGTTGGCTGTTCGTCGGCGGCCACGCCGACCCCGGCGAGACCGCGCCGCTGCGCGTTGCGCTGCGCGAGGCAGCCGAGGAGACCGGCCTGCCCGACCTCGCCGGCTGGCCGGAGGCGACCGACCCGGTGCCGATCCACGTCGCGGTCGTACCGGTGCCGGCCGGGCGCGGCGAGCCGGCGCACGAACACGCCGACATCCGCTACCTCCTGGCCACCGGGCAGCCCGACACCGCGACCCCCGAATCGCCGGCCGCCCGGCTGCGCTGGCACCGACTGCCGGCCGCACTGAGCACCGTCACCGAGGCCAACCTCCGCCTCACCCTGCAGCGCATCGAACCCCTGCTGGGCTGACCGCCGGCTAGCGACTCGACCGCAGCGCATCGTCTGAAACCAATCTCCCAGCCAGATACCTCAGGTGTCCGGTGGGTGGGGGTGTGCGTCTGGCGGTGCCGGGCTCTCCTGGTGGGGAGTCCGGCACCGGGGTGGGCTGGGATTGTTCAGAGCTCGGGCAGTTGGTGTTTCCCGGCGACAGAGTCGAGCCGGGACCTGGCCGGGCTGATCACCCGACCCTGGGGTAACACACCTCAGGTCATCAGAAGCGACCGGTGCACAGATCGGCTGGGCGCCGGCGGGTCAGGTTCGGAGGTGTTGGCGGAGTCGGTCGTGGCGGAACTGGTACACCGCTCCGGCCTGACGAAGGACGCCGCGTCGATGGGCGTCGTCGAGGAAGGCCATGACCGGCCAGGGCAGCAGGCCGCGGCGGGCGAGCCAACGACGGGCGATGAGGAACTCCCCCGACGGCAGCCCGAAGAAGGCCACGAGCCCCGTCGCGAGCCCGACCGCGAGCCCGCTGGTAAGCCCGCCGGTGAGCCCGGTCCCGAGGCCGCCCGCGAGGCCGGCCGCGAGCCCGAGGTTGAGCCCGATCGCGAGCCCGACCGTGAGCATGACGGCGATCGTGAACCGCCTGTCCTCCCGGTAGCTGTCGGGCGGGCCGGTGATGCGGCCCGGGTCACTGTCCAGGCCGAGCACGGCCGCGAGCACGAAGGCGGGCGCGACCGCTAGTCCGACCGCGAGTCCGACGGTGAGCCCGCCGGCTCTGGGCCCGTCCGGGAGCCCGGCGAGGAGCCCGACGAAGAGCCCGCCCGCGAGGCCGAACGGGAGTCCACGCCTGACACTGGGTCCGGAGAACCTGATCACCCGGGGGGTGCCGGTTCCCGCCAGGCGCTCGGCCATGGGCGCATATACCAAGCCGGAGCCGAGCCCGAACACGAGCGCCACCCCGAGCCCGCCGAACCCGAAGTCAGGCACCAGCACGACCCCGAGCCCGAGCCCGAGCCCCAGCCAGACCGTGAACGCGGCCGCGCGTCTGGCCCGGCGGGGCAAGGTGTTGTAGAGCCGCCACCAGGCGATGTCGTTGGCGGGGCCGGCGTGCTGGGCGAGGTAGGTCAGCGCCCGGGTGGCTTGTTCCGCGCTGTGCGGCGGGCGGGTCTCGGCGCGGTAGACGGCGGGGATGAATGCGGCGAGCAGGTGGTCTTCAAGCCGGGCCGGGTCGGCGTGGTTGTCGGCGAGGATGCCGGTATCGGGATCGGCGGGGTCGGCGCTGGTGTCGCTGTAGGCGGTGCGGGCGAGGAAGGTCATCAGCGGGCTGGTCAGCACGCCCAGCCGGGCGGCGGCGGCCGGGTCGGTGCGGTGGCCGGCCAGGTGGTCCAGGACGGGCTGCCACTTGCCGGCCTGCCCGGGCCGGGTGCTGCGGGGCAGGTAGTCAGCCAGGTCGGCGAGGTTCAGCGGCCGCAGTTCGATAACCGCGGCGGCGGCGAGCACGCCGGCGGCGGCGACGGCGGTGCCGTAGTCGTTCTGATCATTGCGGCTGGTCAGCAGGAACGGTTCGGTGACCGGCAGTTCGGTGTTGATCGCCGATACCGCCCGGGCCCGCATCGGCTCGGGCATCTCGTCCAGCCCATCGAGGACCGGCAACACCCGCTGGCGGCCCACCAGTTCGGCCGCCAGTGTCCGGCCTGCGCCGGGCCGAGCGCGCAGGCCGACATCATCGGCTTGCAACTGCGCGGACATCCACTCGGCCAAGGTCTGAACCTGCGGGTCCCAGGTCGCCATCCGGAAGATCACCGGAACCCGCCCGGCGAGGACCGGGTCGCGATCAGGCCCGGCAAGCAGGTCGAGGGTGAACCGCATCGCCAGCACGGTCTTTCCCGCCCCACCCGAGCCCAGTACCACCAGCCGGCGCGACGGCACCCGCGCGAACACCTCGGCCACCTGATCGAGCGCCCCGTCCAGCCACAACGGCGTGCCGCCGGTGCGGGGATCAGGATCGCGGCGGATGTTCGCCCAATGATCGGCGAGCCCCGGCGGCACCGTGACCCAACGCACCGGCAGCGGGATCGGCTCGGCCACCCTGCGCAGCGATTCCTCCCGCCGCCATTGATCCCGGACGGCGCGGGCCAACCCCGCCGCCGCGTAGTCGGCCAGCGCCTCACCATCCTGCCCGCCCGGCCCACGCCCCAGCCGCCACCACCACCCGGCCAGGGCGCCAAACAGCGCCAGCACGGCGGCCAACCAACTTGCCTGCTCCAGACCGCTCTGCCGCCACACCCAGCCAACCAGGCCGGCCACAACCAGCACCGCCGCAGCCGGCAGCCCGCGTCCTCGCATCGGCCCATCCTGGCCCACGCGCAGCCAAGAATGTCCCAGAAAAGCGACATGTCGTGATCCCACGCCCGCCGCCGCCGACCACCGGCCCGGGCCGCGTCATTGCGCACCGCATGATCGCGAGCCGGCGGGGTGGGGTATGACCGACCACCAGGCTGGTCAGCGGCAGCTCCAGCCACCGGAGCGGGTCGGCCGGGTGCCGTAGCCGGGCGGCCGAGCCACGTCCCGGATCACGGCGGGGACGACGGGTCGCCATGTCCGCTGGCGTTCGCATCCGGGATGCTAGGAGACGATGCAGTACCGGATGGGTCCGCGTGTCGTCCGCTGGCTGAGTGGGTTGGCCGCCAGCGGGGCCATGGTGGTTGCGGTGACCGGTGCCGTCGCGCTGCTCAAGCCCTATGTTCCGGTGCTGAGCCTGCTGGTCCTCTACCTCCTCGCGGTGCTGCCGGTCGCGGTGGTGTGGGGAGCGCGGTTGGCGGCACTGACGTCGGTCCTCAGCGTC
>Ga0307500_10000402_pt1 | contig 14634 bp, 8 predicted proteins | sample 14_S_MG_FD_201362 | JGI IMG/M metagenome (GOLD analysis project Ga0307500, IMG submission 201362) | Soil microbial communities from Populus trichocarpa stands in riparian zone in the Pacific Northwest, United States - 14_S | ecosystem: Environmental > Terrestrial > Soil > Riparian zone > Trees... | reverse complement strand
CCGACTCCTCGTACCGGCGGGGTAGCGACGGGGCCGCGAGCTCATCGTGCACAAGCAGGTTGAACTCGACGATGTCGGCTCTGGTCGTCCGGACGGATCGGATCTGCCGGGCGTCCTCGGGGTCCACCAAGGCAAGCTCAGCCAACCGCCGGGCCAGCGTGGACATGTCGACGCGATAGCCACTGCCGATCCTGACGGCGGCAGTCCGCAGGTCGTCGCCGTGCTGCCGCAACTCCGACCAGCGACGCCGCAGCCCGGCCGGTGGCAGCAGGACAGCGCGGGCGAAACGGTCCAGACGCGCTTCCCAGGCGCCGTCGTCATCCTGCTCGGCGATCCGCCAGTCGACCGCGTACTCGTCGGCGAACAGGTGGTGTCCCAGTTCGTGAACCACCGCCAACCGGCGCCGGCCGACCCGGAGCGTGCCATTGACGACGGCCACACCACCCTGCTCGAGCAGGATCGACGCCGCGTCGGCGCCATCGGGCCCGAGATCGAACGAGAAGACCAACAGGCCGAGGTCGGCGGCCCGGGCCGAGGCGTCACGGAAGGGCTCGGCGTCATCGAGGTGGAGCAGGCCCCGCGCCGACACCGCGGCGCTCTCCACGTCCGCGATCGTTTCCGGGCGACGCAACGGCGACGGGCTGGCCAGCACCAGCCGATCGTCGTGACGGGCGACGAACTCGACCGTCCGGGCAACCCGCTCGACGTCCCGGTCGATCCTCGGGCTGACCGCGCCGGCTTCCTGGAGATTTCGGTGCGCCACGATCGAGGGTGGCGGCTCGGTCACGAACCACTCGATCCGCTCGCCCAACGCATCGGCGATGCGGGCCAATTCGAGGGCCGACACCCGGCGCAGACCACGCTCCAACTTGGCAATCGTGGAACGGTCGAGTTCGACCGCATCGGCCAACTGGGCCTGGGTGAGGCTGGCGCGCCCCCTGGCCTCAGCGATGCGCGCACCCAGGTCATCCGGATCGGCGAACGCCACGTGTTCCATTCTAGAACACGCGGACAGCTTCAGGATCCGGGTCCTAGATCAGCGGACTGAGGCCGGTCGTCTCGTCCACGAGGTGGTATTTGTGGCCGTTGGGGCAGGTTAGGGAGGGGTCCAGGGGTTCGCCGCAGGTGCTGACCCAGCCTTTGCGGCGGGCCGGGTTGCCGGCCATGAAGGCGTGCGCGGGGACGTCGCGGGTGACGACCGAGCCGGCGGCGATGAAGGCGTGGGCGCCGATGGTGGTGCCGCAGACGATCGTGCTGTTGGCGCCGATCGTGACGCCTTCCCGAACGTAGGTCGGGACCAACGCCTCCCGGCCGCGCTTGATGGCGGCGCGGGGGCGCAGGTCGTTGGTGAAGACCACGTTCGGGCCGAGGAAGACATCGTCGCCGACCTCGACCAGGTCGAACAGCAGTACCGCGTTCTTCACGGTGACCCGGGCGCCGAGGGTGACGCCGCCCTCCACGTAGGCGTGGTCGCAGATGTTGCAGTCCGGGCCGACCACGGCGCCGGGCAGGACGTGCGCCCAGGCCCAGACGCGGGTACCGGCGCCCACCGTGTCGGACTCGCACAGGCCGAGCGGGTGCACCCGCACCCCCGCCGGGGCCGGCCCGGGTTCAGCCGGCATGCTTTGCCACCGCGGTGGCCAGGGCGTCGGCGACCCGCTCCTGCTGCTCGCGCTGGATGCCCGGGTAGATCGGCAGCGAGAGGATCTCGCCGGCGGCGCGTTCGGCCACCGGGAACTCGCCGGGGCGGCCGGTGCCGGCGAACGCGCCGGTCAGGTGGATCGGGGTCGGGTAGTGGATGCCGGCGCCGATGCCGGCGGCCTGCAGGTCGGCCAGCACCGCGTCCCGGGACGGCACCCGCACCACGTACAGGTGCCAGACGTGCACGTTGCCGGCCGCGGCGACCGGCAGCCGCACCTCGGGCACGCCCTTGAGCAGTTCCGCGTACGTGTCGGCGGCGGCCTGCCGGTCGAAGTTCCACTCGGCGAGGCGGGCCAGCTTCGCCCGCAGCACCACCGCCTGGATGGTGTCCAGCCGGGAGTTGACACCGAACGTCGGGTGCTCGTACTTGCGCGGGCTGCCGTGCGCGCCGAGCAGCCGCAGCCGGTCGGCCAACTCGTCGTCGTCGGTGACCACCGCACCGGCGTCGCCGTAGGCGCCGAGGTTCTTGCCCGGGTAGAAGCTGGTCGCGGCGGCCACGCTGAGCGAGCCCATCGCGGCGCCGTACTGGCTGGCGCCCTGGCACTGGGCGGCGTCCTCGATCACGGTCAGGCCGTGCTCGGCCGCGATCGCGGCCACCTCGCGCATCGGCGCCAGCTGGCCGAACAGGTGCACCGGCAGCACCGCGCGGCAACCGTCCGCGGCGGCGTGCAGCGCGATCGGATCCATCAGCAGGAACGTGTCGTCGACGTCCACCAGCACCGGCCTGGCGCCGGCCCGGACCACCGCCTCGGCGGTCGCGACGAACGTGTTCGCCGGCAGCAGCACCCGGTCGCCGGGGCCGACCTCGACCGCCCGCAGCGCCAACTCCAGCGCGTCGGTGCCGTTGGCCATCCCGATGCAGTGCCGCCGATCGGTGAACGCGGCGAACTCCTGCTCGAAGGCGGCCACGTCCGGGCCGCCGATGAACGCGGTGCTGGCCAGCACCCGGTCCAGCCCGGCGGCCACCTCGGCCGCCACCTGATCCCGCTGCCAGCCCAGGTCCACCAGCGGAACGGGCGTGTCAGTCACCGTTTTCTCCTCCCCCGCGACCTTCGTTGCCGTACTGCCGCGCCGCAGCACCGACCGGGCCCGGTCGCGCACCGGGGCCGGCACCTTCCGGGCGGCCAGCAGCGCGGCGGTGCGCCCGCCCTCGGCGGCCAGCGCCAGCCGCGACGGCCGGGCGGCGACCACCCGCTGGTACAGCGCGACCAGCCGCTCGGTGGCCGGCTGCAGGCCGTACTCGGCCAGCACGAACTCGCGGCCGAACCGGCCCAGGTCGGCCCGCAGCGCCGCGTCTGTCACAAGTGGACGGATCTGGCCGGCCAGCCGGTCCGGGCGCAGATCCCCGTCGCCCAGACCGTAGTAGCCGTGCTGGCGGAAGTAGTCCACTGTGTACCGGTCGAACCGGCGCGAGAAACCCCGCTCTCCCAGGACGATCAGCGGCTTGCCGAACGCCAGCGAGCGCAACGCCGAGCCGCCCATGCCGAGCATCAGGTCGGCCACCTGGTACGCCGGGCGCGGGTCGACCAGGCCACCGGTGAGCAGCACGACGTTGGCGCCGTGCCGGTCGTTCACCTCGGCGGCCCGCTCGGCCACCCGGGCCGCGGCCGTGCCCTCACCGACCACGATCAGCTGCACCGGGACGTCCTTGGCCAGCTGGTCGACCGCGGCGATGCCGCGCAGCAGGCTTTCCAGCTTCAGCCACTCGGTCAGCCGGGACACCACCGCCAGCGTGAACCGGTCAGTGTCCACTCCGTACTCGGCCCGGAACGGGCCGACATCTACCGCGCCGGGCGCGTTGTGCTCGATGTCGACCGGCGGTTCGAGCAGGTCCACCGGGCCGGACCGGGTGCGCCGGGCCTGCTCGACCAGCTCCCGGGTGCCGAACGTGGTCGGCAGCGTGCGCGGGATGAAGCTGGGCACGGTCATCCCCATCACCGTGCACAGCAACGGGACGCCGAAGACCAGGTGCTCGCCGTAGTAGGCGTCGAAGCACTGGGGCCAGTCCCACGCGTGGATGAGGTCCGGCCGCTCGGCCCGGACCGCCGCCCGCAGCGCCCGTATCACCCGCGGCGACGGGTGCCCGTCGGCGGCCGGCGCGGGGATCAGCCGCAGCCCGCGCTGCCGGGCCAGCGCCGCCGCCGGCCCGGGCTCGGCGAACAGCACCACGTCCTGGCCGAACCTGTCCCGCGCGGTCGCCGCCAGTTCGATCGCGTTGACCTGCGTCCCACCGAGCTCCAACCGGTGCGCGAAGACCAGGACCTTCATTGGACCGCCTCCAGTGGGGCCGGCACCGCGCGCAGCCGGCGGGCCGGCGAGCCGACCCAGACCTCGCCGGCCGGCACGTCGGCCAGCACGACGGCGCCCATCCCGACCACCGACCAGGCGCCCACGGTCAGCCCTTCCCGGACCAGCGCGCCGGCGCCCAGGTAGGCGCCCTCGCCGACCCGGACCGTGCCGGCGAGCGCGACCCGGCCGGCCATGGTCACGTAGTCGCCGACCTCGTCGTCGTGGGTGAGCAGCACCTGCGGCATCGCCACCACGTGCCGGCCGACCCGCTGCGGCGCGGTCACCACGCAGCCGGCCAGCACGATGCAGCCGGGGCCGAGCGCGGTGCCCGGGGCCAGGCTGGCGGCCGGGTGCACGACAGTGCCGTACCGGTCGTCCGGCAGGCTGAGCCGCTGCGCGAGCCGCAGCCGGCTGGCCGGGTTGCGGGTGCTGCCGGTGCACAGCAGCACCGCCGCGTCCGGATGCTCGTGCACGGTGTCGAGCGGGCCGAGCACCGGCAGTCCGTCCACTTCGGACCCGTGCCGGGCCGGATCGTCGTCCAGCATCCCGAGTGGACGGTAGCTGCCGGCGACCCGGATCGCGGCCAGCGTCTCCCGGGCCAGCCCGCCGGCGCCGACCAGCAACAGTGGTCTGGTCACGTCCGCACCCCCAGCAGCGCGGTTCGCAGTACCTCGACCACCTCGTCCTGCTGCGGCTCGGTCAGGTCATGGTAGAGCGGCAGGATCAGCGTGTTCGCGGTGAGCAGCTCGGTGACCGGCAGCGGCGGGTGCGGGTGGCCGTCGTACGCCGGCTCCAGGTGCGCGGCCATGATGCCGCGCCGGCCCGAGATGCCAGCCGCGGCGAGCGCGCCGAGCAGGTCGTTGCGGGAGATCGGCGCGTCGTCCGGGAGCAGTACCCAGAACGACTGGTAGTTCGTGGTGCCCCAGGCCGGGTCGCGGACCGTGCGCAGGCCCGGCACCCCGGCCAGGGCCTGCTGGTAGCGGCCGGCCAGCTCCCGCCGCCGGGCCACCATGCCGTCCAAACGCGACAGCTGGACCAGCCCGATCGCGGCCTGCACGTCGGTCATCCGGTAGTTGAAGCCGGTCTCCAGGTAGGCCTCCGGGGTCACCTGGCCGCTGGCGTGCCGCTCGCTGGCGCTGACGCTCATCCCGTGCTCGCGCAGCCGGCGCAGCCGGGTCGCCCAGGCCGCGTCGTCGGTGCTGAGCATGCCGCCCTCGCCGGTGGTGACCAGCTTGCGCGGGTGGAACGACCAGGCGGACAGCGCGGCGCCGGCACCCACCGAGCCGCCGCGGTAGGTCGAGCCGGCCGCGCAGGCGGCATCCTCGAACACCACGATGCCGCGCGGTTCGCACAGCGCGCGGATCGGCTCGACGTCGGCCGGCAGGCCGCCCTGGTGCACCACGATCACCGCGCGGGTCCGCTCGGTCAACGCCGGCTCGATGGTCGCCGCGGTCAGGTTGCCGGTCTGCACGTCGACGTCGGCGAACACCGGCTCGGCTCCGCAGTACCGGACCGAGTTCGCGGTCGCGATGAACGAGAACGACGGCACCACCACCTCGTCCCCGGGGTGCACGCCGAGCAGGTGCAGCCCGGCGTGCAGCGCGGTCGTGCAGGATGACATCGCGATGCCGTGCGCGGCACCGACCCGCGCCGCGAAGGCCGCCTCGAACTGCGCCACCCGCGGCCCCTGCGCGACCCAGCCGGACCGGATCGCGTCGGCCGCCGCGGCGGCCTCCTCCTCGCCCAGCAGTGGGCGCATGACCGGGATCAACTTGCGCTCCTCGCGTCGGTTGCGGTGGCTGGATCGCCGGCCGGCACGGCCGGCGGGATCAGCCCGATGGCGGCGGCGAGCACGTCGGCCCGCTGCTGCCAGGAGTGCCGGGCGGCGAACCGGCGCCGCCGGTCGACCAGCTCGGCGCTGCGGGGCACCGCCGCGGCCGACTGCACCGCGTCCACGAAGTGCACCCGGTCGGCGATGGTGACCAGGCCGCGCCCGTCGGTGCCGTCGGCGGCCAGCCAGCGGGTGGCCGGTAGGTCGGTGCTGACCGCGGGCCGCCCGGCGGCCAGGTACTCCAGCGTCTTCAGCGGGAACGAGGACCGGTTGAACGCGGTGTCCTGGTAGGGCGTGATCCCGACGTCCATCGCCCGCAGGTAGCCGGGCAGCTCGGCGAACGGCACCCGGTCGACGTGCCGGACGTTCGGCCGGGACGCCAGCCGGGGCCACCGCTCCGGCTCCCACTCGCCCTCCTGCGGGCCGACCACCAGCAGCGACAGGCCGCGGTCGGCGATGTCCTCCAGCAGGCCGATGTCGATCCGGGCGGAGAGCCGGCCGACCAGGCCGACCACCGGCGCCGGCAGCTGCGCCGCGACGGCCGGCACCGGGGTGCTGTCCACCGCCGCGTAGGCGGCCGGGTCGCAGCCGTTGGGCACCAGCACCGGCTCCGCGCCGAGCCCGCGCCAGCGCGCGGCCAGCTCCGGGGTGACCGCGGCGACCACGTCGGCCCGGGCCAGCGACCGCGCCTCCTGCTGCCGCAGCCAGCCCGGGTCCAGCCCCATCAGCCCGGCGCCGGCCACCCAGTCGTCGGTGCCGTAGAGCACGTTCACCACGCCCGCGCCGAACCGGCCGAGCACGTCGTCGAACGAGCAGGCCAGCACCGCGTACGGCGGGCATTTGAGCCGGCGCAACGCCCAGCGCAGCTGGGCCCGGACCAGCGGCCAGGTGGCGGCCCGGATGCCCGGCCGGGTCAGCCCCGGCAGCGCCACCGGGGAGAGCCGGTCGATCCGGTCGGCCACCGGCCGCAGCCTCGGCAGCAGCGCCCGGCCGGCGCCGGGCCGGTAGTGCGCCGGGGTGGCCGGCGACACCGGCGGGTCGACCCAGAGCACCCGGGCGTACCGGACCAGTTGCTCGGCGATGTGCCGGTCGGCCCCGCGGACACCGTCCCAGGGCTTGCCAGAAACGATCACTACCAGGCGGTCCCCCGTCATGGCCGCCTCACCCCGGGACGTTGGCAGCTGTCTCGGCGCGCCACCAGGCGACCAGCTCGCGCAGGCCCTGATCGAGCCCGAGCTGCGGCGCCCAGCCCAACTGGTCGGCGGCGGCCCGGATATCGGCCAGCCGGCGGGTCACCCCGTTCACCGCACGGGCCGGGCCGAACACCGGTTCCAGCTCGGAGTCCATCGCGGCCAGCAGCGCCTCGGCGAGCTGGCGCAGGCTGGTCTCGGTGCTGGAGGCGATGTTGAACACCGCGTCGGTGACGTCCGCCCGGGCGGCCAGCAGGTTGGCCCGGGCGATGTCGGCCACGTGCACGAAGTCCATCGTCTGGTTGCCGTCGCCGAGGATCAGCGGCGGCTCGCCGGCGGCGATCCGCTCCATCCAGCGGATCAGCACCTCGGTGTAGAGGCCGTGCACGTCCATCCGCGGGCCGTAGACGTTGAAGTACCGCAGCGCCACGTAGTCGAGCCCGGTCATGGCGTGGAAGCTGCGCAGCATGCCCTCGTTGAACACCTTGGCCGCGCCGTAGAACGTGTCGTTGTTGTACGGGTGGTGCCGCTCGGTGGTGGGGAACTCCTCGGCCAGCCCGTACACCGACGCGGACGAGGACGCGACCACCTTGGCCACGCCGGCCTGGGCGGCCGCCTCGATCACGTTGAAAGTGCCGTCCACCAGGCATTCCAGCGCCAGCCGCGGGTCCTCCGCGCACTGGGTGATCCGGATCGCCGCGAGGTGGAAGACCACGTCGATGCCGGCCATCAGCCGGCGCACCGTGGCGGCGTCGCGGATGTCGCCGTCCACCACGGTGAGCAGCCCGCTCTCCCGGGCGGCGGCCAGGTTCGCCGCGCGGCCGCGGACGAAGTTGTCCAGCACCACGATCTCGCCGGCGCCGGCCTCGACCAGCTGGTCGACCAGGGTGGAGCCGATCGTGCCGGCCCCGCCGGTGACCAGCAGCCGCTGGCCGGCCAGCGGCTGCGCCGTCATGCCGGCACCCCCGCGCCGAGCTCGACCGGGATGAACGCGCCGCCCTGGACCAGGCTGGTGGACGCCGCCTCGAGCATCGCCAGCACCCGGAGCCCGGACCGGCCGTCGGTCAGCGGTGCCCGCCGCTCGGTGATCGAGGCGGCGAACTCGGCCATCACCCCGCGCAGCGCTTCCCCTTCGGGCAGCGCCGGCGCGACCATGTCGCCGACCCGGTAGGAGACCAGTGTCTGCGCCCGGGCGTCCTGACCGAGTGTGCCCGGGTGCGTCCGATCGACCCCACTGTCGTAGATGGACAGTCGTTGGGTCGGGTTCAGATCGTCCCAGACCACGGTGCGCCGGGAGCCTCCGATGATCATCGTGCGGATCTTCGTCGGGGACAGCCAGTTCACGTGCACGTGCGCTATCCCACCATCGGACAGCCGCACCGAAAGGTACGCCACGCAGGCCCGGCCGGCCCCGATCGGATCCGAGCCGTGCGCGGACACCGCCACCGGCAGCACCCCGGCCGGCAGGATGCTGTCCAAAATGGACAGATCATGTGGGGCGAGATCCCAGAGCACGTCCACGTCCGGTTGCACCAGACCGAGGTTGATCCGGACCGAATCGACGTACTGCAGCGTGCCGATATCGCCCCCGCGGACCAACTCGCGCAACCGGCGGACGGCCGGCGTATAGCAGTAGGTGTGGTCGAGCATCAGCACCAGGCCGCGCTCGTCCGCCGCGGCGACCAGCTTGGCCCCGTCGGCGTGGTTGGACGCCAGTGGCTTCTCCACCAGCACGTGCTTGCCGGCCTCCAGCGCGGCGAGCACGACGTCGAGGTGGGTGGTGGCCGGCGTGGCCACCGCGACCGCGTGTACGGCCGGGTCGGCGAGAACCTCGTCCAACGCGGCGGAAACGCGCACTGTGCTGTAGCCGCCGAGGACCCGGCGGGCCCGGTCGGCGTCGAGGTCGCAGAGATACTCAAGCTGCAGGCCTGGCGTGGCCTGGGCGTTCCGGACGAGATTCGGGCCCCAATAGCCCGCGCCGACAACGGCGATGCCGATCGGTGTCATTGCCCCCCCTGGTGGTCGGCGCCCCCCAGCGCCGCGAGCCCATTGTTCCCCATACGCGCGCCGGGCGGAGACGGAATGTCCGTCTCCGCCCGGCGGGATGGTTTACGTCACCCGGTCGTGAAGGACCACACCTTCGCCGCCGCCATCGTGTTGCCGGCCGGATCGGTCGCGGTCACCGTGGCCGTGTACTGCGTCGCGGCGGCCAGCGCCGCGGTCGGCGTGAACGTGGCGGTCATCGTGATCGGGTTGTAGCTGATCGTCCCGGCCACGCTGGTGCTGCCCGGGCCGGTCAGCGTGAACGCGATCGACCCTGGTACCACCGGCTCGGAGAACTCCGCGACCGGGGCGACCGTCGCGGCCACACCGGTGGCCGCGGCCGCTGGCGTGGTGGCGGCCACGGTGGGCCGGGTGCTGTCAGCCGCGCCGGCCGATGCCACGTACACCGCGTCCACCCAGTAGTTGGTGTCGTTGCCGTTGCTCGGGAACGAGGACGCGCCGTACATGTAGACGCCGTTCGGCGCGCCCGCGACCGACTTCGGTGCGTGCAGCGGGGCCTTGTCGACCCCGTTGAACTCGAACGTGCCGCGGGTCACCGAGTAGCCGCCGTTCGGGGCGAAGTAGGACGCGACGTACGTCGTGCCCGCCGTCACCGCCACCGGCCGGGCGAAGCTGACCGTCTGCCAGCCCGCCGTGGACTCACCGGCGAACCGGGCCGACGCCAGCAGCGTCCCGGTGCTGTTCCACAAGTGTCCGAAGTGGACACCAGTGTTGCCGCCACCCTTGTAGAACCGGACCCCGGAGATGAAGCCGTCGGTGTCCACCGAGAACCGGACGCCCAGTTCGAGCGCGCTGGTGTCGCTGGCCGAGGCTGTCTGCGGCGTGTCCGAGTCGGCGAACAGGGTGCACGGGCAGGACCCGGTGGCGCCGACCGCGGTGGTGAACGACCAGGTCACCGCCGCCGGCATGGTGTTCCCGGTGCTGTCCTTGGCGCCGGAGACCCGTCCGGTGTAGACGGTCGAGCTCTCCAGCGCGGTGGTCGGGGTGAAGGTGGCGGTCCGGGTCGCCGCGTTGTACGCGGTGGTACCGGCCACCGCCGCGCCGCCGGCCGGGGTCAGCGAGATGCTGACCGAGCTACCCACCACGTCCTCGTCGAAGGTGACCGAGGCGGTCGCGGTGGCCGGGACGGAGGTGACCCCGTTGTCCGGTGAGGTGCTCACCACGGCCGGCGGCGTCGCGTCCGACGGCTGGTTCGGCGAGAAGACCGCGTCCACCCAGTAGTTGGTCGACTGGTAGGACGCGCTCGGGAACGCCGCGGCGCCGTAGGAGTAGACCCCGTTGCCGCCGCCGGTACCGGTGGCCAGCGCGGTCAGCGGCGGGTTGATCTCCGCCGCGGTGGCGAAGTAGCCCTGGTCGGCGGAGTAGTGGCCCACCGGAGCGTGGTACGAGGCCACGTAGGTGGTGCCCGCGGTCACCGCGACCGGGTTGGCGAAGGTCAACTGCTGCCAACCGCTCGCGGTCTCACCGGTGAACGTGCCGGTGGCCAGCTTGGTACCGGTGGCCGTCCAGAGCGTGCCGGTGTGCGTGCCGGTGTTCCCGGCGCCCTTGTAGAACCGCACCCCGCTGATCCAGCCGGTGGTGTCGGTGCTGAACCGCACGCCCAGTTCGACCGAGTTGCCGTCGTTGGACGAGGGCGTCGCCGGGGTGGCGTCGTCGCTGAAGATGGTGCACGGGCAGGCCGCCACGCCGGACGTGGTGAACGTCCACGTGTAGACCGCCGCCATCGAGTTGCCAGCCGCGTCCTTCGCCGCGGTGACCCTGGCCGTGTATGTGGTGGCCGCCGCCAGCGCCGCGCCCGGGGTGAACGTCGCGGTCCTGCTCGCCGCGTCGTACGCCACCGTGCCGGTCACGTTGCCGGCGCTGCTGGACAGCGTCAGCTGGATGCTGCTCGCGGTCATCGTCTCGTTGAAGGTGGCCTTGACCTTCGCCCCGGCCGGAACGCTGTGCGCCCCGCTGATCGGCGCGGTCGACTGCACGGTCGGCGGGGTGGTGTCCGGCGCCGGCAGGTAGACCACGTCCACCCAGTAGTTGGCGCCGCCACCGCTGGTCGGGAACGCGTTCGCGCCGTACTTGTAGACCGCGTTGCCGCCGTTCACCCCGTCCGCCAGTGCGTGTAGCGGCGGACTGTCCACAGCGGACGAGAGACCGCCGGAGGTGGCCGAGTAGAAGCCGGCGTCGGTGTGGTACGAGACCACGTAGACGGTGCCGGCGGTGACCGCCACCGGGGTGGCGAACGTCGCGGTCTGCCAGCCGGAGGTGGACTCACCGCTGAACGTCACGGTGGCCAGCTTGGTGCCGGTCAGCGACCAGAGCGTGCCGATGTGCGTGCCGGTGTTCTGCGGGCCTTTGTAGAACCGCACCCCGGTGATCGTGCCGCTGCCGTCGGCCTTGAACTTCATGCCGAGCTCGACTGCCTGCCCGTCGTTCACGGTGACCGTCGCCGGCACCGCGGTGTCGTCCCAGACGCCGCACGGGCAGACCCCCGGCGTGGCCGCCGCCAGCTGCGTCTTGAACGTCCAGGTGACCGGTGCGGTCATGGTGTTGCCGGCGACGTCCTGCACCCCGGACACCGAGGCGGTGTACGTGGTGGCCGCGGCCAGTGCGGCGGTCGGCGTGAACGTCGCGGTGTGCGCGGTGGAGTCGTAGGAGATCGTGCCCGGCACCTGGCCGCCGGACGGGTCGGTGACCTTGATGGCGACCGTGCTCTGCTGCACCTGCTCGTCGAACGCCACCTTGACCGTGGTGGTCGGCGGCACGCTGGAGCTGCCGTTCAGCGGCGCCGCCGGGGTGGCGTGCGGCGGGATGGTGTCCGGCGGGGCGATCGTGTCGTAGACCGGGTCGACCCAGTAGTTGCCGCCGTTGAAGCTGCCGGTCGGGAAGCCGAACGAGCCGTACTCGAAGACGCCGTTCGGGTTGCTCGCCGTGGTGGCCGCCGCGTGCAGCGGCGCCCGGTCGGTGCCGTTGAGCGCGAAGTAGCCGGCGTCCGAGGCGAAGTTGCCGTTCGGCGCGTAGTACGAGACGACGTACGTGGTTCCCGCCGTCACCGCCGGAGCCGGCGTGAACGAGGCGGTCTGCCAACCGGACGCGGTCTCACCGCTGAACGTGGTCTGCGCGACCAACTGGCCGGTGTTCGTCCACAGTGCACCGACGTGCGTGCCGGTGTTGCCGGCGCCCTTGTAGAACCGCACCCCGGTCAGGAAGCCGGACTGGTCGGCGGTGAACCGCACGCCCAGGTTGATCGCCCGCGGGTCGTTGGCCGTGGTGGATGACGGCACCGCGTTGTCGGCGAACAGCGAGCACGGGCACTTGCCGACCACGGACACCGATGCCGGCGTCGGGTCGGTGCGCAGGCTGTCGTCGGTGGCCCGGGCCATGATGGTGAACGCGCCGGCCGAGGGCACGCTGCCGGCGTAGCTCCAGCTCGCCCGCCCGGTGGCCGGGTGCCAGCTGGTGCCGCCGTCCAGCGAGACCTCGATGCCGCCGACCTGGCCGCCGACATCGCTGGCGGTGCCGGTGACCGTGATCGCGCTGCCGCTGCGCAGCTGGGCGCCCGCGGCCGGTGCGGTGATGGTGGTCTGCGGCGGGGTGGTGTCGGTCGACGCGGCCGCGGCGGACAGCCCGGACATCAGCGTGCCCGGCTGCGCGCCCATGTCGGCGAACAGGTTGACCGTGGCCTGCTGCATGCTCTTGTTGACGGCGACCTCGTCACCGTCGTGGTAGTCGTCCAGGCCCCAGGACCACTGCACGGTGCCGGCGCCGAACACCAGTGCCCCGCTGGGGGCCCGGTACATCGTCAGGCTGTGGGTGGCGGTGCCCGGCGCGACGTTCGAGCCGAAGTCGACCAGCTTCGCGTCCACGTTCTGGGTGGTGGTGGACAGCCGGATCTGCCCGGCCGGCCGGGACCCGTTGTCCAGGTCCTCGTCCCACTCGTAGCCCAGCGTCTCGTCGGCCAGCGTGGAGGTCTGCCCGAGGTTGGCCTTGGTGGCCACGTCGGTGCCCCGCCACAGCCGCATCTTGCCGTCGGCGGCCGGCACCTGGATCGGGTACGAGCAGCAGTTGACGGTCCAGATCGTGCCGGTCAGCGCGTTCTCCGGCTTGCCGCCGTCAGCGGGCGGGCTGAACCGTGGATCGCGCCAGGTGCCGGTCCACACCGACCCGGCGTTGCCGGTGTCGAGCGGATCGATCGGCGTGTTGGCGTGCGTCTCCTTGTACGAGACCAGGGTCCGGTACGCCGTGTTGCTGCCGTCGATGCTGTTCTGCCAGCGGGTCTTCCAGAACACCTCGTTGCCGCTGAAGAAGGCGAGGTTGACGCCCGCGTTCCGGGCCGCCTCGACGTTCGCTCGCTGCTGGCCGGACCAGTACTCGTCGTGGCCGACGGACAGGAACGTGTTGTGGTTCAGCAGCAGCGAACCCGACCTATCGGTATCGATGCCGGATATGTAGCTGACGTCGTAACCGTTCCGCTCCAGGAAGCGGATCATCGGGTATTCAGACCCGAACAGGAAGTCCCGGCCGTCCGGGGTGTTCCGGCGGGTCGAGAACGGGCGGTTGTAGCTGACCATGTAGGCGCGGTTGGCCGGCGAGCCGGTGTAGAGGCTGTTACCGCCCCAGTCGTTGTACGCCTGCCAGGTGGTGTCCGAGGTCTGGTACAGCATCGACGAGTGGCTGGTGTCGTTGCGCACCACGAAGATGATCTGGTTGTCCCGGTCGGCGTCGGTGCGCTGGATGTGCGCCTCGTACACGCCGGAGACCGCGGTCGACGGCACCGTCCAGGTGGCCGAGACCCCCCAGGTGCCGCAGTCGACCAGGCCGGTGTTCGCGTCGGTGACGCACGACGGCTGCATCCGCAGGGTCGGCGTCGGGCTCGGCGTCATCTTGCGACCGCCGAGGCCGCCGTACCAACCCAGCCGGTAGATGTCGATCGAGTAGTTCTGCAGCACCTGCTGCTCTTCGTTGACCAGCGACATCGTCCGGATCTTGAACGACACCGTCTGACCGGCGTTCACGCTCATCGCGGTGGCGAAACCCTCGATGCTCGGGTCACCGCCGCCGCCGACATCCCAACCGGTGTCGCCGGGCTGGGAGTTCTCACAGACGATCGGGTTGCTGCCGGCGGCACACGCTGCCGCGCCGGCCGACGATGAGGCGATGACGCTGGTCAGCCCGACGGCCATCAGCAGGGTGGACAGGATCACCAGCGGTCGTCGGGGCATTCTCGAGCGCTCCCCCGCGGAGCGCTCGCGCCGAGTAGGTCGGATGGGCAGGGCAGATTGGAACCGCGAGTTCAGGGCGGCCATTGTGGGGCCAATCCTCTCGAAAGCACGCCTGGAGTCCAGCGCGCGGGTGGGCCAAGGGTTAGTAGGCGCCGGCACTGCGGACGACCGCGAAGGCCGTCTTCCACAAGATCATGAGGTCGAGGGTCAGGGACCAGTTCTCGACGTAGCGGAGGTCGAGTCGCACCGACTCATCCCAGGTGAGGTCGCTGCGGCCGCTGATCTGCCAGAGGCCGGTGAGGCCTGGCTTGACCAGCAGTCGGCGACGCACGTCGTCCTCGTAGAG
>Ga0307500_10000401_pt1 | contig 14635 bp, 10 predicted proteins | sample 14_S_MG_FD_201362 | JGI IMG/M metagenome (GOLD analysis project Ga0307500, IMG submission 201362) | Soil microbial communities from Populus trichocarpa stands in riparian zone in the Pacific Northwest, United States - 14_S | ecosystem: Environmental > Terrestrial > Soil > Riparian zone > Trees... | reverse complement strand
TGTGAGTTGCAATGTCTGAAGCGTCGATGGGTTTGCAGCCGGCGACTGCCCCGCGGATGAATTCGTCACGTCTGATTCCTTCTGAAAAATCGGGTAGTTCGATGCTGCCGGCAAGCCAGCCGCGCTCAGTCGCGATGCCGAGCCAGGCGCGGCCGCCGATGACGTGGCAGCCGAAGGGCGTGGAGCAGCCGCCTTCGATGACGCGCAGGAACTCGCGTTCCCAGCGCGTTGCCGCGACGCAGGCGTCGTCGGCCAACAACGCGATCTGCGTCTCGATCGCATGATCGCCCGCGCGGCACTGCGCGGCGAGGGCGCCCTGCCCGGGCGCCGGCACCCACCACTCCGGCGGCAGCTCGACGACCACGAATCCGGAGAGATCGAGCGCGAGTCGCGTGAGCCCCGCGGCCGCCAGCACGATGGCATCGACCGTCTGGCCCTCGGCGAGCTTGCGCACTCGCGTCGGCACGTTGCCGCGCAGCGGGACCGAAACGGCCTGCGGCGCGAAGCGGCCTAACAAGGCTCCGCGGCGCAGCGAAGACGCGCCGACGCGCGCGCCGGACGCGAGCGGCAGCAGCCCGTCCTCGCGCGGAGCGTGGAATTCCCGCCGTATCAACAGCCAGTCGGCCGGCGTGGCGCGCGGCAGGATCGTGCGGTTCGACAGCCCCTGCGGCTCGGCGGTCGGCAGGTCCTTGAGCGAATGCACCACGAGGTCGATGCGGCGATCGAGCAGCGCGACTTCGAGCTCGCGCGTGAAGAAACCCTTTTCCATCTTGCCCACGAGCAACGGCGACTGGTCGAGGTCGCCGCGTGTGGCGATGACGGTGATGTCGGATTGCCAGGCCGGCGCGGGCGCGGCGCCCCGCAGGGCCGCGAGCACGGTGCGCGACTGCCACAGCGCCAGGTCGCTGCCGCGGCTGCCAATGGTATTCGGGCTCATGGTTCGCGCCTCGCCGCGGAGATGAACTGGTGCAACATCGCATTCACTTCGGATGTGACCTTGCGTGCTCGCTGCGGCGGCATGCCCTCGAGCAGCCCGGGTAGTTTGTTCTGCATGAATTCGGCCCGCATGGCGGTCATCGCCGCGAGTGTGTCGCTCGGCGGCGGCTGCAGCAATGTCTGGCAGATCTTTTCCGCGCCGGTGGCGCATTCCACTTCGAGCGCGGCGAACTCGGCTTCGGGCAGCACGGCGCCGTTGCCGTCGAGCAGTTCGTCGAGCGCAGTGAGTTTCCACCCCGGCGCGCTCAGGATCTGCAGGGGACTGCCGAGATCGAACACCCGCCGTTGTTCACCGACGGGCTCCGGCAATGTGAGCCAGGCATGCGGCGCGCCGCTCGCGACGATCAGGGTGTGGGCACGCGGCACGGCGCCTTCGAAGGCACGCATGCTGGCGCGGTTGAAGCTCTCCACGGCCGTGAAGCCCGCGTCGGCCAGCGCGCGCAACATGGCTTGCCCGATTTCGCCGAGGCCGAACACCGCGATCGGCGCTTCGCGCGGCACGCCCACCAGCCGTTGCACCACCAGCGCCTGCACGCCGCCGGTGCGGCCCTGCGGCAGGATACGCCGCGCGCGGCCTAACAACTCCCCGACGCCGCGCCACGCGACGTGCAGGCTGCGGCACACCGTGCCCGCTTCATGGGCGCGCTCGAACGAGCGCAACACCTGATTGCCGATGGCGTGTTCGCCCTGGGCCACCGAATCGAGCCCCGCCGCCACGCGCAGCAGTCCTCCGACCGCCGCGACACCGTGTCTCACGCGGGGACGTACATGATCGGGATTCTCCGCAGCCCCGATGAGAGCGGCGCTGAACAGCTCCGCTGCCCATGACGGCCGCGCCGAAGCCAGCAGCCATTCGACTCGCGCGCAGCTTTCGATGCGCACGACGCCGGTGATTTCTTCGGCTTCGAGCAGCTGCCGCGAAGGACCGCTGACATCGGAGTCGAAGCCGGCGAGCGCCGCGCGCACCGCGGACGGCGCCTCGCGATAACTCATGCCGACGAGAGCCAGCGGGATCACGGCGCCCTCAGCGGAATTCCGCGGCCGTCTCCACCAGCGCCGCCACCGTCTCCGGCGGCGTGCCAGGCAGGATGCCGTGACCGAGATTGAGGATGCAGCTTCGGCCGCCCGAGGTTCTCTTCATGGTCTCGAGCAGCGCGCGGGTGCGCTGGCGGATGACGTCGGCGCTGCCCAGCAGCAGGACCGGATCGATGTTTCCCTGCAGCAGGTGCTTGGGATACAGCTCGCGCGCCACCTGCCACTCGGTGCGCCAGTCGAGCGAAAAGCCGGTGACCCCGCTCTCGCCGAGCAACGGCATGAGGTGATGTCCGCCGCGCACGAACAGCAGCGTCGGGACCTTGCGGGCGTTGAGCTTCGCGGTGATGCGCTGCAGTGCCGGCAATGCGAAATCGCGGTATTCATCCGGCGCCAGCAGCCCGCCCCAGGAATCGAACAGCTGCACGGCGTCGGCGCCGGCATCGACCTGGGCCAGCAGGAGGTCGGCGACCACGTCGGCGATCGTATTCAGTGCGCGGCGCGCCAGCACCGGGTCGCGATGCATGAGCGTTCGCGCCTCGCGGAAATCGTCGCTGCCGCCTCCCTCGACGCAATAGGCGAACAGCGTGAACGGCGCGCCGGCGAAACCGAGGATGCCGTAGCGGCCCTTCAGCGTGTCCTTGAGGTGCGCGACGGCGCGCGGCAGATAGGCGATGCGATCGAGGACTCCGTCGAGCTGCCAGGCATCGAAGTCAGCGCCGGTGCGAAGCGGCTTTGCGATGCGCGGCCCTTCGCCCGGTCCGAAGCTCACGCCCAGGCCCATGGCGAGCGGCACCACGAGGATGTCGGAGAACACGATGGCCGCGTCGAGCGCGTAACGATCGAGCGGCTCGAGCGCGGCGCGCGTGGACAGTTCCGGGTTCTGGCACACATCCCAGAAGCTGTGTTCGGCGCGTAATGCGCGATAGCCCGGCAAATAACGCCCGGCCTGGCGCATGAGCCATACGGGAGGCCGGTCGAGCGCATCGCCTCGAAGCGCCGCCAGGAATCGCTCACGCGAATGCATCGTTAAACTCCAGGGAAATCAAACGAAAGCGTACGGCGCGCACCGCGCCCGTCTGTCACAGCTATGTCATGCCCGGAGCGCCTGTGACGGCGCCGGACTAACATTCATGACGGAGTCGCCATTTTGCCGTTCACCTGGATAGTCACGAAATCGCAGCCGCACGCCGACAGCCTGGTCATCCAGCTGCGGCGGCAGGGCTTCGCCGCGCTCGCGATCTCCTGCATCGAACACCGGTGGAGCGACTGGCCCGAGCTGCGGCGCATCGGCGCGGCCGGTGCGGCGCTGCTGTTCGTCACGAGCCGCGCGGCCGCCGCACGTGTCGACGTGCCGCAGGGAATCTTCGTCGCCGCCATCGCGCCCACCACGTCCGCCACGCTCGCGGCGCGCGGCATTCGTGTAGGCCTCGAAGCGCACGGCGGCGCGCGGGAACTGGCGCAGGCCGTGGTCGATTCGCCGGCGATCCCCGCGAATGCGGAGGTGTTCTATCCGACCAGCGACGTGGCGTTGCGCCAGCCCGAACACCTGGCCGCAGTTTCGATCCTGACGCAACGCCTGCGTGTGCACACTCAGGCGGTCTACTCCACGGTGGCGCCCGACAACCTCGCGCAGGAGCTGGGAGCGCTGCGCACGGCCGACACCGCCGCGCGTCCGTCTTTCGGCTTCTGTTTCTGGAGCCCGTCGGCCGTCGAGAACTTCGCCGCCGCGCGCGGCTTCGAACTCGATCCGGGCCCGGTGGTACTAACAGGTGGCTCCACGGAACGCTGCTGGCGCGACAGCGCTCCGCCCCAGTGGCGGCATGCGTACAAACACGATTCAGAAACGCCGCTCGAATGGTCGCTGCGCTTCCTCGAGCGGGGCCCGGCGAAAGGGTCTAGTTAGAGCGATCCGGGCTTCCGCATCATCTTGCGGATGTCGGCCAGGTGCATGGTCTCGGCGGCGATCTGATCGCGCGCGTATTCCTCGAGCATGATCTCCTTGCCCTGCACCAGGCCGAGCAGCACGTGGTACTCATCGAGGCCTTCCTTCTCGTGCTGGTAGGCTTCCTTGAGGATCTCGTTCACATCGTGCTTGTGCGTCTCGAGCAGGCCGCCGATCTTGAGCGACGGGTGACCCCCGAAGGCCGTGATGTGTTCACCGGCCAGCACGGCGTGGGCATTCGACTCGTTGCCCTGCTCGCGCAGCCAGGCAACGATCGGAATTCGGTTGTGGCCGAAAATCATGAAGCTGTAGTGCATGTAGCGCACCACGCCCGCGAGCTCCAGCTCGAGGATGCGATTGAGGCTCTCAACCACTTTCTTGGTGAGCTTGGGATCCAGTGGTGAGTCAGACATGGCGTTTCCTCTCGGCTTCGTTGGCGTCGGCGTGCATGGTAGTGCAGGCGCGCGGCGATTTCAGACATGCGAATGCCAATGCGAATCCGTCGCAACGCAACGGAAAAGGGCGGGCGGACTTTCGTCCACCCGCCCTTGTTTGGACCACCCGACAGACCGATCAGAACTTCGCGCGCACTCCGAGGAACATGCGTTTCCCGAAGGTCTCGTTGCCGATGCGACGGAAGGGGTTGTTGTACTCGATGCGCTGTTCATCGAGCAGATTCACCGCATCCGCGAACACCGTGAAGTGCGGATTCACGTTCCAGCTCACCGAAGCGTCGAGCGTGCCGTAGTCGTCGTTGAATTCCGGCAGACCACCGCGACCCGCCGCCGTGATCAGCCAGCTTTCGCGCCAGTTGTACGCGGTGCGAACGCTGAACTTATCGGTCTCGTAATACAACGATGCGTTGTAGCTGAGATCGGAGACGCCCGGAAACGGCAGCAGTTCGCCGGTCAGCAGGTTGGTGCCCTTGAAGCCCTTGTCGTTCGAGAACGTGGCGTTCGCGAGCACGCCGAAGTTCTTCCAGGCGCTTGGCAGGAAGTCGAACGCGAGCTGGCCGCCGATTTCGAAGCCGTCGATGGTCACCTTGTCGGTTCCGTTCACCGGCGTGGTGATGTTGTAGAGGATTCCATCGCCGTTCGCGTCTTCGAGCCGCGCCGTATTGATGATGAAGCGTGAGATCTCGGTACGGAAATACGCCGCGGAGACATAACTCACGTCGGAGATGTAGTACTCCACACCTGCATCGTACTGTGTGGCCTGGAACGGAAGCAGATCCGGGTTGCCCTGCGATCCGGTGAGACCGACGCCGTCGAGCGAGCGTCTGAATGCAAGCTGCGCCGGATTGGGTCGCGCCATCACCTCGCCCGCGGTCACACGACCGACGAATTTGTCGCTGAAATCGAAACGCAGGTTGAGGGACGGCAGCCAGTCGTTGTACCCGCCTTCGCGCGATGCTTCCGGGAACGTGATGACCTGCGCGGCGCCGCTACCGGTTGCTACGCGGTTGAATCCTTCCGCGCGAGTGTTGGTATCGAAGTAGCGCACGCCGAGCAACGCGCTGACGGGGATGACGTCGTTGTCGAATTTGAACGCCGCCTGCAGATACCCTGCCAGCGTTTTTTCATCGACCGACCAGGTGTCCAGGTAGTTCTGGAAAGTACCGAGCGTATTCGGATTCGAGTTCGGACCGTACGGATCCAGCGTGAGTCCGCTGGCGGCAACGGTTGCCGCGTAGGTCGGGTCGCCGTTGTCATTCCAGAACTTGATGCCGCCGCCAAAACCGAGATCACCCGTATCGAAGAACGGCACGTCGTTGAGGCCCGAGTTGTTGTTGACGATGCCGGCTATGACCGACTGGGCAACCGCGACCGTAGTGGTCGCGCCAGAGCTCGCCGGCGTCGGCGTGCGGCTGCTGAGCTGGATGGTGCGCGAGAACAGGAGGCTTTCCATGGTGACATCGCGCTGCTCGACGCCCGCCTTGATGGACGTCAGCCAGTCGATCTCCGGCTTGAACTCCACGTTGAAACGCGCGCCATCTTCCTCCTGGTTGTTGTTGCGCGGATTGAACACCGCGGCGATCTGGTTGACCAGATTGCCATCCGTCGTGTCCACGCCGGGGAAAGAGAAGTTAGGTGCATCTTCGCCGCCGGTGTAGTCGACGATGAGGCGCGGTATGCCGAAGATCGTGGCCGTCGAGTTCTTCTCGTCGTTCTGCACTTCGCCGCGCGCATAGGTCACGCGGCCGTCGAACTTCCATTTGTCGGTGCCCCACTCCGCGCCCAGCACCGCGTTGTACTGCTCGCGCTCGAGCTGGCCATTGATGTTGCGATAAGCGAGGTCGATCGGAAACGCCGCGCTGCTCGTGAGCTCGATGTGATCGATCGTGTTGTCGGCGCCGACGTGTGAATTCGCGTAGTCGATGAGACCGGCCGCTCCGCCGAGCTGCATGAGCATGCTGCTGACTTCCTCGCGACCCTTGGCGTAGGTGCTGTCGAGGTACATCGAGAAGTTTTCGGATGGCCGCCACTGCACGACGGCATTGAATGCCTCGCGCGTGGTGACGCGCCGATCGATGATGTAGCGAGGAATCTCCGGGATCCAGTCGAGCGTGCCGTCCGCGTTGACGTCCGTGCCACGGCCCGGAGTCGCACCCGCGCCCGTCGCGGTCGGTGCACGACGCAGCCAGCCGGTCGTGCGGGCATTGTTGCTGTTGATGTGCCGCTGCTCGTACTGGCCCGACAACATCACGCCGAGCGTGTTGTCGAAAAAAGTCTTGCTGCCGATGAGCGCGAGTTTCGGATCGGTGGCGTCGGCGAGATCGCTGTAGACACCCTGCACGGAACCCGCCAGGTAGCCTTCGGGGTTGTCGAAAGGCTTGCGCGTGAACACGCGGACCGTACCGATGCCGCCTTCGGTCATGTCCGCCGTGGGTGTCTTCACGACTTCGACGCGCGACAGGAACTCCACCGGCAGGTCACGGAAGTCGACGTCGCGTCCACCACCCACGGTGAGCGACAACGCGGAAACACCGTTGAGCTCGACACGAATCAGTGACGGATCGGCGCCGCGAATACTGACGCCACGGCCTTCGCCGTCCTGACGGTTGATCTGCACTCCCGGAACCCGCTGGATGGCTTCGCCGATGTTCTTGTCGGGAAAGTCACCGACGTCTTCGGCAGAGATCGCATCGACGACCTGGAGAGATTCCCGCTTCACCTCGAGCGAATTGCGCATCGAAGCGCGAATGCCGCTGACGACGACTTCTTCCATCTCTTCGGCCTGTGTGGCGGCCTGTTGCGCGCTCACCTGCGCGCTCATGGCGATCGCAAGACCCGCCAGCGCGGCGGAAACTCCGGTTGCGCTGGATCCGAAAACACGACGCTTGATTGGCACCACAGCTGGCCCCCCATGTGGTTGATGGGACGCGGCGCGTTCGAGCGCAGCGTCCGTTGACGATTCAAACTGTGCGCGAATTTGCTCCCGCTTGACGGTTATTGCAACTTTTTGTCCAAATAACCCTTAGCGGCAAAATGTTAGCGGTTACATTTCCACGGGCCAGATGCCTGGTATCCATGCGGTGCCGCCCAGCTAATTCCCATTTTTCTGACTTTTCAGTCGCGGAAACTCTCACGCGAGACGCTTTGCCTTACGATCAGAATTGTGCATATTCGATCACGCGCCGACCGGCGTGTATCTGGGGGGAGATCCATGCGTTCGATCTATCGGCTCGCAGTCTGGGGTTTGCTGGCGGCGTTCTTCGGCACCGTCGCCGCGCACGCGGCCGAGCCGCCGAGCGACTGGATCGACCCGGCAACCGGACATCGAATCGTCCGGCTCTCGAGCGAGGCCGGAACGCGCTCGATGTATTTCCATCAGAACAGCATCACGCCCGACGGCCGCTTTGTGATCGCCGAAGGCACTGCCGGCATCGTCGCCATCGAAATCGCCACGCGCAAGAACACGCTGATCGTCCCGGGCAAGGTGCGCGCACTGTTCGTCGGCCGAAAAACCGGCCTGGTGTATTTCTCGCAGAGTGAGGGCGCGGGAGATTCCGAGCAGCGCACGGCCACGACGATATTCACGGTCGCACCCACTGGCGGAAAGCCGCGGCGCGTCGCGCAGATCGAGCGCGGCTTCATCGGCTCCATCAACGCCGATGAGACCCTGCTGTTGGGCGTCTATGCAGAGCGGCCCTACCAGCTCGAGCAGGGGCCGCGCGATCCGCGGTTCGACGCCAACTACCAGGCGACCGGCAAGGACGGCAAGCCCCTCACCTTCGCCGAAGCGAAGGAGGTACGGCTCCTGCAGCGCGAACAGTCGCGTATCCCGATGGCCATGTTCACCGTGAATACCGCCACCGGCGAGCAGACCGTGATCCACCAATCGACGGACTGGCTGAATCATCTGCAGTTCTCGCCCACCGATCCGCGGGCGCTCATGTTCTGCCACGAGGGCCCGTGGCACCGCGTGGATCGCATCTGGTCGATGCGGCTCGGCGAGGAGCCGAAAATCGTTCATCGGCGCACGATGAACATGGAAATCGCCGGGCATGAGTTCTTCGACGTCGATGGCAAGACCATCTGGTACGACCTGCAGACTCCGCGTGGCGAAGTGTTCTGGCTGGCCGCCGCGGCGCCCGATGGGAAACGGCGGTGGTACCACGTCGATCGCGACCAGTGGTCGGTGCATTTCAACATCTCGCCGGATGGCAAGCAGTTCGCCGGCGACGGTGGCGATGAAGAGATGGTCGCCCACGCGAAAGACGGCAAGTGGCTGTACCTCTTCACGCCGCAGGCCATTCCCGACGTCGCCGGAATCTCGGCGCCGAATGCCGACGACCTGATCCATCCGGGAACGCTGCGCGTCGAGCGCCTCGTCGACATGAGAAAACACGACTACCGCATGGAGCCCAACATCATCTTCACGCGTGATGGCAAGTGGCTCATCTTCCGTTCCAACATGCACGGCGACGTGCACACCTACATGGTGGAGCTCGCGAAGTCCGGCGGCTGAACCGTCTCGCTAGCTCTTTTCTTCGAGGCGGTGACGCCAGTTCGCCTGGTACTCGAGGAGCCCGGGAAGACGCAGCGGGGGCACCGATTGCAGCACTCCGGGCGCGGGTGCCGGCAAACCGGCGAGATGAGCGGCAACGCGGGTACCGCCGCCTTCGGGATAGGTGCGCACCGTGCCGACCGGAACGCAGGCGGCTAACAATCTCGAAAACAGCGGATTACGCGCGAGCGGACCGTCGACGAAGATTTCGCCGGCCGCGCCGAGGGACTCGATCAGCACCGCCGTCATCAGCGCGGAATACAGCGTGGCCAGGGAGGCCCGTTGCGTGGCGTGCAGCTTCTCGACACCCTCGAGGCGGCCCTGGCGCCCCGAGAACGGTCCGGCGCTGGCGAACGACGGCAGCGCGATGGATCCGAGCGAGAGCACTTCGATGACGGCGTCCACCGTGGGTTCATCGCCACTCTGTGCGATGGCCTCGTACTCACGGCCACCCATGTAACGCGCGGTCGCCACTGGCGCGCCGAACGCATTGACGTTGGCGAGCATGTCGCGCTGTTCGACGAGTCGCCGCAGGTCGCCGCGGTTGGCCATGACGATGGTCCACGTGCCGCTGGACACCACGGTGAACGCCTCGCGTTCGCGATCCATGAGGAACCGCAGGTATGACGCGTTGGAGTCGTGGATGCCGCAGGCCACTTCGCAGGGTTCACCCAGGCCGGTCGCGGCGGACACGCTCGGCTTGATACGTCCGAGGCGATCGTTCGCGGAACGCTGCGGCGGCATCATGCGCGCCCACCCCTGCTTGCGCGCGAGCGTCGAGTATCCGTGCTCGTGTGGCCGCCACAGGTCGGTATGCGTGCCGAGCGAGGTGACTTCGGCCGCCATGACTCCCGACAAGCGCCACGACCAGTATTGCGGGTAGAGCAGCAGATGAGCGGAGCGCTGAAACAATTCCGGCCGGCGCGTCTGTAGATAGAAGAGCTGGCGGCCGAGATTGAGCCCGAGCGGCAGGCCGGGCGAAAACGTGAGCGAGTAGCTGTCGCGCAGCGGCAGGTATTCCGCGCTCACTTCGTCGAAGCAGGGGTCTTCGTAGTCAGGCGCAGCCAGCACCTCGCCCGCATGATCCACGAGAACGGCCGCCGCGCCGTGCGCGATCGGCACGATGACCGCGATGCGTTCGCGCTCCGGTGCGCTGCGCAATGATTCCAGCAGCCAGGTTTCGATGGCGGCCACGTCGAGCTCGCGCCCTGCCGGTCCTTTCACGATGTCGTTGGCGCGGCGCACACTCCAGATTTCCTGGCCGAGCGCGGGATCGACCAGCGCCAGCTTTGCGTTGGTCTTGCCGACATCGAATACGGCTATCAAGGGATTCATGGGGAACTCACCGGCGATTCAGCAGCGCGGGTACCGCGACCACGAGAATGAGCAACAGTCCCGTGAATATCGACATCACGATGCCGGGAATATTCATGAGTCCGAGGCCGAATGTCACGAGGCCGAAGACCAGCGCGGCGAGCACCACGCCCCCGATGCTGCCCTTGCCGCCCCACACCGACACGCCGCCGAGGATGACCATGCTGATGATTTCGAGCTCCCACCCTTGCGCGATGGACGGACGCGTCGAACCAAGCCGCGAAGTCAGCAGCACGGCCGCCAGCCCGCTGAAGAGCCCCGTCAACGCGAACAGCGCGAATCTATATCGATTCACTGCGACGCCCGCGAACCGGCTGGCCACCGGATTCGCACCGATGGCGAAGATCGCCCGACCCCAACGCGTACGGTGAAGGAATACGGCGAACACCATTGCGAAGCCGGCGAACAGCGCCAGCTCGATGGAGATCGGCCCGACGAGATAACCCTGGCCGAATGCCGCGAACGAATCCGGATAGTCCTTGAGCACGCGATCGCCGAGCACTGCATACGCCGCCCCGCGGAACAGCGTCATCGTGCCGATGGTGGCGACGATCGAGGGCACGCGCCCGAGCGTCACCAGCGCGCCGTTGATGCAGCCTGCCAGGAATCCGGTGCCGAGACCGACGCCGGCCACACTGGCCGTGCCCAACCCCTGCGCTGAGGCGAGCCCCATGGCCACCGACGCGAGCGCGATGATGGCGGCCACAGAAATGTCGATCTCGCCCGCGATGATGAGCAGCGCCAGCGGCAACGCGACGATGGCCCGCTCGGTGAAGTTGAAAGTGGCGTCCGACAGCGTGTCGACATTCAGGAAATATGGCGAAATCGTGGAGAACAGGATGAACTCGAACACCAGCACCGCGGCCAACATCGTTTCCCAACGCAACAGGCTGGCGCGTTTCATGCGCGCACCTCGAGAATGGTGCGCTTGAACTCGCGTTGACGTGCGCTCAGCAACACTGCCGCGAGTATCACCACGCCATTGATGAACATCTGCCAGAAAGCCGAGATACCGACCAAGGGCAAACTATTGCGGATGATGCCGATGAACAGGCAGCCGAGGATCACACCGGCCGCCGACCCCACGCCGCCGGCGATGGCCACGCCGCCGATGAGGCAAGCGGCGATCACCGAGAGCTCGAAGCCGAGAGCGATGTCGGTATAGGCCACGGCGAATCGCGCCACCCAAAGGTAACCACACACGCCGGCGATGGCGCCGCACAGCGTGTAGGCGATGAACTGCATGCGCCCCGGATCGATGCCGGAGTAGCTGGCCGCTTCCGGGTTGCCACCTGCCGCGTACAGATCGCGCGCCACGCGCGTGCGGCGCAGTGCGACGACGAAGGCAGCCGCCACCGCGAGCGCGATCCAGGCGAGCAGCGAGACCCCGAGAAACTCGCGACGCGGAAACGCCAGGAAGTCGCGCGACATCTCGTTTTCGTTCACCCACGCGCCCCTGGAGAGCAGGTAGATGGCGCCGCGGAACACCGACATCGTCCCGAGCGTCACCACGATGGGCGGGAGGCGCAGCTTCCAGACCAGAAGGCCGTTGCACGCGCCTAACAATCCTCCCGAGACCAGCGTCAGCGCTAGCACCGGCGCCACGCCGGCCCCCGGCCAGGCGCGATTGAACAGCGCGGCCAGCATTCCGCAGAGCGCGAGATTCGCCGCGATGGACAGGTCGATGCCGCGGCCGAGGATGACCAGCGTCTGGCCCAGCGCCAGCATGATGAGAATCGCGGTGTCGTCGAGCAGCCCCGCGATGTTTCGCGGCGATGCAAAGGCGGGGAACACGAACGTCACCGCGCAGAACAACGCCAGCGTGAGCACCGCGAACGCCAGGTCGCGGCGCGCGTGCGGCGGGATACGCAGGCGCGCGCTCACGCGTCGCTCGCGGCGCGCAACAGGCTTTCGCTGGTGGCCTGCGCGCGCGTGAATTCGCCGCGCAGGCGTCCGCGCCGCATCACCAGCACGCGATCGGACATGCCGAGAATCTCCGGCAGATCCGAGGAGATCATGAGCACCGCGCCACCGGCGCGGGCGAACTCGCTGGTCACCGCGTGCACGGCGGCCTTGGCCCCGACGTCGATGCCCTTGGTGGGCTCATCGAGGATCAGCACGCCGGGATTGCGCGCCAGCCATTTGGCGATCACCACTTTCTGCTGGTTGCCGCCCGAGAGGTCGTGGACCGGCTGCTCCGGTCCGTGCGCCTTGATGCCGAGCCGGTCTATCCACTCGCGCGCCAGCTCTGATTCGCGCGAGGTGCTGCACCAGCCGCGCGGCGCCAGCGCCGCGAGGTTCGGCAGCGCGAGGTTCGCGGCAAGGGAAAACGGCAGCACGGCACCCTGGCGCTGCCGGTCTTCGGGCACCAGCGCTACGCCGGCCACGCCGGCCGCCAGCGTGAAGGTGCCGGAGCTGGCCGGATGGATCCCGAACAGAACCTGTGCGAGCTCGGTGCGCCCCGCACCCACGAGACCATACAGACCGACGATCTCGCCGCGCCGCAGTGCGAACGACACGTCTTCGAATTCTCCGGCGCGGCCCAGGCGTTCGACGCGCATCGCCTCCTGGCCTGGCACAGTCTCGAGTTTCGGGAAGAGCTGGCTGATGGGCCTGCCGACCATGAGGCCGATGAGCTCGTCGCGAGTCACGTCGGTCACCAGCCCCGCGCTCACCGACACGCCATCGCGAAACACCGCGTATCGATCCGCGAGCTCGAATATTTCTTCGAACTTGTGGCTGATGAACAGCAGCGCGCATCCGGCGTCGCGCAGCTTGCGCACGATGCGGAACAGCTCGGCGCACTCGCGCTGCGATAGCGATGCCGTCGGCTCGTCGAAGATCAGCACCCTCGATTCATGCGTGAGCGCACGCGCGATCTGCATCACGTGTTTCTGCGCGATGCTCAAGGCGCCCGCCGGAGTATCAGCCTCGAAGTCCGCATCGAGGTCACGCAGCACCCCCGCCGCCTGCGTGCGCATCACACGCCAGTTCACGAGGCCGCGCCGCGACGGCTGCGAGTTCACGAACAGGTTTTCCGCAACCGAAAGATTGTCGAATGCCAGGCATTCCTGGTGCACCACGCCGATGCCCAACGCGCGCGCCACCTGCGGGTCCGCGATGCGCACGGCGTCACCGTCGAACTGAATTTCGCCGGCATCCGGCTGATACACGCCCGAGAGTATTTTCACGAGCGTGGACTTGCCGGCGCCATTCTCGCCGATGAGCGCCGTGACGGCGCCGCGCGGCAGGTCGAGGCTCGCGCGCTCGAGCGCGCGCACGCCGCCGAAGGACTTGCGGATGTCGGTCAGCGTCAGGAGTGAAGGATGCACGGAATCGCTTCGGTGGCCTTCAGAAGATCTTCGCGAATCGAGCCGTGTTGCTGATGTCGTATATGAACGGTTTGCTCATTGCGCCCACGCCATCGGCGCCGAGCGTGACTTCACCCATGCGGCCCATGTAGATGGGCTTGGCCGGATCGTCGCCACGTGCCAGGCGGGTCGCGATCTGCATCGTCGAATATCCGAGATCGATGGGATTCCAGATGGCGAACTTCGGAACGACCCCTTTCTCCACGTATCCCACGAGTTCCGACGGCAGGCCGAGGCCCGTGACCTTCACCTTGCCGGTGAGGCCCTGGTCTTCGACGGCGCGCGCCGAAGCGACGATGCCCACCGAACTGATGCTGACCAGCACCGCGAGATCGGGATGCTGCTTGAGCAGCGCGGCGGCTTCGCGGTACGACTTGTCGGAGACGTCGTCGCCATAGACGACGCCGACGAGCTCGAGCCCAGCGTGAGCCGGCAACACCTTGCGCATTTCGGCCAGCCACGAATTCTGGTTCGTGGAAGTGGGCGTGGCCGACACGACGGCGAACTTGCCCTTTCCACTCGGCGCGAGTTCCACGGCGAGCGCGACCACGGTCTCGCCGATCAGCTGATCAGACGATGGCGCGAGATGCGCCATGCGACCCGCGGCGGCAACCGCCGAGTCGTACGAGATCACCTTGATGCCGCGCTCCATGGCACGTTTGAGCGTGGGCACGAGCGCATCCGGATCGTTGGCCGACACCGCGATGGCGTCCACGCGCTGCGCGATCAGCGAATTGAGCACCTCGATCTGCCCTTCCGCGGTCGGCGTGGTCGGCCCCGTGAAGATGACTTCGGCATCGAGCTCCTTGCCGGCTTCGTCGGCACCCTTGTGGACGGCGTCGAAGAAGCCATTCCCCAGTGATTTCGCAACGATACCGACGCGCGTACGCGCGGGCTTTCCGGGTTC
>Ga0307500_10000400_pt1 | contig 14667 bp, 14 predicted proteins | sample 14_S_MG_FD_201362 | JGI IMG/M metagenome (GOLD analysis project Ga0307500, IMG submission 201362) | Soil microbial communities from Populus trichocarpa stands in riparian zone in the Pacific Northwest, United States - 14_S | ecosystem: Environmental > Terrestrial > Soil > Riparian zone > Trees... | reverse complement strand
TTCTCCGCTTAGGGGGGTCAAAAGGGTTTTGGCGCTGGAAAGAAGAACAGCAGTGCGTTGAGCGCAGCTAAAAAGCCGACCTGGCCGATCGCAATTCCTACGGTGGCGATCTTGACCGCGGTGAGTGCACTCAAGACGCTGTACGAACCGTCCGTCAGCGGAATGATGGTTTTGAATATGGCTGCGATCGCCGTGTCTTCGGCCAGGTCCGAGGCCATGTAGAGAAACGGAAAAACCCACCAGATCCACGCTGGAACATTCGACAGGAATTCCAGTCGGCTTCCAAGAGCTCCCGATGTGAAGCCTAACAGGAGGCCGAGACTGAGCAGGAAGAGGATGTCGAGTGGAAACAGCACCGGATAAACATAGCCGCGGATTGCTTCGCTGTTTGCCTTGTTCGCCAGCCAGCCGCTTAGCGTGGTCGAACTCAGGAGCTCTGTCTGCGAAGGAATGTATTTCAGGCGCTCGAGGAAGCGGCTTGCGACGTCAGTGCCATACCTTGGTGTGACGAAAAGCTTCAGTATCAGCGTCAAAATGATTGTTAGCACAAATAGAATGATGATCATTTGCAAAAGCATGCCCCCCGAAAAAACTCCGGCTTGGCCAGACAAGCAATAGGCGGATCATTACACACTTAAAGGTTGCTTGGCCATCATTTTGCAGCGCACGCGTTTCCAGGCCTGTGGACTAACTCGGGAGTGCGATTTGAACCCAAGGCGCGGCCGTGAGTGTTGGCGCGCAGCTAATCGGCGCCGTGGCAACGGGCTTCCTGGCGGAAACTGGGCTTGCCGGGAGGGTTGCCGAATGGAGGGCAAGTATCGTGTTAGGGGGGCGCCATTCCGACGCGGTATTTTAGCGCAAGCTGCCAGAACCAGTCCTGATCAAGATCGGTTTCACGCCCAACTTCGGTGATGGCTGCGCCAGCGCGGTCGAATATCGCGTAGCAGAGTGCCTCGTCGTCATGTCGCGCATGATAGGCGATACCATCCGCAGCAATTGGATGGTTGAACAGGGCTTTTGACCAGGCCTGCGGAACAGCATAGGGGAGGCCGCCATGAACGACCTCGGCTGTTGCACCGAGAATTGCAAGGCCGGGACCGGCAAGCCTGATCAGGCTGAGCTTTGATCGAACCTGTAAGCGGGCATAAGCCTTGCGACGGAGCAGGTCAGCATCAATCAATCTCCGGCCCGGTGTACGCAGAAACGTCTCGGCAAATGCACCGGAAGGCTCCTTGGCGCAATAGAGCACGCCGTAGCTGCCGTCGGGCGCATTCAGCCGGCCGGACAGACCGGGATCGAAAAAAACCGGCTCATATTCGCGCGTGTAGAACCGGTGGATGATCGTGCCGGCCCGCAGCTGGAGCAATTCCGGATTGCGCGAATCCAGATCCGGCGGCGGTGGCGGTGCGCTCACGCTCCCTGCTGGCCGATACGTTGGGCGGCTTCGACGACCAGGTTGATCTTGCCTTCCTTGAGGACATCGATCGGCTTTCGTCCCGACAATCGATCGTCGGGTTGTGCAAGGAAGTTGAGGATCGTCCAGGGATTGCGGGTTGGGAGCGCCTCACTGACCGCTTTAAGACCGTCAACCACCGTCCCATCCGAATTGAACTGCAAGGTAGGATAGCTGCGCCGGTTGCTCGGACCAGGGACCGCGAGCAGGCGGCCTTCCTGCACGCGCTTGTCGATCGCCTGACGCGATACGCCGTGCATCAAGGTTCTGACCTGATCGAGATCGTAGGCGCCACCGGCCTCGCGCAAATCTTCCTGCGCAATACGAACACCCTCGAGGATTGCGAGCGATCGGGCATCCGGCGCGTACGCTGCCCGATTGATTGCAGTTTCCCGCTTGCTGGAAGTCGCGGAAATTGCAGCTGCGTTGATCTTCCAAACGGTGCGCAGGTTGCCCTTAAATCGATCCCGGATCTTTTTTACCGTTGAAGGCTTTTGCGATACGATTGCGACCTCAGCTCCGGCGGGAAGCTGAACGCCCTTCAGCACAGCGCCTGACAGCATGAGCATCGTCATCGTGCCGGTTGGCTCGACGGGCTTTTTGGCCGCAGGGGGGGCCGGCCTGGATTGGACCTTGTGTGCCATCATGTCCTCCATCCGGAAGTGTGGGGATGCCAGACAACTTTGTCAATCTGGACAACTTTTGTATAGTATTATAATACCTCGGCAGCTGGCGTCCTTGATGGAAATTTGCAGATCCCGCAGGCTTGGGGAGGCGGAGAGGCGTCAGGCCTGCCGAGTTATACTAATTTCGCGGGAATAGTATAACTTTCGCCTTGGAGCGAGGGATCAGGACCATCCATACCTGTGGCGACTCCAAAACAAGCGGTCACTTGATCCCGTAATGCGCCGAATCGCGGACAGCCCGAGACAGATACGCGCGCTGATTTGTCCTGCTTCGTACCGGCCCGGCCAAGAGATCCAAAATCATCAAACCGCTCACATTCTATTGAGGCGTTTGCTCATCTACGCCGAAATCGGACCACGGCTGTTCTCCTCTCGGCGGATTTGATCAACGCGGCTTTCGTTGCGCGGCACGACTTTTATTTCGATTGAATGCGCATCGTTCTCGCCCTCTTCATCGCGTCATTCACGTCGCGCTGTGAATGGGGCAGAGAATGTTTCCGGCAAAAATCTACGTGGGACAGATCGCCGTCGTCTTCGGTCTCGTCGTTGCCTCGACATGGAGCGCGACGCAGTGGACGGCAAGCGCGCTCGGCTATCAGGGCGGTCTTGGCTCGCCCTGGTTCACGCTGTCGGGCTATCCGGTCTATCTGCCATGGCGGCTGTTCGAGTGGTGGTACGCATACGAAGCGTACGCGCCCGAGATCTTCGAGCGCGCCGGCGCTATGTCTGCCGGTGGCGGAATAGCAGGCGCGCTGTTTGCGGTCGTCAATTCCGTCTGGCGCGCCCGGCAAAATCAACTGGTCACGACCTACGGCTCGGCGCGTTGGGCGACCCACAAGGAAATCGCTGGCGCCGGGCTGTTTCAGGCCAAGGGCGTTTTCCTCGGCCGCATCGACGGCGATTATCTCCGCCATGACGGGCCAGAACATGTGATGTGCTTTGCGCCGACGCGCTCGGGCAAGGGCGTGGGTCTGGTGCTGCCGACCTTGCTCTCCTGGACCTCGTCGGCCGTGGTTCATGACATCAAGGGCGAGAACTGGAACCTGACAGCCGGCTGGCGGTCGCGTTTCTCGCATTGCTTGTTGTTCGATCCGACCGACACACGCAGTGCCCGGTACAATCCGCTGCTCGAGGTGCGGAAGGGTGCGGCCGAAGTCCGGGACGTTCAGAACATCGCCGACATTCTGGTCGATCCGGAAGGCGCCCTTGAACGTCGCACCCATTGGGAAAAGACCAGCCACGCGTTGCTCGTCGGGGTGATCCTTCACGTTCTTTATGCCGAGGACCACAAGACTCTCACCCGCGTCACCGAAATCCTCGCCGATCCCGCCCAATCGTTCGAGAAGACATTGCGGATCATGATGGCGTCCAACCATCTTGGTACGGCGGACGCGCCGAAGGTTCATCCGGTGGTCGCGGCGACCGCGCGGGAACTGTTCAACAAGTCCGAAAATGAACGCTCCGGCGTGCTGTCGACCGCGGTGAGTTTCCTCGGGCTCTATCGGGATCCGACCATTGGCCGCAACACCGAGGCCTGTGACTGGCGGATTGCCGACCTCGTTGCCGCCGACAGGCCGGTCACGCTCTATCTCGTAGTGCCGCCCTCCGACATCAACCGCACCAAGCCCTTGATCAGGCTGATCCTCAATCAGATCGGCCGCCGCCTTACCGAAACGTTGAACACAAATGACGGAGCGCCGAGGCAGCGGCAGCTATTGTTGATGCTCGACGAGTTTCCGGCGCTCGGGCGGCTTGATTTCTTCGAGAGCGCGCTGGCGTTCATGGCGGGTTACGGCATCCGCGCCTATTTGATCGCGCAGTCGCTCAACCAGATCGCCAAGGCCTATGGCGAGAACAACGCCATCCTCGACAATTGCCATGTGCGGATCGCGTTTGCGGCCAATGATGAGCGTACGGCCAAGCGCATCTCGGATGCACTCGGCACCGCCACGGAGCTCAGGGCGCAGCGTAACTATGCCGGCCATCGGCTCGCGCCCTGGCTCGGGCACGTCATGGTCAGCCGGCAGGAGACCGCACGGCCGCTGCTGACGCCAGGCGAGGTAATGCAGCTCCCCCAGGATGAGGCCATCGTTCTCATATCAAGCCTCGCACCCGTCCGGGCCAAAAAGCTGCGCCACTACGAGGACGCAAACTTCACCGGGCGGCTGCTCCCGGCGCCACGGCTTGATAGCGGCCTGTACGCTGATCGCCCTTCAGCGAGAGCCCATGATTGGCAGGACCAGCTCCGGCAGGTCGATCTCCGGCTGGCAACGCTTCCGTTCCGCGATCTGATGCAGGACGCCGATGAGGAGGGCGGGCTCAAGCCGCAACTTCCCCTCTTCGAGGAACCATCGCATCGCGTCGGCGAGACCTCTTCAGGCGAGGAACGTCTCTTTGAGGACGATTCCGACGCTGTCTCCGATCGCAACCAGATGCAGCGCGCGGCCAGCGGCACGACCACGGTTCGCCGCGCCCATGCAGTGACGCGCGACGACGACGATGTGCTTCCGGCTTTTTGAAGGACCAGACCATGAAACCGAAACTGTCTGTCTATCTCTCCGATCATGTCGCCAGGCGTCTTACGCAGGCAGCCAGCCGGCCAGGAACCAATAAGTCCGCGATTGTTGACACTGCGCTCGATCGATTTCTCAACCCGGAACGCGACCAAAGCGGCGATGCAGCTCTGGTGCGCCGCCTCGATCGCATGAGCCGGCAATTCGACCGGATCGATCGCGACCTTTCAATCACGGCGGAGACCATTGCACTCTTTGTCCGCTATTACCTCACCATCACGCCGCCATTGCCGTCGGGCGACCAGGACGCCGCGCGGGCCCTGGGGCGCGAACGCTTCGAGATGTTCGTTGCACAAGTCGGCAAACGCGTCGCTTCGGGGGGCCGGCTCGTGGCCGACGTGATGGAGCGGGTCGGTGCCTCCAATCCTGATCTGTTTTTGCGGAATCTGGAGGAGGGCGCGCCGCTAGGGCAGGCGACAGCAGTGACCGAAGCCGATTCCCGTGCCAGTAGTGCAACGGGTGAGCCGCCGGAGCATTCTCCGGAAGGACGAGAGGAGATCGGCAATGTCTGATCTCCTCTCGCCCGAGACCCGTGAGCGCCGCCGCAACATGTTGCGTACAGCCATGGGCCCGGCAATCGCATTGGCGCTCGATGAACCGGACGTGGTTGAAGTTCTGGTCAATCCCGACGGCCGGCTATGGCTCGATCGCCACGGTTCCGGGCGGGCCGACACCGGCGTGGTCCTGACACCTAACGAGGCCGAGCGGATCATCCGTCTGGTCGCAAGCCACATCCGCGCCGAGGCCAGCGCATCGTTTCCCATCGTCTCTGCCGAACTGCCCGAAACCGGCGAGCGCTTTGAGGGGTTGTTGCCGCCGGTGGCGCTCGCGGCCTGCTTTGCCATCCGCAAGCCCGCAACCACCACGTTCCATTTGTCAGACTATGTCAAAGCGCAGATTGCTTCGCCCGCGATGGCGAAGATCCTCAGCGAGGCGGTTGCGGAAGGGCGCAACATTCTGGTCGCCGGCGGGACCGGCTCGGGCAAGACCACGCTCGCCAATGCGCTCCTGGCCGAGGTCGCAGGTCTCGACCAGCGCGTGGTCATCATCGAGGACACCCGCGAACTCAGGTGCGACGCCAGGGACGCAATCGCGCTGAGGACCAAGCCCGGCGTGGCAACACTCGCCGATCTGGTGCGCTCCACGTTGCGGCTGCGCCCCGACCGGATCGTCGTGGGAGAGGTCCGGGGAGGGGAAGCCCTCGACATGCTGAAAGCCTGGAACACCGGCCACCCCGGCGGGATCGCAACCGTACACGCCAACTCCGCGCGCGCGGCGCTCTATCGGATCGAGCAACTGATCCAGGAGGCGGTAACGACCGTTCCCCGCCGGCTGATCGCAGAAGCGATCGATCTCGTGGTCTTCATCAAGGGGCGGGGTCCAGGACGCCGCATCGAGACGGCCGTTGAGATCAAAGGCCTCGATCTTTCAGGCGACTACGTCCTGGAGATACCGCCCGGCCTTCCAAATCTTGTCAATCGTCCCTGATCAGGATCCGGAGAAAGTTCATGACATTCAGACTTCAGGTCTCAGCCGCGCGTGGGTGCTTTGCACGGCTTGGGCGTATTGCTCAACCTGTCATCGTCGACTTCGGCGCCGGCGCCATCGTCGCGTTGCTGACGGCATCGACCGCGTGGGCGGCGGGCTCTGGCATGCCGTGGGAAGCGCCGCTCGAGCGCATTCTGGAATCCGTACAAGGGCCGGTCGCAAAGATCGTAGCTGTCATCATCATCACGGTGACCGGGATCTCGCTCGCCTTTGGCGATACGTCCGGCGGCTTCCGGAAGATGGTCCAGGTCGTGTTCGGACTGTCCATCGCCTTTGCGGCCAGCTCGTTTTTTCTGTCGTTCTTCTCGTTCGGCGGCGGAGCGCTGATCTGATGCGGCGCGACGGCTTTGAACTTGTTCTGCACCGCTCGCTGACCGAGCCGATTTTGATTGGAGGCGCGCCGCGCGCCGCCGCGATCCTGCTTGGCACGATTTCGGCGGTGCTGGCGCTCGGCTTGAGGCTCTGGCTCGCGGGCCTGGTGTTCTGGATCGTAGGGCACGGCATCGCCGTCTGGCTTGGCAAGCGCGATCCGGCCTTTGTCGACGTCGCTGTCCGCCACACCAAACACAAGGGATGGCTCGCATGCTGAATCTGCGCGAATTCCGCTCCCACGCACATCGGCTGGCCGACTGGCTGCCCTGGGCTTGTTTGATTGCGCCCGGAGTTGTCCTGAACAAGGACGGCAGTTTCCAGCGCACGGTGTGTTACCGCGGTCCAGATCTCGACAGCGCCACCGAAGCGGAGCTGATGAGCGCCGCATCCCGCGTCAACAATGTCCTGAAAAGATTTGGCTCTGGCTGGGCGCTGTTCTTCGATGCCACCCGCATACCGGCCTCGGATTACCCGCGGTCGCAATTTCCCGATGCGGTGTCCTGGCTGGTCGACGAGGAGCGACGCGCGTCCTTTGAAGGAACAGTCGATGCGGCATGGGATGACCCCTCGCGTCGCGCCGGCCAGCATTTTGAGAGCATCGCGCATCTCACATTCATGTATCTGCCGCCGGTCGAGCGGGTCTCAAGGCTGGAGGCTCTGTTTCTAGAAAATCCGGCCAGTCAAACGGCCGGCTCGAATCCACTATCTCGCTTGTTTCGGAGAGGGCACACCGCTCGCTCGCGGCACGTGGGCGACCAAGATGCGCCGGGGCGTGATAGCTCAAGCGACGGTCAACCGCCGCGACGCGCCGCGCGGCCGGGCGGGTACCAGGAGCATCTCCAGCGCTTCATTCAGGAGACCGACAGGGCCATCGATCTGCTCTCGTCGATTCTGCCGGAAATTGCCCCGCTCGACGACAAGGACACGCTGACCTATCTGCACTCCTGTGTCTCGACGAAGCGGCATCCCGTCAGTGTTCCCGGGATTCCGGCCTATCTGGACGCATTCCTTTGCGATGAGCCGCTGACCGGCGGTCTCTCGCCAGCGATCGGCCGCAGCCATCTGCGCACCGTGACCGTTCTGGGCTTTCCGGCCGTCACGTTTCCGGGGGTGCTCGACGATTTGAACCGGCTCGGCGTCGCCTATCGATGGGCCACGCGCTTCCTGCCGCTCGATCGGACGCAAGCCCAGGCAGCACTTTCCCGCTATCGGCGGCAATGGTTCGCCAAGCGCAAATCCCTTGGCGCGATCCTGAAGGAGGTGATGTTCAACGAGCAGGCAGCCTTGCTGGACACGGATGCGGATAACAAGGCGGTGGATGCGGATGCGGCGCTCCAGGAACTCGGCGATGACCTCGTGGCGTTCGGCTACATCACCACGACAGTCACCGTTCACGATGAAGACTCCTACGCAGCCGACGAAAAGATTCGCGCGGTGGAACGCGCCATCAACAGTCGCGGTTTCACCACGATCCGGGAGAATGTCAATGCGGTGGAAGCCTGGCTCGGCAGCCTTCCCGGGCAGGCCTACGCGAACCTGCGTCAGCCGATCGTCCATACCCTCAATCTTGCACACATGTGTCCTTTGTCTGCCGTCTGGGCAGGCGAGGCGCGCTGCGAGCATCTGGATGGACCGCCGCTTCTCCTGGCCAAAACCAAGGGCGCGACGCCGTTTCGCCTGACGCTGCACGTTGGCGATGTCGGCCATAGCCTGATCGTTGGCCCGACAGGCGCCGGCAAATCTGTCCTTCTGTCGGTGCTGGCTCTTCAATTCCGTCGCTATCAAGGATCTCAGCTTGTGATCTTCGACAAGGGCCGTTCGGCCCGGGCGGCAACGCTTGCGCTCAGCGGCGCCTGGTATGAGTTGGGGTTGAAGGGCGGACTTGCGTTCCAGCCACTCCGAGATGTCGACGACGACGGAGCGCGGCTCTGGGCGCTTGACTGGTTATGCGGCGTTCTTGCCCATGAACGGATCCTCATCACGCCCGAGGTTAAGGAGACGATCTGGTCGGCCTTGAAGAGCCTGGGCTCGGCGCCAGTTGCCGAGCGCACCATGACCGGGCTTGTGGCGCTGCTGGCACGCGACGCACTGCGTCAGGCGCTAACGCCTTACACGCTGGAAGGGCCTTACGGGCGCTTTCTTGATGCCGATGCGGACAGGCTGTCCAGCGCCGATGTGCTGACGTTCGAGATGGAAGAACTGATGGCGCTGCCCGGACTGGTGGCGCCCGTGCTGACCTACCTGTTTCATGCGCTCGAGGCGCGATTTGATGGCCGGCCGACGCTTCTGGTGCTGGATGAGGCGTGGTTGTTCCTGGACGATCCGCTATTCGCCGATCGCATCCGCGAATGGCTGAAGACGCTCCGCAAGAAGAACGTCGCCGTGGTTTTCGCGACCCAGTCGCTCAGCGACATTGCCGACAGTAAGATCGCGCCGGCGATCATTGAATCCTGCCCGACCCGAATATTCCTGCCAAACCCCCGGGCGCTTGAGCCTGCGCAATCGGAGACCTACCGCCGCTTCGGGCTTAACGACGCGCAAGTGCGCCTGATCGCGGAAGCCTTCCCGAAGCGGGACTATTACCTGCAATCGCGCGCCGGCAATCGCCTGTTCGAGCTTGGGCTCGGTCCAGTTGCGCTTGCCTTTGCGGCGGCTTCATCGCCCGAGGATCAGCGCCTGATTGGAGCGCTACTCGCCAAATTTGGCCCGAGCCAGTTCGCGAAAAACTATCTCGCTGCCCGCGATCTGCAGTGGGCGGCCAATCTGATCAGCACCTTCGAACAGGTTAGGAACGCGTGATTCCAAGCGTTGCCTGCAATCCTTATCCTCAAGTCCGGAGTCCATCTGATGCTGGAAAAGCTATTCGGCCGAACCGTTCCACGAAAAATATCGACCAGTGTCGTCGCCATCGGACTAGCACTCGTCGTTGCGGTGAATGGGTCACGACGGCTCGGAGCCCAGATCGTCGTGTTCGATCCGTCGAACTATAGCCAGAATATCCTGACCGCTGCGCGGGCGTTGGATGAGATCAACAATCAGATCAGGAGCCTCGAAAACGAGGCGCAGATGCTGATCAACGGCGCCAGGAACCTGACGAGTCTGCCAAGCAGCGTCGTTGGCCAACTCACCTCGAAGATCAACGAGATCAACAGCCTGATCGCCCAGGCCAAGGGCATCTCGTTCGACGTTCAGAAAACCCAGAGCGACTTTCAACGGTATTATCCTCGCCAGTATACCGCCGCCGTGTCTTCAGATCGGATGGTGCAGGACGCAACAGCCCGCTGGGACAACACGTATCAGGCGCTGAAGCAAACGCTGGTGACACAGGCGGCGATTGCCTCCGCGCTGGACCAGGACGGGCAGACGCTCCGGACCCTGATGGCGAATTCTTCGGGCGCCGTCGGGTCCCTGCAAGCCCAGCAGTCGGGCAACGAACTGCTGGCGCTTCAGGTCAAGCAGTCGCTGCAGGCTCAGGCGCTGGTCGCAACGCAGGCCCGGGCTGAAGCCTTGCGAGCGGTCGAGCAGCAGGCTTCAGCGGAAGCCGGGCGTGAGCGCTTTACCCGCTTCGTCGGGGACGGTCGTGCCTACTCCAGCGGACGCTAGAGGAGGGGACCATGGCTGACCTCGCGGTCATCGACCGTTTCACCGATACTTTCTCGCGTTACATCGATTCCGGGTTCGGAATTCTCAGTGGCGATGTTGCGTTTCTGAGCTCGACGCTGGTTGTCATTGATTTGACGCTTGCGGGCCTTGCGTGGAGCCTGCGCGCCGACGATCACATCATGGTGACGCTTGCCAAGAAGGTGCTCTATGTCGGGGCGTTCGCCTTCATCATCGGCAATTTCAAGTCGCTTGCCGGCATCGTCTTCAGCTCGTTCTCGAGCATCGGGCTGAAGGCAAGCGGAGGGTCGCTGAGCGCGGCGGATCTGATGCGGCCGGGTTTCGTGGCGTCGACGGGATTCACCGCGGCGCACCCGCTGCTGGAGGAAACCGGCCAGTTCTCCGGCTTTGACATACTGACCAATCTGCCCACGATTCTGATCCTGCTGTTTTGCTGGATCGTGATCGTGCTCGCGTTCTTCGTCCTCTCGGTCCAGCTGTTCGTTACCTTGATCGAGTTCAAGCTGACGACACTTGCGAGTTTCATTCTTGTACCGTTTGCGCTCTGGGGGAAGACGTCCTTCCTCGCCGAAAAGACGCTCGGCAATGTGATCGCATCCGGTGTCAAGGTGATGGTGCTTGCGATCATCATCGGCATCGGATCGACCATCTTCGGAGAGCTTTCGAGGACGCTGACCCGACCGGTCGATATTGTTTCCGCCATGAGCCTGCTGCTCGCCGCGCTTTCCTTGTTCGGCCTTGGTATCTTTGGGCCAGGCATCGCGGCAGGTCTGGTGTCGGGCGCGCCTCAACTTGGGGCGGGTGCAGCCGCCGGCACGGTGGCGGGCGCAGCAGCGGTCGCGATCGGCGGCGGTGCGCTGGCGCTCGGTGGTCTGCGGATGGCTGCGGGTGGATCGGTCGGCGCGCTCCGTTCCGCCGCGTCGCTTGCTGGCACGTCGGCAGGTGGGGCTGGTTCGGCTGCAGATGCCGCTCGTCAGGCTTCTCAGCCTGCGAATTCGGGCGCGCCGGGCGGTGACAGCTCCGCTTCAACCAGTGGCAGGCCGTCGGGTCTTGCCAGCCAACTCCGGCGGGCACAGCACGTCAAGGATGCGGCGCGAGTTGTCGGCCAGAGCCTGAAAGAAGGTGACAAAGGCAGCCAGTCCTCCGGTCCCAAGCTGAGAGAGGACTGAAAGCATGGCGTTCCACCCCTTCCAGCGTCCTTCCGTGCGCTACGGCAACACGCCGGAACCTGATACGCCCTACCAGAAGGCACAGCAGGTCTGGGACGAGCGGATCGGCTCGGCCCGCGTCCAGGCCAGCAACTGGCGGATTGCGGCTCTGGCCGCTACGGCACTCTCAACGGTGTTGGGTCTCACGCTGTCGGCGTTGATCGGCCGGTCCAGCGTCGTGCCTTACGTGGTCGAGGTTGATCGCCTCGGGGAGGTGCGCGCGGTCGGTCCGGCATTTGAAACCTACCGGCCGTTCGATGCCCAGATCGCCCACTTCCTGGCGCGCTTCGTCGAAAACGTCCGCTCGCTGTCGATCGACCCTGTCATCGTGCGGATGAACTGGCTTCGCGCGTATGACTTTGTCACTGACCGCGGGGCACAGGCTCTCAACGAATATGCCCGCGAAACCGACCCCTTCACCAAGATCGGCACGAAAACCGCGACCGCCGACGTGATCTCGGTCGTCCGTGCATCCGGCGACAGTTTCGAGCTTCGCTGGATGGAGAGCACCTACGAGAACGGTGCGGTCGCAAAGACAGAGCGCTTCACGGGCGTCGTGACGGTCATCCTGAAACCTCCCACCAGCGCCGAAACTCTGCGGAAAAATCCGCTCGGTCTCTACGTTCATTCCCTCAACTGGTCGCGCGACCTGATCGGAGAAGCAAAATGATGTCCTTTGCCATGAAGAGCTGCGCGTCGGTGAGCATCGTTGCGGTGGCAATTGTGCTTGGGGGCTGCGCTACGAAATTGAATCTTGAGGCGCCGTATGACGAGTTGAGCTTTGAGAAGGCTGTTCCGGAGGCTGATCCGCCTGCGCCGGTTCAGGTTGTCGAGGTACCCAAGGTGTTGCCCCTGCCTGGACAACTCAAGCCTTGGCCGACCAACGGCAAGAAAGGCGAGAAGGTTGCTCCGGAGCAGGCAATCGCGACTGCCAACAAGGCCGCGCGGATCGAGCCGACCCGGGCAGGCTATATCAATGCCATTCAGGTCTACCCCTGGACCGAAGGCGCGCTTTATCGGCTCTACACCAGTCCGGAGAAGGTCTCCACCATCGTGCTGCAGCCGGCCGAAGAGCTGATCGATGTCTCAACCGGCGACACCGTGCGCTGGGTCATCGCCGACACCATCAGCGGGCAGGGCAGCACACGCCGGGTTCATATCCTGGTCAAGCCGACGTTGCCGGATATTCAGACCAATCTTGTGGTGTTAACCGACCGGCGCGCCTACCATCTCGAACTTGTCTCAACCAAGCAGACCTACATGGCCTCGATCTCCTGGACATATCCGACCGATAGCCTGGTCGCGCTTCATAAGCGCAACCAGGCGGCGCAGGAAGCTGCAGAGCGCGTCGTTGATCGCGGCGTGCGGCTGGACAGCCTGAACTTCCGTTATCGCATCGAGGGGGACGATCCACCGTGGCGGCCGCTTCGCGCCTTCGACGATGGCCACAAGGTCTTCATTCAGATGCCATCGGGTCTCTCCCAGGGGGAAGCGCCGCCGCTGTTCATCGCCGGCGCCGATGGCCGGCCCAACCTCGTCAATTATCGCGTGCGCGGAACCTACTATGTCGTCGACCGGATGTTCGGTGCTGCCGAGCTTCGCCTCGGCGAAAATCCTCAGCGCACGGTTCGGATCATCCGCACCGATGCGCGTCCGGTCTCACAGATCTTCAACGCGGGACGCGCATCGTGACCGAGAATTCCGACAAGCTGTCACCGGAACGGCTGGAATTGCGGGCGCGGCCGCGGCCTATCCGCCGTCTCAACAAGCGCACGCTCATGGCAGGCTGCGCGATCGTCGCGCTGTTCATCGCGGGCGCGACGATCATCGCGCTCAGTCCGCCGCGGATGTTTAAACCCACCGAACGAACTGAATTGTACAATACCGACCGCAAACAGACGGCTGACGGGCTCACCAAGCTGCCCAAGTCCTACCAGGATTTACCGCCAAAACTTGGCCCACCATCGCCCGGCGATATCGGTCGCGCCTTCGCCGAGAGTGAGAAGAAACTAGGGGCCAGCCCATCCGAAACGCCGTTCCAGGCTAACCCGGAGCAGGATGTTGAGCGGGCAGAGCGCATCCGCCAGGCCCGCATAGCGCAACAGGCTAAGGAGTCTGGTCTCCTGTTTCGCCTGTCCGACAAGCAGGACCGGCGCAAGCAGCCGGTGGCTGCGTTCGCAACCGCCGAGCAGCCCTCGGCATTTCGTCCGACACCCGCGGATAACACCCCGACGACAGCGGACCTCCTTGCAAAGGCGCAGGGCTTGAACGACCGCTCAAACGAAATCATTCCATCGTCACAGGCGCGCAAGCTCGCCTTCGTTGGCGCTAAAGCAGACAAGGAGACCACGAACCCGCACGCCATAGCGGCCGCGCCGTCGCCCTACGCGATCATTGCGGGATCGATCATTCCGGCGAGCCTGATCACTGGCTTGAATTCCGATCTGCCGGGATCGACGATCGCTCAGGTAACAGAAAACGTCTTCGACACCGCGACCGGCGAGCATCTCCTGGTACCGCAGGGGACGCGGCTCTTTGGCAAGTACGACAGCGTCGTCGCCTTTGGGCAGAAGCGTGCGCTGGTGGTCTGGACGCGCCTGATCCTGCCTAACGGCAATTCGATCGTCATCGAGAATTTGCCGGCGACGGATGTGGCGGGTTATGCTGGGCTGGAGGATGAAGTTGACTTTCACATCTGGCAACTGCTCAAGGGGATCGGTCTCGCTACGCTCCTTGGTGTGGGCACCCAGCTTTCGCTCGGCAGTAACGAAGGCGATCTAGTCAAGGCGTTGCGCGAAAGCGTTCAGCAGACGACCAACAGGGCAGGCCAACGGCTCATCGAGCGTCAACTCGATGTACAGCCTACTATCACAGTGCGACCTGGTTGGCCGCTGCGTGTGATTGTTTCGAAAGATCTGGTGCTGAAACCGTATCGGAAGTTTGAGACGCTAGCGAAAAGTAGGTGAGTGTTGCGGCGCGCTTACGCGATGCAGCTGATTATGCCGAGACTTGCGGGAATAGGGAGTCGTCCGTGAAGAAAGGCTAAGCCACTGATCGGGAATCTCGATTTGGGCTGAGGGACGTTTTCAGATTGCAAGGTTTTGATGCTTTGGGTGTCAGAACCTTGCAATTTCATTTGTGGATTCCCTTTCGCTTCGGACCATGATTCTGTGGAGCATCGGAGGGGACGATGCGACCAAAGAAGC
>Ga0307500_10000398_pt1 | contig 14711 bp, 9 predicted proteins | sample 14_S_MG_FD_201362 | JGI IMG/M metagenome (GOLD analysis project Ga0307500, IMG submission 201362) | Soil microbial communities from Populus trichocarpa stands in riparian zone in the Pacific Northwest, United States - 14_S | ecosystem: Environmental > Terrestrial > Soil > Riparian zone > Trees... | reverse complement strand
ACCGCGCTCGCCTTGCGCGGCCATTCGGCCAGCACCAGCAGGCCGTCGCGCTTGGCCGTGACCGCCCAAAGCTCTTCGGTGATGAAGGGCATGAACGGATGCAGCAATTTAAGGATCTCGTCGCGCGCCCAGGCCGTCATGGCGCGGGTCTCGGCCTTGGCCGCCCCCTCCTCGCCCATCAGCACGGGCTTTGCGAGTTCGACATACCAGTCGCAATAGACGTTCCAGACGAAGCGGTAGATCGCGTTGGCCGCATCGTTGAAACGATAGCCCTCGAGGGCCACCGAGACCTCGCGCGTGGCGCGCGACGTCTCATGTGCGATCCAGCGGTTCAGGGTCTCCTTTGCCGCCGTCGGATCGAAGCCTGCCGGCTGCTCGCAGCCGTTCATCTCGGCGAAGCGGCAGGCGTTCCACAGCTTGGTCGCGAAATTGCGATTGGTTTCGACCAGTTGCGGCGACAACTTGATGTCGTGGCTGTGCGCCGCGCCGCGCGCCAGCGCGAAGCGCAACGCGTCCGCGCCAAAATCGTCGATGACGCCGAGGGGATCGATGACGTTGCCTTTCGACTTCGACATCTTGGCGCCCTTCTCGTCGCGAACCAGGCGGTGGATGTAGACGGTCGAGAACGGCGCGTCCTTCATGAAGTGCAGGCCCATCATCATCATCCGGGCGACCCAGAAGAAGATGATGTCCCAGCCGGTGACGAGCACGTTGGTCGGGTAATAGCGCTTAACTTCCGCGGTGTCGTCGGGCCAGCCGAGTGTCGAGAACGGCCACAGCCCGGACGAAAACCAGGTGTCGAGCACGTCCTCGTCGCGCGTGATGAAGCCCTCGCGTTTGGCAGGGTCCTGCGCCATCTCGCGCCCCTGCTCTTCGGTGATGACTTCCTGCTCGACGTAATAGCCCAGCGCGTTGCCGACGGCTTCCTCCTCGGTCTCGGCGACGAACACCTTGCCGTCGGGGCCGTACCACGCGGGAATCTGATGGCCCCACCAGAGCTGGCGCGAAATGCACCAGGGCTGGATGTTCTCCATCCATTCGAAATAGGTTTTTTCCCAGTTCTTCGGCACGAAGCTGGTCGCGCCCGAGCGCACCGCCGCGATCGCCGGCTGCGCCATGGTGTTGGCGTCGACATACCATTGGTCGGTGAGGTACGGCTCGATGACGACGTTGGAGCGGTCGCCATGCGGCACCGCATGCGTGTTGGGTTCGATCTTCTCGAGGAAGCCAAAATCTTCCAGCCGCGCCACGATCAGCTTGCGCGCGGCAAAGCGGTCGACGCCGTGCAGTTCTTCCGCCAGCATCAGCGCGCCCTCGGGCAATCCGCGCAGGTAGTCCTCGTTCTCGTTGAGCGCCATGCAGCCCTCGCGATCGAACACGTTGATCTGCGGCAGGCCGTGCCGCTTGCCGACCTCGAAGTCATTGAAGTCGTGCGCCGGCGTGATCTTGACCGCGCCCGATCCCTTTTCGGGATCGGCGTAGTCGTCGCCGATGATCGGGATGCGGCGACCAACCAGCGGCAGGATGACGTCCTGACCGATCAGGTGCCCGATCCGCTCGTTGTCCGGATGGATCGCAACGGCGGTGTCGCCGAGCATCGTCTCCGGCCGCGTCGTCGCCACCACGACAAACGTCGAGGGATCGTCGGGGCTAAAGGTCTTGCCCTCGATCGGATAGCGCAGATACCACAGACTGCCCTTGACCTCGACCTGCAGCACCTCGAGATCGGAGATCGCGGTCATCAGCTTCGGGTCCCAGTTGACCAGCCGCTTGTCCTTGTAGATCAGGCCTTCGCGGTGCAACTGGACGAACACTTTTACGACCGCGCGCGACAGCCCCTCATCCATCGTGAAGCGTTCCCGCGACCAGTCGCAGGAGGCGCCCAGCCGCTTCAACTGGTTGACGATGGTGCCGCCGCTTTCGGCTTTCCATTGCCAGATACGTTCGAGGAATTTGGCGCGGCCGAGGTCGCGGCGGTGCTCCTGCCGCTCCATCAATTGCCGTTCGACCACCATCTGGGTAGCGATGCCGGCATGGTCGGTGCCGGGCTGCCACAGCACGTCACGGCCGCGCATGCGCTCGAAGCGGCAGAGAATGTCCTGCAGGGTGTTGTTGAGCGCGTGGCCCATATGCAGCGAACCCGTCACGTTCGGCGGCGGGATCACGATGGTGAACGGCGCGGCGTCCTTTCGTTCCGGGCGGCCGGCCATGAACGCGCCGCTCTCCTCCCAGATGGCGGACATGCGGCTTTCGATATCGGCGGGCTGGTAGTTTTTCTCGATCATGGCACTGCAGCTGGAATGGTGGGGGTGCTCTTAAGCAAACCGTCGCCGGTCCGCCTAGGGAATGTAAATCAAATCAACGTGGTAGCGGCCGGTTTGGATGTGATCGGCGCCCGGGCGCGCCCCTAGAAAGCCGCCACAGCGGCTCAAGTCAACCTGACAACTCACTTCGGGGCAGCGGGCCAGCCGCGGTCACGCCGGTTTGAAGGTACGGATGGGTCCCGATCGACGCCCGCCGAGGCCGCCTTGACCCAAATCTCGGGATTAGCGCCCGCCGCGCGAAACCCGTTCGATTTCGGCTTTGACGATCCGCTCCACCAATCCCGGCAGATTGTCGTCGAGCCAGGATTTCAGCATCGGCCGCAGCATTTCCTTGACCAGATCTTCCAGCGTCCGCGCATTGTTGCTCAGCACGGTATTGGCCAGCGAGTTGAAGGCGGATTCCACGGCCGAGACGGTCGAATGCGATAACATCGGTCGTGCTGGCGCGCTCTCGAACGGCGGCTCATAGGCCGGCTGGCGGCGCGACGCCTTGGCTTCGGTGAATTCGATGTCGTCCTGCGGTTCGACCTTGTTGAACGTTGCAGCGGCCGGGGCTGGCGCCGGCTCCGGCAACGCCATCTCGTCGGTGAGTTCGAACACGTCGGGTTCAGGCTCAGGCTCGCGCTGCGCCGGCCTGATGTCGGCTTCCGGCGTCGCCGCATCGAGGCCCGCCAGCATTGCGTCGATGTCGTCCTGATTGTTGCTGACAACGGCTGGTTCGGGTGCGGGCGGCGGTGGGGCCGGCTTCGGCGCAGGAGCCGGCTTGGGCGCCGGCGCAATCGCCGATGGCGGGATATCCTTCATCACGGCCGGCTTGGCCGCCACCGCCGGGCTCGCCGGTTTCTCGGCAGCGCCAGGCTTTGCCTCGTCGTCGGCGATGATGCGACGGATCGACGCCAGAATCTCCTCCATCGAGGGCTCTTGGACCTTTGCAGGTTGCGTCATCTCCGACTCCACATCGAAACCATTTTACACCAAAGCCACGAAGGAATTGCCGGTTCCGGATATGAAGGCCGGGATTTTCATCGCACAAGCCCTACTTGTCCCCAGATCAAGCCCGCCCGCGGCACCGCGCGCGGGTCCTGCTCCCCTCAAGGTAACCCCCAACCCGCGTCCGTGAGATGCAAAGACGCGGGCCACGAATCGCCAGCTCGCCCAAGAAACGCTACGTCATGGCCACAATCGATTGCAAGCAAAGCGCCCGGCGCTTCGGGCGCCGGGCGATGATTTCATCCCGCCTGTGCGGAAATGGACTCAGATTATCAGCGGCCGTCGGGTGTGCGAACGCCGGCCCAGCTATCGCGCACCTGATGATAGTGCACGCTCGGATCGTAGACCGTGGTCGGCAGGTTGAGCACCTGCGGCGACAGCCGTCCGATCGTGCTCAGCACGGAGTATGACGCCACCACGCGATCATGCTGCGCGGTGACGAGCGCGACGCGGGCATTCACCAGCGCCTGCTGGGCATTCAGCACGTCGAGCGTGGTGCGCTGTCCGGCCTTGGCTTCCTCGCGCACGCCGTTCAGTGCGATTTCCGACGCCTGCACCTGCGCCTGGGCGGACTGCACCTGCGCCTTGCCGGCGACAAGCTGGCCCCATGCCGTGACCACGTTGGCACGGGTCTGGTCACGGGTCTGGTCGAGAATGAGGCGCTGCTGCGCGGCCGTTTCCTTGGATTGGCGGATCAGCGAATATTCCGCTCCGCCCTGATAGATGGGAACGTTGAGTTGCGTGATCGCGGACGCGCCGAACGACCTGTATTGGATCAGGCTCTGCTCATAGGTCTGCTGCACCGAGGCCTGCAGCGTGACCGTCGGCAACAGCGCGCCTTCGGCCACCTTGACCTGGAGATAGCTGACGTCGATGCCGAACATTGCCGCGGTGACGTTCGGATTTTGCGTCAGGCCGAGTTCGACGGCGGCCGGTAGCGTGCCCGGCAGATAGCGGTCGACCGGCGAGCCCGGCGCGAGCGCTTGCGGCTCGTTGCCGATGATGCGGCGGAAGTTCGAGCGCGTCGTCGTCAGATTGGCTTCCGCGGTCAGGAGCTGCGTCCTGCCGGCGGCGAGCTGCGCCTCCGACTGCGCAACGTCGGTGCGCGTGACTTCGCCGACGTTGAAGCGGTCGCGCGTCTGCTTCAGCGTCTGCTCGAGCACGCGAACGTTGCTCTTCTGCACCTCGACGATCGCCGAATCGCGCAGATAGTCCATGTAGGTCGTGGCGGCACTGAGCAAGACGGTCTGTTCGAGTGCACGCAAGGCTTCGCGCGCACCAGAAACCTGTCCCTCGGCGGCTCTGGTTCTGTTGGCGGTCTGCTGGCCGTTGAACAGCGTCTGCGTAACGGTCGCGCCGACGCTGCGCGGCGGATTGGCGCCGTTTATCGGGCCTGGCCTGCCGACATTGAGGTCGCCGGTCTGGGTAAGGCTGTCGGAGTATTGGTAGCCCGCGCTCGCGGTGACCGCGACCTTCGGGCGGTAGCCCGACAGTGCCTGCGGCACGTTCTCGTCGGTGACGCGCACCTGCGAGCGCTGCGCATTGAGCTGCGGATTGTTCTGATAGGCGCGCACCAAGGCCGCCTCAATCGTGTCGGCCAAGACGGGCGTCGGGCCCATGCAAATCAAAAGAAGGGCCGAAGCCGCAGCCCCGGCAAATGCCTTCACCCCACGCATCCCAAGCAATCCGATCATTCTGGTTCGCCCGGCCCACAACCACGATGACACATGATTATTAACCGAACGTCGCTTCACTCGAAGTGAGTCCCAGCTCACCTTATTCCGCACGTAGGCTGGACGGAACCACCCCGCAAGCAAACGCTGTCGAAACTCTGGACGTGGGGCAATCGGGCCACACTTCTGATTTCGAAGAGGATTTAGCTGACGACGAAGGGCGAATATTGGGCGTGGAAACGGCCGAAACGCTAGAAAACGAAGGCCGGAACACGTTCCATGCCGGGCAGCACCGGGGCAGTGGCATCGAACAGCGTCCGGTGACCGAAATCGCCATGCGAAGCGGTCACGAGGGTGGCCCGCGCCGGCTGCGACGTCGCAAAAACCCCCACCAATCGGCCCCCGCTGCGCAATTGTCCGTAGAGCCGCTCCGGCACGATCTCGGTCGCGCCGTTCAGCACGATGACATCGTAAGGCGCGCTTGCCGCCTCTCCATCGGCCGGCGCCGCGGGGCGGACCGTGACATTTCCACAGCCATTGCTGGCCAGGCTAGCCTGCGCCTTCGCCGCCAGCGCCGAATCGCTCTCGGTCGCGGTCACCTGGGGGGCGAATTGGGCGATCACGGCGGCGGCGTATCCGGTGGCGCAGCCGACCACCAGGACGCGGTCGCTCTCCTTGATCTCGGCCGCCTGCAGCATCTTCGCCAGCACGACCGGCTTGATCAGGAATCGCTTGCCCGCGCCGCCTTCGCTGACATCGAGATCGAGGTCCAGATAGGCCAGAGCCTGCTTGTTTTGGGGAACGAAGGCCTCGCGCGGCACCGCCAGCATGGCATCGAGAATGCGGATATTGGTCACGTCGCTCGGACGCACCTGACCATCGACCATTTTCTGGCGCGCGGTCGCAAAACCGGACATTGCTTAAGACCCTGAGAGCATGCGGCGGGGCCGCAAGAAAACCGAAAGCTAACCGCGTCATCTTTGGTACAGGCGTCGGCAAAACGCAACATGCGGGCGCCTGCTGCCGAGCCGCCGCCGGACGCGCGGGAAAGCCGTCCTATTCGATCGGCACGGCGAGCCGGGCGATCAGCCGCGCGACCTCGTCCAGGTGCTCGGTATCATGCGCTTTGATGGCTTGCGCGAGCCGAAGCAGGCATTCGTCGTCGCTCATGGCGGGAATGTCGCTTGGGACGATCGAGGGTACCGCGCGTATCAGGTCGGCCGTAGTGGCTGGCATTGAATCAACTCCCATGAAACCCGGCAGACCGAGCCTTTTGGCCGATTGAGTCGAATTGGCGGCCCGGTCCATCACATCTGTGTATGACGAAATGGCACGGCCCTGGGTTCCAGCCGCCCTGACCCGGGGGCGAAAAACCACGTCAAATCGTTGTAGCGCAGGGGCTTTCCGGCCCCGCTTCACGCCAGCGCGCCGCCGGTGATTTGGTCCTTTGCAAGCCCGAAAGGCTTTGTTATACGCTGCCCGCTCGCGAACCTTTGTTTCGCCTGTTCCTCGGTAGCTCAGCGGTAGAGCATTCGACTGTTAATCGAATGGTCGCTGGTTCGAATCCAGCCCGGGGAGCCAGTTACGGCTATTATGTCCTTCCACACGCCAGATTAAATCTCGACCGGCGCGGCCTGATGCGTCCGCCGGATCCGAAGAGCCTCGCATTTTGCCAGCCCGCAAGACCCGGATCGACCGCCTTCCCGCAGCATTTCGTCTTAGGCGAACGCGACCCTACGATCGGGATCGATATTTAATTCTGCAAATTCCTGCACTTCACTGCCCATATAATATCTAAGAGGGCCTCATTATAAATCGTTAGGAGACCGGCAGACGCTGCCCGCATTCTCGCATTATTGAAGCCGATGCTGCCGAAGAAACTGGCGGCGCCGGCGATGTAACGAAGCGCTCAAGACTTACTGCTGCGGGAACACCGCCGCGCAAGCCGAACTCAAGCTCGACTTCTGCCGGCGCAGGCAAGCGGTGATCGCCCGGACGTTCGGGATCTCGCCGGCGCAGAGACGGTAGACGTCGGGCGTGCAGGCCCGGCGCTGTTCGGGAGTGCCTTGCTGGGCGACGGCCGAGCCGCTCGCGATCAGCGTGAGCAGGAAGCCGAGCGTTGAAGCCCGGCGGTAACGAAACAGACGTGTCGCACTTCGCGCAAACCTTGCCGTCATGACCGCGTCTCCCTGGATCATGCCCGCCTCGAAAAGGCAGGCGTCATCCCGGCGAATACGCGAACTAAATTTTGCAAAATGTGATTTTTCTCACACTTGGCTCCGCGGGCGCGGAGCTATGTTCCCGTGGGGAACTCAATGCTTTAGTAACCAGCTTTGCCGCGGTGGCCGAATCGTTAAAATTCGAGCAATCCGTTCAATCTGGAAACAAAATCAATTTGCGACCATCGCCTCTGGAACCCCGGAGAGCGCGATGAGCGAAGTTGAATACGATTTGCTGCTGGAAGCCGTCCAAACGGCCGTCGCGCCAGTCCCGGAGGATGATTTCATGGTCCAGACCCAGCGCCTTTATCCGTCGCCACGCGCCGCCAACGACAACGGGGCCCCTTGGCCGCTGGTGCCGTTTCCCGAGGGCTGGTACGCCGCCTGCTGATCGCGGCCAGCCTGCCGCGATCTCTCATATGATCAGTGCAAGGCATTGATTGCAGTTCTCGGGCGGCCATCCTTGCCAAGGTAAGGATCAGCCGCCTCCCTTCGCGGTCTCTCACCTCTCCGCTCCTGATGAGGTGCCCGCCCCTTTTCGCGAATATCTGCTCAGGGCAAACACGCTTTCCTTGCGATGCCGAAGCCTCCCGAAGGCCGTGTGAGCGAAGAAGCTCATTCATGGGAAATTTCTGCACGGGTTCGATTCAGTCAGATCCGCGAGAGCGTGCGTCCGATGAACGACAGGGCATCGCTTGAGCCCGTGACTCGCAATTAGTGAACCAGATCATAGTCGATGCCCGCGGTGAAGGCATAGACTTGTGGTTGTGTCACGATCTCTTGGTTTATCTCTGACTAAATGATTTCGGCGAAGGTCGGCTGGCCCGACCGCTAGCGCTCCAACAAATAATATCGCGAGTTCCGCTGTGGCAACAAAGGAAACTCAGCAAAAGGGAACGGGTGATCGCGTCGAGGCCGTCAGCGCGACGCCGCCGGCGGACGTTGCGCCTGAGCGGTCGACGAGAGTCACGCTGGTCGATGCGGCGTTCGCGCGATCCCTGCCCGCCACGAAGCCGGTCACAGCCGATGCTGCTTCGGCTAACCCGGCGGCCATGCCGGCGGTAGACCTGCAGATCACCGTCATCAAGGGTGGCCTGACCAACGTCAAGGTGCCGGTCGTGATCGGCGCACGCTATGACGGCCTGGCTTTCGCGGGTGCAACCAAGGCTTTCGACCGACTGCTCGACTCATGGCTGACGCGGGCGGTCGACATGGGAATTATCGGATCGAGCCTGGGCCAACTCTTCCTGATCAACCTGAAGCAGTTTCGGCGGACCGGCAAGGTCAAGGCCGACAACCTGCTGCTGGCAGGCATGGGAGAGCCGGGTCGCTTTGCCCGGGACAGTCTTCAGTTCGTCATCTCCAACGTCGTCGTGGCGACCAAGGTCATGGGGCATAATGAACTCGCCCTCCCCCTGCTCGGCATACGGCGGACCGAACTCACGATCGCGGATGCGGTTCGCGGCCTCGTAGAGGGTATTCGCGACGGCTATGACCGCCTCCGCGCAATGGCTGACGACGATACAAAGAATCGGGAAGCCCTGCGAAATGCGGTCGCAAAGCCGCTTTCGGTGGTCATAGCGCACGCCCAGCGCGACAAGTCGGAGGAAATCGAAACCCAGCTTGGCGAACTGGCGCAGGAGAATCCGTTTCCGAACGTGAAGCTGACCATCCACCGCGGTCGCGACGTCAAGGATGACCTGGTCAGCGAGCCGGGCGCAATCGATGTCGAGCCGGGCGGGCCGGTAAATTATCTGCGGATCACGCGAAGCAAATCGGCGGCACGCCCGGCTGTCGCTCCCTTCATGACCGACGTATTCGAATTTTCGGCGCTGTCCGAAGTGTCGGTGATTTCGCAGCGGGAGCAGGAGGTCAACTCGCGTATCCTGCGTGACCTTGTCGATCACATGACGAAAGACCTGGAGCCGAAGGATCGCGAAGACCTCGGCTCATTTTTCACGAATATCCTGATTCCCGAGGACTTCAGGAAACTGACCGAAGGATCGATTAACCTGACGTTGGAGGTCGACGAAACGACGGCCGCGTACCCTTGGGAGATGGCTACCAACAAGCGGTTCACGAAGGCGTCGTTCCTCAGCACCAACGTGGCTGTGTCACGTCAGTTTCGCACCCTGCTTTCGCCGCCACCCGTCTCTCCCCCCGCGCTGAACACCAGGCTGAAAGCGCTCATCATCGCGGATCCTGCGTCCGACGGCCTGGCACTGCCACATGCACGAGCTGAGGGCGCCGCCGTGGTGGAGATGCTGGAGAAGGCCCGAAAAGCCTGGGGAGGTCAGTACGACATCACAGCCAGGGTACGCATCGGCCCGTGCGGCGACGAGGCTGGCCGAACACTGCTTGACAAATTGAAAGCTCAGAACAAATGCGTGGTGGACGCCGAGCCGTGTCAGCCGCTCGAGCTCGCCATGCTGGTCGTCAACGAGCAGTTTGATCTCATCCACTATGCGGGGCACGGAATCTCCGATCCCAAGACCGGACAGACGGGTTGGGTTTTCGCCGGAGATTGCGTTCTCTCGGCGAAAGACATTTTCCGTGTCCGCCAGGTGCCGCGGCTGGTGTTCGCCAATGCTTGTTTTTCGTCCGCAACCAACGACTACAATGAACAGCGCAAGCACATGACCGGCCTGGCGCAGGCATTTTTCGCCCGCGGCATCCCCAACTTCATCGGCGCCGGCTGGCAGGTTGACGATGCCTGCGCGGAGGAATGCGCCAGGTGGTTTTATGCCCGCGTGATGGGATTGAGCAGTCCAAACACCGGCGGCAGCCTTATCGGCACGGCGCCACCGGCCACGATCGGCGAGGCGCTTAAAAAAGCCCGCGAGATGGCGCGCATCCGCAAACCGAAATCGCCGAGTTGGGGCGCGTACCAGCATTACGGTCATGTCAGCGACAAGCTGGTCGCGATGTCCAACACGCCTGCGCCTGACATTGCAAACCCGCAAACCGCAGCCGACGCTCCCGTCGTTTTCAAGGCGCGCGATATGCGATCGACGCCCTCGACCTCCGGAGTAGCGAAAATGGCAGCCTCGGAACCAAGCGCCGGCGTCAAATCGCCTGATCCCAATCTCGTCTACGTCAACGGCATCGACTTCGACACCGGGGAATACGCCTTCAAACCGCGGTCGATCGACGATCTCGCCAGGCAAGTATTGGCGCATCCCGGCGCCGACCGCTTCGGCGACATGCACGGTGACAAACCCCGCTCATTCGCGCTGCCGTTCGATATGGATCCCAACAAGCTGAACGAGTCGGGATGGGGCGTCATTTTTCACACAGACACGCCCCAAAAGGTCCGCGATGCGCTGGAGCCGCTGATCGCGCTTCGCCGGACCCAGGCCGGCGAACGCTTCAAGGCGCTCGATTACAAGAAAGGCGAGCAGGCGCGCGACTGGTACGCTCGTCACGGACTATCGCCCGGCGCGATCGATCCCATGATCGTCCCGTATTATTTGATGCTTGTCGGGCCGCCCGAATTGATCCCGTTCGAGTTCCAATACCTGCTCGGCGTCGACTATGCGATCGGCCGGCTGTCGTTCGATACGCCGGAGGGCTATGAGCGCTACGCACGTTCGACGCTCGCCTATGAAAGCGCCAAGCCGGTGCCGAACGGCAAGGAAATCGCTTATTGGGGCACGCGGCATCTCGGCGACGCCGCCACCGAACTCAGCGCATCGATGCTGGTCGACCCGCTCGCCAACGGAATCGCCGGAGCGACCGGCGCGCTGAAGCAGGCCGTCAGCACCCAGGTCGGCTACGACCGCAAGCTGCGGCTTGGCGATGACGCGACAAAGGACAGCCTGCTCGAAACGCTGCATGCGAAAAAGCCGCCGGCGATGTTGTTTACAGCGTCGCACGGCATGGCGCTGCGGTCCGGCCAGGCCGCGCAGGCCGCCACCCAGGGGGCGCTGTTATGCCAGGACTGGCCGGGGTTCGGCAGCGTGCGCAAGGAGCATTTCCTGGCCGCCACCGACATCGATGACGACGCCAATGTCAACGGCGTGGTCGCATTGCTGTTCGCCTGCTTTGGCGCCGGCACACCCGACGCCGATCAATTCCTGATGGACCTTTCGCAGGCGGGCCAGGCGCCACCACTGGCGCCCAAACCATTCATCGCGGCCTTGCCGCAACGCCTGCTGGCCCACCCGAACGGCAGTGCCCTTGCGGTGATCGGCCATATCGATCGCGCCTGGGGCTTTTCAATCCAGGCTCCCAAGGTGTCGGGCCCGCAGATCGCCACGTTCCGCAACAGCATCGGCTCCATCCTGAGCGGCGGGCCGGTCGGTCACGCGATATGCGGACAATTCGGCGCCAAGTTCTCGGCGCTGTCGGTGCTGCTGCTGAGCGCGACATCGCCGACGGCGGCAGACGCGACGCGTCTCAACGACCGCGAACTCGTCTCCCGATGGCTCGAACGGAATGACGCACAGAACTATGTGTTGCTGGGCGATCCCGCGGTGCGCATCCGCAACGACGCGCTGGCATGACGTCCCGTCGTAACGTCATCCGCCCATGATGCCGGCGGATGAAGATCAGTTGCACGATTCCAGTCATTTTGAAGCAGGAAACGATGATGGATCAGCCAGGCATTCCGCAGTTACCGGAGGCGGTGCGGGCCTCATTCGACTCGATCATGAAGGTGGTCGGCCAAGTTCGCCAGCAACTCGCCGGCGTCAAGGACGTCGTGACGACACGGCCGGGATACAAATATCCGCCCGACGGCAAGCCGGTCCCGGCCATCGTGGTTGCCGTGACTCCCGGCACGACGCCGGTGCAGACCGCCGGACTGGAAGCGAAGTTCGCGGTTCCGTTCACGGCGATCGACGCCACCGTGGAAGAGCAACTGGCCGCCGGCAACAGGCAACCGGTCTCCTTTGGAATGCCGGACGGATCGATGGCCTCGGCGTTCGAGAAAATGCTCGGCGGAGAAGAACCGCTGGCGTTCCTGCCGCCCAAGACCGGGGCCTATGAGGAGCCGGAGCCGCCGAACCTTCCGCTCGTCAAGGAAACGATGGAGATGACGATCTGCGTCAGTCCGGAGGCCGGCTGGACTGAACTGGAAACCTTCCTCGGCGGAACCAAGAAGTCGCTCACGGTGGCGATGTATCAATTCACGGCGCCGCATATTTTCGAGGCGATCGAGGCCGCCGTCACGCCGGCGGACCGCAAATTCGAGCTGATCCTTCACCCGGTGCCGGAGAAGCCGGCGAAGGGTGGCGTGAAGGCCGACGATCTCGACGAAGAGAAAGAGGTCATCCCGCCGCTCGAAAAGAAAATGAAGACACGGTTCGAGCAGACCTGGGCCACGCTGGTCTCGAAGAAGAATCCGGACGGCCTTTTCGCGTCCGCCTATCACATCAAGGTCGCGGTGCGCGACGGCAGCGCCTTCTGGCTCTCCAGCGGCAATTGGCAGTCGTCCAACCAACCGAACGTTCATCCGTTCGTCGATCATCCGGAAAAGCTGCCGGCGCAGTTCCAGAGGAAATACAATCGCGACTACCATGCCATCATCAGCAACAAGAAGCTGGCGTCGATCTACGAGTTTTACATCAAGCGCGATTTCGAGCAGTCCGCCGCGCAAGCCGAAGCCGTCAGCTTCGCCGCACCCGATTTGTTCGTGCCGGAGGAAGAGGAAGAACCGATCGAGTTCGCCAAGCCGACGCAGCTGTTCAAGCCGTTGCGGTTGAACCGCGAGGTCAGCGTGCAGCCCCTGCTCACGCCAGACAATTATGCCCAGCAGGTGCTCAAGCTGATCAAATCGGCCAAGAAGAGCGTCTGGTTTCAGAACCAGTACATCAACTTCCGCGGCACCGAGGACGACTTTACCGAATTCCGGCTGCTGGTCGGCGCTCTCAAGGACAAGATCGACAAGAAGCTCGATGTCCGCATCATCTGCCGCGACATGATGAAGCAAGAGAGCCTCGACGTGCTCATCGGGCTGGACTTTCCGAAAGACGTTTTCCGGTTCCAGCCGGCCTGCCACAACAAGACGATCATCGTTGACGGCAAGATCGTCGTGTTCGGCAGCCACAACTGGTCGAACGAGGGAGTGAAGACCAACCGTGACGCCAGCCTGATCTTCGACGATCAGGAAATCGCGGCCTACCTCGCCGAGATCTACGACTACGACTGGAACACGCTGGCCACCGCCCACCCGACGAAGGCCCGTCCGCGCGTCGCCAAGGACGACGAGGCGACACCGGCCGGCTTCAAGCGCGTCGCCTTTTCCTCGGTGTTCGAGGACGGCGAGTGATTGGACCGTGCCATCCTCAACGCGCAGTCGCACCGCGGGGTCGGAGGCCTGGCCGATGCGCTGGCCGGTCAGCAGAGGCAATCATATGGCGCGCGGAGATCGCCGCTGAGACTTGTGCCGCGTCTGCGTTGGGCAATTGCGGATCAGCATAGAAGGTTGCCACGACAGCCATAACAGCGGTCGCTATTAGGACCCCCAGTACGATCTCAAATCGTGGTCGCGGCACTGATCGATCCTCACCATCATTGAAACCTAGTCCGATAGAACGACGATCAACCTGCCTGGGCTAGATTTCCAGCAAGTTTTTGGGGATCTTGCGCAGAACTAACAACTTTTAGTAGTTTCACATGGGAAAGTCGTTTTCAACGGAAACCCGCGACGCGAGTGGCGAGCGATCCGCCCTCCACATGGTGGCCGGGGATAGCCGCACAATTGAAGAGGCGGCCAAGTGGTTGGCCCCTTTGCAGGTAGGAGAAGCCCCGTGGGAAAAAGATTTGTTCCTGTGCGGAATGCCGATCAACGAGCAATTGAACTTTATAAGACGCTGCGCGAAGTGGAGCAAATGCCCCTTATAGCAGTTGAAATTGGTGACGGATCAAAGCCTATTATTCTCTACGACGCTAACAATCCAAACAAATGGGATACATTATCGGTGGATGGGTTTCTCTCACTGGATGTAGGTCAGGCAAAAGCCGAGGGCGGCACATTCATGGCTCTCAAGCTGTCTCGAAAAAAGCCTGGTAAGCCTCGATTGCCCCAAGCGGAAGTTGATCGAGCAGTGGAAGCCTTCATGACCGGCAAAGACGACGAATAGCCGAACAAGCAGACCCAATCCGCAGCGGTGTCCACCATGGGGAAGCTACCACACCTTGACGATTTGCCCGGAGCGCTACGGCCCGCTTAGATGGACCATGGCCACTAAGTCACCGTCTACATGGCCAGGGGAGTGGTAAAAATGTTGGCTGCGCACCGTCAGATGTTATCGGAGCATTTGCCGTACGAAGTGGGTATGTTGGATTGGTCATACGCAGCTTTGTACGACGATCAGTTCGCATCGTTTAAGGGCCACATGCTTATCCGCAATCTGGCGGTTGAGAGTTTTTGGCTTCACGCTCGGAATTTGCTGGAGTTCTTCAATCGCCCTCGGAACGGAACTGAGGTCGGTGTCGCATCTGCCTCGGATTTCCTGAAAAGCCGGAGGTTCAATGCCCAGCTCGATCTGCAAGCGCTGATC
>Ga0307500_10000397_pt1 | contig 14720 bp, 17 predicted proteins | sample 14_S_MG_FD_201362 | JGI IMG/M metagenome (GOLD analysis project Ga0307500, IMG submission 201362) | Soil microbial communities from Populus trichocarpa stands in riparian zone in the Pacific Northwest, United States - 14_S | ecosystem: Environmental > Terrestrial > Soil > Riparian zone > Trees... | reverse complement strand
AGGGGGAATGATCGGACGCAGTGCCCCTCTCCCCTTGTGGGAGAGGGTGGATCGACGACGCGAAGCGGCGGCGAGACGGGTGAGGGGTACTCTCCGCGTACACATATCTGCCGTGTTGAGAGAACCCCTCATCCGGCGCTTCGCGCCACCTTCTCCCACAAGGGGAGAAGGAGGAAAGCGGTGCCTCTACAGCGTCACCTGCTTGTCGCCGCATTGCTTGCAGACGTATTTGACGCGGGTGGCGCCCTTTTCCGCCTGGACGCGGTTCGGCGCACCGCATTTGCCGCAGACCGCCTCGATCCGGGTGTTGCCCTGTTTGACGACGAGGGCTTTCTTTTCCATCGTCTCGCGGATCAGGCGCTCGGCCTCCTCGCGCATCGCTTGCTTCGACATCGGCCTGCCCCGTCATGAACCGTCACGGCGGCGGTCTTATCACAATCACGATGCATTTCGTAAGCCGGGCACGAAAATTTGCGTGACGGAATGTCAGACCGTCTCCGGCGTCAGCGCCAGCAGGCGCCGCACCAGGGCCAGCGCCGTTTCCGTGGCCGGATCGGCCGAAATCACGGGAACCGCAAGCGCGATGACGTCGATCGGATCGTGTGACAGGACAATGAGATGGGTCGCGCTGTTGGCGGCCAGCAGCGACATCACGCGCTCGACGGCCGGATCGGACAATGTCAGGCCCCACGGCGCGTCGGGGCGGCGCAGCACGCGCATATCAGACAGAAAATTGCGCAGCAGCGGCGGATCGTAAACCCCAAGTTCGCTCTCGCGATAGCGCCGGGCGCTCTCGAAGATCGGGTGACGCGCGAGTTCCGCAATCAGCGCGTCGCGCGTTCTGGCCGGTGACGCCGCGACAGAGTTCAGTACACCGGGCACTTGCGATTCGAAGTGGGTGCGCAGCGCGTCCACCATCAGCCCGATGGTGAGAACGCCCGCGATCGCGATGGCGCAAAATCGCATGATTTGCGCCGCATCGACATCCGGCGAAACAAACGCCGCGGCAATACCGAGAAGCGCCGAACTCGAGAGCCGCAGCACCGTCATCATAAGCGCCTGCCGCTGCGTCTCGGCGCCGCGCTCCGCGATCAGGATCGCGGTGACGACAAGCAGCGCCCCCAATGCCCCGAGCCTGACCGGGATATCCGGCATCAGCACCCTGAAATCGGTGACGATGAAGGGAATGACGAGGACGGCGCCGACGGCAAGGCGCCCGATGCTGCGATTCTCGGACGCCATCAGCGTGGTCCGCTCGCGCGTCGCCAGCAGCCAGGCGCAGATGGCAAAGCCGCCGAGCTGGAACAAGACGAGCAGGACGGCAAAGGGCGCGGCAAAGCGCTCCGATCCAACGGCGCCGGCAAGACCGAGCACGATGCCACCGGTCAGGATGACGATCTTGGCCGGGCGCGGCGCATGACGCCGCAAAATCCCCTCGGTGACGATCAAGGCGCCAAGCGGGATCAGCGCGGCCGGGATCATTGACAAATTGTCGAGCACCCCGCTGCCGCTCCACCACGCCGTGCCGCGTATCAGGAACAGCAACGCGATGATGCCAAGCGCGATCAGAAGCCGGCGCGTCAGCGGACTCCTGGGATCGCGCCGGTACAGCGTGACCATGGCGACGCCAAGGCCGATCGCGCCGCAGAGATTGACGATGGAATCGGCGATCATGCCAGGCGTCATGGGCCGGCTCCATTTGCCGGCGTCCGCGGCCGCAAGATGCCGAAGGGCCGCGTATCGTCCATCCAGTGAACGGCGGGAAGCACCAGCCGCTGCAACGCCAGCGCGGCGCCGGTTGCAAGCAGCGCCGGCAGCGAACCCGAGGGTACTTCGCTCAGGAGATAGCGGCGCGCCCCGGCAAGGTCGATGCGACCGATCTGCAGCACATCGTCGCCTCTGGCGTAGTCCAGCTCACGGGCGCAGAACGAGTTGTATTGCTCGTCGCGATGCTTTGGCGCGGCTTCAAAGGTTTTCTTCAGCGCATCCGATCCGCCGGTATAGGCATTGGTGATGACGAAGCGGGCTTCATCGAACCCGGCTTCCGCACCGACGCCGAACACGGCGCGGTGACGCGACATGATGCCGCGCGCCAGTTGCAGATGCGCAAAACTCTGCCGCGCGTCCGGATGCGGCGACGGAAACACATCCGAAAAGGTCTGGCTGACCATGCCGACGACCGACGGCACCTGGGTGACGTTCGAAATCCATTTCTGACGCAGCCCGTCACGGGCGAAGAGAACCAGCGCCGTCAGGCCGTAAAGGACCCAGGACAGCCCCCGCCCCCGCTCGTCGGGATCGACCATGACGAGGCCGAGATGCGTAACTTCCACAGGTTCGCCGTCCAGTTCGACATCCATCACCGACAGCGCGTTGAAGGCGATCGGCCGCCCCGTTGCTTCCTCGCAGATCAGCGTGACGATGGCGCGTGACAACCGTTCGCGGTCGCCGGAGAAAATGCCGTAGGTGAGGCTTTCCGCAGGCAATGTCCTGGCAGCCACGACGCGCAGTTGCGATACCAGATCGCCGAGTTCGGCTTCGGAAAGCGACAGGCCGGGGGTTTCGACAATGCGCGTGATCAAGCCGGCATGGGTGCGCAAAGTGAGATCGATGGTCGGCTGGCGCAGCGCCTTCAGCCAGAACACGCCATAGCCGCCCAAACGTCCGGCCGCGGAGCGAACCTGCGCCAAAGCATGACCGATCGCCAAATTGCCGCTGCTGAAAGACGCCATGCTACTTGCCCGCACTCGGTCCGGATATGTGCGCCGGGCCCGTTAAGGAGCCATGAGTGCGACACGTTACGGTGGCATGAAGGTAAACGATGTGTTGGTGACGTCAAACATTCCGGTAAGACAGGAAAGCGGCGGATGCCGAAGCATCCGCCGCCTGCCTTCGCCAGCACCGCGTCACAGGCTACGCGGTTTTGGAAACTAACTAGCCTTGGACATCAAGAAGCCTTGGACATCAAGAAGCTTTGGAAACTTCCATCAGCAGCCGTTCAGCCTTGGCATCCTCGATGCGGTTCACAAAGCGGCTGCTCTCGTGCACGTCACGCACGGTCCTGGTCAGGGTGACGCAGGACTGAACGAGCATCACGATGCCCATCGCGAGGTAGCCCTTGATCCAGAGATCACGGGGAGAAAGTAGACGCCGATCGCGAGCAGGAAGGCCGAGGCGCCGAACGAACCGTAGGTAAAGGTGACCCAGGCGTTGCTGTGATGCTGGATATTCTGATTCATGGCGCGCCCTGCAAATGAGATGATGCGTTGAAAATATTCCGGTCCAGAAGGGCTGCGTTTCGCGAAGCCGCGTCGCAACCCTCACCCGTATTTCTGCGCCCGCGCCAGTTAACGGACGGTGAGTCAGGCATCTTTAGGTTGTGGGAGGGTAAATGAGACATTGAGCGACGGCATCAAATGATTCATGACAGTGGATGCCGGTCGTACCGGATCAGGACAGCCGACTATCATGGGCTGGTCGGTTCGATGGAAGGCTGTAGCCGGCCGCTATAGTCGTGTAACAACAACGAGCAAGTGCCCGTAACGAAGTCAAACCCTGCAACGCGAGGCTTGCACGATCGTTACCGCCGAATTCGGCCAAGCGGACGGCGGATGCTGAGACATCCGCCGTCCGCACTCGCCAGCGCCGCGCGTCACAGGTTACGCGGTCCGCACATCTCTTCGTCAAGCGCAGAGCGGTTCAATCGAATGCCGTTGTCGGCCGATGTCATTCGACAACAGCGAGCACACGCCCATCGGCAGCAGCAGGAAGAAGCCTGCGCAGAGTGCGCCATTCATGACCTCCGGCGGCACTGTCGGTGAGAACATGATCGCGAACAGGGCAAGAATCAGGCCGATGGCAATCGTCATGCCGAAGGCCGCGGTCAGGGATGCCCTCAAGAGCGTCGGCAAGCCCCGTGCAAGATAGCCGTCCATGAGCCCGGCGATCGACGATACAGGCAAGGTAAGCAGAAAGGCCGTTATCGCGCATACACCAATGAAGCTATCGTCGATCCGACCCGCGATGGCAGCAGCTACCATCCACACCGCGAGCGCGACCAGCGAAGGTCCCAGCAGGAGAAACACCACGGGTCGTTTCATTGAAGTCAATCCTTCCTTGAGACTTCCGACGCGAAGCCGGACTGCAGCGATTTCTGGATCATGTCTGGCCGCCGAACGGACGGCGAATGCGTAAAACATCCGCCGCCCGCCTCGCCAGCACCGCGTCACAGGTTACGCGGCCTTGGAAACTTCCATCAGCAAGCGCTCGGCCTTGGCGTCCTCGATGCGGTTCACCAGCTTGCCGCTCTCGTGCATGTCGCGCACGGTCTTGACCAGGGTGACGCAGGACTGGACGAGCATCACGATGCCCATCGCGAGATAGCCCTTGATCCAGAGATCGAGCGGCAGGAAGAACACGCCGACGGCGACCATGAAGGCCGAGGCTGAAAACGAAGCATAGGTGAAGGTAACCCAGGCGCCGCTGTGGGGTTGGACGTTCTGGTTCATGATAAAATCTCCTGTTTGATATGGGTTAATCGATCAAATTCAGTTTCAGGCAGCTTGCGTGCGTTTGGCGTTCAGCCGCGCGAGCACGTCGTCCGCGGTTGATTTCAGCCGGGGGCCAAAACCCTGTTCGGCAAGTTTCTCGGCGGTCGCCAGCGGTCCGGTGGCGGCATCGAGTTCGATCAGGGCGTCGGAGGCGGCCTGGGCCTCGATCTGCCGCTCGCGCAGCCGCTTCAGCGTATTCTCCGCTTCCGGCAGCGTGGATTCGTAGGGACGTGCGGCTTCGATGCCGCCCCGGCGAAGCGCGCGAACCGCTTCCGCCGCGCGGGCGATGCGGCGGCCACGATCGAGTTCGGTGATCCGCGCCTCGGCGTTGGCGACCTGCCGCTTCATGCGGGTGATTTCAGACGCGAACAGGGTTCGCGCCGTCATCGCGGCATCGCGGTCGGCCTCGAGATTGGCGATCGCCTGCGCCGCCTCGCGGGCGAGATCTTCCCGGCCGCCATCGAGTGCGGCGGTGGCGCGGACTTCGAGATCGGCGATCCGTGCATTGGTGGCGTCGAGACGGCGGCCTTCCTGCTGGTCGCCTGCGATCGCCAGCGCCAGCGAGCGCTTGGAACGTTCGACGGCCGCCGCCGCATCGCGCATCTGCTGGTCGAGAATGAGAAGCGCCGAGCGGTCTTCCAGTTCTTCCCCCGCGGCAGCCACGCTGCCCCGAAAGAGCGTAAAAACAGTTTTGAACATTGGTAGCTCCCTGTGTTATGAGCAATGCTCATGAATCACTTGTAGCACCAACATGAGCGCTGCTCAAGAGCTATTTTGAGCACTGCTCAAGAAATTGGTAAATAATGTCTAAAGCATTGGCAAGACGAACTAAATTCCTTGAAGATCTGATCCAGGCGGCGGAGCGAAGCATCGCCGCGGGCGGCTTGGCCGGCCTGAAAACGCGGGAGCTGGCGCGGGAAATCGGCGTCGCCAACGGCGCGGTCTACAATCTCGTCGACGATATGGACGAACTGATCCTGCGGGTGGGGTCGCGGACGCTGGCGCGGCTGGACGCCTCCCTCACATCGGCCGAAAGCAATGGCCCGGCCTCACCGCGGGAGACACTCGTTCGAATTGCGGTGGCCTATTGCGACTTCGCCGCCGAAAATCTCGAACTGTGGCGCGCGCTGTTCGAACACCGGATGGCGCCGGGCAAGCCGGTTCCGGAATGGGCCATCAGCGAACAGATGAATCTGTTCCGCCATATCTATCGTCCGCTCGCCGAACTGTTTCCAAAGCGGACGCCGGCTGAGCTGGGCGTGACGGCGCGAAGTCTTTTCTCGGCCGCGCATGGCATGGTGCTGCTCGGACTCGAGCAAAAGCTGATCGCGGTGCCGGTGATCGAACTGCGAAAGGAAATCGCCGTCATCGTCGGCGCGATGATCGATGGGCTGACGGCAAAGGCGGCGTGATCGCGGCGACGGCGTTACAGGCGTAACATCCGCTCGCCGATCTTGAATTTTCTTTCAGCCGGGCATCGCGAACAGTTGAGCGACAAATGCGTCGATCGCGATTGGCGATTCAAATATCGATCGCCACCTCTGAAGTATCGCGGCTGGGAGCGAAGTCTGACGGAGTGTGGTTATGGTGCGCAAGAGTATGATCGCGTTATTGGCGGTTGCGGCCCTGGGCCTGGTTTCACCTACGATGGCGTTGGCGCGCGGCGGTGGAGGTGGCGGCGGCCACGGCGGCGGAGGGTTTGGTGGTGGTGGCGGTGGAGGTTTTCACGGCGGTGGCTTTGGCGGCAGCGGCTTCCACGGTGGAGGTTTTGGTGGCGGAGGTTTTCGCGGCGGCGGTTTCGCCGGTGGATATCACAATGGCGGCTACGGTCGTGGATTCCACCGCTTCGGGTTCGGCCCCGGCGTAGGCTACGGCTCCTACCCGTACGACTACTATGACGACTATAATTACGACCCCTACTACGCCTATTACGACGATGGCGGCTGCTATGTGGAGCAGCGGCGCGTGCACACCAGCCACGGCTGGCGGACGCAGCCGGTTCAGGTCTGCGGCTGACCGCGCATCACTGACATCATCAGGTGATCTCGGCGTCGTCTTGCGCCGAGATCAGTGGGTGTTGCTCCCGGGCGCATCGTGCGGCCCGCAAGGCGATCACACGGTCAGAACCGTCGACCCCGTGGTCTTGCGCGCGGCAAGATCGGCGTGGGCTTTTGCGGCGTCCTTCAACGGATAAGTCTGATGGACCTCGATCTTGACCGCACCTGACTTGACGACGTCGAACAACTCCTTCGCCATTGCCACGAGGTTTTCACGGCTGGCTGCATAGGTATTGAGTGTGGGACGGGTGACGAACAGCGAACCCTTCTGTGCCAGCAGACCGAGGTTGAGCGGATCGACCGCGCCGGAGGACGCGCCGAACAGCGCGGCGACGCCGAGCGGCGCGAGGCAGTCCAGCGATTTGAGGAAGGTGTCCTTGCCGACGGAATCATAGACCACCGGCACCTTCTTGCCGCCGGTGATCTCGTCGACGCGTTTGACGAAATCCTCGCGTGAATAGACGATGGTATGGGCGCAGCCATGGGCCTTGGCCAGCTTGGCCTTGTCGTCGCTGCCGACGGTGCCGATCACGGTGGCGCCGAGATGCTTTGCCCATTGGCTGAGGATCAGGCCGACGCCGCCGGCCGCGGCGTGCAGCAGGATGGTATCGCCGGATTTGACGCGATAGGTCTGGCGGATCAGGTATTGCACCGTGAGGCCCTTCAACATCATCGCCGCGGCGGTCTTGTCGTCGATGCCGTCGGGCAGCTTGAGCAGGCGATCGGCCGGGATCAGCCGCGCTTCGGCATAGGCACCGACCGGCGCGCTGCCATAGGCGACGCGGTCGCCGGGCTTCAGATCGGTCACGCCGGATCCGACTTCCTCGACGACGCCGGCCGCCTCACCGCCGAGCCCGCTCGGCAATTGCGACGGATAGAGTCCGGAGCGATTATAGATGTCGACAAAATTCAGTCCGACGGCGGTGTGGCGGATGCGCGCCTGCCCCGGCCCGGGCTTGCCGACCTCGACCTCTTCCCAGACCAGAACTTCGGGACCGCCGGTTTTGTGAAAGCGGATGGCGTGCGTCATTGGAATGCTCCTTCGGGTGAACTGAAATGGATGGAAACCGGACTTTACGCCTCGACGATGACGTAGCTGTCCTCGACATGCACCGGGAAGGTCTCGGCGACATAGGGCCCCTTCGCCAGCGTTTCGCCGTCCTCGATCACGACCGGATAGGTCCTGATCTTGACACGCTGCGGATCGAACCAGGATTGGCCGTTGCGCATATCGAACTCCCAGCCGTGCCAGGCACAACGCAGCAATTCCCCGACCCGCGAGCGTTCGTAGACGCCGGGCTCCTTCGACGTCAGCCGCGCCACGCAGGCGGCTTTTTCCAGCGGCGCGCCGGCATGCGGACAGCGATTGAGCAACGCAAAATACTCGCCGTTGACATGAAACACGACGATGTCGCGGCCGTTGATTTCGACGACCTTGTTGCCGCCGGGTGGAATCTCCGACGTACGCGCGATGATATGCCGGGCCATGCTGTCTCGACTGCGATCAGAACTTGTAGATTGCGCGCGCGTTGGTGTTGAAGATCTTGCGGCGCTCGACTTCGGTCAGCGGCGTCTTGAAGGCGTAGCGCGGATCGTCGAAATCCCAATGCGGATAGTCCGACGAGAACAGCAGGCGGTCGACGCCGACCCATTCGATCAACGCGCGCAGATGTCTTGCCTCGTCCGGTTCGTCGATCGGCTGCGTCGTGAACCAGAAATTCTCCTTCACATATTCCGACGGCTTTCGCTTGAGATGCGGCACCTCGCTGCGGAACGCCTCGAAATGCCGATCCATCCGCCACGTGGTCGACGGGATCCAGCCGAAACCGCCTTCGATGAAGACGATCTTCAGGTTCGGGAAGCGCTCCGGCACGCCTTCGAGCACGAGGCTCGTGAGCTGCGCCGCCATGGTGTGCGCGTTCGACTGGTGCTCCTCGACATAATAAGACGGCCAGCCGCCGCCGGTCGGCGCATGTCCGCCATAGCCGCCGACATGAATGCCGAGCGGCAGGCCCAACTCCTGCGCGCGCGCGTAGATCGGCCAGTAGCGGCGGCGGCCGAGCGGCTCGTTGGCGCGTGGGCAGACATTGATCTGCACATAGCGGCCGATCTTGGCGCAGCGCTCGATCTCGGCGATCGCCAATTGCGCGTCATCCTGGCCGGCGAGGATCGAGGCCTTCAGGCGCGGGTCGCGGTCGGACCAGAACGCAAGCTGCCAGTCGTTGATGGCGCGCTGGATCGCGGCGCCGAATTCCAGGTTCTGCTGCGAGAAAATGAAGAGGTCGAGCACCTGCAGGATGCCGTATTCAATATCGAGCGGATCGAGATGCTGTTTGCGCATGAACTCCAGATTGGAGCCCGGAGGCCCGCCGGTCGGCGGCCACGCATCGCGGCGCGCGATCAGCGGCGAGGAGCGCGGATACGGCGTGGTGCCGATATAGGGCGTGCGCAGATGGCTGCCATAGGTGCGCAGATGCTCCTGCCAGCGTTTCGGCAAGAACTGCTCGATGTCGGCATGCGCATGGATGCTCGGATGCACGTCGCAATCGATAATGCGCAGCCGGCTTTTGGCGGCTTCTTCCTCGGCGAGGATGGGGCGGTCGATGACATCACTCATGCGATCCTCCTTGGATATTCAAGCTCAGGCGGCGAGCTTCAGCCGCGGGAAGGTTTCGAGCGGGTTGTCTGCGCACATACGCGAAACGATACTCGCCGGCAGATGCGGCGGCATCGGATCGTCGCCGTCGAACTGCCAATGCGGATAGTCGGACGCAAACAGGAACATCTTGTCGGAGCCGATCTGCTCGATCACGTCGGCGACGCCTGCGGCATCCGGCGGGCCGTCGAACGGCTGCATGGTGACGCGGATATGGTCGCGGATGATCGCGGCAGGCTCGCGCTCGACCCACGGCACTTCGACGCGCACGCCGCGCCAGGTCTTGTTGGCGCGCCACATGAAGGCGGGAAGCCAGCTCACGCCGGACTCCATCAGCACGACCTTGAGGCCGGGAAATTTTCCGAACACGCCTTCATAGATCAGGCTCAATATCTGGGCCTGGAACGCCTGCGCTTCGGCCAGATAATATTCGTAGCGATAGGACGGCCAGCCGATCGAACTCGGCGCGCCGCGATAGGCGCTGCCGGCGTGGATCGCGACCGGCAGCTTGTGTTTCTCGGCGGCCTGCCAGACCGGCCAATAGTGCCGGCGCCCGAGCAGCGTCTCGCCCTGCGCCAGCACCAGCACCGATACGAAACGGTTGTCGCCGGCCCTGCGCTCGATTTCTTCCACCGCCAGATCCGGCGCCTGCATCGGCACCACGATCGAGGCGGAGAGCCGCGGATCCTTTGAAAGCCACTCAGCCGCGATCCAGTCGTTGATCGCCTTGCAGAAGCCGGCCGCCATATAGGCATCGAACACCGCCTGCGCGCCGTAGACGACGTTGCAAATCGCGTGGCTCGAACCGAGCTGGTCGAACGCGCCGCGCTGCACCATCTTGAGTTCGCTGCCCGGCTTGCCACCGCCCAGCTTGCCGCTACCCGATTTGTCATGGGCCGGCCGCCAGTCGGCGCGGCCCGAAAACGGCATGTTGGGCGGATAGGAGTTGAGATCGAGGCCGTCGATGGCGCGGCTGACCACCTGCTCTTTCCAGTGGTCGTCGAGATAGGGCAGCAGCGTGGTGCGGGTTCCGCCCACCGCGGGATGGATATCGCAGTCGATCCGCGTGGCCGCCATGGGATTCCTCAGGCTTTCGTCTCGGCGATCTTGGCGTCGCACCAGCAAATGTGCCGCCGATGTGCGGGCTGCGCAAGCACATAACTGGAGGGCCGCCCTGTGCTGGCTGCACGGCGCACTTTCCTTCTCCCCTTGTGGGAGAAGGTGGATCGACGGCGCGAAGCGACGGCGAGACGGTTGAGGGGTTTGTTTCCGCAAGTTTGCTCGTTGAGAGGACCCCTCATCCGGCGCTTCGCGCCACCTTCTCCCACAAGGGGAGAAGGGAAGAAGGCGCGGCGAGATTGACACGTAAATCGAACCACATCCAAATGTCCAAACAACGATTGCGTCGAATTGGGGGATAATAAAATGCAGATGAAATCCGGCAGGCTGGCGGTTCTCGCCGTCTCGCTTCTCACCGCAACGGCGTCCACCGCATCGGCCGCCCCGGCAACGGCCAGCGGCCCGGCGGCACTGGCGCTGGCCGGCGTCGTGGCGCTGTATTCCCCGCTGCTGACGGCGGATGAGCGCGAAGCCGTCTCGGCGTTCTTCGTGGGACAGACCGGCGTGCGCTACGCCAAGAAGATTTTGGTCACCGCGGACAAGATCGTCTGCAAGGTCAGCAATGTCGATATCACGGCGCGCTCCTGCGAACTGACCTTCAAGGGCGCCAAGCAGACCATCACCGGACGCCGGGCCAGCGAAATCTTTGCGACCGAAGCCATGGCCGGCATCCCACCCGATGCCGCCGCCGGATCGGTGTCCGAGAGCCTCTCGAAGCTGAGTTGCACGCTCGACCCGACCGAGATCAGGAAAAAGGCCGGCGGCGGCGTTGACTGCTCGTTCGAGACGGGAAATTGAGGCGATAGTTGGCAATGTCAGGGTTGCGCGACATCAGCTTGCGAAGAGCCACAAGCTCCCAGTTCACTTTAGCCCCTCAGAAAACCGGTTGGGTCGAAAGATCGGTTTGAGGCAATATAGTCGATCTCACCGCGCGTAATACCGATGTCCGTTAGCTCGCTGTCCGTCAGCCGACATAACTCCGCTCGCTGCCTCTCACGTTTGCGCCACTCCTGAAATGCAATCCAATATCCTTCGAGAGGGCTGTAGACCTGCCGCTTTGCGGTTGTCGGTCCCGGCCCGGCAATCCCTTGAATCGTGCTCATCGCGATATGTCCTGTCTCGACTGTTTACCAGGACAAATTGCGGCAAGATGCGCTGGAGCGCTTAACCGGCAGCTTACATTTCCCTTACCGTCAGCTTATTCTTCGTGCTCCAGGAGGCGTCAGAGGTGCCCCCAAAGAAGGAATGGCAATTTGCGCTATCTCTTCGAGGATTACACGCTTAGCAGCGAACAGCGTGAACTGCATCGCGGGACGGACGCGGTGCCGATCACACCGCAGGTTTTTGACCTGCTCGAGTATTTGATTCGAAACAGGGAGAGAGTCGTCAGCAAAGACGAACTCATTAGTGCCGTTTGGAACGGACGCATTGTCTCTGACGCTGCGTTGACGACCCGCCTGAACGCCGCCCGGCATGCGATCGGCGATTCCGGCCAGGCACAACGCCTCCTCAAGACACTGCCGCGCAAAGGCTTTCGCTTCGTCGGTTCGGTGCAGGAAGCGCGGCAGCCCATGGATGCGCCAAATGTTTGGGTCGATTACAGCGCCAACACGGCGCCGGCCCCGGCTTCACCGCCGCATCTTTCCATCATTGTACTGCCTTTCGCCAATCTCAGCGGTGACGTCGAGCAGGACTACTTCGTGGATGGTTTGACCGAGAACCTCACGACAGACCTGTCGCGCATCAGAGGCGCATTCGTTATCGGGCGGCACACCGCATATACCTACAAAGGCAAAGCGGCCGATCTCAAGCAGATCGGCCGTGAGTTGAACGTTCGCTACGTGCTGGAAGGCTCGGTGCAGCGGGGCGGCAATCGAATGCGGGTAAATGTACAGCTGATCGATGCCGAAACTGGCGCACACCTGTGGGCCGAACGGTTCGACAAGCCCGTCACCGACTTACTTGAGATGCAGGATGAAATCGTCGTCATCCTGGCAAGCACGCTGGATGCACAGTTGATCGAGGCCGAGGCGCGGCGCGCGGAGCGCTCTTCTCATCCTGATGCGATTGATCTGTGCTTCCAAGGCCGCCATTCGTTAAACAAGGGGCTTACGTCCGAGCATCTGGCGCTAGCTCGTCACTTTTTTGAACGGGCACTTGCGCTCGATCGAGACAACGTCGATGCGTTGGTCGGCTTGGCGACGACCGAACTCACAACCGCCTCCAGTTTTATGGTTGACGAACGTGGCCCGATCCTTGCGGCGGCGGAAGCAAGGTTGAACAGGATCTTTTCGATGGCCCCGCGTCATGCCATGGCTCACTTGCTATCGGCTTCTTTGCAACTGTTCACAGGACGCGCACCGCAGGCGATTGGGAAATGCGAGCAAGCGCTGGCGCTTGATCACAATCTGGCCGAAGCTCATGCGATGATGGGGTTTGCAAAGGCATTCATTGGGCGGGGCGCGGAAAGCGAAGGTCACATCCAGCAAGCGCTCCGGCTTTCTCCCCGCGATATGCGCGCCTTCCGATGGATGCACTGGCTTGGCGTCGCCAAACTTATCCTCGGCGCCGATGTCGAGGCCATTGAGTGGATACGTCGGTGCCTTGAAGCCAACCGCAATTACCCTATCGCACATTTCCAGCTGGCAGCCGCACTGGCGCTCGTTGGGTCCTTGGAAGAAGCTCGGGCCGCTGCGCGCACAGGGTTTACTCTTGATCCAGCATTCACCACGCGTCGAATGCGAGGGTTCATCTTAGGCAACGACCCGACGTTTCGCGCTGGTAGCAAGCGCATCCGCGATGGAATGCTACTGGCCGGAGTGCCGATGGGTGATTTCCGAGATCGGTCAATCGAGCGTTAGCTTCTTCATGATTGACAGGCCAATCCTTCCCCATCCAATGTCCGACCAAGAACATCAAGCGGGGACGGATCGCGTGGCGGGCAACGAGCAGGAAATTTACGAATGCGACGTGCTGGTGGTCGGCTCGGGCTGCGCCGGAATGTCGGCGGCGGTCACCGCGGGGCATCACGGGCTCAATGTTCTGATCGTCGAGAAGGAATCGCGCTTCGGTGGTACCACTGCGCGCTCTGGCGGCTGGCTCTGGATTCCCGGCACCTCGCTGGCAAAGGCCTGGGGCATCGAGGAAAGCCCCGAGCAGGCAAAAACCTATCTGCGCCACGAGGCCGGCAACAGTTTTGACGCCGCGCGCGTCGATGCGTTTCTCTCCGAGGGACCAAAAGCCGTCGATTTCTTCACCGGCAAAACCGCGTTGCGGTTCGACATGCCGCTGACCTTTCCGGATTACCACGCCGAAGCGCCGGGTGGCGCGCAGGGCGGACGCTCGATGGTGACGCGGCCGTTCGACGCGCATGAACTCGGCCCGCACATCAAGGATATCGGCAGCCCCCTGCCCGAACTCACCGTGTTCGGCATGATGCTGGGCTCCGGCAAGGAAATCATCCACTTCATGCGCGCGACGAAATCGCTGGCCTCGGCATTCTATGTCGCCAGGCGGCTGTCGCGGCACGCGCTGGACGTTATGCGCCACGGCCGCGGCATGACGCTGACCAATGGCAATGCGCTGGCCGGGCGGCTGGCGAAATCGGCGTTCGACCTGAAGATCCCGTTGTGGCTGTCGTCGCCGGTGCTCGAACTGATCGTCGAGGACGGCGCGGTGCGCGGCGCCAACGTCGAGCGTCACGGCAAGCTGATCCGCGTCAACGCCAAACGCGGCGTGGTGCTGGCCTGCGGCGGTTTTCCGCACGACATCGCCAGGCGCAAGGCGATGTTCCCGCACGCGCCTGACGGCACCGGGCATTTTTCGCCCGGTCCCGTCGGTAACACCGGTGACGGTTTGCGCCTGGCGGAGACGGCCGGCGGACGCATCGAGGACTCGCTGCCGAATGCCGCGGCGTGGGTGCCGGTCTCGATCACTGAACGGAAGGACGGCAGCAAGGGCGTGATGCCGCATTTCATCGACCGCGCCAAACCCGGCGTCATCGCCGTGATGCGCGACGGCAAACGCTTCGCCAACGAAGGCAATTCCTACCACGATTTCGTGCAGGCGATGGTGAAGGCGGCGAAGCCGGGCGAGGAGATCACGGCATATCTGGTGTGCGATCACCGCGCCTTGCGAAAATATGGCCTCGGCTGCGTGCCGCCGTTTCCGATGCCGCTCGGCCATCATCTCAAGACCGGCTATCTCAAGCGCGGCACGACGCTGGCCGAACTGGCGGACAGAACCGGCATCGATCCAAGGGGACTCGAGGCAACGGTCACCGAATTCAACGCACCAGCCGCGGAAGGCCGCGATCCTTCTTTCGGCAAGGGATCGCGC
>Ga0307500_10000396_pt1 | contig 14722 bp, 19 predicted proteins | sample 14_S_MG_FD_201362 | JGI IMG/M metagenome (GOLD analysis project Ga0307500, IMG submission 201362) | Soil microbial communities from Populus trichocarpa stands in riparian zone in the Pacific Northwest, United States - 14_S | ecosystem: Environmental > Terrestrial > Soil > Riparian zone > Trees... | reverse complement strand
CGTCGATGATCAGTTTGGTCATTGCGCTCAAGTCTTTCCCAGCTTGCAGTCTGGCGGTGTAACGCTGGCGGTCTTCAGCGACGCCCTGATCCATTGCTGGGTCTCGGCGCCGTAGGTGGCGAGATAGGCCGGCTGCGCTGCGTTCTTCTCACACAGGAACGGCAAATGCGGCTTCAGGTCGTAGTCGCAGGAGGCCAGCCACTCGCGCTTTCCGGCGAACGCGCTGAGCGCTTCCTCGCAGGCGTAGAGGAAGTAGGTGACAAAGCTCTCGTACTGGACCTGCTCGTCGCGGCCGGCAGCCTTGATCTTCTCGTAGTCCGGCTGCGCGAATTTCGGATTCTTGAACGCCAGATCGGTGTAGCCCAGAAATGCCTGCCGCGCGCTGGAGGTACGATTGTTGGTGCGGATCTCGTTGATCTGGATCAGGATCGCAACAAAGCCGAGCAGCGCCACGGCCGCCTGCGCCATCTGCGCCAGCGTCCCGTATCTCTGCCACCAGAAGCTCGGTTGCGACATTGTCATCCCTACTCCGCCGCGACCATGTTCACGGGATCGAGAATACCGGCGTCGTCGATATCGGCCTTGTGCGAATACTGGTCGATGCGCGCCTCGATCTCGTGACGGAAATGCGCGATCAGGCCCTGGATCGGCCAGGCCGCCGCGTCGCCAAGCGCGCAGATGGTGTGGCCTTCGACCTGCTTCGTCACTTCCAGCAGCATGTCGATTTCGCGCTTGTGGGCGCGGCCATCGGCCATGCGGGTCAGCACCCGCCACATCCAGCCCGTGCCTTCGCGGCACGGCGTGCACTGGCCGCAGCTCTCATGCTTGTAGAAATAGGAGATGCGCGCGATCGCCCGGATCAGGTCGGTCGACTTGTCCATTACGATCACGGCGGCGGTGCCGAGGCCGGAGCGCAACTTGCCCAGGCTGTCAAAGTCCATCGGCGTGTCGATGATCTGCTCGGCCGGCACCATGCGCACCGACGATCCGCCGGGGATCACGGCTTTCAGATTATCCCAGCCGCCGCGAATGCCGCCGCAATGCTTCTCGATCAACTCGCGGAACGGAATCCCCATCGCCTCTTCGACGTTGCAGGGCCGCTCGACGTGGCCGGAAATGCAAAACAGCTTTGTGCCGACATTGTTGGGCCGTCCGATCGCGGCGAACCACGCCGCGCCACGCCTGAGGATGTCGGGCGCGACCGCAATGGATTCGACGTTGTTGACGGTGGTCGGGCAGCCATAGAGGCCGACATTGGCCGGGAATGGCGGCTTAAGCCGCGGCTGGCCCTTCTTGCCTTCGAGGGACTCCAGCAGCGCGGTCTCCTCGCCGCAGATATAGGCGCCGGCGCCGTGCGCGACATAGATGTCGAACGGCCAGCCGTTGATGTTGTCCTTGCCAACCAGCTTGGCGTCATACGCCTGATCGATTGCGGCCTGCAGATGCTCGCGCTCCCTGATGAACTCGCCGCGCACGTAGATGTAGCAGGCATGCGCGTTCATCGCGAAGCTTGCCAGCAGGCAGCCTTCGACCAGCAGATGCGGATCATGCCGCATGATCTCGCGGTCTTTGCAGGTGCCGGGCTCGGACTCGTCGGCGTTGACAACCAGATAGCTCGGCCGGCCGTCGGTGGATTCCTTGGGCATGAACGACCATTTTAGCCCGGTCGGAAAGCCCGCCCCGCCGCGCCCACGAAGCCCGGAGGCCTTCATCTCGGCGATGATCCAGTCGCGGCCCTTGTCGATGATCGCCTTGGTGCCGTCCCACGCGCCGCGGCGGCGTGCGCCCTCCAGCCCCCAATCGTGGAGGCCGTAGAGGTTCTTGAAGATGCGATCCTTGTCGTCGAGCATGACTTGAAGCTTCCCTGGGGATCAACGATTGGATTGCGCGTAAGCGAGGCCCGCGGCGCATCCGCCGAAGGTGATCGCCCACAGCAGGCTGGATTCGAGGGTTGCGCTCAACGCGTAACGCTGCAGCAGAAAAATGAAAGCCGCCGCCGCGACGGCGTGCATGCCGATATAGCGCCAGTTCTTCATCGCGCTGACCCTTCCCTGCCCGATCGCGGGCAATGTGCCGATACGCGTCATGTGGTTTCCTTCAGCGTCGTCGGCCCGCCCACAGGCGCCGAGAACTGACGGTCGATCTGCGGTCCCGGCTTCGGCGGGTTGCCGGACGCAAAGCCGTCCAGCACCTTGCCGAAGTTTTCCGCCGTCAGATCCTCGTAGGTATCCTTCCAGATCAGCACCATCGGCGCGTTCACGCAGGCGCCGAGGCACTCGACCTCTTCCCAGCTGAAATTGCCGTCCTTCGACAGATGAAAGGGATCATGATGGATGCGGCTCTGACACACCTTGATGATGTCCTCGGCACCGCGCAGGCGACACGGCGTGGTGCCACAGACCTGCACATGGGCTTTCTTGCCGACCGGCTGAAGCTGAAACATCGTGTAGAAGGTCGCCACTTCCAGCACGCGGATGTAGGGCATGTCCAGGAGATCGGCGACGGCGCGGATCGCCGCCTCCGACACCCACCCCTCGTGCTGCTCCTGCACGCGCCACAGGATCGCGATCACAGCGGATGCCTGGCGACCCGGCGGATACTTTTCGATCTGCGCCTTGGCCCAGGCCAGATTCTCTTCCGAGAACGTGAAGCTCGCGGGCTGCAATTCCTTCGGTGCGAGGCGGCGGACGGACATCGTTCAGTCTCTCATTGCACGCGGCGCCCGGCTTTCGCATTGAGCGCATCGATCCGGGCGAGCCAGAATGCGCTTGCGGTGCCGAACACGTTGTAGCCGACATGGGTTGAAACCTTGATCCGGTCCAGAATCGAAAGGTCGGTCACGGTTTCAAGGCGATTGCTGCGCGGGTCGTAGACGATCAGCTTCAGCGGAGTTTGTTCGAGGATGTAGCGCGACACGGTATGTTGGGGATCGTTGCCGTGTTCCTCGCACAACAACACGCTGTCGGCCTGCATCAGCCGCGCGCCGCCCTTCATGGCTTCGATCTCGACGCCCTCGACGTCGAGCTTGATCAGAAATTTGCCGCCGGGCGCGATCTTGCCGTCGTCGAGCAGATTGTCGAGCGCGAGAACGGGCACTTCCTCGCCGCCCGACTGGTCGCCGGCGATAGAGAAGGCCTCATGCTTGGTGCCGGACAGCCGCGCGGTGCCGCGGGCGGCGCCGATCGCGCACTTCATCGCCTCGAACCGGTTGCCGTTGATCCTCGCGTTGTTGGCGAGCTTCGGGAAGTTCTGTCCAGACGGTTCGATCGCGATCGCCTTGTGCGAGCCGAACGGCTTGCTCGACACCAGCACCGACCAGTAGCCGTAATTGGCACCGCAATCGAGCAGCGTATAGTCGACGTCGGCGGAGTCCTTGAACAGCAGTTCGAGTTCGTCCTCGTAATGATAAGTACGGTTGAGCAGCTTGCTCCAGTAGCCGTCGCCATAGGGAAACTCGAACGTGGCATCGTCGTTGAGTTTGATCTGGATGCCGCGCTCGGGCAGCGTCGTGCGCAACAAATTGGCGCACATATTGTAGCCGCGGTGCGAAAACTTCGACGCCACCTTCGAGCCCAGCACCAGCGCCATCGCGGCCAAACGCTCCCACGCGTTTGCGCCCGCAAGTACGCCCGATGCGCGGTCAAACTGGATGGGCGCCTGCGCCATTACCGATCGACCTCTCCGAACACGATGTCGAGCGAGCCGAGAATGGCCGAGACGTCGGCGAGCAGATGGCCTTTGCAGATGAAGTCCATCGCCTGCAGATGGGCAAAGCCCGGCGCGCGGATCTTGCATTTGTAGGGCTTGTTGGTGCCGTCGGCGACCAGATAGACGCCGAACTCGCCCTTCGGCGCCTCGACCGCAGCGTAGACCTCGCCGGCCGGCACGTGGACGCCCTCGGTGTAGAGCTTGAAGTGATGGATCAACGCTTCCATCGAGCGCTTCATCTCGCTGCGGCGGGGCGGTGCTACCTTGTTGTCCTCGACGACGACCGGGCCCTGGCCATCAGGCGCGCGCAGCTTTGCGATGCACTGCTTCATGATGCGCACGGACTGGCGCATCTCTTCCATGCGGATGCAGTAGCGGTCGTAGCAATCGCCGTTCTTGCCGATCGGGATGTCGAAATCCATCTCGGCGTAGCATTCGTAGGGCTGCGCCTTGCGCAGATCCCAGGCCGCGCCCGAACCGCGCACCATCACGCCCGAAAAACCCCACTCCCAGGCCTGCTGCAGCGTCACCACGCCGATATCGACGTTGCGCTGCTTGAAGATGCGATTGCCGGTCAGCAACGTTTCGAGGTCGGCGACGACCTGCAGGAACGGGTCGCACCACGCCTCGATATCGTCGATCAGTTTTGGCGGCAGGTCCTGGTGCACGCCGCCGAGGCGGAAATAGGCCGCATGCATGCGCGAGCCGGAGGCGCGCTCATAGAACACCATCAGCTTTTCGCGTTCTTCAAAACCCCACAGCGGCGGGGTCAAGGCGCCGACGTCCATCGCCTGCGTGGTGACGTTGAGCAGATGCGACAGGATGCGGCCGATCTCGCAATAGAGCACGCGGATCAACTGGCCGCGGCGCGGCACCGTGATGCCGAGCAGCTTTTCCGCGGCGAGACAGAAAGCGTGCTCCTGGTTCATCGGCGCGACGTAATCGAGCCGGTCGAAATACGGGATCGCCTGCAGATAGGTCTTCTGCTCGATCAGCTTTTCGGTGCCACGATGAAGCAGCCCGATATGCGGATCAACACGCTCGACCACTTCGCCGTCCAATTCAAGGACGAGCCGCAACACGCCGTGCGCTGCGGGATGCTGCGGCCCGAAGTTGATCGTAAAATTGCGAAGGTGTTCCGGTTGTTCGTTCATGACGCAAGCTCCGCTTGCGGGCGAATGGCGAGTGGCGAGTGATCAATGGCACCGATCCGGGGCTCCCTCATGGTGAGGAGCGCAGCAAAGCTGCGCGTCTCGAACCATCTGGCACTGCGCTTGTGGCCATCCTTCGAGACGCCGCGCTGCGCGCGGCTCCTCAGGATGAGGACGGAAAGTGACTCGAAGCGCATGCGTCTATCCATCCACCTTTGGTCCGGCCTTCTCGTCCCCGGGCAGAACGGGATAATCAGCTCCCTCCCACGGAGACAGGAAATCGAATTTGCGGAATTCCTGGTTGAGCCGGACCGGCTCGTAGAGCACCCGCTTCTCCTGGTCGTCGTAGCGAACCTCGACGAAGCCGGTGAGCGGAAAGTCCTTGCGCAGCGGATGGCCGTCAAAACCGTAATCCGTCAGCAGCCGCCGCATGTCGGGATGGCCGGTGAAGATCACGCCGTAGAGATCGTAGGTCTCGCGCTCGAACCAGTCGGCGCCCGGAAATACGTCGATGACCGATGGCACCTGCGTGGTTTCGTCGGCCTCGGCGCGGACGCGGATGCGCTCGTTCAGCGTCGGCGACAGCAGGTGATAGACGACGTCGAAGCGCTTCTCGCGGCTGGGATAGTCAACTGCCGTCGCGTCGGTGAAATTGACGAAGCGCAGCGCGGGATCGTCGCGCAGGTACTTCATCACCTCGACGATCTTGCTCGCTTCGACCGTCACGGTGAGCTGGTTGAAGGCGACCGCATGGGCAGAGGCCGCGCCGCCAAGCGCGCTAACAATCGTCTGCCCAAGGGCGTCGAGTTTGCCGTCGTCCATTGCCTAACCTTAGCGTTCGATGGTCCCGATGCGGCGGATCTTCTTCTGCAGCAGCAGCACGCCGTAGAGCAGCGCTTCCGCCGTCGGCGGGCACCCGGGCACGTAGATGTCGATCGGCACGATGCGGTCGCAACCGCGCACCACCGAGTAGGAATAGTGATAGTAGCCACCGCCGTTCGCGCACGAGCCCATCGAGATCACGTAGCGCGGCTCGGGCATCTGGTCGTAGACCTTGCGCAGCGCCGGCGCCATCTTGTTGGTCAGCGTGCCCGCCACGATCATGACGTCGGACTGCCGGGGCGAGGCGCGCGGCGCGAAGCCGAAACGCTCGACGTCGTAGCGCGGCATCGACACCTGCATCATCTCGACCGCGCAGCAGGCGAGACCGAATGTCATCCACATCAGCGAGCCCGTGCGCGCCCAGGTGATCAGGTCGTCGGCAGCGGCAACAAAGAAGCCCTTGTCGGACAGTTCGTGATTGACCTCGAGGAAGTACGGATCATTGGCGCCGACCGGCCGGCCGGTGGCGGGATCGAGAATGCCCTTCGGCGCCTGCGCGATGGCTGGCGAAGAGCCGGTAGCTGTCGGGCTCAATCCCATTCGAGCGCGCCTTTCTTCCACTCATAAGCAAAGCCGACCGTGAGGACGGCGAGAAACACCATCATCGACCAGAAGCCGGTGGCGCCGAGCTTGCCGAAGGCGACCGCCCACGGGAACAGGAACGCCACTTCGAGGTCGAAAATGATGAAGAGGATCGCGACCAGATAAAAGCGGACGTCGAACTTCATGCGGGCGTCGTCGAATGCGTTGAATCCGCATTCATAAGCGGAGAGCTTCTCCGGGTCCGGCTGCTGGAACGCGACCAGGAACGGGGCAATCAGGAGCGCCAGACCGATCAGGCTCGCCACGCCGATAAACACGACAAGTGGAAGGTAATTCTGCAGGATGCCGGTCATCGGCGGAGCCTTTTCCTGCGGTTTTCAAAGGGCCGCAGATTCGTTGATTGGAATTATTCTTGGCTTAGCGCAGCGCAACAGAGCGCGCAAGACAAGCCATCTTGACGTCACTCCCCGCCCTTGGCGCGTCGGCAGAAGGCAAAAAAGTGTTGCGTTCCTGCCTCGCTCGACCCGGAATTTTAGTTCAGCTCCTTCTCGTCGCCGAGCATTTGGGCAGCCGTGTCGGTCAGCCGATCGATCTGGTCGAGCAACACCTTGAACTCGTCCTTGCTGAGCCGTTCCAGGAGCCGCCGATTGCGCTCCTGTGCGCCAGCCACAATGGTGTCATGCGCCGCCAGCCCGGCCTTGGTCAGGCAGACCAGCGTCTCGCGGTTGTCCCGTGGATTGACCTCCTTGGCGACCAGCTTGCGCGTGACCAGTTCCGCCAGCGCCCGGCTGATCTGCCCCTTGTCCATGCCGACCGCTTCCGCCAGCCGCACCACGCTCATCGGCGGTCGCCGCCCCAGCGACGCCACCAGGCCGAACTCGACCGAGGACAGCCCCGCCAGCCGCTTATAGCGCAGGATCGCGCCGCGCTTGAGCAGGTTGGCCAGCACCATCAGCCGCGACGACATCATCGCGGTGATCGGCGCCAGCTCCGCATCGTTCGCCGCCGCTGGTAGCGGCGCGGCCTGCTTTCCCGGTTTCTGGTTCATGGGAAACCTCTGCCAACAAAGTAGGCCGGTGCCAAGCTCGCCGGCGACGGCGATCGAACAGGACAATCAGACGATACGAAATGCAGATCGTTGACATTGTCATCGATTTGCATTTCACTCAACTTCATACGACCGCGGCGTCAAAAGCCGTGGCGGGAGGAAACGGCATGACCATCACGCAGCGGGATCGCGATCTCGGGACCGGCTATGCCATGAAGCCGTCCACCACCCGGACGGAGCTGACCTCGGTCGGCCGCGGCACGCCGATGGGTGAGCTGCTGCGGCGCTACTGGCACCCGGTTGGCCTCGTCACCGACGCCACCGATATCCCCAGAAAACTACGCGTGCTCGGCGAGGACCTGGTGCTGTTTCGCGACAAGCACGCCCGCGTCGGCCTGTTGCACGCCCGCTGCTGCCATCGCGGCACCACGCTCTATTACGGCAAGGTCGAGGAAGACGGCATCCGTTGCTGCTATCACGGCTGGAAGTTCGACACCGAGGGCCATTGCCTCGAACAGCCCTGCGAACCCGAGGGCGGCCTGTTCAAGGACAAGATCCGCCAGCCCTGGTATCCTGTGCAGGAGCGCTACGGCCTGATCTTCGCCTATCTCGGACCGGCCGAGAAGAAGCCGGCTTTGCCGCGCTACGAGTGTCTGGAAAAGATGGACGACGGCGAGTTCGTCGAGGCCGATGATTCTTCCATCGGCGGCGGCGGTCCGGCCGTCATTCCCTGCAATTGGCTGCAGCATTTCGAAAACGTGGTCGATCCCTACCACGTGCCCGTGCTGCACGGATCGTTCTCGGGGCCGCAATTCACCAACATGATGGCCTCGATGCCGGAGGTGAAGTTCGAGACCTCGCCGCGCGGCGTCACCGTGCGCTCGATCCGGCATCAGGACGACGGCAAGGTGTTTTACCGGGTGACGGAAGCTGCCCTCCCCACGCTGCGCGTGGTACCCAATCCGCGCGTCGCGCAATTCGCCCGCGTCGAGTCGATCGGCTGGACCTTGCCGATCGACGATACGTCGTTCCGCATCTATGTCGCGGGGCGCGTCAAGACATCAGGCGATATCGGGCGGATGCGCTCCAAGTTCAACGGAAAATTCTGGTGGGACATGACCGAACAGGAGCACCAGCAATTTCCCGGCGATTACGAGGCGCAGGTCGGCCAGGGCCAGGTGACGCTGCATTCGGAAGAGCACTTTGGCCAGAGCGACCGCGGCATCCTGATGATCCGGCGAATGCTGAGCGATCAGCTCGAGGCGATGGCCGCGGGCCGCGACCCGATCGGCGTCTCCCTTGATTCAAACGCGCCACCGGTTGAATTCGAGGCGGGGAATTTCATTCGCGAGGCGTGAGACGCAGGCGGAACGGAAGAAAGCCGGACAGGGGGAAACATGGTCGATCTCGCGCCACCGGCAGCCTTGCAACCGGCAGCCTTGCAAACCGATACCGCCGCAAAGCCCTCGATCCGGCGCTATTACGTACTTGGCCTGTTGACCGTCATCTATGCGCTGAACTTCCTCGACCGCACTATTTTCAACGTCCTGATCGAACCGATCAAAAAGGAGTTTTCGCTCAGCGACACCACGATGGGCCTGCTCGCGGGCTTCGGCTTCGTGCTGTTCTATTCGGTGCTCGGCATCCCGATCGCGCGCCTCGCTGACCGCTTCAACCGTCGCAACATCGTCTCGATCGCACTGGCGTTCTGGAGCGCGATGACGGTGTTCTGCGGCATGGCGCAAAGCGTGGCGACGCTGGCGCTGGCGCGGATCGGCGTCGGCATCGGTGAATCCGGCGGCACGCCCGCCTCGCAGTCGATCATCGCCGATCTCTTCAGCAAGAACGAACGCCCGCGCGCGCTCGGCATCTATGCCATCGGCACCTATCTCGGCGTATTCCTCGGCTATTTCATCGGCGGCTACATCAACCAGTACTACGGCTGGCGGACGGCGTTCTATGTCGCCGGCCTGCCCGGCCTCGCCCTCGCCGCGGTGCTGTGGCTGACGATTTCAGAGCCGAAGCGCGGCGCGATGGCGGAGACGTTTACGCCGGAGCCGATCGGCCCCACGCTCGGCTTCCTCGCCTCGCAGCGGACGTTTGTCATCCTGCTCGCAGGCTTTTGTCTCACGACCTACACCAACTACGCGACCTCGGCCTGGATTCCGCCGTTCCTGGCGCGGGTGCATCATCTCTCCAGCGCCGAGATCGGCACCTATGCCGGCACCTTCAAGGGACTGTGCGGCATCGCCGGAACGCTGCTCGGCGGATTCGTGGTGGCCCAGATCGGCCGCCGCGACGATCGCTGGAAGCTGTGGGCGCCCGCGGTCACGTCGGGGCTTGCGGGACCTGTGTTCGCGCTGTGCATGCTGACATCGGACTTCACCACGATGGTGGCGGCACTGGCGGCCACCTCGTTCCTGGTCGGCTTTCACCTCGGCCCGATCTTTGCGATCGCGCAGACGGTTGCAAAACCGTCCATGCGGGCACTGGCATCCGCCATCATGCTGCTGACGGCCGCCGGATTCGGCCAGGGCATCGGCCCGCTTGCGGTCGGCATGCTCAACGACGCGCTGAAGGACGATTTTGGCGCCCAGGCCGTGCGCTATTCGCTGCTGTCGGCCGCGGTCACGACCACGGTCGGGGCCTTGTTGTTCATCTGGGCGGCGCGGTCGATACGGGACGACATTCAGCGGGCGGCCTAGCCGCACGCCTCGCCCTCTCCCCTTCGTATTGTTTTCATTGGAATTTTTAGCTTTCACCGCTGCGGCGCCCGCGCCTGCGGCCGCCGATCTGTGCGCTTCGTCACGGAAATCAGGACGAAAGCAGGCCAAAAACCGGCCGAATGAAACCATTTTGACGGAACCGCGAAACGATCCTGAAACACACGCGGCGTAATTCTCTCACCAACAGGGACGCGGCAGGCGTCCGGGAGGCTCAGATGAACCACTCAATTCATTCAGCGGATCGCAGTACCCATTTGAAGATCGTGGTCGTTGCGCTCGTGGCCGGTATTGCGGTTGCGGCTTTCGGCATCTCCGCCCGTACCGGCGCGGATTACAGCCAGACCGCGCAGGTCGTGAAGGCCGGCAAGGCCGTGGTCGTCACCAGCTCGAACACCTCGACGGTCCGCTAAACGATATCAACGGAATCGGAATAAAAACGGCCGCCTCAAGGGCGGCCTTTTTGTTTGCAGCAGTCTCGAACGATCTACGTCAAGCCATCGATAAATGGCGCGAGAGACGGGACTCGAACCCGCGGCCTCCGCCGTGACAGGGCGGCGCTCTAACCAACTGAGCTACTCCCGCGGATGCCGTAATCATGTTCTGATCCGCACAGAACCGAGGGCATAAAGGGCCGCCCCCGCTTAGTCAAGGACGTTGCGAATCCTCCCATCTGACGGGGGTTTCTGCGATTCCGATACAAATAATGCCCTGTTTTCAGGCTAAACGGCGCAGGCAGCGATTCCCCGAATCGTTTAAGGCCTGATACGTATGGGTTTCTTGAATTCCTCCCTTGCGCGGGTCGCCCCGGGCGCCGGGTTTCGAGCCAGCACCCAAGGCATTTTCCCGGCGCGGACCGGGTTCACAAAGGCGCTCAAAGCCATTCAACCAACGAGGAGAGCCAGATATGGCGAAGAAAGCAGCGGCCCCAGCCACCATCACACTGAAACATCTGGCGGCAGCCCTCGCCGAGGAACATGACCTGTCGAAGAAAGCCGCCGAGGCGATCCTGACCGACATGGTCGGCAAAATTGCAAAACACCTCAAGAAGGGCGAGCGCGTCCGAATCGTGGGGCTCGGCATCCTCCAGGTCCGCAAGCGCGCCGCCCGCATGGGCCGCAACCCCGCCACCGGCGAGCCGCTCCCGATCAAGGCCAGCAAGAAGGTCGCGTTCCGCGCCGCCAAGGAACTCAAGGAAGCCGTCTGAGCTGACGGCTCCCTCCGACCCGACCAAAAGCGCCATTCCGGCGGGGGACCCGGAAGGGCGCTTTTCTGTTATAGAGCGCTTCCCTTGACCCAGTTGTTCGGATCGTCATGCCGGCCTCAGCCCTCGCCTTCACCCACGATGTCACCGAGCGCTTCCTGCGCTACGTCGTGATCGACACCCAGTCCGATCCGGCCTCGCCGACCTGCCCTTCCACCGAGAAGCAGAAGAATCTCGGTCGCCTGCTGGCTTCGGAGTTGCTGGCAATCGGGCTCGCAGACGCCCATCTCGACGAGCACGGCTATGTCTATGCGACGATCCCGGCCAATACCGAAAAGAAGGTGCCGGTGATCTGTTTCTGCTCGCACATGGACACGTCGCCGGATTGCACCGGCGCCAACGTCAGGCCGCAAGTCTTGAAGAATTACCAGGGCGGCGACATCGTGCTGCCGGCAGATGCCTCCCAGGTGATCCGCGCCGCCGACCATCCCGCGCTCGCCGACCAGATCGGCCATGACATCATCACGACCGACGGCACCACGCTGCTGGGCGCCGACAACAAGGCCGGCCTCGCCGAGATCATGGATGCGGCGCGGTTCCTGATCCAGAACCCGCAAGTGAGGCACGGCACCATCAAGATCCTGTTCACGCCCGACGAGGAGATCGGCCGCGGCGTCGATAAGGCCGACCTGAAAAAGCTCGGTGCCGACTTCGCCTATACGATGGATGGCGAAAGCGCCGGGAATATCGAGGACGAAACCTTTTCGGCCGACGGCGCCACCATCACCATCGAGGGCGTCTCGACCCATCCCGGCTTTGCAAAAGGCAAGATGGAGCACGCCATCAAGATCGCGGCAGCCATCATCGACCGCCTGCCCCGGGATACCTGCTCGCCGGAGACCACCGAGGGCAAGGAAGGCTTTTTGCATCCGATCGGCATTTCGGGCGCGCTGGAGAAGGCCACCATCGGCTTCATCGTGCGCGATTTCACCGACGAGGGGCTGCAGCAAAAGGAAGCCCTGCTCGAAGGCATCGTCAAAGAGGTGATGAAGGATTATCCGCGCTCGACCTACCGGATGGACGTCAAGCCGCAATACCGCAACATGAAGCAGGTGATCGACCGCCACCCCGAGACCGTCGACTACGCCATCGAGGCGATCAAGCGCGCAGGCCTGACGCCGGTGCGAAGCTCGATCCGCGGCGGCACCGACGGCTCGCGGCTGTCGTTCATGGGCCTGCCCTGCCCCAACATCTTCGCCGGCGAACACGCGTTTCACTCGCGGCTGGAATGGGTCAGTCGCCAGGACATGGAGAAGGCGGCGGAGACGATTGTGCACCTGGCCATGATTTGGGAAGAACGGGCGTAGTAGTTTCGACGACGCTCCATCCCGTCATTGCCTGCGACAAACGCGAAGTGTTTGCGCAACGGAGCGATAGCGGCGCGGTAGTAACCCAGGTACGCCGCGTTTCTTAAAACGAGGAGCTCTACCATGCGGTTGTCCAAGGTTGCCGTTTTGGCGCTTATCGTTGGAACTGCGGGCGCAATGTCCGCGTCTTCGTCTGCAGCGCCGGCCGCTCCCGAATGTCCAAAATTGGTGGAACTGGCGGATTGGGGCGAAAACTCCACCGGCGACATCAGCGTCGCATCCGGGCAAAGCTGCCTGTTTCCGATCACGATGCGCGGCACGGTGACGAGCTCGGACATTTCGCAAAAGCCGGCGCATGGCAAGTTGAAGAAGCTCAACGCAACGACTTACGAATACAAGGCGAAGGCCAGATACAAGGGAAGCGATTCCTTTGCCATCAAAGCAACGGGTCAGGGGCCGACGGGATCAGGCACGTCGGTCATCACCGTGCACGCGACCATCAAATAGCGCGCCTCGCGTCCATTGCATGGCCGCACGGTGCCGTTCGACAGATTATCTTATTCCAGCGATCCCCTGAGACCTCTGACACCCGTATTCGGGGCAACCCGCTCGCCGCTCTCAGGAGGGGTGGACGGACGAACCTCACGATGTTCGGACGCAGTGATGACTCGAAAGACGATCGCGCCGAGCAGAAGCAGCATCAGCAGAATCAACCCGACCCGGGCCGGAGTGAGCTGCAGATCGGACAAGCGCATCGTTACTGCATCCATGCGCATCACCACCAGCCCCGTGCGACACAAGCCTCGCTGAGTCGTCAGGCGATTTGGTGGCGTGGCGATGGCCAACCGGCGTTCAATAGGAATGGGTCGGCCCGCCGGGACATGGAAGAGGCCGTGCAGCATCGTGCGTAGCACGCTCTGCCGTCATTGCGAGCGCAGCGAAGCAATTCATGCTTCCGCGTTCGCCGACGGATGGATTGCTTCGCTGCGCTCGCAATGACGGTGTGGCGCGACGTTGCGCCCGGTTCTGCTATGACGCCCTTGCCGTGACGATCCAGACCGACGCCGGCAACAGTACCGCATCGCCCTTGGCGAATGGCGTCAGCGCTTCACGAATGGAAGCCGCGGCAGCCTTGCGGAGTTCTTCCGGCTGGCCATCCAGCGCCCGGCTGACCGGGCCGATTTCGAATGCGCCCTGCACTGCCCCATCGAGGCCGTGGCCGATCGCGGCATCGAGCAAAAGCGGACACGCTTCCATTTCAATTCTCGTAAAGCCAGCCGCGTCCAGGATTCGACGGACGCGCGCCTCCGAGGCAAACGCAAACGGCCCGGGATCATCCGGCCCCTGCTGCGGCAGTTTTGGCACGTGCTTGTAAGCGGCCGTTAGCGGCGCCATGAAGAACGGATTTTCCCGCGGCTCGCGCCAGCAGGCGAAGGCCAGCCGGCCCGAGGCCCGCAGCGCCTTGTGCATGTTGGCAAATGACAGCGCGGGATCGGCGAAGAACATCACGCCGAACCGCGAGGCCAGCACATCGAAACTGGCCGGCTCGAACGGATAGACGGTGGCGTCGGCCAGCACGAAATCCACCGGCAGATCCTTTGGCGCACTCTGCCGCGCCCGCTCCAGCATCGGGCCGGATATGTCGACGCCGAGCACATGGCCTGACGGCGCGACCTCCCGCGCGAAGGCGATCGCCGTGGCGCCGCTGCCGCAGCCGACATCGATGACGCGCTCGCCCGGCTTCAGCTTCGCCCGATCGATCACGAGGTCCGCGATCGGCTTGAGCACGATGTCCTGCGCCGTCTGCCGCTCCGCCCAGCGCTGTCCGGCAGGACCGTTCCAGTAGGCGACCTGGTCGGCGTTTTGTTCGTGGCTTGCGGGGACGTCCATGTGCGCGGTCCTTTTGATATTTCGGAACGTTCAGTTTTCGCGCATGGAGTTCGAACAGTCCGCCTTCGCGCTTCACGCCCCGGCTGGCATGCCCAGCCGTAGCGCGAAGCGCGAAGGCTGGTAGGCGGCGACAGATTCGAACTGCCGACCCTCTCGGTGTAAACGAGATGCTCTAACCAGCTGAGCTAGCCGCCCTCGCCGCCTGT
>Ga0307500_10000395_pt1 | contig 14747 bp, 10 predicted proteins | sample 14_S_MG_FD_201362 | JGI IMG/M metagenome (GOLD analysis project Ga0307500, IMG submission 201362) | Soil microbial communities from Populus trichocarpa stands in riparian zone in the Pacific Northwest, United States - 14_S | ecosystem: Environmental > Terrestrial > Soil > Riparian zone > Trees... | reverse complement strand
ACCGGGCACCCGGTCACCGGCCCGGCCGTGGCGGTCATAGCAGGGTGAACCAGGCACAAGCTGGGTCGGGAGTGGAGCCGGGATGGACGGCAGCGATGGCGGTTCGGCTGCCGGCGATGCCAGCCCCGACCTCGCTGGCCGGCAGCGGGTCGGCCGGCGGTAGGCGTGGCGGCAAGCGACTCGCTCCGGTTCGTCGGGCCGGCCGACGCGGGTGACCTGGCGGCGTTCCTCGGCCGGATGGCCCGGCTGGATCCGGCGGCCCTGGTGCGGTTGCGTGCCGGCGCCGGGGGGAGCGCGACCACTGTCTACGCCTGGCTGCCGTTCGGGGTACTGGTCAGCAGATCGGCGCGGATCGAGGAGGCGCCGGCGGACGCGACGGTCGGCGCGGCCGCATTGCTGGCTGCGGTGGAGGCGGCCGGCGCGGATCGGTCGATCGCGCTGCCAGCGCGACAGGACGCCGCCTGGCGCGGTCAGCTCCCGCCGGTGGCCGGCTGGCAGCACCTGGACCGGGTGCCGGTCGAGGTCGTTGCCCGCCTGGTCCGGGCCGGGGCGGCGACGCTGAAGGCCATCGGCGGGCAGGGGAGTGCCGGCCTCAGCGAGTCGCTACTGGACCACGAGGCGCTCACCGTGAGTGGTACGGACCGAACCGTCGTGCTCCCACTCCGGGTGCTCTCGGCGGCCTGGCGGATGGGCTTCCTCGGGGACATCTCACCGGGTGGCGCTGACCGCACTGTCGCTGTCTCGGTCCAGGGCAGCTGGGTGCGGCTGGCGGCGCCGTACGGGTCGGCCTACCACCAGCTCTCCCGAGGACTGCAGGTCCGGCCGCGGTAGGTCGGCCGGCGGCTCAGGCCAGCCAGACCGCGGTGTCCGGGGGCAGCATCCTCGCCTCGTCGGTGCCGCTGAGCCGGCCGCTGGCGAGCAGGACCTCGCCGGGTGGAAGCGGCACGTCGGTAGCAGACGCGTTCAGTGCGCAGATCAACCCGTTGCCGCGGCGGAAGGCAAGGCATCCCTCCGGGGCGCCGTACCACTCCAGCGTGTCCTTTGGCGGGTTGGCGTACTTCGACCGTAGGTCCAGCACCCTGCGGTACAGGGACAGCATCGAGTCAGGATTCTCCAGCTCGGCCTCGACGGTCAGATCCGCCCAGCTGTCCGGCATCGGGAGCCACGTCCGTGAGCCGCTGGTGAAGTCGTACGGCGCCTTCTCCCCGCTCCACGGCAGCGGCACCCGTTCGCCGTCCCGACCCCGGTCGGTGTGCCCGCTCCGCTCCCAGACCGGGTCCTGCAGCGCGTCGTCGGGTAGATCCACATTCGGTAGCCCCAGCTCGTCGCCGTTGTAGACGAACGCCACGCCGGGCAGCGCGAACTGGACCAGGGCCGCCGCTCGGGCCCGCAGCCGGCCGAGTTCGCCGTCACCGTAGCGGGTGACATGGCGCGGCCGGTCGTGGTTGGCCAGCACCCAGGTTGTCGGTGCGCCGACCGAGTGCATGGCGGCGAGCGAGTCGTCGATGGCGGACCGCAGTTGCGAGGCGTCCCAGCCGGCCTCCAGCAGTCTGAAGTTGAAGGCGAGGTGTAGTTCGTCGGGTCGGACGTAGCGAGCCAGTCGCTCGTCATCGCTGACCCAGACCTCGCCCACGGCGACCCGGCCGGGATAACTGTCCAGCACCCGCCGGATCATCCGGTGCAGTTCATGCACGTCGTCCTGGTCGAAGCGCGGGTCGCGCTCCTCGACCTCGTCCATGACGCCGCCGGCATCCTCCGGATCCGGCATATCCGGAAGGTCGGCTGATTTGGCCAGGCCATGCGCCACGTCGAGCCGGAAGCCGTCGACGCCGCGGTCCAGCCAGAACCGCATCGTGCGCTCGAAGTCCGTGACGACCTCGGGGTTGGCCCAGTTGAGATCCGGCTGCTCAGGCGCGAACAGGTGCAGGTACCACTGACCATCGGCTACCCGCGTCCAGGCCGGCCCGCCGAACGTGGACTGCCAGTTGTTCGGTGGCTCGCTACCTTCCGTCCCCCGTCCGTCACGGAAGTAGTACCGCTGCCGGGCCGGGCTGCCAGGCGCACTCTGCAGTGCCTCCCGGAACCAGGCGTGCTGGTCGGAGGTGTGGTTCGGGACCAGGTCGACAGTGATCCGAAGGCCCTGCTCATGCGCCTCACGGATCAGGGCGTCGAACGTCGCGAGGTCGCCGAAGAGCGGGTCGACCCCACGCGGGTCCGCGACGTCATAGCCGTGATCGGCCATCGGGGACGGGTAGAACGGCGTGATCCACAGCCCGTCCACGCCAAGCAAGGCGAGGTAGCCGAGCCGATCCCGGATGCCGCCGAGGTCGCCGACGCCATCCCCGTCGCTGTCCAGGAAGCTCCGGATGTAGATCTGATAGAAGACCGCGGACCGCCACCAGTCGTCAGACTCGGACGCTGCAGACCTGGGGGCCGCAACGCGGCTCTCGGGTGAGCGGTGCACGGTTCTCCTCGCGGTCACGCCCTGGATAGCAGGCTCCATAGCTGGCTCCGGTGCCCGGTGGAGACTATCCGGTCGCGGATCAGTCCCCACTGTTCTGCAGGCTGAAGGCAGCCATCTCCAGGTAGCGCCACAAGGTCTCGGCGTGCTCGGCCGGTAACCCCAACGAGTCCAGCGCGGCACGCATCTGGGCCAGCCAGGCGAGCCGCTCCCGTTCGCCGATGACGAAGCCGGCGTGCCGCATCCGCAGCCGGGGATGCCCGCGCCGCTCCGAGTAGGTTCGCGGGCCGCCCCAGTACTGAATCAGGAACAGCCGCAGCCGCTCCTCGGCGCCGCGGAGGTCGGCCTCCGGGTAGAGCGGAAGCAGCACCGGATCGGCCGCGACGCCCGCGTAGAAGCGGGCGACGAGACGGTGGAACGTCTCCTCGCCACCAATCAGGTCGTAGAACGTCGGCTCCGGCTGTGCGTCGGTCACCCGTCAATCCTGCCGCACCATCCCTCCTGGCCGCTGCGGCCGGTCGGTGTTTCACATCGGCTGGCGCCGCCCGGACCAAGCTGGCGGGCTACCGAGCGGCCGCCGAGATCAACGCGGGCCGGTCGGACCACGCAGTTGCCGGCCGAGGAACTCGACCGTCTCAGCCCACGCGCCGGCGGCCTGGTCGGGCGCGTACGCCCTGGTGTCGGCGTTGGCGAAGCCGCGCCTCGTGTCGGCCCAGGTATGCGTGTCGACCAGCCCGCCAGCAGCGCGCAACTCCGCAACGAACGACGTCGGCAGGTCGGGCGGATCCCACCGGTCGACCTCGGCCAGGTGCAGCAGGACCGGGCAGCGGATCGGAGCGCGATCGTCCGCCCCGAGCGCCGCGTAGTAGGCGACCACCGCGTCGAGCACACCCGAGATCGCCGTCGCCAGGGCGAGCCAGCCACCCACCGCGAAGCCGATCGCGCCGATCCGTTCCGGCCGCACACTCGGATGCGCACGCAATTGTCGGGCGGCGGTGGTGAGCATCCCCCGCGACCGGGTCAGGTCCAACCCGGCCACCAGTTGTTCGGCGTCGGCCGGGTCGGTGGCCAGCCGGCCGCCGAACAGATCCGGCCCCAGCGCGGTGAAGCCCGCCGCCGCCAGCGCGTCGCACAAGTCCTGGATGTGCGGCTGTGCCCCGAAATCATCGTGCACTACCAACACGCCCGGACCAGGCAGAGCAGGCTCGCTCAGATAGCCCGTTCCAGCTGACGTCGAACCGCCCAACGTCACCATCGTCCCCATGATCATCACCTTGTCTTCGAACATATGTTCGAGTACGGTGACGGTACGACGCGGTGGGGTGGAACGGCAAGTGGGGGTTGAGTTGCCTGATTGGGCCGGAAGTGCGGCGTTGTCGAGAGGTGTGGTCTCAGACGTCCAGTTGGTTCTTGATCCGTTCACGCAGTTCGCGGCCCACGCGCCACTGCTGCAGTGGTCGGGTCTTGACTGTAAGCCGAAGCACGGCGTTGTCGGGATTCAGTTGCTCGATTCCGAGCATCCGCGGTTCCTCGAGGATCACTGTCGACCACTCCCGATCCCGCCACAGCGAGTCGGCCGCCGTCTTGATCGCGTTGCGCACGTCAGTCAGGTTCGACGTGGCTGGCACCGGAAGGTCGATGATGACCTGGGCGTAACCCTGGCTCTGGTTGCCCACGCGCACGACCTCGCCGTTGCGGACGTACCAGACCGTGCCGTGGTCATCCCGGATCCGGGTCGTGCGCAGCCCGACCCCCTCCACGGTCCCGGCGACCTCGCCGACGTCGATCACGTCGCCGACGCCGTACTGGTCCTCCAGGATCATGAAGATCCCGGCGACGAAGTCCTTCACCAGGTTCTGCGCGCCGAAGCCGAGAGCGAGCCCGAAGATGCCGGCGCTCGCGATGACCGGGGCGAGGTTGAGCTCGAGCTCGCCGAGCACGAGCATCGCCGCGATCCCGAAGATCATGAGCGAGGTGATGCTCCGCAGCACCGAGCCGATCGTCTCGGCTCGCAGCCGGCGACGTTCCGAGATCAACCCGGCGTTGCTGAGAAAGCTCTGCACGGCCGCTCGCTCGCCGAGCGGGCGGAGCATCAGCGGCAGGTCGTTCTCCGAGCTCGATCGGGTCAGCCTGCTGATCGCCCGGCCGATCAGCGCCCTGATGAGCAGCGCCAACAGGACGATCAGCAGGATCCGCAACGGGTGGACGACGAAGCCCTTGAGGTTCCGGTTGAAGAACTCGTGGAATCCCGTGGCGGCCTGGTCGGGTGCCGAGAAGATCACGGCAGGTTGGCTCCCACAGTCGTAGCGGCCATCGGACGCCTAGCGGGTCAGGCCGAGGCGGTCAGCGAAGAATGCAAGTTGGTCGGAGGCCAGTTCGACGGTGCGGCTGACCGACCTGGCGCCGTGCCCGACATCCCGCTCGGTGCGCAGCAGGATGGGACTGGTGCCGGCCGTGGCGTGCTGCAGCGCGGCGCACAGCTTGCGGGCGTGCATCGGGTCGACCCGGGTGTCCGAGCCGAACGTCGTGAAGAGCACCGCTGGATAGACGACCCCGTCCTGTACCCGGTGGTATGGGGAGTAGCTGAGCAGCCACCCGAGTTCCTCGGCTTCGTCGGCGGTGCCGTATTCGTCGCTCCAGGTGCGGCCGAGGCCGAACAGCTCGTACCGGACCATGTCCAGCAGCGGGGCGCTGCAGACCACGGCACTGATCAGGTCCGGGCGCTGGGTGAGCGTGGCGCCGACGAGCAGGCCGCCGTTCGAGCCGCCGTAGATACCGAGCTGCGCCGGGGTCGTCCAGCCGGCGGCGACCAGATGGTCCGCCGCGCCGGCGAAGTCGTCGAACACGTTCTGCTTGCTCGCACGCATGCCGGCGCGGTGCCACTCCTCACCGTTCTCCGAGCCGCCGCGCAGGTTGGCCACCGCCCATACCCCGCCGGCCTCCACCCAGGTCAGCAACGTCGGGGTGTAGGTCGGGGTGACCGACAGGTCGAAGCCGCCGTAGCCGTAGAGGATGGTCGGCCGAGGCTGCTGCGGAGCCGAATCCGGCGCGATCACGAAGAGGTGGACCGCGGTGCCGTCGGCCGATTCGTAGTGCAGGCGGCTCACCCGGACGTCGGGAAGGTCCACCGCACCGGGCGCCGCCTCCGCGATGTTGGTCGTGGCCGGTGCGTCCGCCGACCAGTGCAGCACCATCGGTGGAGTGAGATGGTCGGTGTAGTTGATCCAGCACTCCCGGCCGCCCTCTGGGCGGCTGGTCAGTCCGAGGACGCTGCCGGCCTCCCGGCCGGAGACCATCCCGAGCTGGCGTGCGGTCTCGGCATCCCACCAGGAGAGCTGATCGCAGGCGTCCTTGCTGTGGCTGGCGAAGATGAGTGCGACGTCGGCCGCCCCTTCGGTCGACGCGACGAGCGTCACTGTCGACAGCACGGCGTCCGGCGTCTCCGGCACGACGTCGACCCAGTTCGCGTACTCGGGATCGGCCGGGTCGACCCGGCACAGCCGGCCCTTGGGCGCATCCCGATTGGTTTGCAGGTAGAGAAGGCCGTCGCGGGCCACCCATGCGTGGCACTTCGCGTCGACACCGAGCTGGACGGGCAGCAGTGTCCGGTCCCCGCCCGCCGAGGTGAGGTCGGCGATCCAGACGTCGTCCCGGGGTGCGGTGCCGGCGGCGGCGCTGACGATGAGCCAGCCGCCGTCGCGGGACACCGAGACGCCGTAGTAGTTGGTCGGGTCCAGGCCGGCGCCGTGCACTTCGAGATCGGCCGTCGGGTCGGTACCGATCCGGTGCCGGTACACCCGCCGGTGGAACCGGTCCTCGCCGGCCGGCACCGCGTCCGCCGGCAGCCGGCGTACGTAGTAGAACTCGTCACCGCGGGGGAGCCAGGCGACGGGGGAGTACCGGCATCGGTCGATCGGGCCTTCGACCTGCGCGCCGGAGGCGACCTCCAGCACGAACATGCGGGATTCCTCGTCGCCGCCGATCGACAGCTGATAGGCCAGCCGATCGCCCTCGATGCTTGGTACCCAGGCGTCGAGCGTGGTCGTGCCGGTGGGGTCGAGGCTGGTCGGATCGACCAGGGTCCGCTCGGCGCCATCGGGCTCGCGGACGATCAGCGCGGCGTGTTCCTGGCCGGGTTCGCGGCGGGTGAAGAAAGCCCGCGCGCCCCGCCATACCGGTGCACCGACCGCGCCGACCCGCAGCAGTTCGGTGAGCCGCTGCCGGAAGCCGGCGCGTCCCGGTAGTCCGTCGAGGTATGGCCGGACGAGCGCGTCCTGCTCGGCTGACCAGGCGACGGTCCGCGGGTCGGCCGGGTCCTCGAGCCAGCGGTAGGGGTCGGGGATGTCGTACCCATGCCGGGTCTCTACTAGGTCGAGCCGCTCGGCGGGGGGGTATGCCGGGCGGGTCTGGGCGGCAACTGTGGTCACGCCGGCCAGCGTACGGGCGTTCCCTGGCCGGTCGCGGACCCTGGTGGCAGGTCGCGCGCGCCGCCAGCTGGGCGCTGGCCGAACCGCCGCCGGCCGGGGTGCTAGCTGGAGGCATCGCCGGCCGGGCGATGGCCGAACCGCCGCTGGCCGGGGTGCTGGCTGGAGGCATCGCCGGCCGGGGGCTGGCTGGAGGCGCCGCCGGCCGGGGTGCTGGGCGGACGGCGGCGGGCCGGGTGCTGGCCGGGCGGGCCGCGGGCCGCGGGCCGCGTGGCGTCGCCGCTGCGGTGCGTGCGGAGGCAGGGCGGGCGGGCCACTTGAGCGGCGTGGCGCGGCCGTGCGTGTGGAGGCAGGCTGGACGGGCCACTTGAGCGGCGCGGCGGGCCGTTTGATCGGGGTGGCGGGCCGCGGGTACGGCGGTGGGGTCGGTTTGGGCCTACTGGCGTGCGGCGGTGGGGATGACGGTGGCGGTGAGCTCTGGAAGGAGTGAGATCGGGTCGCTGTGGCGGGTTCGGCTGGATGGCGGTGCAGTTGCCGCGAGGCGTCGGGCGACCAGCGCGACAGCGACATGCCGGTAAGCGCGTGCGCGAAGGCTCTCTCTCAGGTTGACTGTTCACACAGTCAGGAGGTGAGCCGGTGGCGCGGATGGCGGTCACATTACTGCTGAATGCGACATTCGAGCCGCTGTGCGTCGTCTCATCAAGACGCGCGGTCGTGCTGGTCCTGACTGAGAAGGCGGTTCCGGTCGAGGACGGCGACGAGGCATTCCACAGCGTCACGACGACGGTCCGGGTGCCCAGTGTGGTCCGGTTGACCCGGTATGTCCGGGTGCCGTACCGGGCGCAGGTTCCGTTGACGCGCAAGGCGGTGTTCGCCCGCGATGGTGGTCGGTGCGCCTATTGCGGAGCGCCGGCGACCAGCTTGGATCACGTGATGCCACGCAGCCGGGGCGGTCCGCACGCCTGGGAGAACGTCGTCGCGTCGTGCGCGCGGTGTAATCACACGAAGGCAGACCGGATCATCGCGGAACTCGGCTGGCGACTACGGACCGTGCCGCGCGCGCCCACCGGAACGGTCTGGCGGGTGCTCGGATCCCGGACTCCAGACCCCCGCTGGCAGAGCTATCTCATCGACGGCGAGGCCGCGACAGCCTGACTGACGAGGCATTTTCTCGACGGGGTGTCGCCAGTTGATCCCTTACAGTCACGGCACGCCACCTTGACGGATGAACCGCTCGCCATCGTTACCGTTTGTTGATAGAAACGTCCGGCCGGAGCACCCGTTCCGGCACCCGCTGGGGGCGGCGAAGGAGCCTGGGTCCGAGTTTCGTACCGGAGAGAGAGCCAATGGCACACCCCCCGGTCCAGTACCGAGACCGGGCATTGCGGCGCTTGTCACTCGTGTCGAAAGGGTTGGCGTTCGGCGCCATCGTCGGCACAGGTGGAATCGTTGCCGCGATTGCTCACGCCACGCCTGCCCAGCCGGTCACTGCCAAGACCACCACTCCGGTCACGTCGGACCAGTCCGCTCAGCCGGGCCAGGCCCGCGGTAACGCGTCGGCCTCGCGCGGCAAAGCCCGTGTCCCGGTCGCGCCGACCAGCCAGGCAGCGCCCCCACCGGCCGGGGCGAACACCGTCGCCAACCGGGTACCGGCCGGCCGCCCGGCGCCGCCGCCGGCAGCGCCGACCGCGTCCACAAATGAGCCGCCTCCGGCCCAGCCGGAGCCGACCACGTCCGGAGGGTCGTGATCGCGCCAACGTCCAGTCGGGGCATGGCACTGGTGCGGAGCCGGTTCGAGGCGCTCGGCACGTACGTCGAGATGGTGCTCGCCGGCCGGCCCGGTGCGCTGGGTACCGCTGTGCGGCTCCTCCGGGCTGAACTGACCGCGCTCGATCTGGCGTGCAGCCGGTTCCGGGTGGACTCCGAGCTGGTCCGGGCCAACGCCGCGGCCGGCCGCCCGGTCGCGATCACCCCGCTGCTCGCCGAGGCGGTCGCGGTCGCGCTCCGCGCCGCAGAGCAGACCGGCGGTGACGTCGACCCCACGCTCGCCGACGCCCTCGCCGCGGCCGGCTACGACGGCGACTTCGCTGGCCTGCCCGCCGACGGCGCGCCGGTTGTGCCGCGGCCACCGCGCCGCGGCGGCTGGCAGGACGTCGCGCTCGACCAGGCCGCCGGCATCCTGGAGGTTCCGGCCGGGGTCGGGCTCGACCTGGGCGCCACCGCCAAGGCGTTCGGCGCCGACCGGTCCGCCGCCCTGATCGCCGCCGCCACCGGCGCGGGCGTACTGGTCAACCTCGGCGGTGACATCGCGGTGGCCGGTCCGGTTCCGGCCGGTGGTTGGCCGGTGCGGGTCACCGATCGTCCGGTGCACGCCGACGACGGGGCCAGCGGGCAGGTGGTGCACATCCACGGCGGCGGGCTGGCCACGTCCAGCACGGTCGTCCGCCGCTGGCGTCGGGGCGGCGTCACATATCACCACATCCTTGATCCGCGCAGCGGGCTGCCGGCCGAGCCGGTCTGGCGCACGGTCACGGTCAACGCCGCCAGCTGCGTAGACGCCAACACGGCCAGCACGGCCGCGATCGTCCGCGGTCGGTCCGCCGTCGCGTGGCTGACCGACCTCGGCCTGCCGTCCCGGCTGGTCGGCGCGTCCGGTCAGCCGCACCAGGTGGCCGGCTGGCCGGAGGACCACACGCCGCCGGCGGCCGGTCCGGCAGTGCCCGGTCTGGCAGCCCCCGGTCCGGCGGGCCTCGGTCCGGCAGCCTTCGGACCGGCAGCCCTCGGTCCGGCGAGTGCTGGTCCGGCAACCCTGAGTCCGGCGAGTGCTGGTCCGGCGGGGCTCGGTTTGGCGAGTGCTGGTCCGGCACCCCGCGGTCCGGTGAGTGCTGGTCCGGCGGGCCTCGGTCCGGCGACGTCGGGTCCGGCGGGGCTCGGTTCGGCAGGCCTGGGTTCGGGAGGCCCCGGTTCGGTGAGTGCTGGTCCGGCAACCCTGAGTCCGGTGAGTGCTGGTCCGGCGGGGCTCGATTCGGCGGCCCAGGGCGCGGCGGGGCTCGGTTTGGCGGGCCCGGGTGCGGCGGGCTCTGGTCTGGCGGCGGGCGGTCGGTCCGGTGGAGTGGCCGCGCGTGGGCTGGTGGGCGCGGGGGTGCGGGGTGGCGCCCGGTGAGTGCGCTGCTCGATGACCCCAAGGTGCTCTGGTACGTGTCCCGCGCGACCGGGCTGGTCTGCCTGATCTTGCTCACCCTCAGCGTGGTGCTCGGGATCACCGCCGCGACCAGGCTGGCCAGCGCGAACTGGCCCCGGTTCGTGACGCAGGGGCTGCACCGCAACGTCTCGCTGTTCGTGGTCATCCTGCTCGCCGGGCACGTCACGGCGGTGGTGGTCGACGACTACGTCCCGATCCACGTCAGCGACGTGATCATCCCGTTCCAGGCCGGGTACCGGCCGTTCTGGCTCGGCCTCGGCGTCGTCTCGCTGGACCTGCTGATCGCGTTGGTGATCACCAGCTTGTTCCGGCTGCGGCTCGGGTACGGCACCTGGCGGGTGGTGCACTGGATCTCGTACGCGAGCTGGCCGCTGGCGATCGTGCACGGCCTCGGCACCGGCTCCGACTCGCGGCACACCTGGGTGCTCGGCCTGACGGTCGGCTGCGCGGTCGCGGTGCTGCTGGCCATCGCGTGGCGGATCGTCTCCGGCTGGCCGGCCCGCGCGGTCCTGCGGGTCGGCGCGGTCATGGTCACCGCGTTCGCGGTGGCCGCGGTGGTGGTCTGGGCTCGGCAGGGTCCGCTCGCGCCCGGGTGGGGCAAGCGGGCGGGCACCCCGGTTCCTGCGTCGGCCGGCAAATGAGCCCGTCCTCGAACCGCCGCAACCGCGGTTCCGCCGACTCGAGCGCCACCGGCTCGTTCCGCGGCGACATGCAGCAGTGGTTCCGCAAGGACGGCGCCGGCGGCCCGGCAGCATCCCCCGCCTCGGCTGCCCGGGGCGAGGCGGACGACGGCCGCGGCAAGAGGTCCGCCGCCAACGGCCGGCACCGGCGGGCGGCCGGGCAGGTCAACGCGCCGCTGCCGGAACCGACCAGCCTCTGGGGCTTCACCGGCCGGTACGGGGCGGGCCGGGAGACCTCACCCGAAGCCGAGGCGGAGGCCCGCAACACGCTCGCCGCCGGCGGCTGGACGCCGTCCGCCGGCATCTACGGCGGCCCGCCGCAGCCGACCGACCGCACCCCCGCGGTGACCGGCGGCTGGCCGGAGGCGCCGGACGAGCCGGCGCGCAGCGGTCCGATCACGATGACCGGCTCCTGGCGGGTCCGGGCAGCTGGCGACGCGGCCGCCGAGCAGCGCGACAAGGACTGGGACGCCGCCGTCACCGGCCAGCACGGGACCGTCGACACGACCGGTTCGTGGCGCTCGGCGACCGGGCAGCGGGCGCTTCCGGCCGCGGAATCCACCGGCGGTTGGCAGCCTTCGGCCGGGCAGCGGGCGCTTCCGGCGGTGGAGTCGACCGGCGGTTGGCAGCCTTCGGCTGGGCAGCGGGCGCTTCCGGCGGCGGAATCCACCGGCGGCTGGCGGCCTTCCGCCGTGCCGGGCAGCGTGCCGGGCAGCGTCCCGCTGTCGGCGCCGGACTGGCGGTCGGCGACCGGCTGGGACGGCGCGCCGATGGTCGACCCGGTCGGCTCGCCCGACCCGGCGCCGGGCCGGCGGCCCAGCCGCCGCGCCGACCTGCCGGCCGAGCGCACCGGCGGGTGGGCCGACGCCGGCCAGCAGCGGGCGCTGGAGTCCTCGTACGGCGTCGCGCCGCCGACGGGCTCGTGGAACCGGACCGGCCCCGGGCACCTGCCCGGCCCGCCTGGCCCGCCTGGCCCGCCCGAGCCGACGGGTTCGTGGGACAGGATGGGTCCCGGGCACCCGCCCGGCCCGCCCGAGCCGACGGGTTCGTGGAACCGGACGGGTCCCGGGCGCCCGCCCGGCCCGGCCGAGCCGACGGCTTCCTGGACCAGTACCGGTCAGCCGCGCGTCCTGCCGGCGCCGGGCGGCATCGGGGCACAGCAGCGGGACCCGCGGCATCCTCGCCAGGTCCCGGAGTCCTACCTGCCCGGCCCGGCGGCTGAACCGGCCGGATCGTGGGGCAACGGCGGTGCGCTGCCGGGGCCGTACCCGGGTCGCGCGCCGGAGCCGGCGGGGTCGTCGGCGCAGGCACACCCGGCCACCGGCGCGCCGGTGGAGGGCCGGCCCGGGCGGCGGGCGGGCAACGGATCCGGGCCGGAGACAACCGGCTCGTGGCGGCCCCAGCCGTCGCCGGCGACCGGGTCGTGGATCAACGGTGGCGGGCAGCCGGCGCTGCCGGCGCCGCGGCCTGAGCCGGGGCCGGGGCCGGGGCCGTACGTGGGTCCCGCGACAGAGCCGACGGGGACCCGGCCGCCGGCGGGACGTCTGCGCCCGGTGCCGGCGTCCGGCACCGGGCCGACAGGCTCGTGGTCGGCTACCGGGTCGTGGACCGATGGCGGCGGGCGGCGGGCGCTGCCCGGGGCGGACGACGCGAGCGGCGGGCAGCGGTCCGGGGCGTACCCGGCTACCGGTCCGGCCCGGAGCGGGTCGGCGCCCAGCGGTGCCGCGGCGGCGGTCGAGTCCACCGGGTCGTGGCGGCCGGTGGTGTACCCGCCGGCGGCGGAGACCGGATCACGGGCGAGCGGTCCTGGTGGGCTGCGCGGGTATCCGTCCTCGGCGGACACCGGGACGTGGGCCAATGCCCCGGGCCAGGACGGCGCCGGGCTGCCGACCGAGTCGATCGGGCCGTGGGATGCGGGATGGTCCCGGAGCAGTGTGGCGGACCACCCGGAGTCGACCGGTTCGTGGGGCGGCGCGGAACAGCGGTCGGGTCGGCGGCGGGCGCCCGAGTCGGCAGCCGAGGCCGGTGCGGCCTACGGGGCTGCCGGGGCCGCGGCCGGGGCCGGTGCGGCTGACGGGACGTGGGGCGGAGGTCGGTCGGGACGGCGGCGGGCGGCGGAGGCGGAGTACGGGAACGAGCCCGCGAGGCCGGACGCGCTCGCCTCCTGGCCGGGGGCGATGGGCGATCGCGTGCCCGGCTCGGTCGAGGCCGGGTTCGACCAGGACGGCCGGCCGATCGTGGAGACCCGGCAGTCCGGCTGGGCATCGCCGTACCAGAGTGCGGCCGAGCCTGAGGCTGGCTTGGCATCCGCCACGATGCCGCCGGCCCGCAACGGCCGGCATCAGTCGGCGCTGGAGGCCGACCCGGTACCCCCCGCGCCCGCCTTGCCGCCCGAGGCCGAGCCCGGCTCCTGGCAGGCGGCGCTCGGGCTGGACAGCTGGCAGTCGCAGCCACTGCCGGCCGCGACCGAAACCGGGTCCTGGCGGCGGCGCGACGTGGGCGCCCATGCCGCGAACGGCCACGCGTCCGCCACCGGTTCGTCCGATGCCCAGTCGACGCCGGGCGCTGGGCGGGTGTCGGACGGTCGCAGTTCGACGGGTTCGTGGTCGCCGGCCGGGCCGGTCACGGGCTCGTATGAGACTGAGCCGACGCCGAGCGCTGGACGGGTCTCGGAGGGGCACAGCTCGACCGGCTCGTGGCGCTCGGCCGCGCAGTCGGCCACCGGCTCGCACCGATCGCGGTCCGACGCCGGTCACCCGGCCGATCCGCAGCCCGGGTCCTGGCGGGGTGCGAACGAGGAGCGGTCCGCGGGGACGGGTTCGTACCGGTCGCGGCCGGACGGTGCCGGGAACGGCCACGGGGCGGTCTCGGAGACCGGGTCGTGGCGTCGCGACCGGGCGCTGCCGGCGTCGGGCTCACACCGATCCGACGGTGCCGGGAACGGGTTCCCGACCGGCTCGTCGGCGACCGGTTCGTGGCGGCAGGATCTGGAGCAGGCGGCGACCGGCACCTACCCGGCGCGGTCGAACGGCACCGGCCCGCAGTCGGTCTCGGCGACGGGTTCGTGGCGGCAGGACCTCGAGCAGGCGGCGACCGGCACCTATCCGGCCCGGTCGAACGGCACCGGTGCGCAGTCGGTCTCGGCGACCGGTTCGTGGCGGCAGGATCTGGAGCAGGCGGCGACCGGCACGTACCGTCCGCCGGCTGAATCCGGCCGCCCGGAGGCCGGGCCGCGGCCCGGCTGGGAGGGTGCGCAGGCCGCGTCCGGGTCGTACCCGCGACCGGCTACCGGCTACCGGCCACCGGCCGGGGTCGGGCCTGCCAGTGGCGCCCTGGCGCCGTCGCCCCGACCGGCCCCGGACAACGCCGGGCCGGTCCCGGCGGGGTCGTGGCGGCGGGACGGCGAGTCGGGCACCGGGTCCTACCCGGCCCGGCCGGATGGTGCCGGCAGCGGCCAGCCGGTCCCGTCCGGGTTGCCCGCGGACCCGGCCGGACCCCCGACGGCGTCGTACCAGGCGCGGCCGGACGGGACCGGGAGCTACCGGACGGCGCCGGCGAGCGGCCGGTCGGCCGCGGAGACCGGCTCCTGGCGGCGGGACGGCGAGCCCTCGGGGCGGGTCGGCGGTCGGCCGGCGCTGCCGGCGGGACGATCGGCCGCGCCGGCGATGCCGGCCGTGCCCGGGGCGATGCCGGCCGTGCCAGGGGCCATGCCGGCCGTGCCAGGGGCCATGCCGGCCGTGCCCGGGATCATGCCGGCCGTGGCTGGGCCATCGGCCGGGACCGGCGGCCCGGCCGGGACCCGCGCGCCGGCCGGGACGGGGATGTCGGCCCGGGCCGGGACGATGTCGGCCCGGACCGGGACCTGGCGGCGGGACAACGGGCAGCCGGTCGGCGGGTACACGGACAGTGCCGCCAGTGGGCGGCACGCGGTCGTGGAGTCGACCGCGGCGTGGCGGGAGCGGTCGCCCGAGTCGGCGGCA
>Ga0307500_10000394_pt1 | contig 14780 bp, 28 predicted proteins | sample 14_S_MG_FD_201362 | JGI IMG/M metagenome (GOLD analysis project Ga0307500, IMG submission 201362) | Soil microbial communities from Populus trichocarpa stands in riparian zone in the Pacific Northwest, United States - 14_S | ecosystem: Environmental > Terrestrial > Soil > Riparian zone > Trees... | reverse complement strand
ATCGACATGCATGGCGGCACCTTTACGCTGAAATCGAAGCTGCGCATCGGCACCGAAGTGATCGTGACCTTCCCGCCGGAGCGCGTGATGAGCGCGCTGGCGCCGATGGCCGAGGAGGCCCCGCCCCTGCAGCCGGATCCCACCGCGACCGCCGACGACAAGCGGCGGGCGCGTCACAAGCCGATCATGAGTGCAGGAACCGGGTTGTAACCGAAGCGCTTGCGCTAACACCGCAAACCATTTCACTATCGCTGAATGAGCAAAGAAACGCCGTGTATCGCAGTCTGTATGATGGACCCCAAAACCAAACTCTGCTTCGGCTGCGGACGAACGTTGCCGGAGATCGCGCGCTGGCACCGCATGGAGACGGCGGAACGCTTGGCCGTGATGGAAGGGCTTGCGGCGCGCATGGTGGAGGCCGGCCTCGTGCCGATACCGCCGCGCGCCGAGCGCAGCTGATCCCGGGACGATTCCTGGAACGATCCTTGGGATCCTTGGGACGAGCCGGCGGAGGCGCGCTGTGATCCGCATCGTGCTGGTTCTTGCCATGCTCGCCGCCACCGCCGGCGCCGTCGTCGCCTATGGCGATCCGGACCAGATCGCGCGCGCCAGCAATTCGGTCACGAAAATGCTGCGGCAACGCAGCCTGGAGCCAGCACCCGCCGTGCAGATCGCGCGCGGCAAGGCCGGCGAGTTCGCGCTGCATGCCAAGATCAACGGCGTCAAGGCGCCGATGGTGATCGACACCGGCGCGACGTCGGTGGTGCTGACCTGGGAGACGGCGAAGGCGATCGGCCTGCCGATCGAGATGCTCGAGTACAATGTCGACGTTGAAACCGCCGGCGGCCACACCAAGGCGGCGCGGCTGACGCTGGATCGCCTCGCGGTCGGCGGCCTCGTCGAGAAATCGATTCCGGCGCTGGTGGTGCCGCGCGGGCAGATGAAGACCAACCTGCTCGGCATGAGCTTTCTGGATCGGCTGGAAAGCTGGGGCGTGCAGGCCGACAAGGTGATGCTGCACGGCTATCCCGACGTCGCAGGCCGGAGCAAGCGCCGCGCGGCGGCGAACTAGAACGGGATGGGTTGGTCCCCGACACAAAATATCGAAAACAACCCCATGCAAAGTAGAATGAACGCCGGCTCGCAGCACTCACGCGGCTTGCGTCCCGAGTACCGGATGGTCTTCACGCCGCGGCCAACGCCGCCGCACGGTCACCGACCAGCGCGATCGCATCGCGCAGCACATCGACGCCGGCGCCCGGCTTGACGCCGTTCTCGGCCAAATGACGGCGGAAGGCGCGCGCGCCGGGCACGCCGTGAAACGCGCCGACAAAGTGCCGCGTCATCGAATGCAACTTTGCTCCCTGCGCCAGCTGGTCCTCGATGTAGGGAAGCATCGCCTCGAAGACCTCCTTCATGGTGGCGCACGGCACCACCTCGCCGAACAGTTTTGGATCGACCTCAAGCAGACGCCACGGCTCCTGATAAGCCGCCCGCCCCAGCATCACGCCGTCGACATGGTCGAGATGCCGCGCAGCCTCCGCAATACTGCCGATGCCGCCGTTGATGATGATGGGGACATCCGGCAACGCGGCCTTGAGCCTGTAAACCCTGTCGTAATCGAGCGGCGGGATGTCGCGGTTTTCCTTCGGTGACAATCCGTTGAGCCAGGCTTTTCGGGCATGCACGACCAGTGCATCCGCGCCGGCGGCGACCACGCCGCGCGCCAGCACGTCGAGCGCGACTTCCGGATCCTGGTCGTCGATGCCGATCCGGCATTTGACCGTGACGGGAATTTTGACGGCGCGCTTCATGGCGGCAACGCCTTCCGCCACCAGCACCGGCTCGGCCATCAGGCAGGCGCCGAAGCGACCGTCCTTTACCCGATCGGACGGACAACCGACATTGAGATTGATTTCGTCATAGCCAAAGTCCTCGCCGATCTTTGCAGCGGTGGCGAGATCAGCCGGGTCCGAGCCACCGAGCTGCAACGCCACCGGATGCTCGCTTGGATCGAAGCCAAGCAGCCGCTTGCGGTCGCCATGAATAATGGCGCCGGTCGTCAGCATCTCCGTGTAAAGCCGCGCGCGCCGGCTCATCAGACGGTGGAACACGCGGCAATGCCGGTCAGTCCAGTCCATCATGGGCGCCACGGAAAAGCGATAGTCTTGATATTTCAATAGTTTATCTTACTCTTCAATGGGATGAACCGCGAACGTGTGCACTCCAAACTAGACGAAATTGCACACGTTTGTACCCGTTTTGACCTATCAGTGCACACATAGTGCACACGAAAGTCGGAGTGCACACGCGTGGCGACCTTCACACAAATGGCATCCGGAAACTGGCGCGTCCAGATCCGCCGCAAGACCCGTTATGTGGCCGAGACGTTCCGGAGACGCAAGGATGGCGAAGAGTGGGCGCTCGAAATGGAGCGCAATATCGACCGCAACGGTTCCGCTAAGCCACGCGCTACACGGAACGTTCGCACGTTTGGCGATCTCATCGACCTACATGACGACGACATGCACGAAGTTGGAAAGCCGCCTCGCCGGTCAAAAGCTGCTGTGATGGCGTCGCTCAGGACTGAGCTCGGTAGTGTGAAGCTCTCCGCACTCAATCGAGAGCGGCTGATCGAATACGGGAGGAAGCGCGCTAAGCTAGGCGCCGGTCCCGCGACGCTGGCGATCGATATGTCGTTCATTCGGACAATCATCACACACGCCGCTGCGGTCCACGGCATCGAAGTATCCGCCGAGGAAGCTCGCTTGGCACGGGTCGCATTAAGTCATCTCAATCTGGTCGGAAAGAGCAACGAGCGTGACCGACGGCCCACTCAAGACGAACTCGACGAACTGATCGAGTATTTTGAGACGAACCCGCGGCAATTCATCCCGATGGGACGGATCGTCAGATACGCCGTGGCAACGACTTTGCGCCAGGAAGAGATCTGCAAACCCGAATGGCCGCTAGTTGATATGAATAAACGATTGGTGGTCATTCAAGACAGAAAGGATCCGAGGAATAAGGAGGGAAATGACCAGAAAGTACCTTTGCTGAACCTAACCGGCTATGACGCATGGGAGGTCGTACTTCAGCAGCGGATTGTGACTCGAGGCTACGGACGGATCTTTCCCCATAACCATAGATCTGTAAGTGCGGCATTCACCCGAGCATGCGATGAACTCAAGATCGACGACCTGCACTTCCACGATCTGCGTCATGAGGGAACGAGCCGTCTGTTCGAGGCAGGACTGCCCATCGAGAAGGTGGCGCTCGTCACCGGCCACAAGGATTGGCGACAGCTCCAACGCTATACCAATCTCAAGGTCGAAGATCTTCTCAAGCTGCAATATGCGAAGCAGCCGTCGATGGAAGAATTCATCAAGACGCTAGCTGCCTCATAGGCTAGTCTGCTTCGCAGCGGCCGATGGCGACTTCAACGCCAGAACAATTGAGAATTCACTACGCTCGGTTTCTTTGACCCGCTTACCGTCCTTGTATTCGATCGTCTTGAGCTTGTGGGCTTGGGCTTCCTGATATTCAAAGCCAAGCGCGCGCTGGTGCAGTCGGTCGGCCACCTCCATGTCCGATACAAGCTTGCCTGCCTTTGGGGCCTGACAAAACTCGGGATGACCGATCTTCCAGAGATTGATGGTCCGCCCGTCCTTTTCGAAGAAGTCGGCAATCTCCGCGTCCGTCGCGCCCAACCGGCAGAGCTTCGGGGCCTGGTCTGCGTACTCAGGTTTGTAGTCGGCCACACCCCATTATGCTCACAGCTCAACGTCAGATGGCAACAACCCTTGCTTATGGCTATCTGTTCCATACAACTTACTATTTTTACGAGGACATCGTCATGAAACGCCATACCGATATGTTCATTTTTCCTTTGATTTTGCTGCTGGCTGCGGCGGCTTACGCGCTGCACAAAATAGTAGGTGTTCTTCTTGACGAGTGGATCAAGAATACTCTTGAAGCCCTTCTTGGTCAGACGCTGACGGAATTTATCACCCGCTTCGCTGACACCATAATACCCATGCTCGTGTTGGCGTTCATACTCTTCGCGATGTATCGCTACATAGTTAGAGACATCGAACGCGCCGAAGAACTAAAAGAGAGCGAACAGCTCAAAATTAGCTTCGATCCTCTCGATCCGATCTGCGTACAGCCCAATGTCCCTGTGAACGTTCATAGAGGACCCGGCCTCCCAACATCTCCCATGTACAGGGCCACTTTTTACCGTCTCAAAATCCGTGTTGGCGGCGAAAGTGATGTCAATGACTGCCAAGCTTTCATTACCTCGATAAGGCAAAATGGAGTGGACCTCATCAAAGGCGAAACGCTCTCCTTACCCTTTTCAAATCTGCCTCCAACTTCGGTAAAGCGGATTCTTGATGGCATTCCCGATTCCGTCGACTTTCTTAGCGTCACAAACAATGACGACGTCATGGTCGCGACCCTGAGTACCCCGGGTTCAATCGACTTTTCGACCCTCTTCAAGACCGCAGGCGATTGCGAGATCACCTTGGTCGTGTCAGCTCCTGGGAAAACTGGTCGCACTCAAAGAGTCATCTTCCACTGGACCGGATCACACAAGACCTCGTACGTTTCGCCAGCTTGACAGCTCCCGGAACAAGACTCAGCAGTGTCACCTAACCAATGAAAGAAAAGGAAATGGTGTTATCGCAGTTGTCGCCGGATTAATCTGGTCAGCGACCGTTGGCTTTGAGGCTGACCAAGGCAACCCGGACACGGACAACCTCTTCACGTGTCCATCGCCGAGAAGAACCAGTAGGTTCGGAAAGCAAGAGGCCCCCGAGGGGGCCTCTTTCGTAGACGGCTAGCGGCGAGGAAAACGGCAAAAAGAAAACCTGGTAGCCACCCATCATCCACCATTAGCGGGGCATGGTGGATCGCCCTTGAGCCATCGTCGAGTACCATTCACTACCGTTTCCCAACTTCGGACTTTCCTGTGCGCGATGCGCTCGCTTGAGCAGGATAGCCTACCATAGCTCACCGATCGGTTTGCGACCGCTAAAACGTTAGCCTGTCCGGGAAAGCCATCACTGGCCGAACCTCAATCATCTTGGGTCCGTGCAAAACACCCTATCCATTGAGTAACCGCACTTGTTTCCGCCGTATGAATTCAGGCGGACCACTCTAGCCGATGCACATCGCTGATTGGCCCAAGCCTGGACGTCGGAATAGCAATAGAGATACGCATCGTGCTGTTGGCAAGCGCGCTCATATTCCCCAGAGCATACGGTGTATTGGGCCACCACTGGCGCTGGGGCTGCTGATCTTTGAGATATGAGCAATTTCACCAGTTCGCTTTTACACATTGAAACAGTAGGAATGTTGGGTGGCAGTTTTTCGAAGGGAATACCGCGGTAGATCTCGCTTGATCTTGATGCATCGACATCTACGCCTCCGCTCAAAATTTTTGCGATGGCCCCAGCATTCGCCTCGACTTTTCCTTGGATGTTGGTCCTGGTCATGCTTCCCTCTGGAATGTCACCGCAAATCGACTGGGCAAACTGAGCTATTTCCGCCAAAGTATCGGCGTGAGCCGAGTTGAGACCGAACGCAGTAAGTACCAATGCGATCAATATTCTCATCAGTTCCTCCCACATGGCACATCGGGTGGTTGTGATGATCAGTATTGCTCGTCTGTGGTTGGGGGGCAATGTTCACTTCAGTGCGCTACTCCACTCGGGATCGCGGCATTAAGGCGCAAGCCTAAGTTTCTAATGTCTCGAAAATTAGGAAACAGCGTTTGGGAACACGGGCTTACTCGGTCGTCCCTATCAGGGTGCCGCTCTGCTATCTGATAGCTAGGTGTTCTTTGTGCGATTCACTGAGCATTATGCGCACTGTAGCGGAACCCCGGCACTACACGTCAGCCAAACGGACTGTGCGCGCGCGAGCCCGAGCAGCCATGCCAGACCTTTCAGACCCAGCCCGACGATTTGCATCGACACCTGCAGGAACAGGACTGCGAGTTGACCAAACAGCTTTATGAGCCCAATCATTCCAGCACCCTACGGTCGAGCCTCTTCTCGAAGGCCAGCCGCAACAATCAATGCCGTAGATGACACGGATACTCTCGCGCTCTCCGGAAACCGGGTGGTTGTATCTGGCTTCGTAGAAGGCGATCGGGCCTCCACGCTCGCGAAATACCTCGATTGACTTCAGCTCAGCCCGACGAATGCCGGCAGGCGTGCCGATGCATACAGGGCAGTTGAAAAATGCACTTTGATGGATCGCACTCACGTCCCCAACCACTCGATGTCGGTCATGGACGTTGAGCAGAATTGGCGGCAGGACGGGAACACATTTGTAGTTCACGATTGCGGTAGGCATGACTTCTCGTTCCGGCTCCAGGCCGGTTTCAGATCAGGAGTGAAAGGGGGTGGCCCCGCAGGGCCACATAGTTAGCGGCGGAAAAAGCCGAACCCGCTGGGCTTAGGGGGCGGCGGAGGGTGCCCCCAGCACTCGACCTTCCCGGAGAGTGGATTCACCCCGAAGAATTGCCGTTCACCGTCTGGGTATACGACGACGGCACCGAGGTCCCGACTATCCCGGTCGTAAGCTACCCGCTTGCCGTAAACACGGCGCCCGTACCGATTGGTCTTGTAGAACCGGTAAGATCCTAGACGGCCTTTTGCCGGCATTGGCCAGGAGATCAATCGTGGTGCCATCATAAGCGCGACGGCCGTGGCCGCTAACGCGAAGAAGGAGGACGTGAACAGCATGGAGCTAAACTCCTCCAAGATCGCTGGCGACATCACCATTCCGACCCGTGGGGTATTCATGAGCACCAACTGCACTGCTGTGATTCAGGAAAGTTGGCAAGGTTGACCTTTCGGACGGGACACAACCATAATGAGAGGTTCGGCGCCTCCTCCCCCAGCCCTCGGCGCCGCCCAAGCCCCCAATGGGGGCTTTTTACCGGAGCACCTAATGGTAGACCTCATTGACGTCGCTATCCGAAAAACCAAGTTGCAGAACGAGAAGGTCCTCGCCGCCGCGAAAAAGCGATACGATCGCTTCCAAAAGCTAGCCGAGAATCCCAAGTCGACAAAAACGCAGGTTCAAGTGGCTGAGCGCAACATGAAAATCGTTCTCGTGACGCTCGAACAGAGCCAGGCCAGTTACAGGAAAACGATGGAGAAACTGGAAAAGCTCCGGTAGGCCAATTCATACAAGCCCTCTTCGGAGGGCTTTGTAATCGATCTTGCGAGACTCACCATGGATGACTCGGTTGAGATTCGACTTCTCCAACACTCTAAGCTTTTCATACGCGAAGAGCCACTCACACTTGGCGATCGCGTCCGTCTGCGAGATATCAGAACCACGAACGAAGAACCCTTAGAATCTTCGGAATCTCCACCTAGCTCAAATCCCGAGCGAGATGCAGAAATATTGATGCTCTTGAAGAACCGCGCTGAAAGGGATGGCCTTACGTACGAGAGCAACTCTCGTACTTACAAACAACCCGGCATGAGCAGTCTAACTACGCTGTTGACTGACGATATCATAAGAATCGCAGGATCTTATGCGATGTATGCTGGCGGAGCCGCCGCAGGTATTGCCGTTTTTCTACGTAATGTCCTTGGAGTGATAACAGAGTGGGAGAAACTTAGGCCGCGGCGTTCGGTTGAGATTGTTGTGCGCGGGGAGAAGGTGACAATCAAAGAAGGGGCCGATGTCGACGACGTCATTGAGGCCATTGCCAAAGCTCTCGCGAACAAGCCCACTCCGTAACCAGTCGGGGCTTTTGGTGCAGACATTGGGAGCACGCATGAAGATCGCTTTAGCAATTGTGTTCGGGTTCGGCCTTTCCAGCAACTGCTCAGCGAAGGATTTTGTCAGGCAAGCAAAGCCCGGCGAACCTACACAGATGTGGGTTTATTTATCCTGGCACCCCGAGGATTGCTCGCCGAACATCGGGGTCGTTAAATTGATACGAAAGCCCCAGCACGGAACGCTAAAAACAAGCCAGGTCGATTCACGCATCATAATCCCACGCCGCAATCCGGAGAAAAATGCACATTGCATAGGGAAGTCGGCGCCCGGATTTCGAGTCGATTATACCTCGGAGCCAAATTACAAAGGACCCGATAACTTTCAGATACGTTAGCTACGGAAAGCGCAGACCTGAGGTGGATAACTTCACGGTCAACGTTGAGCCTTAACGTTCGCCCTCTGACTCTATTCCGTTCTCAAAGAGCGAATCGGAATCGAGAAAACAAGCGTCGGTCGATCCTTAACAAACGGTGGATCAACATGAAGAGCCTAACAGTTTTTTTGTTCTTTCTCGCGAGCACCGCCCACGCCGAGACCGTGGACGTAAAGTATCGCGGCCAGGTCGATCTAAAACCATTCACCTGCCAGGACACGAAGAGCAGCTTCGTCAATCGCATTTGCTACGATGCGGCGAACCAGTACATGGTCATCCTGCTGAAGGACACCTACCACTACTGCGAGATACCGAAATCTACGGTGGACGCGCTTCTATCGGCGGATTCTCATGGGCGTTATTTCAACGCCAACATCAAAGGCACGGGTAAAGACGGGCCTTACGATTGCAGGACGCACAAGGTGCCGAGCTATTAAGATTTCTTGGGCCCCTTGAACGAACTCGCCCTCAACAAAGCTCACCAAAACTTAATCAAACGCAGCGTCCAGGGCAGAACTTCATGCCCACCCCATAAAACGCAAAGGCCAAGAATAACGGCAACGACTGGCCGCGAGTAAACGGCAAAAGCCAAAGGTCTTCGAATGGCGTTGATGGCCTTATCGCCTTCAGCTGTGACGCTGGGCGGCCAGAACTTCACAATCAATTTGGGGGACGATCTCAAGGCGCAGTTCTCCATACAAGAAGCTTGAGAACTGCCCTTCGGGGATAAGTTGTTGTCTCATATTTTTCCTGCATGTCAAATCGAGTATATGCACTGCAGCACGACGTGCATCAAAAGCGGTAAAACGCCAACAGCATTGCCACCACGCTCACAGCAGCGACAATACCAATCACCCCTTGGGCACTGACGCGGCAGCCCCAGAAGTCGAATTCGAATTTCGGTGGTTCAGACATGGCATGGCTCTCCATTAAAAACTTGAGAGCCAATCCGTCAGGGTGCTTTTCGACTGGGCCATATTTGCCAAATCTACGCAAAGTCAGCGGCACAGATACCGCGACAATCTCTTTGCTATCAACGAGCTAACACTATTTGCGCGATGTCGGGTAATCATCGAGCACGGTTTTGAGCCGTCTTAATATCTGATCTCGCTGAAGAATCTTTGATCGATTTGCAGCGAATCTCGCGAAGCATTTAAGTCGCATGGGGCGAAACGAGATGCCCGTAAGGCCGCCGGCCAAACTTTATTTCTCTTACCATCGGTAAACCGCCAAGATCATGCCGACGACAATGACGGCAGCGGTGATGCCTACCAAGCCTTGGGCGCTGACCTTGATACCCCAGATGCTGATTTCGAATTTATGCATGGCGCAGCTCTCCTTAAAAAACCTGAGAGAGCGCTCTTTTGGGCGGATAAAGATTGTGTGGTGGTTCCGATTTCGAATTGCAAGGGGCGGAACCTAAGTCTCCACCACGCGATTCCGGGTTTTCCCGCTAATTCCGCCTCGGCCAAGTTGGACTCGAGAACAAATGGGAATCAATTGCCCAAGTCCGCTCAAACGCTCACTCCGCCGGATTCGGCGCAATCCCGCGGCTGACGAACCCAAGTTAAGGCCACCACCGCCGCAGAATGGGTCCAAGAACCCCGATGTGCGAGAGCGCATAAACGGTCAGACCAACCGCAAGCGGCACCAGGACAACGATCGAAAACGCGACGCGCCAGCGCACCGCCTTCACAGCCACCGCACCTTTGGCGTTGACCGAGAACGGTCCGATCTTGAGATTCAGTTCAGGCGGAACCCGGCTCATGACACAGCTCTCCTTGAAGTAAGGTCTTTTAGAGCTGCCTTGTCCGCGGGATTTAGATCCGTAACTCCATTTCTCTAGCTGATGCGAGCCTATATTGGTGCGTCGCAGCACAATGTTAGTCGTTCAAGCACCGTTTTAAACCACTGCGCTCGCTTTATTGGCATCCCCTCGTACATCCATGGCCCCGGAGGCACGCCAAGCGCCTCCCATTGTCTTTTGACCAGTTCAGCATGCGTCATCCTATGACGCCGCTCAAAACCGTCGTGGTCGGCGTCGTATTCAAGGGGGCACGTTTCGAGAGGCCGACGGCAAAGAAGTGATGGGCCTTCATGCCAGTCCCTGTACCCCACTCGGCCACGCCGCGCGGGTGCGATCGCTCGACGGCACGTTCGTTCGGATAGATCGGGCAAGGCCGCCTTTGTAGCCAGGCGCCGAGCTGGTCGAAATATCGGTTCTCGGCGGCGCTAGGCTTGCTCACGGAATCGCCACGTAGGCCGAGAAGATCATCCAGCCCCAGCCTTCTCGCTTATAGTAAGCCAAGAACACTGCGCAGCAGATGCAGAAGAACGCCAGCAGCGTACGGAGTAGGTCAACGTCCAACAGCCTGCCCTCCGTTATCTGTGAGAGCGGCGCGCATCCGAACGCAGGCCCAGCCTTCTGCCCTTGAGGCGTCGCCACATTCGTCTTTCGCATGCTGCAAATTCAGTGAGATGACTTCTAGCGCTGCCTGCTCCAGCGCCACACAACGGGCTTCGAGCGCGAGGTAGGCCGAAGCCAACGACGCAGCCGTTTGGGCGTTGACTGTTTTAACTCCTGGCGACTGCCGGACGTATGTTTCGGCAATCGGCCGTGCTTCTGTATTACTCACGCATCTACGCTTTCCTTACGATTCATCGACAGCCACAAACACATGGCTAAGCAAGTCTCATGTGAAGCAACACAACATCAACGATGAGATGCTTCTCATAATCATCAAGGAGCTCACCGTTCCTAAGCTTCTCCGCAGTCTTTTCATCACTAACTGCGCTAAGCGCACAATCAAGGACATTCCCCGTAAGACGCTCATTATTCTTCAAACGACGCGCCACATGACCACACAGCGTCGCAAACTTCTTACGCTCCGCCTTTTCCTCAGTCGCTGGCTGCGGAATCCGACGCAGCTCCATCTTGAGAAACTTCTTGTATTCCTCGTCCATGAGCAGCCTCCTTTTCAACGGCATGATGTAGGCGCACGGCGGCTGCTTGCAAATCGTTGATGCTATATGTGCTGACTGACACGCGGCCGGATTTTCCACAGGGATATTCATGCTGCGGTGCCGTTCGTCATCTCGGCGATTTCGACTTCTGACTATACTTCAATCGTCTCGCTCAAATATTTTGCACGATCTAATCGAGAGGTTGTCTCAACTTCCGAATCTGCTCCCACAAGCCTCTGACTTCTTGCTCCAGCTCTAAGTGTTTGCTGGCCGCGCTTAAGGCCGCATACGGCAACAGAAAGGCCGCGTTACCACCGATCACCCATCCGAGATACTCGGCAAAAGACGCACTTCCGTAGTCGAGATAATTCCAAGAGCGCGGTATCCACGACATCGCTTGTACCGTCCCGCAATAGATACAAACGCCGGTACCCAACATCGCCGGAAAAACAATCATTTTGCTTTTCCAAGTGAACTCTGACGAGATTTCGTGCGCCCACTGCCTGTCAAAATAAACGATGCAATAGAAGAGGACGGTGCAGATCCCGACGGCCGAATAAGTCAGCGCGTGTAGTAAGAACCCTAGGGTGCTCAAAGCTGCCTCCCAATAATGCGTTTCGACTTTACGGCGATTCCGAACCGGCGCAAGATTCTCAAACACCAACCATCTTCAACCATTTCACCATCGTGGCGATTCCACCCGTGGAGCAGCGACGAGGCATATCGACGCGTGAACGGGCTCAAAGAAGCGCGCCGTAACCTGATGACTTGCAATGTCTCGATGGTGAATACCTAACGAAGCCGGCTATGGCGTACGACCGACCCTGCCCTTGCGGCAGCGGGCTCGCTTCACATTGGGAAAATGACGCCAGAGGAATTACCCTGTGTCGTGTTTGCCCGAAGTGCGAGGAAGAGAGGCTGGCCAGGTATCGGCCGGAGGTCCTCACGGATTCGAACTACGAAGCCGACGAGGATATCGATGGCGATTAAGCCGTTTCGCCATTGGTACCGCTGCAACGGGGATCATCTGATGCAGTGGACGACAGAGAATCCAGAACCGATCAACTCGCCGTGCCCAACGTGCGGGTTGCTCTTCTTCCCCTGGGCTTCCGAGGACATGACGACCGCCAACTTCAAATCTGACAACGGTATCGTAGACCCTCCGCAGCTCGATCTCTTCCGCTGACATGAACCGAAAAGCCCCGCTACGTACCTCGCGTCAGCGGGGACAACGGGGCATGGAGAATCCCATGAAACAGTGTGCCAAGTGCGGCAAGCCATATCCCGACATTCTACCGTTCCGCTTGGATTGCGAGGGGTATGAGGCGATCGCCTACGTCGCCATCGGAAACTACGTGTCCGTCACGTACCGGAAGCCGCCGACCATGTGGAAGAAGCGCGATGAGTAGTGGCTATTCGATCATGTTCGAAATGTCGGAAAACATCTGGCGGGGAGCGGTTCTGATTTTTGACGATGGATCTACCAAGCTCTAGTGCCAGAGGCTTCACCCCGACAGCCCCGTCCTGGTCCAGGTCGAAGGTAAGACGCCTACACCAGAGCAGGTGGAGATGTGCCGGTACCTGTGGGCCAGGCTCTACGAGGAGATGGACTTCCGGGTGGCGAGCTTCTGCCCGGCCCTCTTGCCCTATTAACGTCAGATCATGGTGCCAATCGAGACCATAGATCCCCGCCTACTAAGCGGGGATCTTCCTTTGTCGGAATGGGTGTATTCATCCTGCAACACAGCCGAAAAATGTCGTAACGTGTCGTTTGGGGGGCATGTTAAATCTTGAGAAGGCGCAACACCCGACCTAATCTTGATTCGACCATACGTGTGGGGGCATCTGCACCTTGGTTAAGTCGGTACGAGGTCCACCTCCCTTACGACTTTACGTGCCTAAAACTTGGAGGTTGACCTGCGTCGTTCCGTCGCCGGTCATTGATTGTGCAGCGTACTCACTGCTCGATACGAGAGGTGGCTCGATCGAGGAACCAGCTAGCACGGCGTTGCTAGTGGATGTTCCTCGGCTTCTCCAGGTACATCTACCCGCACGCCAAACAGTCGGAGCCTCGATATGTTTGCGCATTTGCGGATGGTCATCATCCTCACCGCAATCTTTTTAACCTTGTTTGGTCTCACCCCTATCGTCGTCAGTGCGATGTATGGGGGGAATCCTCCAGCTCACATCGCCAACTTACTCAATAAACAGATGGATACGTGGAGCTGGGCAGTCCGCAATATTTCCGGACCGTTCAACCCCGGCCCTTCTGCTAGCGCGAGGCCGGATGAACAACGCGACGGCAGTTAACATTGACGAAACTCTATAGCTGTGCGCGTGATAGTGCCGCGCATTTGAACATGGGTGCGCATTGGGGGCCGATCGTTCGCAAAACAGTCCGGCCCCTTGATGCTTTCGTGAGCACCGTTGTGCAACGAGGGCCGTTTCTCTTTTGACGTATACAGTCTTGCGGCGCAGGATTCTTCTGCGAACGAAAGATAAGACTGTGAAAACTCTCCACGAAAACACTATCAATTTCATCAAACAATTTGCGCGCGACCATTTCATCAAGCTACGCGGTACAGACGAAGAAACGCGGGACTACAGCGCCGAGCGCATCACCTGCATGAACTGGTATCACGGCGGCTTCCATGCGGTTGCCAAGGAAGTCGAGAAGATCACCTTTCATCCCGACCACTTCTCATTCAACTACAAGGGCGCGACGATTTCCGGACCGCTCAAAGGCGTGAACGTCGAGACCCAGGTTCTCATCGACGGTGAAGAAACCGACTGCGAACGGGACGACATTGAAGCGGCTGTTGAGAAGGCTTGCGGCTTTGCGCTCGACCCGAGCGAGTTTGAAGAGCCCGAAATCGATTTCTAAGTCGAACGATAAGAGAAGCTAAGAATGTGGAAACCAAACACGCGCAGCTCTGCCTCGAATGCGAAAAGCGCAAGGTAGTTCGCGGCCTACACAAATATTCTCACCACGAACGAGCGGACCGGGCCGCCTCTCACCGCCTTTATCACCGGCAAAAGGCGGCCGTGGGAGAATTCTTTTACTTCCACCCGGAAAACCCCGATGTGTGTTTCCCGACCCGTACCGCAGCGCCCAAGCTTACATTGATCGATCGCAGGCCGCCTAATGGAAACCTGCACCGATAACGAAGCGCGTCTTCGCCCTTGGCCGGAAGAGCTGACAATCGAAAACGTCGCCGCCTGGATTCACGCCAACATGGTCATGCATATTGATGCGTGGCCAATCTTGTATGACATGCAGGCGCAGCGACAGTAGGCATCAGGGCGGAGACGCATACGCCTGCAGCTCCGGACCGTGATAAGAAGCGTTAGCCGCACGGGAGGCCGCGTCGAACTTTGAGTTGGCTTGTCGCAATCGATCTATCGTCCATTCGATGGGTGGCCCTTGTATCATTCGGACGAGAATCTGCTGGCCGTTCGAGCCAGTGGCCGGATTGGCGTGCACGATGTCATTTCGCTCGTCGAACGGTATTAGCTTGGCCATCCCCTCCCTAGTCGTCCGTTAAGAAGCTCGATTGAGTGGGATTTGACAGGCGAGCGTGCGGCATAGCTGGAACAGTAACAGGCACAAGAATTCTCTGAGCCAGGCGAGGAT
>Ga0307500_10000393_pt1 | contig 14803 bp, 10 predicted proteins | sample 14_S_MG_FD_201362 | JGI IMG/M metagenome (GOLD analysis project Ga0307500, IMG submission 201362) | Soil microbial communities from Populus trichocarpa stands in riparian zone in the Pacific Northwest, United States - 14_S | ecosystem: Environmental > Terrestrial > Soil > Riparian zone > Trees... | reverse complement strand
CCGCCGTCCAGCCCGCTGCCGGCCAGTGCCGAACCCGCGTCGTACGGGCTGCCGCCGAACCCGGCTGGCACCGAACCGGCGCCGCCCGGGCCGGTCGGGCTGCCCAGGCCGGGCTGGCCCGAGCCGGGCGGAAACCCGGCCAGCCCGCTACCGGGCGACGACCCGCCGGACGTGCCGCCGGGCTGCTGGCCGGTCTGCGGGTGCGGCGGGACGATGCCCGGTGGATGCGTCACCGGCGGCTGCCCCCCGGTCGGCCGGTCCGGCGTGAAGGTGTCGTGGCCACCGGGCGGCTGGCGGTCCGGCTGGGACTCGACGTACTGGGCCCGCACCGCGGCCGGGATCACCGTGACGATCACCTCGTTGTACCGGCTCAGCATGTCGGTCAGGTGGCTGCCCGCGCGGTCCGCGTCGGCCTGGGTGGAGAAGTGGCCGTCGCCGGGGACGTGCGCCTTGTACCAGTCGGCGTAGCGGTAGGCGTAGTCGGTGGCGCGCGCCATCTGCATGCACTGGTCGGCCAGCGCGTGCGCGGTCGCCTGGGCCACCTGCAGGTGCTGCTGCGCGTCCGGCGAACTGTCCGACTCCCAGGCCCGGTGCAGGGCCTGGCCGGCCTCGCTGAGCAGCCGGTTCGCGATCGTGCCGAGCCGGTCGGCCGCCCGTGCCCAGTCCGAGCAGGCGACGTTGATCGGGCCGGGGTTGAGCTGCTCGAACTGCTGCCGCACCTGGTCGGAGGTGAGCCGGTAGGTGGACGTGTCCTGGGTCCGGGTGATCGATTCCTCACGGTTGCTGACGTTGGCCATCGGATGGCACCTCCTACCAGGGAGCCGGGCTCGGGCCGGACGGCGCCTCCCCGGACGCCGCCAGGTTGTTGTTCACGTTGCCGACGCCGGTGCTGCTCGCGTTCTCGGCGCCGGCGTAGTTGCCGGCCGCGGCCCGGATGGCGGCGGCCGCCTGCTGCAGGTTCTGGATCAGCTGCTGCGAGTACGTCTGCACGGCACCGGCGACCTGGCCGGAGGCGTGCTTCAGGTAGACCGCCGCCTGCCAGGAGTCAGGGCCGAAGCTCACCGCGCCGGCCGAGCTGACGTTGATCGTGCCCACGTCGGCGATCAACTGGTCGATCTTGTCCGCGACGTCGTTCATCGCGGTCTGGTCGAACCGCTGCTCGCGCGGGTTGCGGTCCAGGCCGGGCCAGTGCGCGTCCGGGCGCACGTCCAGCGGGTAGCCGGTCAGCCCGGTCGCGGCGTTCTGGCTCCGGTCGTCGCCGAGCGTGACCCGGTGCTGGTCGTAGTTGTAGTCCGTCACCAATGTCTCCTTGCCCGGCGGGACACCCCGAGCCGGCCGGTCGACGACCGGGCCGGCGCCGGGTCGGGGTGGGCCGCGGTCAGCTCCAGATGTTCCGGTTCGCGGTCTCGGCCGAGGTGTAGTTGCTGTGCGCCTGCTCGACCGCCTGCCCCATCTGCTGCAGGATCGTGGCCATCGCCGCGGACGCCTCTTCCCACTTCCGCTTCTGCTGGAAGTACGCCTCGCGCGCGTCGCCGGTCCAGCTGTTCACCATCGGGCCGAGCTCGGACTCGAGGTTCTGCAGCGTGCCTTCCAGCGCCTTGTGCGTGGAGAGGATGCCGGCCGCGCCGGCGCTGAGCGATTCGAACTTGACATGTACCTCGTCACTCACTGCGTGCCCCAAACAGGAGAAGGATCCGGCCCTGGCTCAGAGCTGGCCGGCGATGCTGTCGAACTGGCTGGTCTGCGACTCTTCCTGCGCGGCGTAGGTCTGCTTGGTCTGGACCAGGGCGCCGTGCATCTCCTGCAACGCGGTGAGCAGCTTCTGCTGCTGGGCAACCCAGTTCGCGTGCAGGTTGCCCAGTGATCGCTGCGCGCCGCTGGTCCAGCCACCGAACATGGTCTGGATCTCCGAGTCGAGCGTCTGCATGTGCTGCCGGACCAGCGTGCCGGCCTCGTCGACCGCCGCCGCGCCCTTCGCCATCGCATCCTGATGAACGTCGTAGCCACCGGCCACTATCTTCCTCCATCCACACTTGACAGTCGGGTTCTTCCTGCCACACAGCGGGTGTCGACCAGCTAGGCACCACCGTCCTGTTGCGACTGTCCACTCTGGCTAGTGGGAGCGGGGCCGACCGGGACGGTGCTGTTGGCGCGCGCCGGGTCCAGCGCGGGGCCGGTCGGTACCAGGTCGAGCAGGCCGCCGGGCACCGGCACCGGCGTGCTGCCGCCGTAGCCGAGCACGGCGAGCACCTCGGCCGACGGCACCGGGTACTTCGCGCCGGTCTCGGTCACCAGGTAGATCGAGTCACTGTCCTGGCCCGGGTGCGGCAGCAACCGGACCACCGCCGCGGCGCCCGGGGGCAGCAGCACCGACCCGGCCGCGCCGCCGGCCGCCGGCCGCTGCCCGGGTGGCTGTGCCGCGGTGGAGATGGCCACCGCGGCGCTGCTCCCGGACGTGTCGGTGTACGCCGCGCACAGCGCCAGCGCCGCGCCGTCGGGCATCTCGACCAGCGCCGGCACCCGGTCCGGGAACCCGGCCGGGCTGATCTGGTTGGCCACGTGCGGGATCGCGTTGACGTCCGCCGACTGCACCTCGATCGGATCGGGCCGGTCCGGCACGCCCAGCAGCAGCAGCGCGGCGGTATCGGTGACCGGGGTCAGGCCGGCGGTGAGCGCCAACCAGTACTGGTCCCGGACGCCGCCCTCGGCCGCGACCTTGAGCACCTGGCCCACCTGGACCGCCGCGCCGGCCGCCCGGTACGGCGCCGGCCCACCGCGGCCCGGTACCTCCGGTGGGGCCAGGTCGGGCCCGGATGGCACCGCGTTGGCCCAGGTGTCGGCCACCACCACCGGGGTTGCGGCGGCGAAGCTGAGCGGGGCCAGCACGGTTTCCGGGTGCCGGATCTCCAGCTTGGTGTCGTTCCAGATCAGGTACTGCCGGTTGGCCGAGTCACGGACCAGCAGCCCGCGGCCGGGGTCGACGCGGCTGCCGCTGGCCGGGTACCCGATCGAGACGGTGACCGCGGCCGGGCCACCGCCGGACCGCTGGCTGCACACCGTCCACGGGCCGCGGACCAGCCCGCCGGCGGCCGGCAGCGCGTCCGGCAGGCTGGGCAGGCCACGGGCCGCGCCGCGCGGGGCGTCGGCCAGCGAACGGCGCGAGAACAGCCGCACCGACACGTCCGGCGTGTTCAGGATCAGCCGGGCCGAGGTGTAGTTGAGCACCGGGTGCAGCGCGCCGTCCGCCGGGTCGTAGACGAACCGGGTGCCGGTCTCCTTCTCCACCACCAGCACGCCCGGCTTCCGCCAGCCCTGCTTGCCACCCGGCCGGATCAGCCCGACGATGCCGAACCCGGCGACCACCAGCACGGCCACCATCACGCTGACGAAGGTGGCTACCCCGATCCGGCGCAGCGGCGGCTCCGGCGCGTCCGGCTCGCCCTGCAGCAGCGCCGCCTGGACCCGGTGCAGCACGAAGCGGTACGCCTGTGCCTGGTCGCGGCGGCTCTGCACGGCTCCTCCGTCTGGGCCGACCGCCACGGCGCGGAGATCGGTCCAGCCATGTCAGACGGGCAATGGCAAGATGGATCAAAGTTGCCCCATACGATAGCTCCCGAAAGCGCCTGAGTCGCGCTTGGATCCCGATCGGTACCGGGGAGGTGGATCCGATGGCAGCGGGACCGCCAGCTGGGCCGCTGACCGGACCGCCGGGTCCCGGCCGCCCACCCGGGCCACCGACCAGACCGCCGGCCGGGCCGCTGGCCGGGCCGCCTAGCGGGCCGCTGGCCGGGCCGCCGAGCGGGCCTGGTGGGCAGCTGTCCGCGGCGCCGGGCTGGCGGGCGGCCGCCGGGTCGGGGCCGGCGGTCGGGGCGCCGGGAGCGGCGGACCGGGGCGGGCCGGGTCCGGGGGATCGGCCGCGGCCGGAGCGGGAGCGGCCGGCCGGGCGGCTGCTGGGCGTGCCGGTCGGGCAGATCCTGTGCTGGGAGGCGGCCGCGGCGGTGCTGCTGGCCGGAGCGGTGCACGGTGGCTGGCCGCTGCTGCCGGCCGTGGCCGGTGCCGCCCTGATCGGCGCGCTGACCCTGGTCCGCTGGCAGGGCCGCTGGCTGTACGCGGTGCTCGCGGTGCGGCTGCGGTACCGGGCCCGGCGGCACCGGCGGCCGGCCGGCACCGAGACCGACCTGCGGCTGGCCGCGCTGACCGAACTCCGCCCGGAGCTGTCGGTGATCGACGTGGAACCGCGCCCGGGGCAGCGGTTCGGGGTCTGCTCGGATGGCACCGCCTGGGTCGGCGTGATCGCGGTGCAGGCCGGCGACGACGTGCTGGCCGACCCGCTGCAGCCGGACTGGCTACCGGTACGTGAGCTGGCCGGTGCCCTGGTCGTCGACGACATCGAGCTGACCTCGGTGCAGCTGGTCTGCCACGTGACCCCGGCACCGTCCGGGACGCTGCCGGCCGGCTCGCCGGTGGCCGCGTCCTACCAGCAGGTCAAGGCCGGGCGGACGCCGGCCAGCCAGCAGATGTGGATCGCGCTGCGGCTGGATCCGGCGCGTGGCCCGGACGCGATCGAAGCCCGCGGCGGCGGCAGTGCGGGCGCGCAGCGGGCACTGCGCCGGTGCGTCGCCCGGGTGCTGGAACTGCTCGCCGCCGCCGGGGTGACCGGCCTGGCGCTGGACGGCGAGGCGCTGCGGTCGGTGCTCGCGCTGGCCGGGGCGACCCGCCCGGTGGAGCAGCCGGCCGGCGCCCGCCGCACGATCGAGTCCTGGACCTGCTGGCAGGCCGACGACATCGCGCACATCACCTGGTGGGTGACCGATTGGCCGGGGCGGGCCGCGCCGCTGCAACTGCTCACCGAGGTGCTCGCCGCGGTACCGGCGCTCACCTGCACGCTCTCGCTGAGCCTGCACCCGGCACCGGCCGGCACCGCCCGGTTCCGCTGCCTGGTCCGGCTGGCCGCCGTCTCGCCGGACGCCGCCGAGCTCGCCGCCACCGCGCTGGAGCAGCTCACCGCGGCCGCCGGGCTCGGCCTGTTCCGGCTGGACGGCGAGCAGGCACTCGGCTACGCCGCCACCCTCCCCCTCGGCGGCGGCACCCCGTGACCGGGCGTGGGCGACCATGAGCGGGGAACCGGCTACCGGGGCGCATCTGCTGCCGGTGGAGGCGCTGCCGCAGCTGGACGTCCCGCTGGCGGCCGGCGGGCTGGTGCTCGGCCAGTCCCGGCCGGGGCAGCCGGTCGTGGTCCGGCTGTTCGGCAACCGGCCGACCTACGTGGGCATCTTCGCCGCGGCGTACGTGGGCCGGCTGCTCGCCTTCCGCAGCCTGGCGGTCGGCGCCCAGGTCACCGTGCTCACCCCGCGGCCGGCCAGTTGGCAGTCGCTGGTCGGCGCCGCGCCGCGCCGCCGGGTCACCCTGGACCGGCCCGGGCAGCCGGCGCCGGCCGGCAACACCGCGGTCCGGCCGCTGCTTCTCGGCGAGGACGTCGGTGCCGGCGAGGCTCCGCTGCGCCGCGATCTGAGCGCCTGGCAGACCCAGCTGCAACTGCGCCCGTACGTGACGCCGCAGCTGATCGCGCCGATGCGGTCCTACGACCTGGTCGTGCTGCAGCGGGTGCCGCCGGAGGCGGTGCGCCCGATCCAGCTCGCCTTCGGCCTGCCGGCGGACACCGCCCGCTGGTTCGCGCAGCTGCCGGACGACATGGTGGCCGCCCTGGCCGGCGGCCGGGTCCAGTTCGTCAACCTGGTCCCGACCCAGGTCGAGACCGCCGCTTTCGGCCCACCCACCCGCCGCGACGGCTGACCCGTCAGCCGCCCGGCACCGTCAGCCGGCAGGCACCGTCAGCCGGCAGGCACCGTCAGCCGGCAGGCACCGTCAGCCGGTGGGACCGTCAGCCGGCCAGGCCGCGGACGTAGCCGTAGAGGCCGAGGACGGCAAGTGCGAGCGGGACGATCGCGATCACGGCCAGCGACTCGAGCAGGTCGGCGGCCCGGCCCCAGACCGGCGATGGCCGGCTGCCCGCCGGGCGCACCCCGCGGCCGACCAGCAGGGCGGCCGCGATCAGCAACGGCAGCGTGACCGCGACCAGCGCGACCACCTGGCCGTGCCGGGCGGCAACCGCCAGCGCCAGCAGCGCGACCCCGAGCGCGGCCGCGGCCAGCAGCCAGATCCGCTGCAGCCGGCCGAGGAATGGGCGGGCCCGCAGCACGACCGCGACCGCGACGACCGCCACCAGCCAGGGTGCCGTGCCGGCCGGCTCCGGCGCGAGCACCAGCTCGCAGCCGGCGACCACGGCGGCGGTCGCGCCGGTCAGCCCGGTCACGTACCGGTCGGCGACCAGGGTGCGGGCCAGCACGGTCCGGCCGGGCACCACCGAGGTGTCCCGGCGCAGCTCGTCGGCGGTGAGCGGGATGACCGGCAGCGGCAGCTCGGCCAGCCGGAACGCCAGCGCGGGCAGCAGCGGGGTGACCGCCAGCACCGCGGCCACGGTGATCGCGGCGACGCCGGGTGCGGTCAGCCCGGTGCCCAGGTCCAGTAGCGCCGCGAGCATGCCGACCAGCGCGGCCGTGCCGGCGCCGACCAGGCCGGGCACGCCGTCCGCGACCGCGAACGCGGCCAGCAGCGCGGCGACCAGCACCGCCGCCGCGCCGCCGAGCAGCGGCAGCGCCCCGAAGTGGGTGGGCGTCCGGCCGGCGCCGAGCGCGGTGGCCCCGCCGATCGCCGCGTACGGCAGCGCGCACCAGCCCAGCAGCACCCCGGCCGGGGCGTCCCCGACGGCCCGCGAGAGCACCGCGCCGGCCAGGATCAGCGCGCCGGCCAGCGCCCCGGTCAGGATGCTCGGCACCAGCCAGGGCGGCCCGGACATCAGGCTGACCAGGGCGGCCAGCAGCAGTGCGGCCAGCGCGGCGGTCAGGCTGACCCGCCGGGTGGTGCCGGGCAGCCAGCGCGAGGAACGGTCCCGGGAGGCGGTGGCGATCGCGTCCACCACGTCGTCGAAGGCGAGCTCGGGCAGCTGGGCCTGGCGCGGCCGCAGGTAGAGCAGCTCACCGTCCCTTATGGACAGTGCGGTGACCGACTTGCTGCCGTCCAGCGGGATCTCGCCGAGCCGCTGCAGGGCCCAGCCGCCGTGCCCGACGCCGCGGTCGGCGAGGTCCGGGCCGGCGTGCCGGAGCAGCGTCGGCAGCAGGTCGGTCAGCGGCACGTCCACCGGCAGCGCGACGTCCACCCGGCCGTTCGGGGCGATGATCGTCACCCGGCACAGGTCGCCGCCGATGCTGGTCACCGTGCGCTCCTCCCGCCATTCGCCAGGTGCAGGCTAACCGAGTGGTGTCACACCGGTGCGACGGTACGGTGTGAACGGCAGATCGGTACGGGCAGAAGGGGCATCGCACGGGTGAACACGATCGTGCTCCGCCGCCCGAGCCGCCGCCCGCCGCCGGAGCTGCCCCGCGGCGAGCTGGTACTGGAGTCGCCGCCGGAGCTCCCGGAGACGCTCAGCGGCGGCTTCGGCGCGGCCCTGACCTACCTGCCGATGCTGGCCGGCGGCGGCGCGATGGCGTTCCTGTTCATCGGCCCGGCCGCGCGCGGGATCACCGTCGTGGCCGGCGTGATGTACGCGCTGTCGATGGCCGGGATGGCGGTGGGCCAGGTCGGCCGCGGCGCGAGCGAGAAGAAGCGGGCGCTGAACGCCGAGCGCCGCGACTACGCCCGCTACCTCTCCCAGGTCCGCCGCCGGGTGCGGCGGGCGGCCAGCCAGCAGCGCGAGGCGCTGCTGTGGCGCAGCCCGGATCCGGACGCGCTCTGGTCGATCGCCCTGTCGGCCCGGCTCTGGGAACGCCGGCCGGCGGACGAGGACTTCGGCACGGTCCGGGTCGGGCTCGGCCCGCAGCGGCTGGCGGTCACGCTCGTCCCGCCGGAGACCAAGCCGGTGGAGGACCTGGAGCCGGTGTCCGCCGGGGCGCTGCGCCGGTTCGTCCGGACCCACTCGACGGTGGCCGATCTGCCGGTCTCGCTGTCCATCCGCGGCTTCGGCCGGATCGTGCTGGACGCGGCCACCCCGGCGGCGCAGGACGCGATGCTCGGCCTGGTCCGGGCGATGGTGGCGCAGCTGGCGGTCTTCCACTCCCCGGACGACCTGCGGATCGCGGTCTGCGCCGGCCCGGGCCAGCTGCCCCGGTGGGACTGGGTGAAATGGCTGCCGCACGCGCTGCACCCGACCGAGGTGGACGCGGCCGGCCCGGTCCGGGTGGTCGCCGGGCAGCTGGCCGAGCTGGAACAGCTGCTCGGTGGCGAGCTGGCGCAGCGGCCCCGGTTCGGCGCGGCGAGCCCGGCCGACGCCTACCCGCACTGCCTGGTGATCCTGGACGGCGGCGAGGTCTCCTTCGACGCCCAGCTGGCCGGCACCGACGTGCACGCGGTGACCGTGCTGGACGTCAGCGGCCGGCTGCCCCGGGACGCCGGCGAGCGCGGCACGCTGCGGCTGTCGGTCACCCCGGAGCGGATCGAGCGGCTGGTCCGGGACCGGGCCGGCACCGACGCCCGCAGCTCGCTCGGCCAGCCGGACCAGCTGAGCCTGGCCGAGGCCGAGTCGCTGGCCCGGCTGCTCGCGCCGTACCGGGTCAGCACCGCGGCCGGCGAGGCGGAGGATTCGCTCTCCCGCGATCTCGGTCTGACCCGGCTGCTCGGCCTGGGCGACCCGACCCGGATCGAGACGTCGGTCACCTGGCGGCCCCGGCCGCCGCGGGACCGGCTGCGGGTGCCGATCGGGGTCGGCCCGCTCGGCGAGCCGGTCGAGCTGGACATCAAGGAGGCCGCCCAGGACGGCATGGGCCCGCACGGCCTGGTCATCGGGGCGACCGGGTCGGGCAAGTCGGAGCTGCTGCGCACGCTGGTACTCGGCCTGGCCGTGACGCACTCCTCGGACGCGCTGAACTTCGTCCTGGTCGACTTCAAGGGCGGCGCCACGTTCGCCCGGCTGGAGGACCTGCCGCACACCTCGGCGGTGATCACCAACCTGGCCGACGACCTGTCCCAGGTGGACCGGATGCGGGACGCGATCGACGGCGAGCTGAACCGCCGGCAGGAGCTGCTCCGGGACGCCGGCAACTACGCCAGCCTGCGCGACTACCAGCGGGCCCGGGAGAACGGCGCGCCGCTGGCCGCGGTACCCAGCCTGTTCGTGGTGGTGGACGAGTTCAGCGAACTGCTCACCGCCAAGCCCGACTTCATCGACCTGTTCATCACGATCGGCCGGATCGGCCGCTCGCTCGGCGTGCACCTGCTGCTCGCCTCGCAGCGGCTGGAGGAGGGCCGGCTGCGCGGACTGGACACCTACCTGTCGTACCGGATCGGGCTGCGCACGTTCTCCGCGATGGAGTCCCGGGTGGTGCTCGGCGTGCCGGACGCCTACGAGCTGCCGAACGCGCCCGGGCACGGCTACCTGAAGATCGACACCAGCACCATGCTGCGGTTCAAGGCGGCGTACGTCTCCGGGCCGTACGCCGGGCCGCGGGAGACGCCGACCCAGCAGGCGGCCGCGGTGGCCGGGCAGGTCGTCCCGTACACGGTCGGCTACCTGCGGCCGTTGCGGGCGCCGGTGGCCGAGCCGGTGGCGCCACCGGTGGACGCGAACGCCGAGACGATGCTGGAGATCGTCACGCAGCGGCTGGTCGGCCGCGGCTCGCCGGCGCATCAGGTCTGGCTGCCGCCGCTGGCCGAGCCGCCGACGCTGGCGCAACTGCTGCCGCCGCTGGCCGCCGACCCGGCCGACGGCCTGCGCCCGGCCGGCTGGGCCGGCCGCGGCCAGCTGCAGATCCCGGTCGGCCTGGTCGACAAGCCGTACCACCAGCGCCGCGACCCGCTCTGGCTGGACCTCTCCGGCTCCGGCGGGCATGTCATCGTCGCCGGCGGGCCGCAGAGCGGCAAGAGCGCGCTGGTCCGGGACATCATCGCCGGGCTGGCGCTGACCCACACCCCGGCCGAGGCCCAGTTCTACTGCCTGGACTTCGGCGGCGGGACCCTGTCCGGGCTGCTCGGGCTGCCGCACGTCGGGGCGGTCGCCGGCCGGCTGGAGGCGGACCTGATCCGGCGCACCCTGGCCGAGGTCACCGCGCTGCTGGCCGGCCGGGAGAAGCTGTTCACCGAGCAGCGGATCGACTCGATGGCCACCTACCGGCGGCGCCGGCGGGACGGTTCGCTGCCCGGCGACGGCTACGGCGACGTGTTCCTGGTGGTGGACGGCTGGGGCGTGGTGCGCAGCGATTTCGACCCGCTGGAGGCGCAGATCACCGGGCTGGCCGCGCGTGGCCTTGGCTACGGCGTGCACGTGCTGATCACCGTGCAGCGCTGGATGGAGGTGCGCCCGGCACTGCGCGACCTGGTCGGCACCCGGCTGGAGCTACGCCTCGGCGACCCGACCGAGTCCGATGTGGACAGGCGGGCGGCGGCGAACGTGCCGGAGAAGGCGCCCGGCCGCGGGCTGACCCGGGGCAAGCTGCAGTTTCTCGCCGCGCTGCCCCGGATCGACCGGGACCAGCGCCCGGAGACCCTGGTGGACGGGGTGGCCAGCCTGGTCAGCGCGGTCGCCGACGCCTGGGCCGGGCCGCCGGCACCGCAGGTCGAACTGCTGCCCGACAACCTCCCGTACGCGGCGCTGCCGGCACCGGCCAACGGCCGCGCCGGCATCCCGATCGGCGTGGACGAGGACGCGCTGGCCCCGGTGTACCTGGACTTCAGCACCGACCCGCACTTCGTGATCTTCGGTGATTCGCAGTGCGGCAAGACCAACCTGCTGCGGGCGATCGTCACCGGCATCACCACCCGGTACACCGCCGAGCAGGCCCGGATCATCTTCCTGGACTACCGCTACGGGCTGCTGGACGCGGCCGGCACCGCGCACAAGCTGGCCCACGGGTTCGCGTCCAACCACGCACCGCCGATCGTCCGGAACATCATCGAGGGGATGAACAAGCGGCTGCCGCCGGCCGACCTGACCGCCGACCGGCTGAAGGCGCGGGACTGGTGGAATGGTCCAGACCTGTACGTGGTCATCGACGACTACGACCTGGTCGCCACCGGCAGCACCAACCCGCTGCTGCCGCTGCTCGACCTGGTGCCGCAGGCCCGGGACATCGGCCTGCACCTGATCATCGCCCGGGCCATCGGTGGCGCCGGCCGGGCCATGTTCGAACCGGTGCTGCAGCGGCTGCGGGAGACCGGCACCCCCGCGCTGATCATGTCCGGCAGCAAGGAGGAGGGCGCGCTGTTCGGCAACGTCAAGCCCGACGCGCTACCCCCCGGCCGCGGCCGGCTGGCCACCCGCCGCGGCAGCACCCTGATCCAGACCGCCTACCTCCCCCCGCCGCCCTGACCGGCCGGCCCGCCCGGGCCGGCCGGGAGCCGGAGTAGCCGGGGCGGCCCGACAGAGCCGCCGGCCCGACAGCGCTGCCGTCCGGCCGGGGCTACCGACCGATTGGGACCGACGGTGCCGGGTCGGCCGGGTGGCCGGGTTGCCAGCGGCGGCGCCGGCCGCGCGGGATCACGACCGCGGCGGCGATCACCACCAGCGCGAGCAGCGTGGCGCCGGCCGCCACGGCCAGCCCGATCAGCCGGGCCCGACTGTCCGGAGTGGACGGTGCCGGCAGCGGCGCCGCGGCCCGCTGCACCGGCGGCGACGCGGTCGGCAGCACCGCGGTCAGCGCCGCCACCGGGTTGATCACCCCGTACCCCAGTTCCGGGCTGGGCAGGTCGGTGGACGGGTGGTCGGCGGTCAGCTCGAGCCGCCGCTTGATCTCGGCCGGGGTCAGCCGCGGCTGCCGGCCGCGCAGCAGCGCCACCAGCCCGCTCACGAACGGCGCCGCGAAGCTGGTGCCGGAGAAGGGCACCAGCCCGCCGCCGACCAGCAGGCAGGGCAGTTCCTGGCTGGGTGCGACCACCGTGACGAACGGGCCGGTGATCGAGTTCTCGTCCACCTTGCCGGCCCGGCCGATGCCGCCGACCGCGATCACGCTGTCGTACCCCTGCGCCAGCGCGGCCGGGTAGGTGATCACGTTCTGGTTCTTGTACTCGTTCCGGTTGCCGGTGGCCGCGACGATCACCGCGTTGCGGGTCAGCGCGCGCTGCGCGACCCCGGCGAACGCGGCCTTGCCCGCGGCGGTCAACTGGTCCGCGGCGACCGTGACCGAGACGTTCAGCACCTGCGCACCGGCGGTCAGCGCGGCCTGCATCGCGCTGACCAGGTTCACCGCCGAACCCGGGGCCAGGTTCCCGTTGTCGTCGACCCCCCAGCTCTGCCGCACCGGCAGGATCAGCGCGTCCGGCGCCACCCCGACCAGGCCGCGGTCGGCGCGCGGCCGGGCCGCGATGATGCCGGCCACCGCGGTGCCGTGCGCCGCGCAGTCGGTGTCCGCGCCCGGCCGGACCTGGCCGCTGGTCACGTCGTAGCCGGGCAGCACCCGCCCGCGCAGCTGCTCCTGCGCCCCGTCCACGCCGCTGTCCACCACCGCGACCGTGACCCCGGCGCCGCGGCCGTACCGCAACGCCTCGGCGTACCGCAGCCGCTCCTGCGCCCACGTCGGCGCCGCCGCCTGCACCGGCCCCAGCCGGCTCGCCAGCAACTCCGGATCGTGGTACTTGCACGCAGCCTCCCGCGGCTGCCGCTCCACCGCCCCCGCCGGCTGCGCCGCCCCGACCGCGCCCAACACCACGACGGCCGCGACGACCGATCGGGCCAGCCACCCGGTCACGTCGCCCTCAGCCGGCACCGCCAGGCCCGTCGAAGACGACCTCGCGGTCGCCCGCGCCGAACGCGATCCACTCGACTACGCACGGGACGCCGCCGTGCCGCCCACCCGCAGCCGAATCTGCTGATTGAATTCGGCGTGGTCAACCACCACGCCCTCGATCCGGTCACCGACGGCGGGCAGATCCTCCGGACTCACCGGGACGCTGTGCGGCCGGTAGTTGTTGATCTCCACGATGGCCGTCACATCCGGTGCCTCGGTCAATCGGACGAACACTCCGAACGGATATCGCTGCGTGACAACGCCGTGCACAACCGCACCGAAGGGCAGCCGGGCCACCGCGGCCGACCACGCGGAATCGTCCTTCATCGGTGCCAGATCCTTGGGAACGGATTGAGTCGCTCAACGACATCGGCGGGGATCGGCACCTCAATGCGTGGGCCACCCTCGTACGGCCGCTCGTAGCGGGCAAAGTCCCGCGCATAGTCGGCCACCGGCACCCTCACCTCCATGACCCCCTCACCGTAGGACGCCGCGAATCCGTCGGCGATGCTCCGGTCTCTGGCAAAGTAGGCGAGGCCGTCCGGCACTTCCCCGGGCTGCCCGGGGAAGTCCGCGGCTCGGTAGCCATGATCGTACTGGCTCTGGCCCAGATTCCGTTGCGGCGCTTTGTACAAGGGCACCGTCTCGCCCGGCCCTCCTACTTCATCCAGATGCGGGCGGCCGGAGGGGTCATAGGGCGTGAGTCCGAGCGGGTCGATTGTTCTGGCCGGATTCTTGACGTACCGGGACGGGTTTGTACCGCCGCCCAGACCGAGCGGGTCGTCACTGCAATAGCTGGCGGTACCGGGGTCGTAGTGCCGGCGGAAGTTGTAGTCGGTGCCGGATTCGGGGTCGTGGTATTGGCCGGGGAAGCGGAGTGGGCAGTCGGTCGGGGTGCGGGGGCTGATGCCCCAGAGGGTGGCCTGGCGGTGCCAGGCGACGGCGCCGGCCGCGGTGACGAGTTCGGTCGGGGTGCCGACCAGGTCGGTGACGATCGCGTAGAACTGCTCGTCGGTGCCGGGCCGGGGCGGGCCGTGGCTGTGCTGGGTGAGCGGGCGGAAGGTGCCCGGTTGCCAGTCCCAGGTGGTGGTGCGGCCGGTGCCGTCGGTCTGCTCGGCGAGCAGCACGCCGTCCCAGCTGAAGTCGACCCGGGCGGCGGCGGTGCCGTCGGCGGTGCTGATCTGCTTGCTGATCCGGCGGCCGAACGGGTCGTAGCTGTACCGCCAGCGTTCGCCGCTCGGGGTGGTGACCGCGGTCAGCCGGTCCTCGGCGTCCCACTCGTACCGCCAGTCCCGGAACTGGCCGGACAGCGTGCGGTGCCGGCGGCGGGTCAGCCGGCCCTGCCCGTCGTGCTCGTAGTGCACCGCGCCGGCCCGGCGGAGCAGCGTGCCGGCGTACTCCCGCTCGCCCTGGCCGTCGGCGCTGGCCGGGTCGACCGCCGGCCAGCCGGCGGCGGTGATGTTGCCGGCGAGGTCGTACCGGTACCGTTCGGTCCACTGTGGACCGTGTACTGCGGTGACCTGCCCGATCGGATCGAGGTCGTAGCGGCGCGGGCCGTCGAGCTGGTCGGTGCGACCGGTGAGGTAGCCGTCCGCCCGGTAACCGTAGCCGCGGTGCTGGCGCGGCGGCCCGGCCGTGCCGTCGAGGGTCTGCGAGCGCAGCCGCCCGTTGTGGTCCCAGGTCTGGACCAGCAGCGCGGCCGAGCCCAACCGCCGGGCGACCTCGCGCCCGGCCAGGTCGTAACCGAACCGGAGCACCTGGCCGGCGCTGTGCAGCTCGACCGGCCGGCGATTCGCGTCGTACTCCCACCGACTGTCTACACCGGACGGTGTGCGCCGCCGGAGCCGGTCGCCGGCCGCGTCGTAGCCGGATTCCACCGCCCGGCCGTTGCAGCGCTCCACCCGTACCCGGCCCAGCGCGTCCCACTCGAAGTCGACCTCGGCGTCCGGGCCGGCGGCCCGGAGCACCCGGCCGGCCGGGTCGTATTCGAAGGTGGTGACCGTGTCGCCGGCGCGCCGCTCGACGACCTC
>Ga0307500_10000392_pt1 | contig 14804 bp, 14 predicted proteins | sample 14_S_MG_FD_201362 | JGI IMG/M metagenome (GOLD analysis project Ga0307500, IMG submission 201362) | Soil microbial communities from Populus trichocarpa stands in riparian zone in the Pacific Northwest, United States - 14_S | ecosystem: Environmental > Terrestrial > Soil > Riparian zone > Trees... | reverse complement strand
GACCGTCGCCGACCAGGGGAAGTCGGCGGCCCGGGCCCGCGCGGCGGCCCGGCGGGTGGCCGCCGGCACGTCCAGCAGCGCGTGTACGCCGGCGGCCAGGCCGGCGGCCGTCCCGTCGGTGACCGCGCCGGACTCCGGCGACCCGAGCAGTTCGGCCGCCGCGCCGCCGGCCGGGACCACCACCGGGGTTCCACCGGCCAGCGCCTCCAGCACGGCCAGGCCGAACGTCTCGACCGGGCACGGCGCCAGCGCGATGTCGGCAGCCGCGACCAGCCGGGCGACCCCGCGCCGATCGGCCACGTGCCCGAGGAACCGGACCGGGAGGCCGGCCGCCTGCCGGACCAGGCTCATCCGAAGTGGACCGTCGCCGATCATCAGCAGCCCGGCCGGCAGACCGTCCGCCCGTAGCAGCCGCAGCGCCTCGATCGCCAGCTCGGGCCGTTTCTCCCGGGACAGCCGCCCGACGGTGACCAGCTGGATCGACCGACCGGCACCGGGCCGCGCGACCGCACCGGGGCGGAACATGTCCAGGTCGACGCCGAGCGGGACGAGCCGGACGTTGGGCGCGGCTGCCCGGTCGTACTCGGCCCGGGCGTACCGGGACGCGACCACCACCTGTTGCACCGACCGGGACAGCCGCAGGTTGATCCGGTCGGCGGCCGGCGCCAGCGGGAACCAGGCCGGCACCCGGTCGGCCAGGATCGCGTCCAGCCGCTCGTGCGAGAACAGCACCGCCGGCACGGCCCGGGCCCAGGCCCACGGCGCCAGCCAGCTGAGGCAGAGCTTGTCGCTGACCTCCAGCACGTCCGGGCGGAGCAGGTCGAGCAGGTCGAGCACCCGGCGCCGGTGCAGCAGCACCCGGTACACCCCGCCGGGCAGCGCCGGGCTGCGCAGGGTGATCCGGCGGCCGGCCGGCGTCCGTTCGTCCCGGTCGGCGACCCCGGGCACGACCAGCACCCGGTCATGCCCGAGCGTGCCGTACCGGCGCCCGATCTCCTCCAGCGACGTGCGCAGCCCACCCGACGTCGGCGAGTAGAAGTTCGCCAGCTGCACGATCCTCATCCGACCACCCCCGGCCACCCGGTACATCGCGGCTCGGCCGGCCACCCGGGCCGCACCCGAGATCCCGCACCGCCGGCCGGCTCGCACCGGCGGCCGACCATGGGCAACAGCCCGGCCCGCCGAGCCCCACCGCCGGCAACGCGGCAAGCCTGGACGGCCGGCCCGCGAGGGTTGGTGCGTCGCTGACCGGCCACGGGTGGCGCCCCGGTCACCACCCGAGGCGCGGCGCCGGCAATGCGGGAGACCCGGGCCGCCGGCCGGCGGCGGGTCTGGGTCGGGCGCACCGCGGGCTACCCGGCGACCGTCGCCGGCGCGGCCGGGCGGGCGAGCAGAGCGGCGTAGGTGCACGGCCGGGCGTTGCCGGCCAGGGCGGCGTCGATGGCGTCGAGGGTGACCCGCTGCAGACCCGGACGGCCCAGGTCGGCGGGGTGCAGCGCGATCCGGATCGGCCGGCCGCGGGCGGCGGCGAGGCGCGCGCCGGCCGGCAGCAGCACGGCGCCGAGCCGCTCGCCGGCCGCACCGGGCCGGTGCGAGAGCGCGATGGCGGGCCGGAACCCGCCGGAGCGCAGGTCGTGCACGCCGAGGTGGCTGGTCGTGTAGTGGAAGCCGAGCCGGCGCAGCGCCCGGATCGTGCCGGCCGACTGCAGCCAGCCGGGCGGGGTGAAGCCGACCGCCGGCAGGCCGAGGTCGGCGAGCACGCCGGCGCCGGCGACCAGCCGGCGGTGCGCGGCATGCTCGTCCAGCGCGGCGAACTCGGCCGCGCCCCGGGCCACCGCCGCGGCGACCAGCCGGCGCACCGGCGAGCCGGCCGGGCCGGCCCGGTGCGCCCAGCCGTGCAGGACGATCTCGTCCCCGCCGGCGACCCGCCCGGCCAGCCAGCGGACCAGGCCGGGATCCCGCGGCAGCACCGGCGATCGCCACGGCCCGGGCACCACCAGCAGCGAGGCCGGGACGCCCCGCCGGTCCAGCGCGGCGCACCACTGCCGGGTCTCCGCCGCTGTCGCCGGCGCCACGTCGTGCACGCTCACCACCAGCGGCACCGGCCCGCCGGTCACGCGGCCGGCTCGTGGGCGCGGCCCGGATGGGGGCGGTCGGTGGCGAGCACGGCGCGGTAGTGGGCGAGCAGCTCGTCGCCGATGCTGGCCCAGCTGCGACCGAGGACGGAGGCCCGGGCGCGCAGCCGCATGGTCTCGCGCAGCACCGGGTCGGCGAGCAGCGAGGCCACCTGATCGGCGAGCAGGTCGGGGTCGGCGCCGGACCAGAGCCAGCCGTTCTCGCCGTGCCGGACCAGGTCCAGCGGGCCGCCGGTGGCCGGCGCGATCACCGGCACCCCGGACGCCAGCGCCTCCTGCACCGCCTGGCAGAACGTCTCCTCGGCGCCAGGGTGCACGAACACGTCGAACGAGGCGTACAGCTCGGACAGCTCCCGGCCGCCCCGGAAGCCGAGGAAGGTGGCATCCGGCAGCCGGCGCTCCACAGTGGACCGGGACGGCCCATCGCCGACCACGACCAGCCGGACCCCGGGCAGCCTGCTGACCGGGCGGAGCAGGTGCACCCGCTTCTCCGGGGCGAGCCGGCCGACGTAGCCGACGATGGCCTCGCCGCCCGGGGCGAGCACCCGGCGCAGCGCCTCGCTGCGGTGCGCCGGGCTGAAGGCGGCGACATCCACGCCGCGGCCCCAGCGGGTCACCGGCGTGATGCCGTGCCGGCGCAGCTGCCAGACGGTCGCGGTGGACGGCGCCAGGGTCAGCGCGCACAGCCCGTGCAGCCGGCGCAGGTGCTGCCAGACGAACGACCGGATCGGCCGCAGGTGGTAGCACGACAGGTAGCTGGCCAGGTCCGTCTGGAACACCGCGACCGCCGGGATGCCAAGCTCAGCGGCGGCCCGGGCGCCGGCGTAGCCGAGCAGCGCCGGGGAGGCCAGGTGCACCAGGTCCGCACCGAAGTCGGCCAGCACCGCGGCCAGCGGAACACCCGGCCGTCCGATGTGGACGGACCGGTACATGGGTGGCCGGAACGACGGCACCCGCACCACCGGAACCCCGCGGAACCAGACCGGGCCGGGCTCCGGCGCGATCACCAGCGCGGCATGGCCGGCTCCGGCCAGGTGCTCCAACACCCGGGTGACCGAGTTCGTCACGCCGTTGACGACCGGGTGGAAGGTTTCCGCGACTACCGCCACGCGCACGAGATCAGGTTGGCAGGGCCGGACGTCCGGATCGTGTTGGGCAGGAAACCGACACGTGGCAGTCGCCTGGCGGGGAGACGGCCGGCAGGTGTCGCGCGGTTAGCGGCGACCGAAATGGACGGCGCCGGACAGTTCACCGGCGGTCCGGTCGGCCGGGGCCAGCGCGCCCACCACCCGGCGGATCGCGGCGGCGAACCCGTCCACGTCGGCCTCGCCGGTGTCGAACGAGGTCATCCAGCGGACCTCGGACGTGCGCTGGTCCCAGACGTAGAACGGGTACTCGGCCTGCAGCACCGGCACCGCGGCCGGCGGCACGATCGCGAACACCGCGTTGGCCTGTACCGGCTGGGTCACCCGCACCCCGTCCACATCGGAGACGGCGGCGGCGAGCCGCTGCGCCATCCGGTTCGAGTGCTCCGCGTTGCGCCGCCACAGGTCGTCGGTCAGCAGCGCGCTGAACTGCGCCGCCGCGTACCGCATCTTGGACGCGAGCTGCATCCCCTGCTTGCGCAGGAACTTGAAGTCGTCGGCCAGCCCGGGCCGCAGCACCACCACCGCCTCGGCGCCCAGCCCGCCGTTCTTGGTGCCACCGAAGGACAGCACGTCGACGCCGCAGCCGGTGCTGACCGCGGCCAGGTCGACCCCCAGCCCGGCGGCCGCGTTGGCCAGCCGGGCGCCGTCCACATGCAGCACCATGTCGTGCGCGTGCACCCAGTCGGCGATCGCGGCGACCTCGTCCAGCGAGTACCGGGTGCCGAGCTCGGTGCTCTGGGTGATCGACACCGCCCGCGGCTGGACATGATGCTGGTCGCCCCAGCCGCTGGCCACCGCGTCGATCGCCGCGACGGTCAGCTTCGCGTCCGGGGTGGGGACGTCGATCAGCTTGCTGCCGAGGAACCGCTCCGGCGCTCCGCACTCATCGGTGCTGATGTGCGCGGCGGCCGCGCAGATCACCGCCTGGTACGGCCGCAGCACCGACTGCAGGCCCAGCACGTTCGCCGCGGTGCCGTTGAACACGAAGTACGGCCGCGCGTGCGGGCCGAAGTGCTGCCGGAACAGCTCCTCGGCCGCGGCGGTCAGCGGATCGTCGCCGTACGCCACGTGATCGCCAACGTTGGCCGCCGCGATCGCGGCCAGCACGTCCGGGTGAATGCCGGCGTGGTTGTCGCTGCCGAACGAGCGCATCCGCGTCATCCCTCCTGGCCCGGACCGAGGTGGACGAGCTCCTGCGCAACCATGTGGCTGAGTCTGCCAAACGGTCCGCCGAACGCGGTCGGCCGGGGCCGGGCGGTGCCGTCAGCAGGGCTCGGCCGGGCCGAGCTTGTCCAGCACGGCCTGGAAGATCTCCCGCAGCTGGCCCACCTGCTCCCGGCTGAGCGGATCGAACAGCGCGCTGCGCACCTGCTCGACGTGCCCGGGCGCGGCGGCTTCGAGCGCGGCGAAGCCGGCGTCGGTGAGCGAGGCGAGGGTGCTGCGGCCGTCCCGGGCGTGCCGGGCCCGGCGCACCCAGCCCAACTCCTCCAGCTTGGCCACCGCGTGCGAGAGCCGGCTCGGCGACGAGCGCACCAGCTGGGCCAGCTCGCTCATGGTCATCGACCGGCCGGGCGTCTCGGACAGCACCACCAGGATCTGGTAGTACGCGTGCGGCATCCCGGCGTCCCGCTGCAGCTGCCGCTCCAGCGCCTCACGCAGCAACTGGTTGGCGGCCAGGAAGGTCCGCCAGGTCTGCTGCTCCTCGTCGTCCAGCCAGCGCGGGTCGGTCACCGGTCCATCATACGAACGGATACTTGAACTCTCAACTGAAGCCGGTTACCGTCGGTTCCATGGAAATCAAGGAACTGGGACATGTCGTCCTCTACGTACGCGACGTGCAGCGCTCGGCCGCGTTCTACCGGGACGTGCTGGGCTGGCGGCAGATCGTGCCGGAGCCGGCCGACCGGGCCAACGTGCCGATCGCCGCGTTCTCCGCACCGTCCGGGCGGACCCACCACGAGCTGCTGCTGATCGAGGTCGGGCCGGACGCCGCGGCGCTGCCGGCGGGTCGCCGGTTGGGCATGTACCACTTCGGGCTGAAGGTCGGCGACACCGACGACGAACTGCGGGACGCGCTGCGGCGGCTGAACGAGACCGGCACCCCGGTGCTCGGCGCCAGCGACCACACGGTCTCGCACAGCCTCTACATCGCCGACCCGGACGGCAACGAGATCGAGCTGTACGTGGATGTGCCGGGCGTCGACTGGCGCAACGATCCGTCGCTGATGGCCGCCCCGATCAAGCCACTGCGGTTGTAGCCGGGCCGGCTCCGGGGCCAGCCCAGGTCAGGTGAGCTCGGCGAGGCGGTCGAACACCGGGCCGAGGCGGGCCACGTACCGCTCCGGGTTCATCACCTCGTCCAGCCGGGCCGCCGGGAGATCGATGCCGGCCTCCTTGGCCCGGGCCAGCAGCGCGGCCCGGAACGGCGTGCCGGTGTCCCAGGTCTCCATCGCGGCCGCCTGCACCAGCGCGTACGCGTCCTCTCTGGACAGTCCGAACGCGACCAGATCGAGCAGCACCGCGGAGGTGTAGACCAATCCGCCGGTGGACTCCAGGTTGGCCCGCATCCGGTCCGGATAGACGACCAGGCCGGTGACCAGCCGGCGGGTCGACTGCAGCAGGTAGTCGGTGACGATCGCGGCGTCCGGCAGCGCGACCCGCTCCACCGAGGAATGCGAGATGTCCCGCTCGTGCCAGAGCGGGATGCCTTCCAGTACCGGCGTCACGTAGCCACGCGCCATCCGGGCCAGCCCGCAGATCCGCTCGGACAGGATCGGGTTCTTCTTGTGCGGCATCGCGCTCGACCCCTTCTGGCCGGCGCCGAACGCCTCGGACAGCTCGCGCAGCTCGGTCCGCTGGCCGTGCCGCACCTCCAGCGCCACCGCCTCGCAGACCGTCGCGATGATGGCCAGAGTGGACACCCACTCGGCGATACCGTCGCGCAACACGACCTGGGTGGCCACGTCCGCCGGACGCAGGCCCAGCGCCACCGCGACGGCCCGCTCGATCGACGGGTCCACATTGGAATAGGTGCCGACCGCACCGGAGATCTTCGCGACCGCCACGGCCTCCCGGGCCCGGCGCAACCGGTCCCGGGACCGGGCCAGCCCGAAGGCGAAGTCGGCCATCCGGTGGCCGAACGAGTCCGGTTCCGCGTGGATGCCGTGCGTCCGGCCGACCCGCAACGTGTCCCGGTGGGCCAGGCCCAGATCGCGCAGTGCGGCCACCAGCGCGTCCGCCTTGGCCAGCAGCACGTCGCTCGCCTCGACCAGTTGCACCGCCAGCGCCGTGTCCAGCAGATCGGACGAGGTGAGTCCGAAGTGGACGTACGCGGCCGCGGAGCGCGGCTCGGTGTTGTCCGCCCAGGCGGTGAGGAAAGCGATCACGTCGTGCTGGGTGACCGCCTCCACCTCCTCGACCGCCTGCGGGGTCGGCGGTGGCGCGGCCCGCACCGGCTCGACCACGTCCGCCGGCACGGTGCCGGCCGCCGCGTGCGCCTCGAGCACCAGCGTCTCCACCCGGCACCAGAGCGCGTACTTGTGCGCCTCACTCCAGACCTCGCCCATCTCGGGCAGCGTGTACCGGTCAATCACACCGGCCATCCTCCCCTACCGCCGGCCGGCCGCCGTACCCGGCGGGAGCGGGACGGCGTTCCCGGTCCCGCGCGCGACCGCGCCGGCCCCGGCAGGTGTCCGGGGCCGGCGCGGCCGGGTGGCTCAGGAGCTGAGCGGAAGCTGACTCACCAGCCGGGCGAACTGGTAGGCCTGGTCCGGCGTCATCGGCAGCGTCTGCCGGGTGGCCGGCGGGTCGGGCACGCCCAGGTCCGGGTTGTGCAGCTCGGCCGCCAGCAGTGCCGAGTAGGCCCAGGGAACGGTGTCGACGTTGACCTGCACGCCGCGGCGGTCGTAGTACGAGGCCTGACCCCTTGCCCCGTTGGGATACTTCGCGTAGTTACCGAGCGGCTTGACATAGACGAGGCCGGCCGAGCCGTTGGGCTCGGCCCGCCGCCGCGCCGCCGTGCAGTTGCTGTACGGCCGGGCCGTGAAGTCCCAGCTGGCCAGCGCCGCCGCGGTCACCCCGCGGAACGGGTAGATCTCGAACCCGAAGCCCCCCGGGCCACCCTGGCTGACCAGGTCGAACCAGACGACGACCCGCGGCTCGCCGGACCGGGGGTCCACTCTGGACTCCCACGTCTTGACATGCGTCACCCGGGCGCCGGGGAGGAGCCGCGGCGCGGCGGCCAGCGCCGCGGCCCGGACAGCCGCCCCGGACGGGAGCCCGGCGCCGCGGGCGCTGGTCCCCGGCGGGTAGTCGGTGCTCGTCCGCTCCGGGCACGTCTCAGCCTCGCTGAGCCGCGGCAAGGTGACCGGCGTGGGTGTGGTCCTGACCGCGGTGGGAGGCGCGATCCGGGTGGTCGTCGGCGCCGCTACCCGGGCCGGGCCGGGCTGGCCGCCCACCAGTGCCTGCATGCCCAGGGTCACGGCCACCAGCGCGGCCGCGGTCAGCGCCGCGGCGGCACCGGCCCAGGCCGCGTGCCGGCGGTGCTCGATCCGCTGCCCGCGGCTCATCAGCCGGCCCGGATCCAGGCTCTCCGGCAGCGGCGGCCTGGCCTCGACCAGCCGGCTGAACTCCGCCTTCACGTCCAGCTCGTCCATCGCGGTCACGCCATCTCCTCGTTCTGCGCAGTGGCTTCGGCCAGATCCAGCGCCGTTCGCAGGGCGTCCAGCCCACGGCTGGTCTGGCTCTTGACGGTGCCGGTCGAGCAACCGAGGAGCCGGGCGGTCGCGGCGATGTCCAGGTCCTCCCAGAACCGCAGCACCAGCACCGCGCGCTGCCGGGGCGGCACCGCCGCCAGCGCCCGCAGCAGCATGATGCGGCTCTCCGGATCGCCAACCGGCACCGCCGCGGTCTCCGGCAGCGACTCGGTGGCCCGCTCCCGGCGCCAGCCCCGCCGCCGCTCGTCCAGGTACGTCCGCACGACGATGCGACGTACGTACCCGTCCAGCACCTCGTGCCGGACGACGCGGTACCAGGCCGCGTACAGCTTGATGAACGCGTTCTGGACGATGTCCTCGGCGAGGTGCCAATCCCCGCAGAGCAGGTACGCGGTCGACCGCATCGCGTCGGCCCGGCCGGCGACGTAGGCTCCGAACGCCTCGTCGCGGTCGTCCGCTCCTCGCGGCACCGCCCACCTCCTCCGCCCGGCCGGCCCGGTCACCCGGTTGCCGGCGGTGCTCTCCCAGCCGGGTTAGTCACGGAGGCGGACCGGCCGGAGGTTGCACGGTCCTGCCGATTAGACGGTGGCCAGCCGGTCAGCGCCAGGGCGCCGCGCAGCCGACAACCGGCCGGCGGGCAGCACGCCTGGCCCGGGCCCTACTGGCGCCGCGGGCCGACCGGACAGGTACGTCCGGCCGGCCCGCGCCGGCGGGTCAGTGCCAGCGCAGCGCAGGTGTGCAGCGCTCGCCGGGTTTCCGCGTCCCACCGCCGAGCAGCGAGCCGTCCGGAAGCAGCCGGCAGCCCTTCGACAACACATCACCGGCCGTCCCGACCAGCCGCCCGGCCGCGTCGTAGCCGCGGATCCGGACCGGCAGCATCGGCGGACCGGGCTTACTGCGGACGGGATTCAGGAACCGGACCAGGTACGTCCCGTTCACCACCGGCACGGTGGCGGTATCCGGGCCGAACTCGACCCTCACCCGCACCACATCGCTGGTGACCCGGCCGGCGTACTCCCCGATCGCGGGTACGTGCCGGCTGAGGCTGCCGTCCCCCACGGCCGCGTAGTCGAGGGCGACCGGTCCGGGAAGCCAGTCCGGCAGTCCGGGTTTGGCGAACAGGTGGGTGTGGTTGAAGCTCAGGGCGACCGGGATGCCCACGTCCAGGCCACAGCTGAGCACGGCGTTCGGCCCGTAGATGAGAACCAGGGTGCCCAGCGCGTCCTTGATGACGTTGTAGGCCCGCAGGTCGGCCAGGCGGAGGCGCGATCTCGTCGTCCCGGACGGCCCGACCGGGACGAGATCGTAGGTCTTCGCCGCGCACTCGCGGGTGAGCCGCTGGAGGTCGGCCTGCGAGTAGCCAGGTACGCCCGACCCCGTGGGCTGCGGGCCGGTGGCCGGCGACCGGCCGAACACCAGTACCGGCAGCAGGATCGCCACGACGGCACCGATCGCCGTTACGCCAGCCCCGGTCAGCCTGGTCCGGCGCCGGCGCCGCCCGGCCAGCACCGCGTCCGCGCCGGTGAAGCCGACCGGCGGTGGCGCCGCGACCAGCCGGTCCAGCTCAGCGCGAAGCAGCCGCGCGCCGTCGTCGTGTTGCTCGTCCATCACAATCACTCCCTGGTCATGGCGGGGTCCGGCGCGGGCTCGCCGGGTCGCGAGCCCTGCAGGACCTCGCGCAGCACCGACAACCCACGCGACGAGGCGCTCTTCACGGTGCCCTCCCGGATGCCGAGCGCGGCCGCGGTCTCCGCCACGCTCAGGTCGGCCCAGTACCGCAGCACCACCGCGGCCCGCTGGGTGCGCGGCAGCCGGCGCAGCGCGGCGAGCAGGTCGACCCGGTCGTCGACGGGATCGGCCGCGGCGGGCCGGTCGGTCAACTCGGCGGCGACGTGCTCACGCCGCCACGGCCGCCGCCGTTCGTCCAGGAAGGTGCGCACCAGCACCTGCCGGGCGTACCCGTCGACGCTCTCCTGGTGCCCGATCCGCCGCCACACCACGTACAGCTTGGCCAGCGCGATCTGGGTCAGGTCTTCGGCCCGGTGCCAATCGCCGCAGAGCAGGTAGGCGGTATTGCGCAGGACGTGGGACCGGGCGCCGACGTAGTCGACAAAGTCACGCTCCCAGTCCCCGCTCACCGGATGTCCCCGTTCACCGGATGCTCCGTATCGTCACGCGGACTACACGCGACGACCCGACCGGGAGGTTCCTCGGCCGCCTGGATCGCCAGGACGGCCTGGTCAGACCGGGACGGCGACCTCGCCGGCGAGGGCGCGGCTGGCGATGTCGGTGCGGTACCGGCCGCCGGCCAGGCCGACCCGGCCGACCAGCTCGTACGCCGCGGCCCGGGCCTGGTGCAGGTCGGAGCCGGTGCCGACCACGGACAGCACCCGGCCGCCGGCGCTGACCACCGCGCCGTCGTCGCGGCGCCGGGTGCCGGCATGCAGCACGCCGGGCAGGTCGGCGCCGGTGAGCACATCGCCGACCCGGGGCGTGCCGGGATAGCCGGCGGCGGCGAGCACCACCGTCACCACGGCGCCGGCCCGCCAGATCAGCGGCGGGTGCGCGGCCAGCGTGCCGGTGGCCGCCGCGGCCAGCAGCCCGGCCAGCGGCGTCTCCAGCAGCGGCAGCACCACCTGCGTCTCCGGGTCGCCGAACCGGGCGTTGAACTCGATCACCCGCGGGCCGGTCGCGGTCAACGCCAGCCCGACGTAGAGCAGCCCGGCGAACGGGGCGCCGCGGCGGGCCAGCTCGACGACGGTCGGCCGGACGATACCGGCCAACACGTCGTCCACCAGGTCGGCCGGCGCCCAGGGCAGCGGGGCGTACGCGCCCATGCCGCCGGTGTTCGGCCCAGTGTCGCCATCGCCGATCCGCTTGAAATCCTGCGCCGGCAGCAGCGGGACGATCGCCGTCCCATCGGTCACGCAGAACAGCGAGACCTCCGGGCCGTCCAGGTACTCCTCGACCAGCACCTGCTCGCAGCGCCCCGCGTGCGCCAGCGCGGCCGCCCGGTCGGACGTGACGACGACGCCCTTGCCGGCGGCCAGCCCATCGTCCTTCACCACGTACGGCGGGCCGAACTCGTCCAGCGCGGCGGCCGCCTCGGCGGGGGTGTGGCAGACCCGGGCGGCCGCGGTCGGCACCCCGGCGGCGGCCATCACATCCTTGGCGAACGCCTTCGACCCCTCGATCCGGGCCGCCGCCCGGGACGGGCCGAAGCAGGCGATACCCCGCGCGCGGACCGCGTCCGCCGCGCCGGCCACCAGCGGCACCTCCGGCCCGATCACCACCAGGTCGGCCCGCACCTCACCGGCGAGCTCGGCGATCGCCGCCGGGCTGGCCACGTCGAGCGGCCGCTGCTCGGCCACCATCCCGATGCCGGCGTTCCCCGGCGCGGCCACCAGCTGCGTCACCGCCGGATCCGCTGCCAGCGCCAGGCAGAGCGCATGCTCCCGCGCCCCACCCCCGACCACCACAACCCGCATCAGATCACCGTGACCCGCTGGTCCACCGCGGCCCACCGCTTGTCCGCCGTCAAGATCCGTTCAGCGCCGTCGACCATGGCTACCGCAAGGATCAGCGCGTCCGGCAGCCGCAGGGAGCCGTGGCTCGCCCGGAGCCGGGCGGCGGTGACCGCGACGTCCTCATCCACGACCCGGATCGGGCCGAACGTGTCCCGCAGTTGTTGCCGCCGATGCGTCACGGTCTCCGTACTCTGCCGGTGGGCACCGACCAGCACCTCAGACACCACGGTCGCCGGCAGTACGAACGAGCCGCCGGCAGCACGCCAACGCCGCACCTCGGCAGCCGCCTGCTCGTGGTGGACATCCTTGGTATCGAACAGCGCGATCACCACGCTGCTGTCGAGGACTAGCGCTCCCATTCGTCCCGCAGGCTCTCCAAGTCGGTGGCAGCCGACAGCCCCGGAGCGGACCCGATCAGATCTTCAAGTGGATCACGAAACCGGGTGACAACAATCCGGCCATCGCCATCAGTCGCGAAGTCGACCTCGTCGCCCGGGCCAATGTGCGCCGCGTCGAGAATCGCAGCCGGCACCGTGATCTGGTGATGCCGGGAGACCCGGCTGCGCCGACGCCGCCTCCGCTCCGTGACCTCTCCGCTCATCGCTCAAGACTAGCGTTCGATCTGCCGCAACGACCGGAGCCGGGCAGCCGTCCAGGTAACCACCAGCTGCGTCACCGCCGGATCCGCTGCCAGCGCCAGGCAGAGCACATGCTCCCGCGCCCCACCCCCGACCACGACAACCCTCACCCGATCACCTCGACGAGATCGCTCGCGTGCTTCGCCAGGCGCTTGTCCCCGGTCAGCACGGCGTCCACCCCGGGCCGGTGGCCGGTGGCCAACACCAGCGCGTCCGGCATCCGCAGCGTCAGGTCCTTGGCCCGCAGCGCGGCGGCCTGTGCGGCGACGGCCATGTCGACCGGGACGACGTCGTCGATGGACGCGCTGACAAAGGCCTCCAGCGCGTCGACAGCTGCCGGACCACGGCGTAGCGCGCCGGTCAGCAGCTCGGCCCAGGAAACCGCGGACAGCTCGAACGTCGCCCCGTCAGCTTCTCGTTCCTCCACCGCGACGCGCGCCACGCCGTGCAGCGTGTCTGTTGAGCTCAGCAGTGCGACAACGATGTTGGTATCCAGCACAACCGCCGGCATCCATCAACTCCACTGATCACGGGATGCCTCCACGTCGACATCCTGCTCGAAACCCGGAAGCGTACCGACCACGTCGGAGAACCGGCTCTGGTAGCGGCGGAACTCGATCGTGCCAGGCCCAACGGCGACGATCTCCAGGAGATCGCCCGGCTTGAGGTTGGTGGCCTGTAGCACCGCCGCCGGAATCGTAATCTGGTTCTTCCGGGATACCCGGGTGGACCGCGGCGGCTTGGGCTGGCCGGACCGGCGGCGCCCAGAACCCTTTACTTCAACCGTCATAGGTAAAGCATAGCTGCCCGGTGCGAGCAACGCGCGGCGTTCAGCTGGGGCATACGTGCCGTTTGCTTCCGGGATGGGTGGATGTCCTGGGATGGTGGTGTTCGCAGGTCCCGGATCTGAGGAGGGCGTATGGCACTGCCCCGCATTCCCACCCGGCTGGTCGCGCTGGCTGCCACGTCGGCGCTGGCGCTCGGCGCGCTGACCGCGTCCGGGTCGGCGACGGCCGGGCCGGCGGCCGCCAGCCAGCAGCACACGATCGCCCCGCTGATCATCGGGCACCGCGGCACCGCCGGGTACCGGCCGGAGCACACGCTCGGCTCGTACCAGTTGGCGATCGAACTGGGCGCCGACTACATCGAGCCGGACCTGGTGTCCACAAAGGATGGTGTGCTGGTGGCCCGGCACGAGCCGGAGATCTCGCAGACCACGGACGTCGCCGACCACCCCGAGTTCGCGTCCCGGCGCACCACCAAGGTGATCGACGGGGTCAGCACCACCGGCTGGTTCACCACCGACTTCACGCTCGCCGAGCTGCGGACACTGCGGGCCAAGGAGCGCATCCCGGCCGTCCGGCAGCACAACACGCTGTACGACGGGCGGTACCAGATCCCGACCTTCCAGCAGGTCATCGACCTGGCGAAGCGGGCCAGCCAGCAGTTCCACCGGGAGATCGGGATCTACCCGGAGACCAAGCACCCCACGTTCTTCCGGTCGATCGGGCTGCCGCTGGAGCCGGGCCTGGTCCGCACGCTGAACGCCAACGGGCTGAACCGGCCGGGCGCCAAGGTGTTCGTGCAGTCGTTCGAGGTGGGCAACCTGATCGCGCTGCACCGGCAGCTGCGGGTGCCGGAGGTGCAGCTGCTGTCGGCCACCGGAGCGCCGTACGACTTCGTCGCCGCCGGTGACCCGCGCACCTACGCCGACCTCATCACGCCGCTCGGCCTTCGTGGCGTGGCCCGGTACGCCGCCGGCATCGGCCCGGACAAGAACATGATCGTGCCCCGGGACGCGACCAACCACCTGCTCGCGCCGACCACGCTGGTCCGGGACGCGCACCGGGCCGGGCTGGTCGTGCACCCCTACACGTTCCGGAACGAGAACACGTTCCAGCCGGCCGACTTCCAGCGCGGCACCGATCCGACCGGCTACGGCAACGCGTTCGCCGAGGACGAGCTGTTCTTCTCGCTCGGCGTGGACGGCATCTTCACCGACAACTCCGACACCGCGGTGGAGGCCCGGCGCGAGTTCCTGACCGGGGCGCAGCAGCCGGCCGCGTAGGTTCCGGCCGACACCCGGTCGACGGGCGTGGTCGGGAAACTGTCGGGCCGCGGTGGTAGACACCCGCCATGACCGTGGGCCCCGGGACCGTGACCATCACGCCCGTCACCGCCGACCGCTGGCCAGACCTGGCCGAGCTGTTCGGTCGCGGCGTGGTGCGCCAGTGCGCCTGCATGTGGTTCCGGCAGACACCGGCCGAGACCAAGGCCGGCTGGGACATCGGCGGCAACACCGCGGCGTTGCACGAACTGGTCCGCTCCGGTCGCGAGCCCGGCCTGCTGGCGTACGTCGACGGCAGCGCGGTCGGCTGGGTCTCGGTCGGGCCGCGGGAGGATTTCCTGCCCCGGTTGGAACGCTCCCGGCAGCTGAAACCGGCGCCCGGCGAGGGGGTCTGGTCGGTGTTGTGCTTCTGGGTCAAGCCGGGGCACCGCCGGGCCGGGCTGGCCGCCCAACTGCTGGACGCGGCGGTGGCGTACGCCCGCGAGCGGGGCGCGCGGGCGGTCGAGGGGGTACCGGTCGACCCGGGCGCCGGCCGGGTCGACACGGGCTCGGCCTACACCGGGGTGGTCGGCA
>Ga0307500_10000391_pt1 | contig 14830 bp, 12 predicted proteins | sample 14_S_MG_FD_201362 | JGI IMG/M metagenome (GOLD analysis project Ga0307500, IMG submission 201362) | Soil microbial communities from Populus trichocarpa stands in riparian zone in the Pacific Northwest, United States - 14_S | ecosystem: Environmental > Terrestrial > Soil > Riparian zone > Trees... | reverse complement strand
CCCGGCTCGGCGTGGCCGAGCACCAGCACGCCCTCGTCCAGCTCGGCCAGCGCCAGCGCGACCGGCTCGCCGCCGTCCGCGGTCACGTGCAGCCGGGTCGCCGCCACGCACATCCCGGTGCCGGCCGCCGCGGCGCTGCCGTACTCCCGCGACCAGCACGACGGGCACCGCTCGTGCGGCAGGTACCACGACGTGCCGCACCGGGCGCAGGTGTGCACCACGATCCGGGCCACCCCCGAGGTCCAGTCGTTCACCGGCCACCACCCCGCAACACCATGCCGACATGGGCCGACAGCACCCCGCCGTCGGCGTGCACGTAGCCGGTCCGGCACCGCCGCACCTGCGCCGCGCCGCGCTCGCCGCGGATCTGGGTGACCACCTCGGCCAGGTGCGCCATCCCGCCGGCCACCCCGCTGTGCCCGTACGACAGCAGGCCGCCGTGGGTGTTCAGCGGGTACCGGCCGTCCACCTCGAAAGCGCCGGCCCGCGCGTACGAGCCGGCCCGGCCTGGCGGGGCGACGCCGATCTCCTCCAGCAGCATCGCCACGGTGACCGAGAAACTGTCGTAGACGCCGAGTACGTCCACATCGGACAGTCCGATCCGGGCCGCGGTGAGCGCCTGGCCGGCCGCCTGCGCCGCGCCGGTGTCGGCCGGGTCCAGCGCGCACAGGTGCTGGTGCCGGTGCGCCTGCCCGACGCCGGCGATCTCGACGCTGCGCTCCCCCAGCGGGGCCGCCGAGACGACGAACGCGGCGCCGCCGTCCGAGACGGGGCAGCAGTCCAGCAGCCGCAGCGGTTCGGCGACCGGCCGGGACGTCAGCACGTCGGTGACCGTGATCGGCTTGCTGAAGTGCGCGCCGACCTTGTGCTCGGCGTGCTCGCGCAGCTGCACCGGCAGCGGCGCCAGGGCGTCCGCGGGCAGCCCGTACATCCACAGGTAGCGGGAGGCGAGCAGGGCGTAGTACGCCGGCACCGTCCCGCCGAGCGGTACCTCGTACGCCGGGTGCCCGACCTGCGCCAGCACCCGGGTCGACGCCGACCGGGTCTGCCCGGACGCGCGGTCCTCGCCGGCCACCACCAGCACGTGCCGGGCCTCGCCGGTGCCGACCAGCCGCGCCGCGGCCGCCACCATCGCCAGCCCGGTCGCGCCGCCGACGCTCATCCCGAACGCGACCGCCGGCCGCACCCCGAACCGCTCGGCGAACGCGTTGGCCGGCATCAGGTGCGCCGCGGTGGTCGAGTAACCGGCGATCACCGTGTCCAGCTGCTCCACCGGCAGGCCGGCGTCCCGCACCGCCGCCTCGGCGGCCGCGCACTGCCAGTCCACCGAGTCCAACCCCGGCTGCCGCCCGAACGGCGTCAAGCCAACCCCGGTGACGAACCCCGTCACGGTGTCGCCGGTTCGCTTCGGTCGGCACTCACAGGCCACCGACGGATACATATTTGACTTCGAGGTACTCCTCGACTCCGAGGGGGCCGCCCTCCCGGCCGGTGCCGGACTCCTTCATCCCGCCGAACGGGGCTTGGACCGCGGAGATCGAGGCGTCGTTCACGCCGACGGTGCCGTATTCCAGCCGCTCCGCCACCCGGATCGCCCGGTTCAGGTCGCTGGTGAAGAAGTAGCCGGCGAGGCCGTAGGGGGTGGCGTTGGCGCGGGCGACGACGTCGTCCTCGTCGGTGAACGTGAACACCGGCGCCACCGGGCCGAACGTCTCCTCCCGGGCCAGCAGCATCGACTCGTCCGCGCCGGTCAGCACGGTCGGCTGGAAGAACTGCGCCGACCCGCCCGGCACCTGTGCCCGCGCGCCTCCGGTGGCCACGCGCGCGCCGCGCCCGACCGCGTCGGCCACGTGCGCCTCGACCTTGACCAACGCGGCCTCCTCGATCAGCGGCCCGACCGCGGTGCCGGGGGCCAGGCCGTTGCCGACCGGCAGCGCCGCGAACTCGGCGACCAGCCGGCGGGTGAACTCCTCGGCCACGTCGGTGTGCACGTAGAACCGGTTCGCCGACACGCAGGTCTGGCCCATGTTGCGCAGCTTCACCGCCATCGCCTCGCGCAGCACCAGGTCCAGGTCGGCGTCCGGGAACACGATGAACGGGGCGTGCCCGCCCAGCTCCAGCGACACCCGCTTCATCGTGTCGGCGGCGCCGCGCATCAGCAGCTTGCCGACCTCCGTGGAGCCGGTGAACGAGATCCCGCGCACCCGCGGGTCGGCCATCAGGACCGCGGTCACCGGCACCGGGTCCAGCGCGGTCGCCACCTGCAGCACCCCGGGCGGTAGCCCGGCGTCGGCGAAGACCTGCGCGATCTGCAGCGCGGACAGCGGGGTCAGCTCGGCCGGCTTGACGATCATCGTGCAGCCGGCGGCGAGCGCGGCGCCGAGTTTGCGCATGATCTGGATCGCCGGGAAGTTCCACGGCGTGATGCAGGCGGTCACGCCGAGCGGCTGCTTGAGCGTGATGATCCGCTTGTGCGCGGTGGTCGCCGGGATCGTCATGCCGCCGACGCGGCGGGCCTCCTCGGCGAACCAGTCGATGAAGCCGATCCCGTACCGCCACTCGCCTACCGACTGCTCCAGCGGCTTGCCCTGCTCGCGGGTCAGCAGCCGGCCCAACTCGTCGATCCGCTCCTCGAACAGCGCGCAGGCCCGACGCATGATCAGCGCCCGGTCCAGCGCCGGCAGCGCACCCCACGGCCGCTGCGCCGCGGCGGCGGCGTCGACCATCCGGCGGACGTCGGCGGCGGAGGCGTCGGCGACCTTGGCGACCACCTCGCCGGTGGCGGGGTCGAGCACGTCGAAGGTGGCGCCGTTCTCGGCGTCGACCCAGGCTCCGTCCACATGCAACTGGGTGGGGAAGGTCATCGGCACTCCTTTCACGGCCCGGCTCACTCTGCTAGCCGTTCGCTTCGCGGAGCGCCGCTCATTGCGGGACGACGGCGGCGCGGGCGGTCGACCGGCGCTCGCCGCTGCGCAGCGCCTCGACGATCCGGTCCAGGCCGTACGCCCGGTCGGTGAACGCGTCGAACGGGTACCGGTCGTGCCGGCGCTCCAGGAAGGCGACGGCCCGGTGCAGGTACCACGGGTCGTACCGGAGCACGCCGTGCACGGTCAGGCTCTTGCGGGTCAGGATGCCGGGCGTGATCGGCACCGCCGTCGCCGCGTTGAGGTTGCCCACCGACGCGACCCGGCCGCCGGTGCGGGCCAGCTCGATCGCCTCGGTGAACGCGGCCGGCACCCCGGTCACCTCCAGCACCACGTCGGCGCCGAGGCCGCCGGTCAGCTTGTCCACGGCGCCGGCGCGGTCGGCCGCGGTCGGGTGCTCGCGCATGTCCACCGTCTCCTGCGCGCCGAACCGGCGGGCCAGCTCCAGCCGCTCGCCGATGCCGTCGACGATGACCGGCCGGGCGCCCCGGTCGGCCGCCACCGCCGCCGCGTACAGCCCCAGCCCGCCGGCGCCCTGGATCACCACGGTCTCGCCGGCGGCCAGCCGGACCCGGTCCAGCACGAACAGCACCTGGGCCAGCCCGCAGTTGGCCCCCGCCACCGTCGCGTCGTCCACCGTGTCCGGCACCTTGTAGAAGTACTGGCCGGGCTGCAGGTGGTAGTGGGTGGCGAACGCGGACCGGAAGTGCGGCGCGACCGATGGCGCGGTGGCCCAGGACGCCAGCGCGTTGCGGCACGCGTGCAGCTCGCCGCGCAGGCACTCCGGGCAGCGGTGGCAGGTCAGGTAGTAGACCGCCACGACCCGGTCGCCGACCGCCACCGGCGCCCCGGCGAAGTCGGTGTCCACCCCGGCGCCGAGGGCCAGCACCTCGCCGACGAACTCGTGCCCGAGCCCGGCCCGGCGCAGCGCAGCGCTCTCGTAGTGGAACTGGTGCACGTCCGAGCCGCACACGTTGGCCCGCCGGACGCGCAGCAGCACCGCCCCCGGCCCCGGCTCGGGCACCGGGTAGGACTGCACCTCCAGCTGCTGCGGGCCGGTGAGCGCCGCGATCCGTCCGGTCGGCATGGCATCCCCCCTCGATCGGCTAGCGGGTGAGCAGCCGGCGCAGGCCGCGGAGGCTGTCCGCGGAGCTGAGCAGCGCCAGCAGGGTCAGCGCGCCGGTGAAGATCAGGCTGGCGCCGTCGGTCAGGCCGAGCACGGTGACCAGGCTCTGTGCGATGACCAGGATCAGCGCGCCAGCCGCCGCGCCGACCAGCGAGCCGTGCCCGCCGGACAGCGCCGCTCCGCCGAGCACCGGCGCCGCGATCGCCAGCAACGTGAACGAGTTGCCCGCGTTCGGGTCGCCGATGCCGACCTGCGCGGCGAGCAGAATCCCGGCCAGCGCCGCGAGCACCGAGCAGGCCAGGTAGCAGGCCGCCCGGACCCGCCGCGCCGGGATGCCGAGCCGGCTGGCGAAGACCCCGTTCAGACCGACGGCGCGGACCCGCAGCCCGAAGCCGGTGCGCCGCAGCACCCCGTCGGCCAGCGCGAGCGCGACGACCAGCGCGATCAGCGAGTACGGGACCGGTCCGGTGCGGTAGACGGCGATCCGGGTCAGCTCCGGTGAGATCAGCCCGGCCGCGGTCGGCCGCAGGATCAGCGCGATGCCGGACGCCATGCCCAGCGTGGCGATCGTGGCGATCACCGGGGACAGCCCGATCCACTCGACCAGCACCGCGTTGGCCGCGCCGACCGCGACCCCGCAGACCGCGATCACGGCGACCGCCTTGACCACGACCGCGCCGGTGCCGCCGGACAGCACCCAGTAGGACGCCACCACCACGGTGAGCGTCATCGTCGCCCCGACCGAGACGTCGATGCCGCCGACCAGCAGCACCGAATACTGCGCGGCGGCGACCGCGACCAGCGGCAGCGCCAGCAGCATCACGTTGTAGACGCTCAGCGTCGTCAGGAACGTGTCGTTGCGGGCCTGGGCGTAGCCGCCGAGCAGCACGATCAGCAGCAGCAGCGCCGGCAGCCGGACGGCGTCGGCGGACAGCCCGCGCGACCGCCGGGCCCGCCGCCGGGCCACCCCGGCCGGCCCCGGCACGGCCACTGGAGCGCCGGCCGGCCCGGCACCGGCGCGCCCCGCTCCGTCCAGCTTGGGCCCGTCCCGACCGCGATCCGGGCCGGCGGGGTCGGGGACGGTGTGGTCCAAGGCGGCTCCGGCCGGGACGCCGGGCCCGGCGGGGTCGTCGACGACCGCCTCGTCGATCGCCAGCTCGTGCTCGACCGCGAACGCGCCGACGATCGACTCCTCCGAGGCCTGCGCGCCCAGCAGCGAGCCGGTCACCTTGCCGCGGGACATCACCAGGATGCGGTCGCACAGGCCGGCCAGCTCGGAGGCGTCCGAGCTGGCCACCACGACCGAGCTGCCGGCGCCGGCGATCTCCCGCAGGAACCGGTAGATGTCCAGCCGGGACCGGACGTCCACCCCCTGGGTCGGCTCGTCGATCAACACCACCGCCGGACGCATCGCCAGCACCCGGCTCAGCGCGACCTTCTGCTGGTTGCCGCCGGACAGCTGCGCCGGGCCCTGCTTCACGTGCCCGACCCTGATCCGGTATCTGTCCACTGTGGACCGGACAAAGCCGGCCTCGCGCCGGGTGCGCATCAGCCCGTGGTCGGACAGCTCCGGCAGCACGCCCATGCCGAGGTTGTCGCCGACGGTCAGCCCGGCGAACAGCGACTCCTCGCGCCGGTCCGAGCTGAGGTAGACGACGCCGGCCCGGACCGCGTCGGCGTAGCTGCCGATCCGCCGCCCGCCGACCTGCACCACCCCGCCGCCGGTGTCCGCGCCGCACCGGGCCAGCCCGCGCAGCAGCGGCACCTGCCCGTTCCCGGCCGCGCCGGCGATCCCCACGATCTCGCCGCCGCGCAGGTCCAGGTCGGCCGGGCCGAACCGGGCGCCGCCCAGCCCGCGCGCGGACAGCACCACCGGCGCGGCCACCGCCGCCGGCCGGTCCGGGAACTCCAGGTCCACCCGGGTGCCGGCCATCAGCTCGACCAGCCGCCGCGGGGTCACCTCGCCGATCGCGTACACGCCCTGGTACCGGCCGTCGCGCAGCACCGTGACCGCGTCCGCGACGCGCATCACCTCGGACAGCCGGTGGGTCACGAACAGCACGGCCACCCCGGCCGCCGCGGCCTGCCGCAGCAGCCCGAGCACCACGTCGACGCCGGTGGGGTCCAGCGCCGAGGTCGCCTCGTCCAGGATCAGCACCCGGGGGCGGCTGGCGACCGCGCGGATGATCTCGACCAGCTGCCGGTCTCCGGGTGGGAGCTGCCGGGCCGGCAGGTCCGGGTCGGCGTCGAAGCCGTACCCGCGCAGCAGTTCGGCCGCCCACGGCCCGGCCCGGCGGTAGCCGGGGCGCAGCCGCGCCGGCATGCCGAGGTAGAGGTTCATCGCCACCGACAGCTCCCCGATCAGCGAACCGTCCTGGAAGACGGTGACCGCGCCGAGGCGCTGCGCCCGCCGCGGGCTGGCCCGCCCGACGTCCACCCCGCCGATCCGGACCGTGCCGCCGTCCCGGGCGACGGTGCCGGCGACGACACCGACCAGGGTGGACTTCCCGGAGCCGTTCTCGCCGACCAGCGCGTGGATCTCACCGGCGGCCAGGCTCAGCCCGACACCGTCCAGCGCCTGGACCGCGGCGTACCGCTTCGCCAGCCCGGCCGCTTCGAGCACGCAGGCCGTGCTGGACGCCGTGCCGGCGGCCGGCGACGCCGGGCTGAAGGTGGTCTCGGACACCGGGCCGCCTTTCGGTCACGGGCAGGGTTGGACGGGGCCGCGGCCGGCTACTGGAGCATCCGGTCGATCAGCGAGTCCGGCACCAGCACGCTCGGGCCGGGGTAGTCGTCCGGCCGCGCGGAGTCGTAGATCCCCTTGGTCGCCTTGACGAACGGCTGCGGCACAACCAGCTCGTTCGGCACGGTCTTGCCGTCGAGCAGGTCCATCACCGCGGTCACCGACACCCGGGCCTGCCAGTTCAGCCCGTTGGTGAAGTAGAGCTCGAACGCCTTCGGCGTGCCCTGCCGGGTCTCCCAGTCTTTGAACAATCCATTGTTCGAGGTCCAGGTGACCAGCGCGGGGGTGACCTTGCCGGCCTTCTCGTACGCCTGGACGATCTGCGGCATCGGGTCGGCGTAGTCGTAGAAGATTCCGGTGTACGTCTTGCCGGAGCTGACCAGCGCGGAGGCCGCCTGGAAGGTGCCGGCCGGCGTCCACGAGGTGTCCAGCTTGGTGCCGACGGTGAGCTTGCCGGCCAGCTGGTCGGTGAAGCACTTGTTCCAGGACTGGCCCTGCGGGTTGCCCGGGGTGCCGTTGAAGATGGCCACGTCGCCGGTCAGCTTCAGGTCGTCGGTGGCCACCGTCGCCATGTCCTTGCCGGCGGCGCAGGTGTCGCCGTGCACCTGCGTCTGCACCGCGGTCTGCGGCGCGCCCGGCACCGGCCCCACGTACGAGGAGATCTTCGCGCCCTGCGCGGCCGCGGCCTGGAACGCCGGTACCGCCGCCGCGCCGAAGTCGTCGTAGGTGACGATCGCCTTGGCGCCCTGCGCGGCGAGGCTGCGGATGTTGGACTGCATCGCGGCCAGGTCGCCCTGCGCGTCGGTAGAGATGATCTTGCCGACCTGCGGGTAGGTCAGCGCCTGCAGGATGATCTCCATCTTGGAGAACTTCCGCCACTGGTTCTGCCCGAACCCGTCGGCGATGCCGAGCGTGACGTTGCCGCCGCCGGGGATCGTGCACGACGCGCCGTTCCAGCACTCGTAGGCTTTGTCGAGCTTGTCCGTCGACAGCGTGAGGGTGGCGCGGCGGAACGTCTCCTGCACCGTCGCCGGCAGCGAGCCGAGCGAGATGTCGGCCAGGAACGCCTTGTCCACCGTCTTCTGCACGTCGGCATCGCTGACGTCGACCGTCGCCGACGCCCCCGCGCTGGGGCCGCTGCCGCCGCTGCTGGGCGGCTGCGAAGACCCGCAGGCGGCGAGCGCGCAAGCGGCGGCGACACAGGCGGCGGCCAGGGCGACCGTGGGTTTCCTCATACGACCTACTCCTGACTCGTGGCGACGCCGGAATCGGCGGTTGCGGCGGGGCTCCGCAGCGACAGCCACCGGACGTTCTTCGTGTACGCGACGAGCGCCAGCCCGACGCCGAGGACGAGGCCCTGCACGGTGAGGCTCACCCCGGACGAGTAGCCCTCGATCCGGAAGACCTGGTTGAGCAGCACGATGAACAGCGCGCCGAGCACGGTCGCGGCGACCTTGACCCGGCCGCCGGCGATCGCCGCGCCGCCCAGCACCACGGCCACCACCGAGGTCAGCAGGTAGGGGCTGCCCAGGGTGAGGTCCGGCGTGGTGATCTGGCCGGCCAGCAGCACCGCGCCGAGGCCGACCAGCACGGTCGCGATCACCCAGGCGGTGATGCGCTGCCGGGTGGCCGCCAGCCCGCTGTGGTGGGCCGCGGACCGGGCCACGCTGGCGGCGGCCAGGCGCCGCCCGCTGGTGTGGTACCTGAGCCAGAGCGCGACCGCGACCGCCACGGCCACCGCGATCAGCAGGATCACCGAGACGTTGCCGACGCTGCGCCGGGCGAACACGGACAGCGTGTCCGGCACCCGGGTCACGGCCAGCGCCTGGCCCCGGTACATCCGGGTGGCGCCGGCGATGAGCTGCCCGGTGGCCAGCGTGACCACCAGCGCGTTGAGCCGCAGCAACTCCACCAGGACGCCGTTGAGCAGGCCGATGAGCAGGCAGGCCAGCAGGCACAGCGCCAGCGCCCGCCACAGGTCCGCGTTCCGGCCGGCCGCGTCCTTCAGGATCACGACGCCGACCAGGGTCACCGTGGACGGGATGCTCAGGTCGATGCCGCCGGTGCCGATGACGAACGCCTGGCCCAGCGCGACCAGCACCATCACGCCGATCACCGGGGTCAGCGTGGTCAGGCTGCCGCGGCCGAACAGGTCGATGCCCAGCGGCAGCAGCGCGACCAGCACCAGCGCCACGTTCGCGCCGAGGATGCCGCGGCCGGGCAGGTCGAAGGGCCGGCGGGCGAACGCCGGGGACATCGCGTGCGGTGCGCCGCTCATCGCCACCCCCTCCGGTGGTCTCGCCGGAAAGCTAGGAACGGGAAGCCCGCCGGCGCCGTCCCGGATTGGGACACCCCGCGGACGGCCCGGCGCCCCGGCCCGGCGGCCGGCTCACTCGTAACAGGCGGGCGCGTGCTTGTAGGCGGCCCAGTCATCCGGGTCGTGGCTGATCCAGACGGTGGCCTCCTCGCTGTCGCGCAGCCGCTTGATCCGCCGCAGCGTGCGCAGCGCGGACTTCGTGTCGGCGTCGATCGGGAAGTGCCACTCCCGCTCCAGCGCCGCCCGCAGGTGCACCGCGTCGCCGGTGAGCAGGAACGTCCGCGACGCCAGCCGCACCTTGAGGCTGAGCTGCCCGGGGGTGTGCCCGGGCGTGAAGAGGGCGACCAGCGAGCCGTCGCCGAACAGGTCGACGTCGCAGCCCGGGATCTCCCGCCAGTCGAAGCCGCGGGTCCGCCGCAGCTGGTCGGGCATGTAGCAGAAGGCACCGATGGGGTCGGGAAAGTGGGCGAACGCCAGCTCGCCCTGGCCGACGTAGAACGTGGCGTGCGGGAACAAGTGGTGCCCGCCGAAGTGGTCGAAGTGCAGGTGCGAGGACACGATGTGGGTGACGTCGGTGAGCTTGAAGCCGAGCGCCTGCACCTGCCGGTCGATCCGGTGCTCGGCGGTGCCGGTGATGCCCAGCCCGTCGGCGAGCTCCTGCCCGTAGACGCCGGCTGGGTCCTCGATGGCCTCCGGCGCGATACCGGTGTCGAACAGCAGCAGCCCCTTGGCGTGCTCGATCAGGAACGACGGCATCGGGATCGTCAGCATCCCGCCCAGGCCGTACATCAGCGTGCTGGCGTCGACCGTCAGCGTCGGGCAGTCCAGCGCCCACATCCGCCGCGCGAATCCCAGTGACATCGGCCCGTCCTCTCCAGCAGCGACCGCTCGGCGCAGCGTGCGGGCCGGGCTGCGGCGGCGGCCGTGTCACTTTGCGACAGTCCGGATAGGACGGTCCGGTGTCCCAATCTCGGACAGCCGGGGCGGCCCCGGGCGGGCCAACTTGTCGCCATGGACGTCGGCGTCTACACCTTCGCCACCGACCGCGACATCGACCCCGGCGAGTTCGCCCGGGCCGTCGAGGACCGGGGCTTCGCCGCGCTGATGTTGACCGAGCACTCGCACATCCCCGCCGGCCGGGACACCCCGTACCCGGCCGCGTACGGCGGTGGTGTGCTGCCGGACTTCTACCGGCGCACGTACGACCCGTTCGTCGGGCTGAGCTTCGCCGCGGCGGCCACCACCCGGCTGCGGATCGGCACCGGCATCTGCCTGGTGGCGCTGCGCGACCCGGTGCACACGGCCAAGGAGGTCGCCTCGCTGGACCGGCTGTCCGGCGGCCGGTTCGTCTTCGGTGTCGGGTTCGGCTGGAACGCCGACGAGTTCCGCACCCACGGTGTCCACTTCGGACAGCGGCACGCGATCGTGGCAGAGAAGGTCGCGCTGATGAAGCAGCTGTGGACCGAGGACGTCGCCTCGTACGCCGGCGACCACGTCAACCTGCAGCCGAGCTGGGCCTGGCCGAAGCCGGTGACGCGGCCGCACCCGCCGGTCCACCTCGGCGGCAACGGCCCGGTGACCATGCGGCACGCAGCCGCCTGGGCCGACTGCTGGTACCCGACGCCGCCGCTGGCGGACCCGACGCTGGCCCGGTCGATCCCGCGGTTCCGCGAGCTCGTCGCGGCGGCCGGCCGCGACCCCGACACGGTGCCGGTCGGGGTCGCACCGGCCACTGTGGACGCGCACCTGCTGGCGGCGTACGCGGCCAACGGCGTCGCGCACTGCAACGTCGCCGTCCTCGCGCCCAGCCGGGACGAACTGCTCACCGCCCTCGACACCCTGGCCGCCGTGCGCGACGAGACCGTTGGCCGGCCGTAGCGGTACGGCTACCGCCGCCGGGCCGCGGCTCCAACACCCGCCACCCAGGTAGGGGTTCCGTCGGCGGCTGCGTAACCGATACGTGCTGGCCTCACCCGCGCCGCTTGATCCTGACGATGTTCCGGACGATGGCGACTGAGCCCGCCCCCAAGATCACGGCGACGACGGCGTACCCCCACGGCACGATGTAGTCCGGCCCGCGGCCCGCGTCGGCGACGTTGTCGGCCGGCTTGGCGGGGTCGTACACCACGCTCGTCCGGTCGCCCACCTGCGGCACCGGCCGCCAGTAGATGTTGTCGACCTCGGCCGTGACCTGGCGGCCGTCGCGTGTCGTGAACTCGGCGACGACGTAGTCGCGCCCCCGGCCGAAGCCGTGGTGCACCTTGACGATCACCCCGTCGGCATACACACCGTGGTCGCGCAGCGCCCGCGCGTCCAGGAAGTCGGATACGACGCCCCCAGCCAGCAGGAGCGTGAACGCAATCAGCAGCGTTCCCACCACCGACGCGCCTATCAGCTCGGCCCGCGAACTCCGCCAGCGCGGCGGCTGCCGGCGGGGTCTGGGGTTGAGGTTGGGGCGGCGGGCCCGCGGATGCCTGATCTTGCGCGAGTGCCGACGCTTGCGCTGCATCGTGCCTCAGCCTGCGGTGCCGCCGCGGCGGCCGGCGGCCAACGCCCCGGTCCGGCGCCCGAACGCGACCGACCTGGACAGCGAGACAGCGGCGGCCAGCACCAGGCCAGCGTAGCCAACCGATCGGGCCGGCCGGGCCGTCGCGGCGCCGGTCGGCCAGGATCCCGCCCGAACGAGCAGAGCAGGATGCGGTCAGCCGTCGCGGCTGGGAACTGCGAGGGTTGGCCGCGCACCGCGCCTTCGGCGTGGCGCCGATCAGCTTCGCCGACTTCGCCCGCCGGCACGCGGACGAGTTCTCCCCCGTCGAACCGGACCGGACGGTGATCCGCCGCGGGACTACCTGCGGAGTTTCGCGAACAGGTTGACCACGTCGCGGTTGAGGCGCTGGTGCAGCGGGCTGCCGCCCTGGCCGAGCAACTCCATGCTGCGGGTGAGGTTCTGCTGGATCTCGGAGAACGACACGCCAGGTGGTCGGAGGTCGTCGCGCAGGTAGAAGGTCCACAGCAGCTCGACGTAACGCGGGTGCAGGGCGGTGTCGCGGCTCGCGCCGATCATTTGGACGACCGCTGCGAGGACGTCCTCGGGGTCCATGCCGGGGCGGAGCCGGTGCCGTACGGCCTCCTCGGTCAGGCTGACGTTGGCCCGGAAGTCGCTCGCCTCGACCTTGTCGTTGGCGATCTTGAGGAACTGGGACGCGGTGACGTACCTGGCCTGGTGGGCGCACGAGCCGGCCTTCCCGCTCTTGCCGATGAGCAGGAAGTCCAGGTACCGCTCGGCGTTCGGGTCGAGGCCGAGCCCGGGGCCGTCGGTGATGCGGATCGTCCGGTTCTGGCCGGCGCAGTCCTTCGGGTTGCGGCGCTGCCGGACGTACTGCAGGTACTCCTCGGTGATGAACCTGAAGCCCGAGACGTTCTTCCGGAGGTGGTCCAGTTCCTCGGCCGTGTAGCTGGTCAGGTCCGTCTTCATCGCCGAGCCGCTGCCGTACTCGTTGCGGGCCCGGATCTCGGCCGCGAGCTCCCGCTCCACGTTGGCGAACACGTTCGACCACGTGTCTGGCTTGTCACCCTGGACCCGCGAGCTGTAGACGCGGTTGGTCTTCTCCCACCACTCCACCTCGCACTCGCCCTCCTTGGCGCTGGGGTGGTAGGAGACGTCCATCACGAAGTCGAAGTCGTGCGCCCGCTTGTCCACGCTGGGCTTGATGTTCTCCACCCGCACGTCCTCGACGCAGCAGTTGCAGGCCCGCTGCACGACCGGAGCCCGCCCGGCCAGCAGGCCCGTCACCGCGCGGTTGCCACCCGTCCGCTGCAGGGCGAGCAGCTCGTCCTGTGCCGGCGGGAGCTGCGCCGCCGCCCTGGCCGGCTTCCGGTACGCAGGTGAACTGTTCGTCGGTGCCACCCGCGCCCAGCACGTCATGGTCCCCACGCTATTCAGTGCCGGACCCGATGTCTGCCCGGACGGCCAAGCTTTTCGGGACGGCGCCGCCGGACGGACTTGCGTCGGCTCGGAACCCGGCGAGTCATCGAAGGCCGGTGCACCTGTCAGTGGGTGGCGTTGCCGGAGTCCCATGCCCAGACCGCGATGCCCACCCGGTTGCTGACCCCGAGTTTGCGTTGGACGGCGGCGACGTGGTTCTTGACGGTGCCCGCGGAGAGGAACAGCGTGGCGGCGATCTCGGCGTTGGTCCGGCCGTCGGCGACCAGTCGGGCGACCTGCCGTTCCCGCTCGGTGAGCCGCACCTCGTGGTCCGGACGGGGTGCCGGTGTCGGGGCGGTGAGATCACGCAACAGCCGCTGGAGCGCGGGCACGTCCCCGGGCTGGGGATCGCTCTACCTGGTCGGGCTCAGCGTGGTCAGCGAGGCCTGCGCGCTGCTCACGCTCGGGTTCATCCGTCCCTGGGGCGTCGTCTACCCCCGCTGGCTGCCCGGCCTCGGCGGCCGCCGGGTACCGCCGGCAGTGGCGATCGTCCCGGCCACGCTGGCGGCCCTGCTGCTGACACTCGTCAGCGTGCAGGTCTGTCTGGCCACCGACCAAGGCTTTCAGGCCGATCCCGAGCCGGGCTTCCCGACCGGCGTCGCGGCGCTCGTCATGCTCGCCTGCTACCTCCCGCTCCTAGTCTGGGGACCGCTCCTGGCGGCCGCCACCATCGGCTACTGCCTGCGGGTCCGCCGGCTGCGTGACTGATGGCTTGGACATGAGTGGCAAGAAACTGTGGCATCGTGACGACCTGGATCTTGGGACTGCGACCGGCTCGGCCTGCCAGCAGAACGCGGATGCGTCCATACCCGTTGTAGGCGATGTAATTTGGGCCCAACAAGGCGGTCGCGAAATTCTACTTTCGACTGGCGACGGAAGGCCCATCTGGATTGCCGCTGGTCACACCGTATTGGCTGCAACCCCCAACGACGCCGTGGTTGCTGATCTCAAGCGCGATCGGCTGCTCTTGATCGATCTTTCAACGGGGAGTTGCAGTGATCGCACCCGAAGGCATAGTGATTGAGATGCGGGTGCCAGCTCGGCGACCCGCAGCGGCCGGACCTCGGCGCCGGTTGAGGCGACGCCCTCGGTGATGGCCTGTGCGAATGCGGGCGAGTGCCTGTCGCGCTGTAGTAGATGACAGATGGCGACCTTCTCGGTCATGTCGGCCTGCCTGGGTTTGACGCGCAGTCAGTTACGCGCATAACGTTATGCGCGTAACTAGTTCTGTGGGGAGAACCGTGGACTTCGAGCAAGCCGACAGCATCAACCAGGCCATCCGCCTGCTGAGCCTGCGCCATCGGGCCAGGGCCGCGGCCTTGCTGGCCCCGCTCGGCCTGCACCCTGGACAGGAGGCGTTCCTGCTCGAACTGGCCCGGACCGGTCCGATGATCCAGGCCCAGCTCAGCGAAGCGCTCGGCTGCGAACCGCCCAGTGTCACGCTCATGACCGGCAAGCTCGAGGCCTCCGGCCACATCCGCCGCACACCCGCCCCGTCTGACAAGCGCGCCAGCATCGTCGAACTCACCGACCGCGGCAACGCGCTCGCCGACCAGGTCAAGGACGTGTGGTGCGCTCTCGCGCAGGAGACCGTGACCGGCCTGCCCGCCGAAACCGTGGCGGAGCTACCCGGCATCCTGAACACCGTGACCGCCAACGTGGACACCAGGCGCCCCGACCGCCCGCACGCCCGCCGGCACGGTCCGGTCGCGCAATCGCGACGGGCCGGCCGTAC
>Ga0307500_10000390_pt1 | contig 14837 bp, 11 predicted proteins | sample 14_S_MG_FD_201362 | JGI IMG/M metagenome (GOLD analysis project Ga0307500, IMG submission 201362) | Soil microbial communities from Populus trichocarpa stands in riparian zone in the Pacific Northwest, United States - 14_S | ecosystem: Environmental > Terrestrial > Soil > Riparian zone > Trees... | reverse complement strand
GCGCGATGCGACCACGCTGGTCTGCCACGCCAACTACGAAGTGATGCGGGAGCTGGTGGGGTTTCTGGTCGCGGAATGCTGCACTGAAAGTGCCGAAACCACGGATGCCAAGACCAATGCAAAGACTGCGGCATAGCGCGCCGCGTCTTTCTGACCATTATTTCGATATTTCTAGTTTTACGGGAGGATAGCATGAGCGAAGCGAGGACCGTCGCGATCATCGGAGCCGGGCCGGTCGGCCTTGCCGCCGCCGCCCATCTGCTGGAACGCGGCCTCGAGCCGATCGTGCTGGAAGCCGGGGACCATGTCGGCCACGCCATGCGGCAATGGGGCCACGTCCAGCTGTTCTCACCCTGGGAATACAATGTCGACAAGGCGGCGGCGCGGTTGCTGGCGACATCAGGATGGAATTCGCCCGCGCCGGATCAGTACCCGACGAGCGCCGAGATGGTCGAGCGCTATCTCGAACCGCTCGCCAACAATACCGCGCTCAAGCCGTACATTCAGAAATCGAGCCGCGTCACCGGCATCAGCCGCGTTGGCTTCGACAAGATGAAGACCAAGGGCCGGGACAAGGCTCCCTTCGAAATTCAATACCAGAACGGCCAAGGTCCGAAGGTCGTGAAGGCCGACGCAGTCATCGACGTATCCGGCACCTGGCATTCGCCGAATCCGGCGGGCGCCAATGGTCTGTCCGCCATCGGAGAGCGAGAGGCTGCGGAGCAGGTCGCCTATGGCATGCCCGACGTACTGGGAAAGGACCGTGCGCGCTATGCCGGCAAGACCGTCGCCGTGCTGGGCGCCGGTCATTCCGCGATCGGCACCCTGATCGACCTCGCAAAGCTCGCGCTCGAAGCGCCGGAGACCCGGCCGGTCTGGTTGTTGCGGGGTAACGATCCGGCCAAGGCTTTCGGCGGCGGCGCCAACGACAAACTGGCCGCCCGTGGCGAACTCGGCGCCGCCTTCGCCGCGCTGGTGACGGCGGGCCGGATCAAGGTCGAAGGCGAATTCCGCGTTTCGCATCTCATCCCTGACGGCGCTCGCCTCGTCGTCGGCGCCCTCTCCGCTTGCCCGGCCCGTCGGGTCATTGCCGACGAACTCATCGTGGCGACGGGCTTCCGGCCGGACCTCGACTTCGTGCGCGAGTTGCGCATCCGGCTCGATCCGGCGATCGAGTGTCCGGTTGCGCTGGCGCCGCTGATCGATCCCAATGAACATAGCTGCGGCACCGTGCGGCCGCACGGCGCACGCGAGCTGGCGCAGGATGAGCCCGGCTTCTATTTCGCGGGCATGAAATCCTATGGCCGCGCGCCGACCTTCCTGGTGCTCACGGGATACGAACAGGTGCGTTCGATCGCGGCCGACATCGCCGGCGACCGCGCGGCGGCGGAGCGGGTCGAACTGGTCTTGCCCGAGACCGGCGTTTGCAGCCGGCCGCTCGCCCCAGATGCCAGCAATTGCTGCGGCGGCCCTGCGTTATCGGATGTTGACGCATGTTGCGTGGCGGATGCACAAGCAAAGCAGGACGGCAAGACCGGATGCGGGTGCGCGTCGTAAGGGAGTGAACGGGATCTCGTTGGAAGGTCGCTCGGTTATCGTCGCGATGTGCATGGGGCAGCTTGGCAGCTTGCTTCCACATGTCGTCGTGCCTTCCATTCTCGCGGCATTCTTGATTCCGGAATGGCATTTGAGCGGCGCGCAGGCGGGCCTTTTGGCGGGCTCGGGCGCCGCCGGCTACATGCTGACCGTGCCGGTGCTGGCGACGCTGACCGATCGCATCGACGCGCGCAAGATTCTGATCGTGGGCTCTGCGGTCAGCGCCCTCGGCACGCTGCTGTTCGGCATGTTCGCCACCGGCCTGTGGTCGGGCGCGCTATTCAACGCGATCGCTGGCGCGGGCTTTGCGGGCGCCTATATGCCGGGCCTCAAGGCGCTGACGGATCGCCTTGCGCCGGGCGATTCATCCCGCGCCATCACGCTCTACACGTCGAGCTTTTCGTTGGGCGTCGGCGTGTCGTTTCTGGTTTCCCAACTGGTCGCGGAAACCTGGGGCTGGCGCAGCGCATTCTTCGTCACCGCCGCCGGGCCGCTGGTGATGCTCACCGTCTGCTTCCTGCTGCGGCCGGTCGAGCCAAAACCGGCGACGGGACGCCTGCTGGATTTCGCGCCGGTGTTCAAAAATCGGCAAGCGATGGGGTTTGTCCTCGGTTACGGCGCACATTGTTTCGAACTCTACGGCATCAGGACCTGGATCGTGGCGTTCTGGACCTTCGTCTCGCTGAGAAGCTCAGACGCTTCGTTTTTGACGCCGATCGTGGTCAGCGTCGTGTTTTCGCTGCTCGCGATGCCCGCGAGCATTCTCGGCAATGAATTCGCACTCCGGTTCGGCCGCCACCGCGCCATCACGGCGGTGATGTTCTCCTCCGCTGCGGTCGCGCTTCTGATCGGCGTATTTGCCGACAAGTCGCCGTGGCTGTTGCTTCCGCTGGTGCTCATCTATGCCATCACGGTTCCCGCCGATTCCGGCGCATTGACCTCGGGCATGTCGATGTCCGCCGATCCCAGCTACCGCGGCGCAACCATGGCGATGCATTCCACTGTCGGCTTCAGCCTGTCCGCGCTCGGCGCATGGGCGGTGGGTGTTGCGCTGGATGCTGCGGGAGGACCGCAGAGTTCAGCGGCCTGGATGGCGGCATTTTCGGTGCTGGCGGCGGGCATCCTGCTCGGGCCGCTGGCACTCTATTGGTCGAGAAGAGAGATGCCGTGAACCGCAGCCAGTTTTCCATCATCGTGGCGCTCGGCACGACGCAGACGCTGGCCTGGGCTTCGAGCTACTACCTGCCCGCGATCCTCGCCGATCCGATGGCGCGCGATCTCGGCGTTTCCTCGAACTGGATCTTTGCCGCTTTCTCGGCGTCACTTGTCATCTCGGCCATGCTGGGCCCGCGCATCGGCCGGCAGATCGATCTGGTCGGCGGCCGTTCCGTGCTGTCGCTTTCCAACCTCGTGCTGGCCGCGGGGCTGGCGCTACTCGGCCTCACCTACTCAATACCTGTTCTGCTGGCCGCCTGGCTCCTGCTCGGCATCGGCATGGGGGCGGGCCTCTACGACGCCGCCTTCGGCGCCCTCGGCCGCATCTACGGCGACGCGGCGCGGCGCTCGATCACCGGCATCACCCTGATCGCAGGCTTTGCTTCGACGGTGGGGTGGCCACTGACCGCGTGGGGGCTGGAGACGATCGGCTGGCGCAACACCTGCTTTGCGTGGGCGGCGGCGCACATCCTGATCGGGCTGCCGATCAATTGGCTGATGCTGCCGCCCGTTGCAGGCGCAAAGGCGGCCGTTGCCGCCGCCGTCAAGCCGCACATTCCGCTCGACCGCACCATGATCCTGCTGGCGTTTGCCTTCGCTGCCGCCTGGAGCGTCACCGGCGCGATGGCGGCGCATCTGCCGCGCATTCTCGAATCCGCAGGCGCGACCTCGCTGCAAGCGGTGGCCGCCGGCGCGCTGATCGGACCATCGCAGGTGGCGGCGCGCATCTTCGAGGCGAGCTTTCTGTCGCGGTATCACCCGCTGCTGTCGGGGCGGCTGGCCTGCCTCACCCATCCGATCGGCGCGGCCATCATTGGTGTATTCGGTGGCGGTGCAGCCAGCGTCTTCGCCGTCTTTCACGGCACCGGCAACGGCATTTTGACGATTGCGCGCGGCACGATGCCGCTCGCGATCTTCGGCCCGCAGAACTACGCCTACCGCCTCGGGATCATCGGCGCCCCGGCGCGGATCGCGCAGGCCGGCGCGCCGCTGGCGTTCAGCCTCTTGATCGACGTCATGGGCAGCCGCGTCCTGATCGTGTCATCGGCGCTGTCACTCTCCGCGCTGCTGGCGCTGTGCTTGCTGCGGACGCCGCCGCGGCCGAAGGAGTGAATGGAATTCCGGCAGCTACCGCGAAGAAGTTGCGATCCAGATCCCGGCGAACACCGCGACAAGCCCCAGCACGAGATTGGGCGTGATCGGCTCGCCGACGAGCTGCGTGGCGAGCAGCCCCGCCGCAAGCGGATTGACGGTCATGGTATTGGCGACCCGCGTCGGCGACGCCCGTTCCAGCGCCAGCACCCACAGGATGAACGCCAGCGCGCCGCCGGCCACGCCAAGATAAATACCGGCGATCCATTGCGGCGTGCTGAACTGGCTCAATGCCGCCACGCTTCCCGTCAACGCGCCGACCAGGACCAGAGCTGCGGCGCCGGTCCCCATGCCGACGGTGAGGAAGCCAAGCGCGCTCGATCGCTGAATGAAGGGGCGCGACCAGACATTGTAGAACGCCATGCACAAGACCGCCGCGGTCATGATCAGCTCGCCGCGCCAGGCGCCCGGCGGCGCCGCCGACAATCCCGTTGCGAGCGCAGCGGCGACACCGAGTACCGCAATGCACACGCCGATCGATTTGCGTTTCGTCAGCGGCTCGATGCCGAGTATGGCGCCGATCACCATGGTGTGCAGCGGCAATGTCGCCAGCGCGAGCGAGGCGCGTGCGGCGGTCGTGTAGGACATCGCGATATTGTAGAGCACGAAGAACACGCCGAAGAAACAGAAGCCGAGGGCGGCGACGGCGGGCCAGTCGCCGCGGCGCGGCCACCGCGCCTTCAAGAACAGCGCCGCCGGCAGCACGCAACAGAAGCCGATCGCCCAGCGCAGAATCGCAAGCGTAATCGGATCGGTGTTGCCGGCGAGATAGCGCGTGATCGCCGCCGCAGTCCCGCCGAGGCAACTCGAGACCAGCGCGATCGTGACCCCGACCCATTCGCCCACGCGGTCCCCCTCATGTTGCCAGTATGTTGTGCAATCCTGTTATGGCATCTTGCCGGCCGGCAAAGCCTCCGCAACTACCTTGCAGGTACTCATGGCGCATCGGCAAGATTTCGCAGCGAACCTCCGGTTGTGGCGGCGCAAAAGAGGCCTGTCGCAGCTTGAACTCGCCGGTCGGACCAACATCTCGCAGCGACATCTGAGCTTCCTCGAACTCGGCCGCGCATCGCCAAGCCGGGACATGGTGATACGGCTCGCGATTGCCCTCGATGTGCCGCTGCGGCAGCACAATTCGTTGCTGATGGCGGCGGGCTTCGCGCCGGTGTGGCGGCAGACCAACCTCGCCGCCCCTGAATTCGCTCAAATTCGGACCGCGATCGATTTCATGCTGGCCCAGCAAGAACCGTTTCCTGCCGTCGCGGTCGATCGGCACTGGAATCTGCTGCAAAGTAATTCCGGCGCCGTCCGCCTGGTCGAATTTCTGGTCGGGCCATTGGCACCCGATGCTGCGATCAATCTGGCCGACGCGCTGGTCGCTCCGGACGTGCTACGGCCGCACCTGGTCAACTGGGTCGAAGTGGTCGGCTATTTCATCCGCAGCGTGGAAGCTGATGCTGCCGCCGATGGAACGGCGGAGACCGCGGCCCTTCTGAAACGACTGCTGGCTTACGAAGGCGTCCAGGCGGCGGTCAATGCGCCGCCGGCCGAACCGGCGATCGCGCCGGTGCTGCCGATGCATTTTCGCAAAGGCACGACCGACCTGCAGCTGTTCACGACCATCGCGACACTGGGCATCCCGCAGGACATTACGCTGCAGGAACTTCGCATTGAGAGCTTCTTTCCCATGGACGAGGCGACCGCCGGCGTGCTGCGCGGATGGAACAATGGGCCACGACCGGCTCCGAGTTAAGATCGGCGCGCGCCCCGTTCGGATTGCCGACCATATATAATACACGCAAAGGTAGATGTATGCAGAAAGGTCGGCCGACCCATGCTTGGCGGGCAGAATAGCTGGGAGCAAAAGCGATATCCGGCGAAAGCCTGCAATCCCGATGGGTTGCGCGAAGCAGCAGCGCTATCTCATTAATCCATTCCTAAATTTCAATAAATTGCCTCACACCTCCCTAGCTTACCGCTAAGAAGTTTTTGTCAGACAGCTTAAACGGAAGGGGTCTTCGATAGTACGCGGCTCCGGCACGTTGGAGCCACCAGGTTCTGGAATTGGCAATGAATGAAGCGACCCGCCTACGTGAATTGGAAGCCGAGTGCCGTCAGCGTGCGCTCAGCGAACCGGACAAGAAATGGTACTGGCTGGCGCAGGCCGCCAAATACCAGGTGCAGGCAAACCAGAAACTCGCCTTTCACTCGGACGAGACCAACGCCCCCGACTCTCCGGAGATCAAGCTGGTGCAATGGTCGCATGTCCGTGATGAGCGGCGGGTGATGGAGCCGCTCCCCGACGGACGGCGAAGCCCCTGGTAGTCGCAGGCCTGAACAGTTCTAACGTCCCTGCTCCTCCGGCGGTTTGATGTGGCGGAACGAGAACAGCAGCGCGAGATCGTAGGCGATCTTCAGCGTGCCGCAGACCACCAGTGGCAGCCCCGTGAACGACGTCATCAATAGCGCGCCCGAAATCGCAGGACTGATCGCGGATGCAAGGCTGCGCGGCACGGCGGTGACGCTGGCAGCCGCCGGCCGCTCGGCCGGCGTCACCACCGCCATGACGTAAGAGGTGCGGGTCGGCACGTCCATCTGCGACAGCGCCGAGCGCAACAGCAACAATCCGAGCGCCACATAGAGGTTCGGCGCGAACGCCGCCAGGATCAGGAAGATGCTGGAAGGAATATGCGTGAACACCATGGTGTTGACGAGGCCGATGCGTTTGGCGATCCAGGCCGCGACCGGATAGGAAAAAGCGCTCAGCGTGCTCGACCAGAAGAAAAACAATCCGGCCGCGGACAATGAAAGATCAAAGCGCTCGAACAGCCAGAGCACCAGCAGCGACTGCGCGACGAAACCGCCGGCAAAGGCATCGATGCTGAACAGCGCAGCCAGCTTGTAGACGGTGCCGCGCGACGGCCCGAGCGGGGTCTGCGGCGCCCGCTCCTCGCCGCGCGTATGCGGGACGTAACGGTAAAGTGCGGCGCTCAGTATCCCGAGCGCAGCATACGCATAAAACATCAGGCGGAACGCGCCGAGCATGGTGCTGCCGTGTGACACCAGCAGATCGGGCAAGGTTGCTGCCAGCGAGCCGGCGGCGGTGCAGAGCGCCCCGATCAGGCTATAGCGGGCAAACACCTGCGTGCGCCGGTCGTCAGTCGCGCTCTTCGCCAGCACCGCATGCTCGAGCGGAACCAGCACGCCGAGATCGCCGCCGGAGGGATTGATGGTACCGATGAACGCGACCAGCGCGATCAAGGCAAACTGCTCCACGGCCGGAAACGCCAGACCGGTGGCAGCCATCAGACCTGCGCCAAAGATCAGGAGCGCACGCAGATCATGGCGCGGCGCGATCCAGCCCGTGATCAGCGTCAGCAGCGCAGTTCCCATAAGCGACGCTGTCGCAACAAGGCCGACCGCGACGGCGTCATAGCCCAGCGCGGTCATGTAGGCCGGCAGGATGATGACGGCAAAACCGTCGCCGAAACCGCGCAGCCCCCGCGCGAAATAGAGCAACCTGATCAGCGCGTTGGCGGTGGAGGGTTTTGGTTCAGCCGCAGTATCGGTCACGCTTGCGTCCATGCGCCATCCTCGACACGTCGAGAGTGCGCAGAGCTTGGACGGCGGTCCGTCTGACGGGGAGCCTGCTTCGTCCCCGATAAAGGGAAGCTAGGACTGAAGTCGGGGTGGCGCAAGCGCCCTGCGTAGGATGGGTAGAGCGCAGCGAAACCCATCATTTCATTCATCGGTACCCATTGATGGGTTTCGCTGCGCTCTACCCATCCTACGAGAATGCCCGAGAACGGGTTGACAGCCGAACGGCCACGGGGTTAATTCGACCCATGGGGGTTTTGCGATCTCCCCACGAGGCGACATGCCCAAGTATCGCGTCCCGTTTTCTTTTACGAGGGCGCAGCCATGTCATCCTACACCACGATATCTCCAGACAAGCTTTCACGACTGATCGGCACGGCGCATATGCCGGCGTTGATTGACGTTCGTACCGACGAGGATTTCGCCGCCGACCAGCGGCTGATTCCCGGCGCGGTCAGACGCAGCCACAAGGATGCCGACGACTGGAGCGGCAAATTTTCCGGAAACTCAGCCATCGTCATCTGCATGCGCGGGGCAAAGCTCGCGCAGGGCACAGCCGCCTGGTTGCGGCATGCCAATGTTGCCGCGGAAACGCTCGAAGGCGGCTTTGAAGGCTGGAAGGAGGCCAAGCTTCCGCTGGTGAACGCATCGAAACTGCCGCCGCGCGACGCGCAGGGCCGCACCGTCTGGGTGACCAGGGCGCGGCCGAAGATCGATCGCATCGCCTGCCCCTGGCTGATCCGCCGCTTCGTCGATCCGACCGCGGTGTTCCTGTTCGTGGCGCCTTCCGAGGTTGTCGCCGTCGGCGAGCGCTTCAACGCCGCCCCCTTCGACATCGAGAACGTGTTCTGGAGCCACCGCGGCGAGCTCTGCACCTTCGACGTCATGATCGAGGAATTCGGGCTCGCCACGCCGCCTCTGCTGCGGCTGGCGGCGATGGTCCGCGGCGCCGACACCGGGCGGCTAGATCTGTCGCCGGAAGCGCCCGGCCTGCTTGCCGCCTCGCTCGGCCTGTCGCGCATGTTCGATGACGATCTCGAGCAGCTGGAGGCCGGCATGTTGCTGTACGACGCGTTCTACCGGTGGTGCCGCGACGCATCCGGCGAGACGCATAATTGGCCGAGCAACAAGGCGAAGCCGTAATGGATGCCATCATGGACAAGGCGACCGAGGCCGGCGCAAGCCGCGACCTCGGTCACGGCATCAGCTTCGGTGAAGCCTTCCGGGTCTGGCTGCGGGTCGCCGTATTGAGTTTCGGCGGCCCGGCCGGGCAGATCGCGGTGATGCACCGCATCCTGGTCGAGGAAAAAAACTGGATCTCGGAAAGCCGGTTCCTGCATGCGCTGAACTACTGCATGCTGTTGCCGGGACCGGAGGCGCAGCAGCTGGCGACCTATATCGGCTGGCTGTTGCACCGGACCGTCGGCGGCATCATGGCCGGCGGCCTGTTCATCCTGCCCGGCGTAATCGCCATCATGGGCTTGAGCTACGTCTACGCGGCCTATGGCAATGTCGGCTTCATCGAGGCGGTGTTTTTTGGATTGAAGGCCGCGGTGCTCGCCATCGTCGTCCAGGCCGTCGTCCGCGTCGGCAAGCGCGCGTTGCGCAACCGGCTGATGATCGCCCTCGCCGCCATCGCCTTTGTCGCGATCTTCTTTTTCAACGTCCCCTTCCCGATCATCATCCTCGCGGCCGGCGTGATCGGCTATTTCGGCGCGCGCAGCGGGCGGCCGGAATTCGCCGCCGTCGAACACGGCGGCGGCAACAAGAAAACGGCAGCGGTCGACAGCCTGCTCGGCGAAGAATTGCCCGATCATGTCCGCCCAAGCCTGGCGCGCGCGCTGAAGGTGAGCTCGGTGTGGCTGTTGCTGTGGGTAGTGCCGGTCGCGGCGCTATTGATCGGGCTTGGACAGGCCAACGTGTTCAGCCAGATCGCGCTGTTCTTTTCCAAGATGGCGATGGTGACGTTCGGCGGCGCCTATGCGGTGCTGGCCTATGTCGCCCAGCAGGCGGTCGAGCATTATCACTGGCTGCAGCCGCGCGAGATGCTGGACGGCCTAGGCATGGCCGAGACCACGCCGGGCCCGCTGATCATGGTGCTGCAGTTCGTCGGCTTCATGGCCGCCTACCGCGATCCCGGCACGTTGTCGCCGATGCTCGCGGCGACGCTTGGCGGATTGCTGGCGACCTGGGTAACCTTCATCCCCTGCTTCCTCTGGATCTTCCTCGGCGCGCCCTACATCGAGACGCTGCGCGGCAACAAGGGGCTGGCGGGCGCGCTGACCGCGATCACCGCTGCTGTGGTCGGCGTGATCCTGAACCTCTCGATCTGGTTCGGATTGCACACGCTGTTCCGGCAGACCATTCCGGTTCGCTCGTTCGGGCTGTCGTTCGACATGCCGGTGTGGTCAAGCCTCGATATCGCAGCCTTCGTGCTGGCGGCTGCCGCCGCGACCGCGATCTTCCGTCTCAATATCGGGATGCTGTGGGTGCTGGCGGGATCGTGCGCGGCCGGCGTGGCGTTGCGGATGGTGGGGTTGGTCTGAGTCATCTCGTAGGATGGGTGGAGCGAAGCGATACCCATCAGCCTCGCAACCGGTATTGATGGGTATCGCTTCGCTCCACCCATCCTACGGATCGGGCGCTACACCCGCTCCGCCGGGGCCAGCTTGCACACCTCGGCGGCGGCCTCGATTTGCAGCGTCGAATGGTGAATGTTGAAACGATGCGAGAGTTCCTCGCAGACCCCGTGCAGAAAGGCGTCGTCGCTGCCGCCGGGCCGCACCAGATGCGCGGTCAGCGCGGTCTCGTTGGTGCTCATCGCCCAGATATGCAGGTCATGAACTTCGGTGACGCCCTCAAGCCCGGCGAGATAATCCCTCACTTTCGCAAGCTCGATTCCGCGCGGCACGCCGTCGAGCGCGAGATTGACGCTGTCGCGCGCCAGCCCCCATCCGCTCCAGAACACCACGGCGGCGATGACGAGGCTGATCGCGGGATCGAGCCACAGCCAGCCCGTCAGCATGATGATGAGCGCCGCAACCACCACGCCGAGCGAGACGCCGGCATCGGCCGCCATGTGCAAATAGGCGCCGCGAATATTGAGGTCGCCGTGGCGGCCGCGCATGAACAGCAACGCCGTACCGCCGTTAATGACGACGCCGAGCGCCGCAACCAGAATGACAGTTAGCCCCGCGACCGGCGCAGGTTCCGCCAGGCGATTGACCGCTTCGACGACGATGCCGCCGACCGCGACCAGCAATAGCCCGGCGTTGAACAGCGCAGCCAGGATGGAGGCGCGGCGATAGCCATAGGTGTGCCGCTGCGTCGGCTTCCTCTGCGACAGCCACACCGCGCCCCATGCCAGCAGCAGCGCGATCACGTCGGAGAGATTGTGGACGGCGTCCGAAATCAGGGCCAGTGAATTGGCCGCGTAGCCGAAGATCAGCTCGGCAATGACGAACGCCGTATTGAGCGCGGCGCCGATGGCGAAGGCCCAGCCGAAATTGTCCGGGGTATGGCTGTGCCCGGCGTGATCATGCGCGTGGGAGTGGTCGTGATGGTGGTCGTGCGTCATGCCGCGGTTATAGCGCGCGGATTTGCGAATACTATTACAGCGAAACCGCGATCAGTTCCTCCACCAGCGGGCCGCCGCCGACCGGAAACACGATGAACTGCTTGCCGCCAGCCATGTAGGTCATCGGTGCGCCCGTCGCATTGGCTGGCAACTCCATCTCGGCGAGCATTTCGCCGCTCGTCTTGTCGTAGATCCACAGATGCGGGTCGCGATTGTAGAGGTCGCGTATCGGGAGATTGAGCCCAGGCACGAAGCGCGGCGCGGTGTAATATCCCAACTGCACGACGACCATGACCGTTCTGGTCACCAGCGCCCAGCTCCGCGACGGCAGCCCCAGATTCTCCGATATGTCGAGCTTGCCGATGGACGCCATCGCCGCGCTGCGTCCCACCGGAATGCGCCAGCGATGCTCGCCAGAGTTCATGTCGATGGCAACGATGCTGCCAAACGGCGGCTTGAGCAGCGGCAACCCACGTGGCCCCGGCAGGTATTGCGGGAGCCCGATGAAGTCGTAGGTGCCCTGCCACGGCTCGGGCTTGCGAATGAACAGAAGCGTGGGCAGGCGCTGCGTCCCGACATAGAGCGTGGCAGTTTCGGGATCGATCGCGGCACCCGACCAACTGGCGCCGCCGGCATTGCCGGGCACCGCGATGGTGCCGCGCTGCGACGGCGGCGTGTATAATCCGCCGCGGTCATACGCCCTGGCGATATCGATCGCCTCCTTATGAATTTCCGGCGTGAGATCGATCAGATCTTCATCGCGCGCGCCCTGGATATCGAACGGCGCGGGCTTGCTTGGAATCGGCTGCGTCTTCGACGCACTCTCGCCGGGTACATTCGAGGCCGGCACCGGCTGCTCCTCGATCGGCCAGACCGGCTTCCCGGTGAGGCGATCGAACACATAGACAAAAGCCTGTTTCGTGACTTGCGCGACCGCCTTGATCGGCTTTCCCGCCACCGTGATATCGATCAGGTTTGGTGCGGCCGGCGGGTCGTAATCCCACAGGCCGTGATGGACGAGCTGATAGTGCCAGACCTTCTTGCCGGTCGTGACATCGAGGCAGACCAAGGTCTCGCCATAGAGCCCATCGCCCGGCCGATGGCCACCATAATAGTCGTTGGTCGGCGTGCTCACCGGCAGATAGACGTATCCTAGCTCCTCGTCCGCGCTCATCGGCGCCCAGACATTGGCGTTGCCGGCTTCCTTCCACGAATCCTTCTGCCAGGTGTCGGCGCCGGGCTCCTCGCCTTGCGCAACGGTATGGAACGTCCACAGCAGGCGTCCGCTGCCGGCGTCAAAGCCCCTGACATCGCCGGGCGGAGATGGCTTCTTCGCCCACCAGTCCATCACCGACGAGCCGACCACGATGACGCCACGCACGATCACCGGCGGCGACGTCATAGTGTAATAGTTGCGATCGACCGGCCGGCGCAGGCCCTCCGTCAGATCGACCCGTCCGTCGGTACCGAATGACGGCACCGGCTTTCCGGTCTTGGCGTCGAGCGCGATCATCTGCGCGAACGCAGTGAGGATGACGATGCGCTCGTCGTCACCGTTGCGCCAGTAGGCGACGCCGCGGTGCAGCCAGCCGAGATTGGCGGGGAGCCCGAGGCCGTTTTCGTAGATCTTCGGGTCGAACACCCATTTGGTCGCGCCGGTGGCGGCGTCGATGGCGGCCACCTGCGACAGCGACGTCGAAGTATAAAGCACCCCGCCGATCATCAGCGGCGTCGCTTCATTGCCAAAGCTCGGGCCGATCTTCGGATCAGCCTCCCGGATCGCCATATCAGGCGATTTCCAGCGCCAGGCGATACGCAGGTTTTTGGCGTTGGTCCGGTCGATCTGGGTCAGCGGCGAATAGCGCGAGGCGGCATAGGTGCCGGCGTAAGCGGGCCATTCGCCTTGCGAGAGAGCCTTGGTGGATTCAGGAATTGCGCCGGGGATGGATTGGGCGCGGGATGTCGCGGGCATCGCGGACAGGACGAGCGCAATGCCGAACGCTGTGAGAAGTCGTCGCCATTCCGATTCACGCAATGCCGCCTCCCTGCTTCCAGGCAAGCATCCATAAACGAACGGATGCCGCCCGACGGCATCCGAAGAAATCGTAGGCCCCTATTCCACGCCCCGCAAGAACTTGTTCGACTTCGGCAGGCCGTGCGCGAGGCGGCCGGCGTCGGCGCGGTTGCCACGCCAGTCGGACAATTCCTTGGCGCTCATGCTCTGCTCGCGGCCGGCGGAATCCTTCCAGGTCAACCCCGCCTTGAGCTCGAACGTGGCGACATCAGACAGCTTGGCGCTGGAATACTTTTGCAGCCGCACGCCGCGGCCGCGCGCCATCTCCGGCACCTGATCGAGCGGGAACAGCACCATCTTGTGGTTGGTGCCGATCACGGCGACGGTATCGCCCGCCACCGTCGTAATCGCACAGGCCTCGTTCGGCATGGTGACGTTGAGTACCTGCTTGCCCTTGCGGGTGTTGCCGACGCAATCCTCTTCCTTGACGACAAACCCCTGGCCTTCGCTGCTCGCGATCAGGAACTTGCGTTCGCCCTTGTTGACGAACAGCGACACGATTGCGGCGTCCTGCTCCATGTCGATGAACATGCGGATCGGTTCGCCATGACCGCGGCCGCCCGGCAGCTTTGCGACATCGAGCGAGTAGAATTTGCCGTTGGTGGCGAACACCAGCAGCTTTGACGTGGTCTCGGCGAAGAAGGCGTGGTCGAGCTTGTCGTCGGTCTTGAACGCGAGCCCCGAGATATCCTCGACATGGCCCTTCAGCGTACGCACCCAACCCTTTTCGGAGATCACCACCGTGCACGGCTCGCGCTCGACGAAGGCTTCCTCGATCGCGGCGAGATCGTGCTCGGGCGCGTCGGCGAACATGGTGCGGCGCTTGCCGAGCGGCGTCTTCGGCCCGAAAAGGTCGCGCACTTTCCGGACCTGCTCGCCGACCTTGGACCACTGCTCGGTTTCCGAGCCGAGCAGCGCCTTGAGGCCCTTCAACTCGCCACGAAGGTTCTTGTCCTCGGTGCGGATTTCGAATTCCTCGAGCTTGCGCAAGGAGCGCAGGCGCATGTTGAGGATCGCGTCGGCCTGGACTTCCGTGAGCTTGAACGCCTTGATCAGCGCCGGCTTCGGCTCATCCTCGGTGCGGATGATCTTGATCACCTGGTCGATGTTCAGGTAGGCGATCAGGTAACCGCCGAGAATTTCGAGCCGGTTCTCGATCTGGGTCTTGCGGAAGTTGGAGCGGCGGACCAGCACGTCGCGCAGATGGTCGAGCCATTCGCGCAGGCACTCGGCAAGCCCCACCACCTTGGGGATCTTGCCCTTGATCAGCACATTGAGGTTCAGCGAGATCTTGCTCTCGAGCTCGGTGAGGCGGAACAGCGATTCCATCATCAGCGCCGGATCGACCGCGCGAGATTTCGGCTCGATCACGAGGCGGACGTCTTCGGCCGACTCGTCGCGGACATCGCCGACCAGCGGCAGCTTCTTCTCGTTGAGCAGCTCGGCGATCTTCTCGACCAGCCGCGACTTCTGCACCAGCCATGGGATCTCGGTGATGACGACGACCCAGGTGCCGCGCGCCCCCTCTTCCTGGGTCCACTTGGCGCGGGTGCGGAACGAGCCGCGCCCGGTCATGTAGGCTTCGGCGATGCTTTCCTTGGAGTCGACGATGATGCCGCCGGTCGG
>Ga0307500_10000388_pt1 | contig 14880 bp, 13 predicted proteins | sample 14_S_MG_FD_201362 | JGI IMG/M metagenome (GOLD analysis project Ga0307500, IMG submission 201362) | Soil microbial communities from Populus trichocarpa stands in riparian zone in the Pacific Northwest, United States - 14_S | ecosystem: Environmental > Terrestrial > Soil > Riparian zone > Trees... | reverse complement strand
ACGGAGTTCGACCGGGCCATGGAGATCATCGAGCGCAATGCGCGCGCGCAGGTCCGCCTGATCGACGACCTTCTCGACCTGAGCCGCATCATGTCCGGGCGGTTCAGGCTGGATGTCCAGCAGGTATCCCTGGGCGACATCGTGAGGAGCGCGCTCGATTCCATCGAGCCGGCTGCCCAGACGAAAGGCGTGCGCTTGGAAAGCGTTCTCGACCCGACGAGCGTGGTCGTGTCAGGCGATCCGGCGCGCCTGCAGCAGGTGTTCTGGAATCTGCTGAGCAATGCGGTGAAGTTCACGCCGAAGGGCGGCAAGATCCAGGTCGTGCTGCAGCGGGTGAACTCGCACATCGAGTTCAGCATCAGCGACACCGGGATTGGGATTCCGGCCGCCTTTCTGCCTCACGTGTTCGAGCGGTTCTCGCAGAAAGACAGCTCGACCAACCGGGAGTACGGCGGGTTGGGGCTGGGACTCGCAATCTGCAAGCAGCTGGTGGAGCTGCACGGCGGGTCGGTCCAGGCGAAGAGCATGGGAGAAGGCCAGGGCGCGACTTTCGTCGTCACGCTGCCGCTCAGCATCCTCGGGAAGGAAAGGGAGCCGGCATCACGCGTGCATCCGACGGCCGCAGAGCTCTCCGACCTGGTTCCCGTGCCGAGACTGGATGGCGTACGGGCGCTCGTTGTCGACGACGAAGCCGACGCGCTCGAGCTCATCCAGCGGGTTCTGGAAAATCAAGGCGCGCACGTAAGCACGGTCCGGTCGGGAGACGCCGCACTGCGCCTGCTCGAGAGCACCACGCCGGACGTGTTGATCAGCGACATCGGCATGCCGGGCCTGGATGGCTACCAGTTCATGCGGCGCATGAGGGCGGCCGAACCCAAGGAGCGCCGCGTCCCCGCCCTCGCGCTTACCGCGTTCGCGAGGCCGGATGACCGCAAGCACGCGATCCTCGCCGGCTACCAGGCGCACCTCGCGAAGCCCTTCGACATGGCCGAGCTTGCGATCGTGGTCGCGGGGCTGGTAGGGCGGACGTAACAATGACTTATTGCAGGCCCGCGCTCGGATCCGTGTAGACGAAGCGCCCGCCGATCATGGTCGCGACCGGCTTGATGGACTCGATCTGCTTTTCGGGCACGCCGAGATAGTCGGCCGATAGCACCACGAGATCGGCAAGCTTGCCGTTCTCGATTGATCCCTTCACGTTCTCCTCCAGGGTGAGCCTGGCATTGTTGATCGTGAAAAGCCTCAGCGCATCCTCGCGCGCGATGCGCTGGTTCGCGCCGTAGACGCCGTCCGAGATGGTGTCGCGGGTGATGAAGTGATACATCGCCCAGAAAGGGTTGTAGGGAATTACCGGCGAGTCGGTGCCGCCGGCGACGAGGAAGCCCTGCTCGAGGAAGGTGCGCACCGGCGTGACCTGATCGGCCCGCGCGCGACCCCAGTACTTCGCGATCGAAGGCGCCGCGAGGTAGAGGTGGTCCTGCGCCGAGACCGCGATGCCGAGCGCCTTCACGGTCGGGAACTGGTCCGGCCGGGCGATGAAGTAGTGCTCGATCGTCCAGCGCTTTCCGGCGATCGAGCGCTCGGCGTTCGCGGCCTGGTACGCGTCGAGCACCTCGTCCACCGCCGCGTCGCCGACGGCGTGCGTGGCGACGCGCCAGCCCAGCCGATTGAGCTCGCGCACGACCGGGATGTACTGGCTCGGCGGCACCACCTGGATGCCCTTGAACCCTCCGCCGCGCCCGTAGGGTTCGGCGTAGGGCTCGCGCATGTGGCCACCCTCGAAGCCGCCGTCGACCAGCGTCTTCATGCCGCCGATCCTCAGCCACTCGTCGCCTTCGTCCGGGCGCACGTTCCACGAGGCGATGGTCGCCTTCACCTTCTCCACGCTCGAGAAGTCGTAGATGCGCATCAGGTAATTCACGCGCATGGTGAGCCGCCCCTGCGCCTTCAATTGCTGGAACATGCGGTAGGGGCCGATCACGTCCGGGCCGAACTGGAAGCCGCCCGGGATGCGGACGCCTGTGAGGCCTACGGCGTTCAGGAGCTTCATCTGCGCTTCGAGCGCCTCGGGGGTGAGCTTGGGCGGCGGCGGCAGCTTGACGAGGCTGCGCGCGGTGTCGACGAGCTCGCCGTTGAGGCTTCCATCCGGGTCGTGGCCGATCTCGCCGCCCGGCGGGCTCTTCGTCTCGCGGGTGATGTTCCAGCGCGCGAGCGCGGCGGAATTGACGATGAACTCGTGCCCGCCGCGCACCAGCACCACCGGGTTCCCGGGCGCGACGCGGTCGAGCTCGGTGCGGTGCGGCAGCCGCTTCTCGCGCAGCTGGGCCTCGTGCCAGTCCGCGTTGGAAACGATGAGCTCGCCGGGCGGCGTGCTCTTCGCGCGGGCCTCGACCGCGGCCAGCAGCTCGGCCATCGAGCGCGCCCTGGAGAGATCGACGCCGGGTCCGCCACCGGCGTTGTGCAGATGACCGTCGATGAGGCCCGGAATGACGGTGCGGCCATTCAGGTCGATCTGCTTCGTGTTCGGCCCGCCGGTCGCCCGTACCGCGTCGTTCGCGCCGACGGCGATGAACCGTTCGCCGCGGATCGCGACCGCCTGGGCGATGGAGAAGCTTGCGTCGACGGTGACGATCTTGCCGTTGTAGAGCACGAGATCCGCTGTTTCCCCGCTCTGCGGTGCGGGACTCGTGCTGCAACCAGCGCCAATGCCCGCGGCGAGCAGGATGGCGATGTGCCGGAGCTTCATTGCGGCTCTCCTCGGAGCATTGGTAGTTTGTGAACGAAGTGTCGCAGATGCATTCGACTCTTGCCGAGCGGCACAGCGTTTGCTCGCCCGCAATGCACCACATCCGTTGAGGAGCGTGCAATGAAATCGAATTTCGTCCTTGCGGCATTTGCCTGCGCGGCGGTCGCCCTGTCTGCTCAGGGCTTTGCCCAATCGAGCTCCGATCGGCCGGCGGATTCGGCGCCGCCGCCGTCCTCGTCCACAAGCGCACCGCCGCCGTCCGCGTCTTCCGAGAAGAATCAAAGCTCGGGCGGTGCCTCTGCCGATCGAAATCGCAGCTCGAACACCTTCACGCACGGCGAATCGAAGCGCTGCGAGAGCCTTTCGGGCGCCGAGAAGGACCAGTGCGACAAGGAAGAGGCGACGAAGACCGAAGGGCCGGCCGCCCGGGAAGCGTCAAGACCGGACCGTCCGAAGGATTAGCGCACGCTTTCTGACAGCCGGCTGCAAGCTTTCGCGCCCAAGCTTTGCCGATCGCATACGCAAGGAGGCCGTTGCCATGCTGACTCGAAGAGATTTTCTGGAAGGTTCAGTGATTGCCGGCGGCCTTGCGTTCGCCGCCTCGAATTCCGCGCGGGCGCAAGGACGCGCGCGCTTCCAGGACAAGCTGACCGACGACGCCGGGAAGTACGCGGTCGCGCCTTTGCCGTATGGCTACGATGCGCTCGAGCCGGCGATCGACGCGCGCACGGTCGAGCTGCATTACAACAACCACCACAAGCCCGCCGCCACGGCCGCCAATCGCGCCGAGGAAGAGCTGGCCAAGGCGCGCGAAGACGGGCAGTTCGCGCTGGTGAAGTATTACGAGAAGGAGCTCGCCTACCAGCTTTCCAGCCACATCCTGCACACGATCTACTGGACCAACCTCGGCGGCAAGGGCGCAGAGCCTACGGGCGAGCTCGCGAAGGCGATCAATGGCGAGTTCGGCTCCTACGCCAAGTTCAAATCGCAGCTCGCAGCCGTGGCGGGCGCGGTCGAGGCGTCGGGCTGGGGATTGCTTGGCTACCATCCTTCGACCCGGAAGCTGATGATCCTGCAGGTCGAGAACCATCAGAAGCAGACGGCGTGGGGCGTCGTTCCGCTGCTCATGGTCGACGTGTTCGAGCACGCCTATTACCTCAAGTACCAGAACCGGCGTCCGGAGTACGTGAACAACCTCTTCAACGTCGTCAACTGGAACAACGTCGCGGAGCGCTACGCTTCGGCGCACGCATAGCTGACCGCGCAAGGCCGGTACCGCAGTTGTGGCGGTAGCTCGGCGCTTGAGGCAGAGTACGCCTCTGCCTCATTCCGGGAGACCGCCATGTCTTGCCGCAACGCGCGCCGTGCTGCCGTCCTCGCCTTCCTGCTGACCGTGAGTGCAGCGTCCTGGGGCCAGGGGGCGGGCAGCCCGCCGGAGAAGCTGGGCAACGTCTCCTTCCCCACGTCCTGCCAGCCCGAGGTCCAGGCGGGCGTCGAGCGCGGGGTCGCGCTGCTGCACTCTTTCTGGTTCCGCGAAAGCGAGGCGGCGTTCCGCGACGCATGGTCGCGAGATCCGGAATGCGCGATCGCCGGTTGGGGCATCGCCTCGACCCTCATCGGCAACACGTTCGCGGTCGGCCCGAATCCGGCGCAGGCCGAGCAGGCGAAGGAGGCGATCGAGCGCGCCCGCACCACCGGGCGCAAGAGCGAGCGCGAGCGCTACTTCATCGAGGCGATCGGCGAGTACTACGCCCAGTACCCTGGCAAGCCTCACATGCAGCGGATGAAGGCGCTCTCCGACGCGTTCGAGAGCGTGGCCAAGCGCCTTCCGGACGACGACGAGGCGCAGATCTTCTCCGCGGTGTATCTGACCGCGACTCAGCCGCTCACCGACAAGACCTATGCCGCCGCCCTGAAGGCGGCGGCGATCCTGGAAGTGCAGTTCAAGAAGCACCCGGACCATCCGGGTGTGGCGCACTACCTGATCCACAGCTACGACTTTCCCGAGATCGCGGAGAAAGGCATGGATGCCGCGCGGCGCTACTCCGAGATCGCGCCGTCGGCGCCGCACGCCCTGCACATGCCTTCGCACATCTTCACCCGCGTCGGCGCCTGGAAAGATTCGGCCGCGATCAACGAGCGCTCGGCCGCATCCGCCAGTCAGACCAAAGAACCGAGCGACGCGCTGCACGCCATGGACTACGCGGTGTACGCGTACCTGCAGCTCGGGCAGGACGACAACGCGCGCCGCGTCCTCAAGGAAGCGCGCGAGGTGAAGGACTTCCCGCCGACGGTGCGCGCGGGCCCGTACGCCCTGGCGGCGATGCCGGCGCGCATCGCGCTCGAACGGGGCGCATGGAGCGAGGTCGCGAAGCTCGAGCTCCAGGACAGCAATTTTCCCTACACGAAGTCGCAGACGCACTATGCGCGTGCCGTGGGCCTCGCGCGCAGCGGCACTACCTCTCAGGCGGAGGCCGACGTCGCCGAACTGGCGAAGATCGTGCAGGGCCTCAAGGGAAAGGACGACTACTGGGCGACCGAGGTGGAAGTGCAGCGCCTCACCGGCGCGGCGTGGATCGAGTTCGTGCGCGGCAACCGCGGCACGGGACTCGGGTTGATGCGCTCGGCAGCCGACCTCGAGGATTCGAACGAGAAATCGTCGCTCACGCCCGCGCGCATGCTGCCTGCGAGGGAGCTTCTCGGAGACATGCTGCTCGAAGCCGGCCAGCCCGCCGAGGCGCTTGCCGAGTACGAGAAGTCCCAGGTGCGCGAGCCGATGCGCTATCGCGGCCTTTACGGCGCCGGCAAGGCTGCAAACGCGGCCAACAATCGCGACAAGGCGCGTTTCTACTTCTCGCGGCTGGTGGAGATGGCGGGGCCGGGCGTGCGCCCCTCGGATCTCCAGGCGGTGCGGCAGTACCTCGTGCGCAACTGACGCCGGGATCCTTTCATTACCGGGAGTGCAAGCTCGCATCACCCGTGCGTTTATTTACAGACCATCAACAATGAGCTATTTTGCATGAAGTATCCAGCGTGAGATAGACAAACTCAGGCTTCAGGATGATTACGGCGCGGCAACTTCGGGCCGCCCGCGCACTGGCGGGCCTTGACCAGCGCGCGCTCGCCAGAGCGTCGAGGTTGTCCCTGCCCACCATCCAGAGAATGGAAGCAAGCGACGGCGTCGTGCGCGGCAATGTCGAGTCGCTGATGAAGCTCATCGCGGCACTGGAGCGCGCGGGCATCGAGCTGATCAACGAGGGGGCCACAAGCGGCGGCGGCGGCCGGGGAGTTCGCCTGAAAGGGCAACAGAGGAAATAGCCGCCATGGCTCTGGCTGGGCTGCTGTGGTGCATCGCGACGCTGCTCGGAACGGGCATGGCGGCGATTGCCATGGCGCGCCATCGCTCGGCGGCCACGCTGGTCTACGGTGTCGCGCTCTGCGCCTGCGTGATCGCGCTGGCCATTGCCGGGGGGTCGCTTCTCACCCTCGATTCCCGCGGCGAAGCGCTGACGCTCCCGGTCGGCCTGCCCTGGCTGGGAGCGCATTTTCGCATCGACGCATTGGCGGCGTTCTTTCTCCTGGTGGTGAATCTCGGCGGCGCCACAGCGAGCCTGTACGGGCTGGGCTATGGCCGGCACGAGGAGACGCCGGGGCGCGTGCTGCCCTTCTATCCGGCCTTCCTGGCCGGCATGAATCTCGTGGTGCTCGCCGACGACGCATTCACCTTTCTCTTCACGTGGGAGTTCATGTCGCTCTCCTCGTGGGCCCTGGTGATGGCGCATCATCGCCGACCCGGCAACGCGGCGGCGGGCTACCTGTACCTCCTTATGGCGAGCTTCGGCACGCTCGCGCTCCTGCTCGCGTTCGGCCTGCTCGCCGGGCCCGCCGGCGGCTATGGATTCGACGCCATCCGATCGGCGCCCACGGCACCGCTCGCCGGCGCGGTTCTCGTACTCGCCTTGATCGGCGCCGGCTCCAAGGCGGGCCTGGTGCCGCTGCACGTTTGGCTGCCACTCGCGCATCCCGCGGCGCCGAGCCATGTCTCCGCCCTGATGAGCGGCGTCATGACCAAGGTCGCTGTCTACGGTTTCGTGCGCATCGTGTTCGATCTGCTCGGGCCTCCGGTGTGGTGGTGGGGCGGTCTGGTCGCGCTCCTGGGAGGGCTGACGGCGGTCATGGGCGTGCTCTACGCCCTGATGGAGCACGACCTCAAGCGCCTGCTCGCCTATCACACGGTGGAGAACATCGGCATCATCTTCATCGGCCTTGGCCTCGCGCTCGCCTTCGAGGCGAACGAGATGCCCGGCGCGGCCGCGCTTGGGCTTACCGCCGCCCTGTTCCACGTATTCAACCACTCGGTATTCAAGAGCCTGCTCTTCTTCGGTGCCGGGGCCGTGCTCAACGCGACCGGCGAGCGCGACATGGAGCGCCTCGGAGGACTGATCCACCGGATGCCGTTCACCGCTTTCGCTTTCCTCGTCGGTTCCGCCGCGATCTCCGCGCTACCGCCGTTCAACGGCTTCGTGTCCGAGTGGCTCACTTTCCAGGCCATCCTCCTCAGCCCGGCACTGCCGCAATGGTTGCTCAAGTTCCTGGTCCCGGCGATCGGCGCGCTGCTCGCGCTGTCGGCAGCGCTGGCGGCAGCCTGCTTCGTTAAGGCGTTCGGCGTATCCTTCCTCGGACGGCCACGCACCGATATGGCGCGCGACGCCGTCGAGACCGACCGCTGGTCGCTCGCCTCGATGTTCGTGCTGGTGGCGCTGTGCCTGCTGGCAGGCATCCTGCCCGGCTATTTCATCGACGCGCTTGCGCCCGTCGCCCAGGCGCTGGCGGGGGCGCATCTGCCGCGGCAGGAGCAGCTCGACTGGCTGACGATCGTGCCGATCGCGCAGAGCCGCAGCTCGTACAGCGGCCTGCTGCTGTTCCTTTTCATTGCGATGGCGGCCGGGGTCGGGGCCGAAGTCATCCACCGCTGGGCGTCGGCTGCGACCCGCAGGTCCGCGCCGTGGGATTGCGGCTTTCCCGACGCGAGCCCGGTCACGCAGTACACCGCGGGCAGCTTTTCGCAGCCGATCCGCAGGGTATTCGGTTCCGTGGTCTTCCGGGCGCGCGAGGAGGTTCACATGCCTCCGCCGGGAGATGGCAGCGCTGCGCGCCTGCACGTGCGGCTGCACGATGTCCCCTGGGATGTGCTGTATGTCCCGACCGCGAAGCTCGTGAACTTCGTTGCCGAGCGCCTCAACAAGGTGCAGTTCCTGACGATTCGCGCCTACCTCACCCTGGTGTTCGGCGCGCTCGTGGTACTCCTCGCGGTGCTTGCGGTATGGCAGTAGCGCTCGATCTGGGCGTCCAGCTCGGCCAGATGCTGATCGTGCTGGCGCTCGCGCCGCTGCTCACCGGCTACGTGCGCAAGGTCAAGGCGCGCCTGCTGCGCCGGCAGGGACCGCCGCTGCTGCAGCCGTACCGCGATTTGCTGCGGCTGGTCCGCAAGGAGGTCGTGCTGGCGCAAAACGCATCGTGGCTGTTTCGCGTCGCGCCGTATCTCATCTTCGCCACGACCTGGGTCGCAGCGGCGCTCGTGCCGACGTTCGCCACCGGCCTCATCTTCAGCCACGCGGCCGACATGATCGCCATCGTTGCGCTGCTCGGAAGCGCGCGCTTCATGCTCGCGCTGGCAGGACTCGACGTCGGCACGAGCTTCGGCGGCATCGGCTCGAGCCGCGAGATGATGATCGCCTCGCTCGCCGAGCCGGCGATGCTGATGGTGGTGTTCACGCTGTCGCTGCTCGCGGGTTCCACCCAGCTCTCCTCGATCGCTGCGTCGATGCAGGGCCCGGGCGTCGGCCTGCGCGTGTCGCTCGCGCTCGCGCTGGTCGGGCTCATCATGGTGGCGATCGCCGAAAACGCGCGCATCCCGGTCGACAACCCCGCCACCCATCTCGAGCTCACGATGGTGCACGAGGCCATGATCCTCGAGTACTCGGGCCGGCATCTGGCATTGATCGAGGTCGCCTCGTTCCTGAAGCTGCTGCTTTACGTCTCGGTCATCGCCTGCGTGTTCGTGCCTTGGGGCATCGCGGTGTCCGGCCAGGGGCCGGCCGCGTACGTCGGCGCGCTGGCGATCTACGGGGCCAAGCTTGCCGTCGCCGGCTTCCTGCTCGCGGTATTCGAGACCGTCGTCGCCAAGATGCGCGTGTTCCGCGTGTCGGACTTTCTCGGCGCGGCGCTGATGCTGGGCTTTCTCGCGGCGCTGCTGCTGTTCGTGTCGAGGGTGACCTGATGACCCCGATCGCGCTCGACGTCGCGCACCTTTTTGCCGGCGGCCTGGTGCTCGCGAGCTTCATGCTGCTCTACCAGGACCGCATGACCGGGCTCATCAACACGTTCGCGCTGCATGCGCTGGTGGTCTCGCTGTCGGTGGCGTGGCAGGCGTACATCCAGCAGGCGCCGCACCTCTACATCACCGCGGCGATCGCCCTCGTCGTCAAGGCACTGGTGATTCCGTTCGCCCTGCATCGCATCATCGTGCGACTCGGCATCCATCGCACCATCGAGCCGGTGGTCGGCACCGGCCAGACCATGCTCGCCGGCATCGGCCTGGTCGCGCTGTCGATCATGGTCATGCTGCCGATCACTCCACAAGCGGGAACGCTGGCGCGCGAAGACCTGGCGTTCGCGCTGTCGGTCATCCTGCTCGGCCTGCTCATGATGATCTCGCGCCGCAACGCGGTGAGCCAGGTGATCGGCTTCATGTCGATCGAGAACGGCTTGATCCTGGCCGCCACCGGGGCCAAGGGCATGCCGCTCGTGGTGGAGATCAGCGTCGCGTTCTCCATCCTCATCGCGCTCATCGTGATCGGCATCTTCCTGTTTCGCATCCGCGAGCGGTTCGAGACCGTCGACATCCACGTCCTGCACGAGCACCGCGGGGAACAGCCATGAGCGAGCCGGGCGAGTTCGTGGTCGCCGCCGTCCTCGTCATTCCGGCGCTGAGCGCCGCGCTTCTCGCGCTGCTGCCCGACGACCGCACCAGCGCCTGGCTCAACGCCGTCGCGTCGTTCCTGACGTTCCTGTGCGCGCTGGTGCTGCTGGCGCAGCGCCCGTCTCCGGGGCCCTTCCTGATCGTCGACGACCTGAATGTCGTGTTCATCGTGCTCAGCACCTTCGTCGGGTTCACCACCAGCGTGTTCAGCGCCACCTACATCGCGCACGAGCTGGAGATCGGCCGGCTCACCCACGCCTATCTGCGCTTCTACCACGCGATGTACCAGGTGCTCATGTTCGGCATGAACCTGGCGCTGCTGTCGAACAACGTCGGCCTGATGTGGGTCGCGGTCGAGCTCGCCACGCTCACCACGGTGCTGATGGTCGGAATCTATCGCACGCCCGCCGCGCTCGAAGCGGCATGGAAGTATTTCCTTCTCGGCAGCGTCGGCATCGCGCTGGCCCTCTTCGGCACCATCCTCGTCTACCTGGCGGCGCGCGCGGTGGTGGGCGAGGGCCTAGATGCCATGGCCTGGAGCGTGCTCGTGGAGCGTGCCGCCGAATTCGATTCGGCGCTGCTCAATCTTTCGTTCGTGTTTCTCCTGCTCGGCTACGGCACCAAGGTCGGGCTCGTGCCGCTGCACGCCTGGCTGCCCGATGCGCACGCCGAAGGCCCGACGCCGATCTCGGCAGTGCTGTCGGGGTTGCTGCTGAATGTGGCGCTGTTCGCCGTGCTGCGCTTCAAGATCGTCATGTCGGCGAATCCGGGGGCGCTCGCTCCGGGACCGCTGATGGTTGCGCTCGGCCTGCTGTCGGTGCTGTTCGCGTCCTTCATGCTGTACCGGCGCCAGGACATCAAGCGCATGTTCGCCTATTCGTCGATCGAGCACATGGGGATCGTCACCTTCGCCTTCGGAATGGGAGGTGCGCTCGCCAACTTCGCGGGCCTGCTGCACATGACGCTGCATAGCCTGACCAAGTCGGCGATCTTCTTTTGCGTAGGGCACATCGCGCAGGTAAAAGGCACGCAGCGGATGGCGGACATCCGCGGCCTCACCGTATCTCACCCGGTGCTGGGCTGGGGGCTCGTGGTGGGCGTGGTCGCGATCGCGGGCATTCCTCCGATGGGCATCTTCATGACCGAATTCCTGATCGTTACCTCCACGTTCGCGCGCCAGCCCGTGCTCGCCGTGCTGCTCGGGCTGAGTCTGCTCGTGGCGCTGGGCGCGCTGCTCGCGCGGTTGAACGGCCTCGCCTTCGGCGATCCGCACGGCAGCCGCGAGCCGGCAAAGGCGTCCTTCGTGCCGGTTGCGATCCATTTCGCCCTCGTGCTGGCGGCAGGCATCTGGCTTCCAGCGACGTTCGTCGCCTGGTTCCAGCACGTCGCAGCGCTGCTGAGATGACATGGTTTGGGCGCGCTCCATCGTAGACCGCGCAGCCTGGGAGCAGGCGACGCAGCGGCTGCACGCCGAAGAGGCATCCCTGCTCGGTCTGTGGGCAGAACCCGGATTCGCCTACATGGCGCTGATGCAATCCCAGACCTGCGAGGTTCTCACCCTCGCCTGCGAGGAAAACCGTTTTCCCTCGGTAGGACGCCTGCATCCGCCGGCGATTCGGCTCGAGCGGGCGATTCACGACCTGGTGGGGCTGGAACCCGAGGGACTGCCCGACACGCGGCCCTGGCTGCGTCACGCTGGCCCCTATCCGTTCCTTTCTGCGGAAGGCGAGAGCCTGCACCAGATACCGGTGGGGCCGGTGCACGCCGGCATCATCGAGCCCGGCCACTTCCGATTCACCGCGAACGGCGAGACCGTGGTACGGCTGGAAGCGCGGCTCGGCTACGTGCACAAGGGCATCGATGCCCTCATGGTCGGTGCCCCGATTGAGCGCGCGGCGCAGCTTGCCGGGCGGGTTTCCGGCGATAGCACGGTCGCCTTCGCTCTTGCATTCGCCCTGGCGGTCGAGGCGGCGCTCGGCGCGGGGGTTCCGCCGCGCGCGGTCTGGCTGCGGGCGCTCGCGGCCGAGCTCGAGCGGCTCGCCAACCACTTCGGCGACATCGGCGCCGTCTGCAACGATGCGGCATTCGCCATGATGCACGCGCAATGCGGTCTGCTCCGCGAGCAGGTGCTGCGCACCGCGGACGGCTGCTTCGGTCACCGTCTCATGATGGACCGCGTCATTCCCGGGGGAATGCGTTGCGACCTTGCCAGGGAAGGAGAAAGGCTGCTGCGCGCGCTGGTCGCAGACGTTCGCACCCGATTCCCCGAGCTCATCGAGCTCTACGAAGACACCGCGTCCCTGAAGGACCGAACCGTCGGTACGGGAATCCTGTCGAGCGCGCTCGCCCGCCAGTTCGCCGCCGGAGGTTTCGTCGGGCGTGCGTCGGGCCGCGGCTTCGATGCGCGGCGCTCGCCCGGCTATGCGCCGTACGGGGGATTGCAGTTCGAGGTTCCAACGGTGCAGGCAGGCGACGTGAATGCGCGCATCTGGATACGGATCCGCGAGGTCGAGCAGAGCATCGGCCTGGTCGAGCAGATACTGCGCGGGTTGCCGCCGGGACCGATTCATGCATCCCCATTGAGAAGTTCAAGCAACGGCGCGGAAGGAGTTGCCCTGGTCGAAGGGTTCCGCGGCGACATCCTCGCGTGGGCGAGGATCCGCCCCGACGGCGCGATCGATCGCTGCCACCTGCGCGACCCGTCGTGGTTCCAGTGGCCGCTGCTCGAGGCGGCGATCGAGGGCAACATCGTTGCCGACTTCCCGTTGTGCAACAAGTCGTTCAACTGCTCGTACTCGGGCCATGATCTCTAGGGGCATCAAGCATGCGTAGACTGCTTCTGAAGAGCTTCGTGCACGGCCCGCTCACCGAGCCCGCGCCTGCCAAGGACGACGCGGCGCTCGCCGAGCTTGCGGCCCGGGTGGATGGAGCTTCGCGCAAGCGGCTGGGGCGAACTCTCGCCATCCGCGAGGTCGATGCGGGCTCATGCAACGGCTGCGAGCTCGAGATCCATGCGCTCAACAACGTGCTCTACGACCTGGAGCGTTTCGGCCTGCGCTTCGTGGCCTCGCCGCGCCACGCCGACGTGCTGCTCGTCACGGGACCGGTCACCGCGAACATGCGCGAAGCGCTCGAGCGCACCTACGCTGCTACGCCCGATCCGAAGTGGGTGGTTGCGGTCGGCGATTGCGGGCGCGACGGCGGCGTGTTCGCGGCTAGCCGTGCCTGCGTCGGCGGTGTTTCGGCCGTGGTGCCGGTCGATCTGCACATCCCGGGGTGCCCCCCATCGCCGGTCGCGCTGCTCAGAGGGTTGCTTGCGCTGCTTGAGGAGGTCACGGGTTGAAAAGGCGACGATCGAGACAGCAAGGGAGGAATCGTGAACGGTGAGTCGAACGACAAACGCGTCGAAGGCAAGGCCGGTCCTGCGCGCTTTTCGCCCATCCAACTGGCGATCGCGGGCCTCGCCTGCGGGCTGATCGTGGTCATCCTGATGCTTGTGGTTTCCGTGTTCACCAAGTGACACGCCTGGCTTATCGTCACGTCGATGAAAAGCCCCGCGCCAGCCAGAAGGCGGCCAGCGCGAGCGGCAGGATGATCGCGAAGAACACCACCTGCCGGTTCTCGAAGCGGGCGCCGCGCGCGCGCTCGATTCGCTCGAGCAGCCAGTCCGCGGCGAGGTACAGCCCGACGGCTACGGCCGTGAAGTAGACGATGTCCATATCGCGCGCAGCACGACGACCGCGAAGAGCACGCCTCCAGCCACGGCGAGCAGGCCCCCGAGGCCCATGAGGCCCATGGCCGCGAGCTGCTCGGCGCCGCGCAGCACCTGCTCGGCGCCGGCCACCTTACGCTGCACGCCGTAGCCGCCCGACCACAGCAATCCCGCGATGTGCAGGAGCTGGCCCGCGCCGTAGAGCGCCGGCTGAAGGGTGGCGAGCCTTCCCTCCGGACGTCCGAAGCCCATGCGCGGCAGCAGAAGGTAGACCAGGCCCATGAAAGCGAGCGTCACCCCGACGATGCTGCCGTGGTAGTGCGCCGGGATCTTGACGTTGCTGCCGCTGATCGCGAGCCCGATCAGGCCGCCAGCGCCGAAGAGCGCGAGCGACCACAAGAGGGCGGCGCGCAGCGGGGCGGCGGACTTGGAAGGCGCGGGGGCATTCAGCAGGGCCAGGGTGATCGCGGCCGCGAACGGCACGATGGCCAGGCCGCCGCCGATGCGCATGAGCCAGGTCTGCATGCGGTAGTGCTCGACCGAGATGACTTCATAGGCGAGGTAGATGACCGGGGTGGCGAAGACCGAAGCCAGCGCGACGCCGAACAGGAGGATCGCGATGCGCGGCGACAGCGGGTTATTCGCGCCAATCGCCTCCGCGAGCCAGAGCCAGGCGCCGAACATGAGCAGCGTCCAGGTGAACTGCAGGACGTGGCCGCCGCCCCAGAACAGCACTTCGAAGTAGGCCTTGCGCTCGATGTCGGCTGGAACCGCGGCGTACGACCAGGCGAACGCGAGCAGCGCGACGGCCGCCGCGACTGCGGCTGCGTTAAGGCCGAAGCGCAAGGCCGCCGCTCCGTCGAGCCGCGGTCCGACCCGCGGCGCCGCGGACAGTGCGCGGCCGACAAGCAACGCGCACGACACACCGAACAGCGCTAGCGCGCGCAGGAACACGGAACCGTCCAGCACCGGGATGTAGTTGCTCATCACCGGAGCCGCCGCATCGACGAAAGGCGCCGCGCACATTGCCGCCGTGGCCGCCGCCGCGCCCGCGAGCGCCGTCCAGCCGAGCCACAGCAGCCGGGGTGCGCCGTGCAGACTCCACAGGAGCCCGGCGAAGGCCGAGAACCAGATCAGCACCGACAAGTCCACGTGCACGACCAGCGCCACGCGGAAGAAGTCCACCAGCGGAAACGCGTCTTTCACGTAGGGCGCGCGCGAAAGCACGAGCAGGATGGAGAACAGACCCGAAGCGAGCAACGCGCCGATCGCGAGCCCGAGCCAGCCGGTGGCGAGCGCGCGCCGCGCGTCCGTGGGCACCACAAGCTCGTAGCGGAACGACGAAGCGAGCGCCGCGGGCCCGGCGTCAGCGAAGAACGAACGAGTATTCATTAGCGTGTCTTCCGGTGCGTCAGCGCCAAACAAAGCCACCCTGCGAGG
>Ga0307500_10000386_pt1 | contig 14901 bp, 10 predicted proteins | sample 14_S_MG_FD_201362 | JGI IMG/M metagenome (GOLD analysis project Ga0307500, IMG submission 201362) | Soil microbial communities from Populus trichocarpa stands in riparian zone in the Pacific Northwest, United States - 14_S | ecosystem: Environmental > Terrestrial > Soil > Riparian zone > Trees... | reverse complement strand
TGCCGAAGGTCGAAGCGCAGCTCGGGCGCGCGATGTCGCCCTACGGCCTGTCCAAGCTCATGAACGAGCTCTACGCCGACGTGTTCGCGGCCTGCTACGGCTTCAAGAGCGTGGGCCTGCGCTACTTCAACGTCTTCGGGCCGCGGCAGGATCCCGACGGTCCCTATGCCTCGGTGATTCCGGCCTGGCTCGGTGCGCTGCTGCGCGGCGAGACCGCCTACGTGAACGGCGACGGCTCCGCGGCGCGCGACTACTGCCACGTCGACAACGTGGTGCAGGCGAACCTGCTCGCCGCCACGGTCGAGGATCCGCAGGCCCTCGGCCAGGCCTACAACGTCGCGGTGGGCGAGCAGACCACGCTGAACGAGCTGTTCGAGATCATGCGTGCCCAGCTCGCCGAGCGGCTGCCGCACCTGCGCAACGCGCGTGCGGTCCACCGCGCGCCGCGGCGCGGCGACATGCTGCTGTCGCGCGCCGACACCGGCAAGGCGGCGCGGCTGCTCGGCTATCGACCGGTTTTCGACCTGCGCTCGGGTCTTGGACACACGATCGACTGGTACATCAAGGATCTGCTGTCCGAGCAGCAGACGAGCGTCGCCCATGTCTGAAATCCTGGAGTTCCCCCCCCAGTCGACGCCCGTGCCGGGCCCCCGGCAAGCAGCCAATACGGCCCTGCCGACGGTCGCGGTCGTGGGCCTGGGCTATGTCGGCCTGCCGGTCGCCACCGCGTTCGGCAAGGAGCGGCGCACCATCGGCTTCGACCTGTCGCGCAAGCGCATCGAGAGCCTGAGGCACCACGTGGACGCCACCGGCGAAGTGTCGACCACCGAGCTGATGGCGTCGAGTCAACTGCACGCCACTGCCGACCCGGCCGAGCTCGCCCAGGCCGATTTCGTCATCGTCGCGGTGCCGACGCCGATCAACGCGGCGCGCCAGCCCGACCTGGCGCCGCTCGAGGCTGCGAGCGAAACGGTGGGCCGCCACATGAAGCCCGGCGCGACCGTGGTCTACGAGTCCACCGTCTATCCGGGTTGCACCGAGGAAGTGTGCGTGCCGATCCTGGAGAAGCACTCCGGAATGCGCTGGCGCCAGGACTTCCACGTCGGCTACTCGCCCGAGCGCATCAATCCGGGCGACCGCGAGCACACCTTCACCCGCATCCTGAAGGTGGTATCGGGCGACGACGCCGATACGCTGGAGAAAGTCGCCCAGCTCTACGGCTCGGTGGTGAAGGCCGGGGTGTTCCGCGCTTCGTCGATCAAGGTGGCCGAGGCGGCGAAAGTGATCGAGAACACGCAGCGCGACCTCAACATCGCGTTCGTCAACGAGCTCGCGATCATCTTCGAGAAGCTCGGCATGGATACCGCCGAAGTGCTGCAGGCGGCCCAGACCAAGTGGAACTTCCTGCCGTTTCGCCCCGGGCTGGTCGGCGGGCACTGCATCGGCGTCGACCCGTACTACCTCACCTACAAGGCCGAGCTCCTCGGCTACCACCCCGAGGTGATTCTCGCCGGCCGGCGCATCAACGACGGCATGGGCAGCCACATCGCGCGCAAGACGGTGCAGCAGATGATTCACGCCGGGCGCAGCATCAAGGGGGCGCGGGTGAACATCCTCGGCCTCACCTTCAAGGAGAACGTGCCCGACATCCGCAATTCCAAGGTGATCGACATCGTGCGCGAGCTGCAGGAGTTCGGCGTCCAGACCTTCGTGCACGACCCGCTGGCGAGCGCGGAGGAGGCGCTGGTCGAATACGGGGTGCGCCTATCGTCCTGGCAGGACCTGCCGGCGGCCGACGCGCTGGTGCTGGCGGTGGCGCACCGGCCGTTCCTCGAGCGCGCGCCGGCGGCGTACCTCGACAAGATCGTGCGCCGAGGCTGCCTGATCGACGTGAAATCGGTTTGCGACGCGGCGGTGTTCCGCCGGGAAGGAGTGAGCGTATGGCGGCTGTGAATCCGAGGCTCGTCATGGTGGGGGCAGCGCCCGAGACGCGCGGCAGCATCGCCGCCGTGGTACAGGCGTACCGCGCGCAGGGTCTGTTCAAGCGCTGGCCGATCGACTACCTCGCTACGCATGCCGACCGCGGCGCGCGCGGCAACGCCAAGCTCCTGCTCGGCGCGCTGCGCTGGTTCGCCGGGCTGGTCCTGCGCGAGCGCGCGGTGGCGGTGCACTTGCACACCGCCCTCGATCGAGGCTTGTGGCGCGATGCCCTTTTCATGGGGCTCGCGCTCGCGGTGCGCTGGCCGGTGATCCTGCAGCTGCACGGCAACGGGCTGCAGCGGCTCCACGACGAGGGTAGCGGCGCCCTGCGCGCGCTGATCCGGTTCTTTCTGGAGAAGGCGGCGTGCGTCGTCGTGGCCTGCGAGTCCCAGCGCGCATGGCTGCGCGGAGTGACGCCTCGCGCCCATGTCGCGGTGGTGCCCAATCCCGTGGCGCCGGTGGCAGCGTCGCCGGAAGCCGCGCGCGCGAGCGTGGTGCTGTTCCTGGGCCGGCTCGAGCCAGCTAAGGGGGTGTTCGACCTGCTCGAGGCGCTCTCGGCGGTGCGGCCGGCGGTTCCCGACATACGGCTGCTCTGCGCTGGCGAAGGCGACCGCGGCGCGGTTCGACGCCATGCCGAGCAGCTCGGCATGGCGGACGCGGTGACGTTCACCGGCTGGGTCGGTCCCTCCGGCAAGCGCGCGCTGTTCGAGAACGCGGCGGTGTTCGCGCTGCCTTCGTACGAGGAAGCCATGCCGATGAGCCTGCTCGAAGCAATGGCCGCCGGCGTGCCGGCGATCGCCACGCCGGTGGGCGGCGTGCCCGAGGTCATGGTCGACGGCGTCAGCGGCTTTTTCGTCGCACCCGGCGATACCGCGACGCTGCAGCGGCTGCTGCGCAAGCTGCTCCTCGATGGCAAGCTCGCCGCGCGCATCGGGCTCGCGGGGCGCGAGGCGGTACGGCTGCGCTGCGCGCCTGAACGCGCGGTGCCGCAGCTGGAGAAGGTCTATGCCGCGGTCGGTCTTTGCGCGCTCGATGCCGGGCAGGCGCCGCTGCGCGACGTCGGTGTCAAGAGCGCGGGTTGAGCGCCGTGCCGGAGTTGAAGCCGGTACTCAAAGGCGCGGCGACGATGGTGCCGGGCCTTCATCGCTTGCTCGCTCGCCCAGGCGGCGGCGGCAGTACCGATTCAGCCGACTATTGCTACGGCGTCTGGCTGAAACACATGACATTTCTCTGGCAAAGCGGGATGCGCGAGATGCCAGCGTCAGTCGCGGAACTAGGTCCAGGTGACTCGCTCGGAGTAGGACTCGCGGCGCTGTTGTCAGGAGCATCGCGTTTCTATGCCCTGGACGCCGTGACCTACAGCAGCCCCGAAAAGAACCTGCGGATGCTCGATGAGCTGGTTGACCGCTTCACCAAGCGTGCACCGCGGCCGACCAAGGGGTGGCCGGACTTCGACGGCTATCTCGATGCCAGGTTGTTTCCTGGCCACATCCTGACGGACCGCGCTTTGGAGAAATCCTTGGCGCCGCGCCGCATCGCGGCGATCCGCAATGCCATAGCTCGTCCCGAGCAGGGCGGCGACATCGTCGTCAAGTACATCGCGCCATGGACGTCCGAGAGCGCGTTGGAGGCATCCAGCGTGGACCTGATCTGCTCCCACTCCGTACTCGAGCATGTCCGCGACGTCCCCGCCACCGTCGGCTGTTGCTTCGCCTGGCTGCGCCCCGGCGGCTGGATGTCGCACCAAATCGATTTCACTTCGCACGGAATCACCAAAGCCTGGAATGGCCATTGGCAATACCCGGAATGGCTCTGGAAAATCATCATCGGTGCCCGGCCCTACCTCATAAACCGGCATCCCGGGTCGACCCACGTGCGCATGCTGGAGGCAGCCGGGTTTCGTATCGAACTGATCAAGAGCAGCCGCAGGACGGACGGGATTGATTCGCGGAACTGGTGCGGCGGCATCAGCGCGGACGACCTGACCTGCAGCGGGTTATTCGTCCAGGCGCGCAGGGCCTAGCCGCCGCGCAGCGAGTCCGGGCCGATGCGGTAGCGGCGGCACCAGGTCTCGAACATGAGCAGCGCCCACAGCGCCTGGCTCCAGTCGCGGGCCATGCGGGCGTGCTCCCCGACGATGCGCTCAAGCGCGGCGCGCTCGAAGAGATGTCCGACCATGGCGCCGGGCGCCAGCAGCTTCTGGCGAATGTAGTCACCGAGGCTGTCCTTGAACCAGTGGCTGAGCGGAACGGCGAAGCCCTGCTTCCTGCGCCACAGGAAGCTCGCGGGCAGGTAGCGCTCCATCGCCTTGCGCAGCAGGTACTTCTGGCGGCCCCCCGGCAGCTTGGTGCCGAACTGCACCCGGTTCATCAGCTCGGCGAGGCGATGATCCAGAAACGGCGCGCGCACCTCGAGGCTGTGCGCCATGCTCATCCGGTCGACCTTGACCAGCATGTCGTCGGTGAGGCTCACCGTCTGCTGCCAGAGCGTCATTCCGCCGAGGGCGGACAGGGCGGGATCGAACAGCGGCGCGAACAGCTCGCGATCGCTCTCGGGGGTCGCCTGCGAGGCGAGATAGGGCGAAATCGCGGCCAGGTGGGCGCGGCGGAAGGCGACCTGCTGCTTGGCCGCGAACCGCTCTCCGGAGGCAAGAGCCGCGTCCTCGATATTGCGGGCGAGGCGAAGGCAGGCGGTCCGCCTGCCGGTGTCGGATGCAGGTACCGAGCGCAGCGCGCTCGCCGCGGCGCGCCGCAGCCAGCCGGGCAGCTTGCGCAGCCGCTCGCTCAGCACGTGGCCGCGGTAGGAGTCGTAACCGGCGAACATCTCGTCGCCGCCGTCGCCCGAAAGGCTCACCGTCACGTGCCTGCGCGTGAGCTGCGAGAGGTACCAGGTCGGCAGCGCCGAGGAATCGGCGAACGGCTCGTCGGCGTGCCACGCGATCTCTTCGATGACCTCGATGCCGCCGGGCTCGAGCACGAACTCGTGGTGGCGCGTGCCGAAGCGGCGTGCCACGTAGCGCGCATGCTCGCGCTCGTCGTAGCGCGGCTCGTCGAAGCCGATCGAGAAGGTCTCCAGGCGGGCGCCGCTCGCCTCGCTTGCGAGCGCCACCACCGCCGAGGAATCGACGCCGCCGGAGAGGAAGAAGCCGACCGGCACGTCGGACACGAGCCGCAGGCGCACCGAATCGGCCAGGATCGCGGTCAGCTCCTCGATGATCGCGCCTTCGTCGGCGCGCTCTTCGCTCGGCGTCGGCGGCGCCCAGTAGCGCCGCTCCACGAGCTCCGTGCCCGTGGCCTTGAGCCAATGGCCCGGCTGCAGGCGGCGCACGCTGCGAAAGATGCTGCGCGGCCCCATTACGTAGCCGCTCGTGAAGTAGTTATAGAGCGCCAGCGGGTCGAGCTGCTTCTCCACCAGCCCGCTGTCCACGAGCGCCTTCAGCTCCGAGGCGAGGAAAAGGATGCCGTCGCGTTCGAGAATGTAGAGCGGCTTCTCGCCGAAGCGATCGCGCGCGGCGAACACCGACTCGGTGCGGCCGTCGTAGATCGCGAATGCGAACATGCCGTTGAGCCGCCCGACGCATGCTTCGCCCCACACGAGGTATGCACGCAACAGCACCTCGGTGTCGGAATTCGTGTCGATCGGGTGACCCGCGGCCGCGAGCTCGGCCTGGACCTCGCGGAAGTTGTAGATCTCGCCGTTGAAAACGATGGCCACCTGGCCGTCGGCGCTCGACATGGGCTGGCGCCCGCCGGTGAGATCGATGATCGCGAGCCGGCGGTGCCGCAGCGCCGCGCGCGCCGTCTGCTGCTCCCCGTGCGCGTCCGGCCCGCGGTGGCGGATGGCGGTATCCATCCGGTCGAGCACGGATCGGTCCGGCAGGCCGCTGCCGGCCTGCGAATAGGCAAAGACGAAACCGCACATGTGCCGCAGCATAGCGAGACGGCGCGAAATCCGCGCCGACGCGGTTTCGCTGCGCGTAGCTCGTTCGGACCACAGAGGGCGGCCGCGCTCCCGGCAAGCCGCTCAATCAAGGTCGCTATCCTGTCGCTCCCATGTGTGGAATCGCCGGCTGGATGGCAGTCCCGCGCCACGCGCCCGACGACGGCGCGATGGGCCCCGTGCTCGAATCCCTGGCGCACCGGGGGCCCGACGGCACCGGCGCGTGCGCGTTCCAGAGCTCGCGGCACCGCGTGGTTCTCGGCCACCGCCGCCTCGCCATCATTGACCCGAACGGCGCGCGCCAGCCCATGTGCGACGAGGCCGCCGGCGTCGCGCTGACGTTCAACGGGGAGATCTACAACTTCCGCGAGCTGCGTGCCGAGCTCGCGCACCGCGGCTACCGCTTCGCGCTCGATTCCGACACCGAGGTGCTGCTGCGCGCCTACCAGCACTGGGAACTGGACGTGGTGAATCACCTGCGCGGCCAGTTTGCCTTCGCGGTGTGGGACTCGCGCAAGGAGCGGCTGCTGCTCGCGCGCGACCGCTTCGGCGAGAAGCCGCTCTATCTTTGCGAGAGCGGCGGCTCCGTGTTCTTCGCCTCGGAGGTGAAGGCGCTCCTCAGGATGCCTGGCATCCGGCCCGAGGTCGACCTGCAGGCGGTGCGCGACTACCTCGCGTACCGCTATGTGCCCGGACCACGGACGCTCTTCAGCGGCATCCGCAAGCTCGCGCCGGCGAGCTATGCGTTCTGGCAGTACGGGCGCAGGCGCGAGGTGCGCTACTGGACGCCGCCGGATCGTGAGCCCATCACCCGGAAGGCAATGAAGGCGACCGAAGCGGTGCCGCGCTTTCTCGCCGAGCTCGAAAGCGCGGTGAAGCTGCAGATGGTGAGCGACGTGCCCTTCGGCGCGTTCCTTTCCGGCGGCCTCGATTCGAGCACCGTGGTCGCGCTGATGAGCCGGCACCATCCCAAGGTCAAGACCTTCTCGGTCGGCTTCGCCGAGCAGCGCTACAGCGAGCTGCCGTATGCGGCCGAGGTGGCGAAGCAGTTCGGCACCGAGCACCACGAGCTGGTGGTGTCCCAGCACGATCTCATGGGCAAGCTCGGCAAGCTGGTCGCGTATCGCGACGCGCCGGTGGCCGAGCCCTCCGACATTCCCATCTACATGCTCGCCTGCGAGGCGGCGCGCAGCGTGAAGATGGTGCTCACCGGCGAAGGCAGCGACGAGCTGCTCGGCGGCTATCCCAAGCACGTGATGGAACGCTTTGCCTGGGGCTACCGTGCGCTGCCGGGCTTCGTGCGCCGCGGGCTGATCGCGCCGCTCGTGCACGCGCTGCCCTACGGTTTTCGCCGCGTCAAAACCGCGGTCGACACCGCGGGAATCGACGACTGGCGCGAGCGCTACGTGCGCTGGTTCGGGGCGCTCGGGCTCGCCGAATGCGACCGGCTCGCCGCACCGGCGCTGAACGGGGCGAGCGTGCTCGACTCGCGGCCGCCCTTCGACGCCGCGCCGGGCGCGAGCAGCCTGCGTCGGATGCTGTACTTCGACCAGGCGAGCTGGCTCCCGGACAATCTGCTCGAGCGCGGCGACCGCATGACCATGGCCGCCTCGATCGAGGCGCGGGTGCCGTTCCTCGACCACCGGCTCGCCGAATACGTCTCCACGCTGCCCGACGAGATGCGCGTGAGGGGCCTCGCCACCAAGTGGGTTTTGCGCCAGGCGGGCAAGGAACTGATCCCGAAGCGCATCCGCAAGCGGCCGAAGGTCGGCTTCCGGGTGCCGGTGAACGAATGGTTCCGCGGCGAGATGCGCGGCTTCCTGCTCGATCACCTTGCAAGCACGGCCTCGCTCACCCGGCCCTACTACAACGGTGGCGCGCTCGACAGGATGCTCGAAGAGCATCTCAAGGGAAGGCAGAACCACGAAAAACTCCTATGGATGCTCCTCAACCTGGAAATCTGGCACCGGACCTACCGGAACGCCTGAAACAGAAGCCGCGCTGGCTGCTCAACCGCCTGCGTTGCATGACGGCCGCCGAGGTGGCGTTCCGTGCGGGGCGCGCGCTGCAGGTCCGGGCCGAGCGCCTGGGCGCGTTGCGCGCGGCGCGCGCGCCGGAGCCCCAGTTCGGGCAGCCCGTCCATCCCTGGGTCTGCATTCCAGCCAATGCGCGCGCGGCGCGTTACCTCGCGGCAGCCGACCGCATCCGCGAGGGCGCGCTCGACGTCTTCGCGCTGCCCGGCGCGGACCTCGGGCAGCCGCCGCGCTGGAACCGCGATCCGAAGAGCGGCATCCAGGCGCCGCTCGTCTACGGCAAGACGCTCGATTACCGCGATTCCGACGTGGTCGGCGACATCAAGTACCTGTGGGAGCCGAACCGGCACCTGCAGCTCGTGACGCTGGCGCAGGCCTACGCGATGAGCGGGGCGGTGAAGTACTTCGAGGAGCTCGCCGAGCAGCTCGACAGCTGGTTCGTCGCCTGCCCGAGCGGCCTGGGGCCGAACTGGGCGAGCTCCCTCGAGGCCGCGATCCGCCTCGTCAACTGGTCGATCGCCTGGCAGCTCATCGGCGGCGCGGGCTGCAGGCAGTTCGAGTCGCCGCGCTATGCGGGGCTGCGGCAGCGTTGGCTGCGCTCGGTGTTCGAGCACGCGGAGTTCGTCCGCGGCTGGTTCTCGCTGCACTCGTCGGCCAACAACCACCTCATCGGCGAAGCGGCGGGCCTCTTCGTCGCGGGCGTCACCTGGCCGCACTGGAAGCGCGCTTCCCTGTGGGCCGACACCGGAAAGCGCGTGCTCGAGCGCGAGGCGCTGGCGCAGAACGCGCCCGACGGCGTGAACCACGAGCAGGCCGTGTGGTACCAGCACTTCGTGCTCGATTTCCTCGTCTTCTGCCTGCTCGCCGGCCGCGCAAACGGCCGCGGCTTCTCGGCCGAGTACGAGGCGCGCATCGAATCGATGCTCGACTATCTCGCCTCGATCATGGACGCGGGCGGCAACGTGCCGCAGTTCGGCGATGCCGACGACGGCCGCATGGCGCGGCTTGCGCAGGGCGAGGGCTGCTGTCCCTACAAGTCGCTCCTCGCCACCGGGGCGATCCTGTTCGGGCGCGGCGACTTCAAGCTCAAGGCCGGTGCGCTCGACGACAAGACGCGCGCGCTCATCGGTCCCGGCGCGGACGAGGAGTACGGGCGCCTCGACACGAAGAAGACGCGCCTGCCGCTGCGCCGGACGTTCCCGCACGGCGGCTGCTACGTGCTCGGCTGCGATTTCGACACGCCGGCCGAGATCCGGCTGGTGGCCGACGCCGGCCCGCTCGGCTACCGCTCGATCGCCGCGCACGGGCACGCCGACGCGCTTTCGTTCACGCTGTCGGCGGCGGGCAGGGAATTGCTGATCGATCCGGGCACCTACGCCTACCACACGCGGGGCGCGTGGCGGCAATACTTCCGCGGCACCTCGGCGCACAACACGGTGCGCATCGACGGCCTCGACCAGTCGGTGCAGGGCGGCAACTTCCTGTGGCTGAAAAAGGCCAATGCCGCCTGCAGCGTGTGGCTCTCGTCGGCGGAAAAGGACTGCTTCGAGGGCTGGCACGACGGCTATCTGCGCTTGCCCGACCCGGTGAAGCACCGGCGCCTGATCGAGCTCGACAAGCGCGTGCGCCGCATCGTGGTCGAGGACACGCTGGAGATGGCCGAGGACCACGAGGTGGAGCTCTTTTTCCACTGCCACGAAGAGAGCCGGGTAAGCGCCGTCGACGGCGGCTTTTTGGTGCGCCGCGGCGAGGTTTCGCTGCGGATCACGCTGCCGGACATCCCGGGCGCGAGGATCGAGCTCTTGAGGGGAAGCCTGTCGCCTATGTCAGGCTGGGTTTCGCGCGCCTTCGACTGCCGCCAGCCCGCGCCGACCATCGCGTGGCGCGCGCGCCTGATCGGACGCAGCGTGCTGCGCACCGAGATGCTGGTGGAGGCGCGCTAATCGAGACCAAAAGGTAGAAAATTTCCCGTTACAGGCGTACAAAGGCGTCAGGTAAGCCCGCATGGACCAGTCGCGCAGCTTCGTCGTTCCCGGACAGAACCGCATCCTTTCGTCCGTTTCGCGCGACCTGCAGATCCGGCTCCTGCCTAGGATGGAGAAGACGTCTTTGTCCATCAGGCAGATCCTGTACGAACCGGGCGAGCCCATCACGCACGCGTGGTTTCCGCTCTCGGGCGTGGTCTCGCTCCTCATCGGCGTGAAGAGCGGCGACAGGGTCGAGGTCGCCACCGTGGGAAACGAAGGCGTGGCGGGGATCGCGCTCCTGCTGGGCGTCGATCGGGGCCCGCTCAGGGCGGTCTGCCAGGTGGCCGGGCAGGCGCTCAGGATGCGCGCGGACAACTTCCGGCGCTCCCTCGAAGAGCATCCGGACTTCGCCGAGCTCGTGCGCCGCTACGCACAGGCGATGTTCGACCAGGTGGCGCAGACCACCGCGTGCAATCGCGTGCATAGCGTGCAGCAGCGCATGTGCCGCTGGCTCCTCATGACCCACGATCGGGTCGGTGCGAGCGAATTCCACCTGACGCAGGAGTTCCTCGCTCAGATGCTCGGCGTGCGCCGTCCGAGCGTCACCGTGGCCGCGGGCCACTTGCAACGCTCGGGGCTGATCCGCTACCAGCGCGGGCGCATCCAGATCGCCGACCGCGCCGGCCTGGAATCCGGCGCCTGCGAGTGCTACGACTCGTTGCGGCGCGAGCTCGACCGCCTGCTTTGCCCTTCGAGCGCTAGTCCGTCCGGCGCTCTCCCAGTGGACTAACCCCGCGCCGGCGCGTCCCGCACGCGCCTCAACCTGCCTGCTTCATCCTGCAGGCTATGAAAATCAGCGTGTTGGGGCTCGGGTACGTGGGTGCCGTATCCGCGGCCTGCCTTGCAAGAGACGGTCACGAAGTCATCGGCGTCGACCCCGAGCGCACCAAGGTCGACCTCATCAACGCCGGAAAAACCCCGATCATCGAGAACGACGTCGGCCCGATGATCGCCACCCAGGTCGCAGCCGGCAAGCTGCGCGCGACCACCGAGCTCCCGCAAGCCGTGCGCCACACCGATCTCAGCCTGGTGTGCGTCGGCACGCCCAGCCTGCCGAATGGCGGCATCGACCTCAAGTACGTGCGCCGCGTGTGCGAGGAGATCGGCCACACGCTCGCGGCGCACCCGGGCGCCCCGGTCATCGTCATGCGCAGCACCATGCTGCCGGGAACGATGCGCGAGGTCGTCATTCCGACGCTCGAGAAGTACTCGGGCAAGCGCGCCGGCGAGGAGTTCGGCGTGTGCATCAACCCGGAGTTCCTGCGCGAAGGCACCGCGGTGCACGATTACTACCATCCGCCGAAGACCGTGATCGGCGAGGTCAACCGGGCGAGCGGCGATCTGCTCGCGTCGCTCTACGCCGCCATGCCCGGGCCGATGATCCGCACCGATATCGAGACCGCCGAGATGGTGAAGTACGCCGACAACGCCTGGCACGCGCTCAAGGTGGGATTCGCCAACGAGATCGGCAACCTGTGCAAGGGCGTGGGCGTCGACGCGCACCGGGTCATGGACATCTTCTGCCAGGATCGCAAGCTGAACCTCTCGCCCTACTACCTCAAGCCCGGTTTTGCCTTCGGTGGGTCGTGCCTGCCGAAGGACGTGCGGGCGCTGCTGTACAAGGCCAAAACCCTGGACCTGTCGTTGCCGATCCTCAACTCGATCCTTCCCAGCAACGCGCTGCAGATCGAGCGCGGGCTGCAGGCGGTGATCGAGAAGGGCGGCAGGAAGGTCGGCATCCTGGGCTTCTCGTTCAAGGCCGGCACCGACGACCTGCGCGAGAGCCCGATGGTCGAGCTCGCCGAGCGCCTGATCGGCAAGGGCTACGAGCTGCGCGTCTACGACCGCAACGTGAGCCTCGCCGCGGTGCATGGCGCGAACCGCGACTACATCATGAACAAGATCCCGCACATCTCGCGCCTGATGGTGCCGACGATCGAGGAGGTGCTCGCGCACTCGCAGACCATCGTCATCGGCAACGCCTCGCCGGAGTTCGCCGAGGTGCCGCGGCGCATCGGCGGGCACCAGACGGTGATCGACTTCGTGCGCGTGAGCGACTCGCGCACCGTCGCCGGAGTCTACGAGGGCATCTGCTGGTGATGCAGGCAAACCTCTCGACCCTGGCCCCGGGGCTTGCCGACAGGAGGGAAGCCGAGATCGCGTGGCAATTCCGCTTCCTGCTGCGCGTGTTCACTCCGCGCACGGTGTTCATGGAAATCGGCTCGAGCGACTGCGAGCTTTCGATGCGCGCGGCAAGCTACGTGGAGCGCGTGTGGTGCGTCGATGCGCTCAGGCGGGTGAGCCAGCCGCCCTGCAACCTGCGCTGGGACGCGATGGGCGGCGTGCCGCTGCAGAGCATCGACGTGGCGTTCAGCGAGCGCTTCGCCGACCCCGAAGACGTGTGCCGGCTGCTCGCGCCCGGCGGGGTCTGGTTCGTCCATCGCGAGCTCCTGCCGGCGCTGGTCTTTCGCGAGGCCGGCTTCGCGCGCGTGCAGTACTTCGCCGGCGCTCTGCGCGTGCCCGGTGCGCTCGCGCGCATCTCGCGCACTACTACGACTGCCGCCTACAAGTAGGCGGCGAACGGCGTTCAAATGAGACCGAAGAGAGTCCTCATCCTGGTGGAGAACCTGCCGAGCCCGTTCGACCGGCGCGTATGGCAGGAGGCGGGCACGCTGCGCGACGCCGGCTACGGCGTATCGATCGTCTGCCCCACCGGCAAGGGCTGCGAGAGCAAGCACGAGCTCATCGACGGCATCGACATCTGGCGCTACAACCTGCCGAAGGAGGGCAGCGGCGCGCTCGGTTATCTCGTGGAATACGGCGCGGCCTTGCTCTTCACATTCCTCCTCAGCCTCAGGCTCTGGTGGAAAGGCGGCTTCGACGTGGTGCACGCCTGCAATCCGCCGGACCTGTTTTTCCTCATCGGCGGGCTCTTCAAGCTGCTCGGCAAGAAATTCGTATTCGACCACCACGATGCGAATCCCGAGTTGTACGAGGCCAAGTTCGGCCGTCGCGGGTTCCTCTGGAAAGTGATGGTGTGGCTGGAGCAGCTCACTTTCCGCACCGCCGATATCTCGATCGCGACCAACCACTCGTACCGGCGAATCGCGATCGAGCGCGGTGGCATGGATCCGGGCAAGGTATTCGTAGTGCGCAGCGGCCCGAGCCTCGAGCGCATGAAGATCGTGCCCCCGGTCGAGGCGCTGAAGAAGGGCAGGCGCTACCTGGTCGGCTACGTCGGCGTGATGGGAAAGCAGGAGGGCATCGACTACCTGCTGCGCGCCGCGGCGCACCTGGTGCACGAGCTCAAGCGCGCCGACGTGCACTTCGGCCTGGTGGGCGGCGGCACCTCGCTCGAGGAGATGAAGGCGCTGGCGCACAAGCTCGGCGTCGCCGAATACGTCACCTTCACCGGCCGCGTCTCAGACGGCGCGCTGCTCGCGATGCTCAACACCGCCGACGTGTGCGTGAACCCGGACGTGGCCAACGAGATGAACGACATCTCGACCATGAACAAGGTGATGGAGTACATGGCGCTCGGCAAGCCCATCGTGCAGTTCGACCTCGCAGAGGGCCGCTTCTCGGCGCAGCGGGCGTCGGTCTACGCGCGGCGCAACGACGCGCTCGACCTGGCGGCGAAGATCGCCGAGCTGCTCGACGATCCGGCCCGGCGCGCCGACATGGGCGCCTTCGGCCGCCGCCGCGTCGAGAACGAGCTCGAATGGCGCCATGAGGCGCCGAAGCTCATCGCCGCGTACGAGGCGCTGTGGGACGCCGCCGGCCGCGCGGCACCCTCGAGCGCCGTTCCTTAGATCCGCGATCCGCTCGCGGGCCGCTACGGCGTCGCCCGCAGCCAGGATGATCCGGTTGGCCTATTGGACCATTACGCCCGGCGCATTTGCCTAGGCCAAAGGTGACGGTAATGTGACCGCGGGGTCTTTCCTTGCTTGTGGGATGGGAGGATCGGGCAGCGAGGCGGCGGGCGGAGAACGTGAAGCGGTTCGGCACGAAGCGAGGATCCGGGACGGTCAGCTTGACGCTCAGCGTCAAGCTGGTGCTGCTCCTCGTATTCGTTATCGTCACCAACTATGGCGCGTGGAATCGGGTGGCGGGGCTAAGCTCGACACTGAGCGTGCTCATATTCCTTGCGCTGTGGGCGCTCTCGGTCGCGGCGCTGCTCTTCATTGCCTTCATGCCCCAGCGCTCGTGGCGTTATCTTTGGACCGCGGTGCTCGCCGTCTCGACCACGGCCGCGCTGTCGTTCTCGATGATCACCGGGGAGTACCTGCGCCTTGCCGACGTGGAGCAATTGCTTGGAGTGTTGGCATTCACCGGCAACGTGCTCGACTTCTACGCCGGCGAGCTGCTGACCGCCGCGCTCGTCGGTGCGATCGGCATCGCCGCGATCAACATGCCGCCCTTCTGGCCTGCCGTGCGGGCGCTACGCGCCAGGCGACTCGCCGCGGTGCTGCTGCCGCTCGCGCCGGTCGCAGGGATCACGGGCGTGCTCTTGCACCTGGGCGGCGAAGGCGCCGACGGCCTGCCGTCGCAGTTCACGACCCCGGCGTTCGTCACCGTGCTCGGCTTCGAGCGGCTGCTTTCCGGCCCCGAGCCCAAGCGAAAGGAAGTCGCCATCGCGCCCGCGGACGGACCGCGCCCGAGAAACGTGATCGTGATCATGGACGAGAGCGTGCGCGGCGACCTGTTGGACCTGAACCGCCCGGGCGGCATCCCTTCCGGGCTGCTCGCCCACGGCGCGGACATGGCGAATTTCGGCATCGCGTCCTCCATCGCCAACTGCTCGGAACAATCCAATGCCGCGTTTCGCTACGGCGTCGGCAGACACAGCCCCTGGGCCGATCTGAAGACCCATCCGTCGATCTGGCAATACGCGAGAAAGGCCGCCTACCGCACGATCTACA